>LNFM01015594.1_pt1 | contig 12555 bp, 12 predicted proteins | sample 596031 | NCBI WGS metagenome assembly LNFM01 (sample SAMN04254537, study PRJNA301005) | activated carbon metagenome | isolation source: dual media filters at the Ann Arbor, Michigan drinking water treatment plant | place: USA: Ann Arbor
CCATCTCCTTGGCCAGCGCGCCGGCGATGCGCTCGCGGTCGACCGACTGGATGACGTCGAACAACGCCACCGCGTCGCGCGCCTTGTTGGTCTGCAGCGGCCCGATCAGGTGCAGTTCGAGATCCGGATACTCGGCTTTTAGGGCGGGGAACTTCTCTTCCGCCTCCTGGACGCGATTCTCGCCGAACACGCGCTGGCCGGCCTGCAACATCTCGCGGACCATGTCGGCGCCGTGGGTCTTGGAAACGGCGACCAGGGTGACGGCGGACGGATCGCGACCGGCGCCGCGCGCCGCCGCGGCGATGTGCTGATGGACCTCTGCGAGACGGTCGGCGCCCGCGCTCATGTCTAAAGGCCCGTCCGAGCCGCCAGGGCCTCGGCGTTGTTGGGATCGGCCGCCAGCGCCGCATCCAGGGTTTCACGGGCCTTGTCGCTTTCGCCCAGCGCCGCCAGGCAGACGCCGTAATGGGTGAGCAGTCGCGGATCGCCCGGCAGGCCGCGCAGCGCGTGCTCGTGCAGCGTCCGGGCCTCGGCGGCACGGCCGAGGTCGACCAGCACGCGGCCGAGGTTGGTCAGCACCAGCGGATCGTCGCTCGCCAGTCGCGAAGCGCGCTTCAGCGATCGCCGCGCTTCCTCGAAACGTTTTAGGCCGCGCAAGGCGAGGCCCTGGTTGTTCAACGCCTGCACGTCGTCGGCTGCGGTCTTGAGATGGGTTTCGAGGGCTTCGAGGGCCTCGGCGAATTTCTGCTGTTCGATGTGCAGGTTGGAAAGCTGCAGGACCGCGTCCCTGTCGCGCGGGTTCGCGCGCAGCGCCCGATGCAGCAGGTCGACGGCTTCGTCGCCCTTGCCGGCGGCGGCGTGGGCCAGCGCCAGCGTCTTGAGGGCCGCCGCGAAGCCGGGGTCGATCTCGAGCGACCGCTGGATCGGCGCGATCGCGTCGGTCGGCCGGCCTGCATGGTAGAGCACGAAGCCCAGCACATGATTGAGCGAGGCGCTTTCCGGGGCAAATTCGAGGGCGCGGCCGGCTTCGGCGATGGCCTCGTCGAAATGGCCGAGGCCGCCGAGCGCAAGCGCGCGGTCGCCCAGGATCTGGCCGCGACGGGCGGCGTCCTCGCCGGCATCGATCATCGCCAGGTCGAGGACGTCGATTGCCGAGGAATGATGGCCCAAGCGGTAAAGGGCGTAGCCCAGCATGTTGCGCGCCCGGGCCTGGAGCGGCTTCAGGCCCTCGCCGGCACCACCGGGCTGCTGGATGGCGGCATCGACATTGGTGACGAACTCGACCAGCTCGCGCTCGGCGGCAGCGAAGCGGCCCATGTCCATATAGATGGAAGCAAGCGCCAGTCGTGCCTCGACATGGGACGGCGTGCGGCGGATCGTGTCGCGAAAGCGCCGCGCCGCCTCGTCGAGACGGCCCTGCCGCCGCGCCACCAGGCCGAGATTGTAGGACAGCATCGGCTCGTTGGGGTCCTTGGCCAGCGCCTTGCGCCACAACGCCTCGGCGTCGCTGAGTGCGCCGCGCTGAGAGAGGCAGACCGCGAGATAGTGCAGGATGTCGGGCCGCTCGCCGTAGCGGCCGAGGGCGGCACGAAACAACGGCTCGGCGCGGTCGAACCAGCCGGCGCGCAGATATTGCAGACCAGTCTGGAGATCCGGATCGGGCTGAGCCGCCGGCGTGGAGGAAGGCAGGGCCATGGCGCGCTGTGTAGACCCGCCCCACGGCCAAGGCTACATCAAAGACCATGGTCAAGGATGCGGGATTGTTCTCGGCGGCGATGGCCGGTGTGAAGCCGCTCGATGGCCGGAAACGGCCGCAGCGTGTCGCGCCGGCGAAGGTGGCGCTAGCGCCGCCGGCGGCCAAGCCGCAACTGGTGAAGCGAAAGCCGGTCGCGCCGACGGAGCCCGACCTCAGCAGCGACGACAGGAGCTTCGATCGCGACGTCGCGCGCGCTCTCTCGCGCGGCAAGCTCGCGCCCGAGGCCACACTCGATCTGCACGGCATGACGCTCGCGACGGCCGAGCGCGCCGTCGGTGATTTTCTGGAGCGGGCGGGTGCGCGGGATTACCGCGTCGTCCTGATCGTCACGGGCAAAGGCCTGCGCGAGGAAGGCGGCCGCCTGGTGGGCGGCCGCATCCGCTCGGAGTTCGTGGGCTGGCTCAATCGCCCCGACAATCGTGCCCGGGTCCGCAGCGTCCGCGCGGCCCACCCGCACCACGGCGGCAGCGGCGCCTTCTACGTGCTGCTGCGCCGGCGTTCCTCGGCCAGGAGCCGTTCCTTGCGGGCCACGCCCCAGCGATAGCCGGTGAGGGCACCGCTGGCGCCGACGGCGCGGTGGCAGGGAATGACCACCGCCGCCTGGTTGGTGGCGCAGGCCCGGCCGACGGCGCGGGCCGCAGTGGGCTCGCCGATCCGACGGGCGATTTCGCCATAGGTGCGGGTCTGGCCGGCCGGAATCTGGGTCAGCGCTTTCCACACCTTCCACTGGAAGGCCGTGCCCACGATATCGAGCGGCACGTCTGGCGCATCGAGCGCGGTCGGCTTGCGGCCGTAGAGCCGCGCCAGCACGCTTTTCACGCGCGGGCCCAGCGTTCCATCGTTGCGCGTGATCTCGGCCGCCGGGAAGTCGTTGTGCAGCGACTTCTCGAGCGCCCGGTCGTTGTCGCCCAGGAAGACCGCGGCAATGCCCTTCCGGGTCGCGGCCACCAGGACGCGGCCATAGTCCGAATCGACCGTCGTGTAGTCGATATGGGCCCCAGCGCCGCCCTTGGCATAGGTTGCGGGGGTCATGCCCAGCGTCTTGTCGCTGCTCTCATAGACGCGGCTCGGCGAGCCGTAGCCGGCGCCGTAGAGCGCGTCGGCCACCGTCTCGCCGCCGCGCAACGCCTTGCGGAAGCGCAGACGCTTGCGCGCCGCCAGCCAGTCGCGGGGGTTCACGCCCAGTTCGGCGATGAAGCGCTTGCTGAGCGCTCCGCTCGACAGGCCGACCTTGCGCGCCACGGCCGCCAGCGACGGCGCCGTGTCGGCCAGGGTGGAGTCGAAAAGAGCGCAGGCGCGTGCCACCGGCTGGCTGAGGCCAAGATCGGCCCCAGGTCCATTGGGCCAGTCGCGTGGCTTGCAGCGCTTGCAGGCCCGGAAGCCGGCGGCCTCGGCGGCCTCCGGCGAGGCATGGAAATCCACGTTGCGCCGGAGCGGGGTCCGGGCAGCGCAGGACGGCAGGCAGTAGACCCCGGTCGATTTGACCGAGAACCAGAACCGGCCGTTGAAGGTCCGGTCGCGCCGCAGAAGGGCCTGCCAGCTGGTGTCCGGATCGGGAAGCGTTGGGGTGGCGAGAGCCAAGGTGGGAAGTGCCAGAGGATGTTGGGTCATGGCGCCATCAAAGCACCATGACCCAACCTGCTCTATCCGCCTGCGGCCGGCAATTGATCCCGAGTGCAGGAGGGCTTTAGGACCAGAATCCCTTGGTGGCCTCGTGGCGCGCCGCACCCCGGTCGATCCCGATGTCGCGCAGGAGGCGCTCATCGAGTTCGGCGAGCTGGCGTCGCGAACGGGCAAGTTCGGCTCGGGTCATGACGGCCTCGACACCGACCACGACTGCACCGGCCAGGAGGCATCGGCGCGGGCGAAAGACCGCACGCTGGACAGGGTCGACATGACTTAGCTCCGTTAGAGGCGGTAAAGCTCGAAGGAGCTTCTTGTGCCTCGTTTCTTTGCTATATTTGCTATACAATGTGCTTGGTTTCAAAGGATGAAACCTCGGGGGAGGCCTAGAATAACTATGGACATCTGTCTCATATGAGCCGCTCTCAACTGCCGCTCAATGCGCTCCGCGCCTTCGAGGCCGCCGCCCGTCACGCCAGCTTCACACACGCCGCCGAGGAGCTGCACGTGACCCAAGCTGCGGTAAGCCATCAGGTGAAGGCACTCGAGGAAAGGCTCGGCGTGGCGCTGTTCGTGCGCCGGCCGCGCGGGCTCGAGATCACGAGCGAGGGGGCGGCGCTCCTGCCCGACCTGCGCGATTCCTTCGACCGCATGACCAACGCGCTGGAACGGGTCGGCCGCAAGGCCAACTCCGGTACGCTGAACGTCAGCCTGGTGACAACCTTCGCGCTGGGCTGGCTGGCGCCGCGGCTGCATCGCTTCCAGACCAAGCATCCCGAGATCGAGGTGCGCATGACGACGACCCAGCGACGGGTCGATTTCGCGCGCGAGGATTTCGACTGTGCCATCCGCTTCACCGTGCAGCCCGAGCCCGATGTGCATGCCACGCGCCTTTTCAGCGACGTGCTGACGGTGCTCTGCGGCCGGCGCTACCGCGACAAGCTCAAGACGCTCGACGACCTCAAGCGCGTGCCCTTCATCGACATGACCTACGATCCCGAATGGGCGATCTGGTTGCGTGCGGTCGGCATGGGCGACTTCAAGCCCAAGCGCGTGCTCACGTTCGATTCGACCATGATCGCGGTGGAAGCGGCGATGGAGGGCGCGGGCGTCGCCGTCGGACCGCCGCAGCTCTTCCGCGAGGAGCTGGCGTCGGGCCGGTTGTTCCAGCCGTTCCCGCAGATCGTCGACAGCGGCAAGGCGTGGTGGTTCGTGTGTCCGCCCGCCTCGGTGAGCCGTCCCAAGACGCGCGCCTTCGAGGAATGGCTGATCGAGGAACTCAGCGCCCCGCAGGCGCGGTCGGGCCGGCCGGCCCTTGCCGCGGCCGGGCGCCGCTGAGCGGCCCACAAAAAAACTAATCCCGGCGTCGAACGGGCCGACAAAACGCGAGACCTCGTTGTTGGCTCTGGGCTAAAAGGGCGCCCATGAACCTGTTCCGTCGTGCACGTGGCGTCCTCGCAGGCTCGCCGGACGCCGCCTCGTCCCGCAGCTACACACTGGGTGAGATCGAAGTCGGCAGCCCCTGGGTGCGCGCGTCTGTGGGCAAGGCCGGTACCGGCGGCGGCTTCTTCACACTCACCAACAAGGGGAAGACGCCGAACCGGCTGGTCTGCGCCACCAGCCCCGCGGCAGAGAGCGTCGAGATCCATGCCATCAAGGTGGTCGGCCCAGGTCTGCGCATGCGGCAGCGCGAGGGCGGTCTTGCCATCCCGCCGAACACCACGCTGACGCTCAAGCCGCGCGGCTATCACCTGCTGCTGATTGGTCTCAAGACGCCTCTGGAAGAGGGCGCGCGCGTCGCCGTCACGCTGACCTTCGAGCATGCCGGCAGCCTCGACATCGACTGCACCGTCGCGGCGGCAGGACCGGTCGGCGAGGAAACCCTCGTTTCGGACTGATCAGCCGGGATAGGGGTGCGTTTCGCCGAAGGCATCCTCGATCATCACCGCGTCGGGCCTCACCGCCTCGGGATCGTCGCCGAGATAGGCGGGCCCGATCGGCACCTTGCCGTGGCCGCCCGGCACGTCCAGCACATAGGTCGGCTGGGCGAGGCCCGAGAGACGGCCGCGCAGGGCCTTCATCAGGGCCTGGCCTTCCTCGATGGTGACACGGAAATGGCCGGTGCCGCGTACCAGGTCGGGATGATGAAGGTAGTAGGGTTTCACCCGCGCGGTGACCAGCGCCCGCATGAGCAGGTCAAGGGTCTCGACATCGTCGTTCACACCGTGCAGCAGCACCGTCTGGCCCATCAGGGGAATGCCCGAATCGGCCAGAGCCGACAGCGCCGCGCGCGCCGCAGATGTGAGCTCGCGGGCGTGGTTGCAATGGATGCCGAGCCAGAGGCTCGCGCGCCGTGGCTTGAGGGCGGCAAGCAATTCCGCCGTTATCCGTCCGGGATCGACGACCGGCACGCGGGAGTGAATGCGGATGACGGCGACGTGCGGAATGGCATCGAGCGTCGAGATCAATTCGCCCAGCCGGCGCGGCCCCAGCATCAGCGGATCGCCGCCGGTCAGGATCACCTCCCAGATTTCGGGATGGGCGCGGATGTAGGCCAACGCCGCGTCGAGCTCGGCCACCGAAAGCGCCTCGCCGCCGGGCCCGACCTTCTCGCGCCGGAAGCAAAAGCGGCAGTAGACCGGGCAGACGTGGATCGGCTTCAGCAGCACGCGGTCGGGATAGCGGTGCACGATGCCCTTCACCGGGGACCGCGCCTCGTCGCCGATCGGATCGGCCAGCTCGTCCGCCGACACCTCGGTCTCGGCCGCGCTCGGCACGAACTGGCGGCCGACGGGATCGTGCAGCGGATCGGCACGGTCGATCAGCGCCAGCATCTCGGGCGTGATGGCGATGGCCATCGATTGGGCAGCCTCCGCCAGCCGCGGGTCGGGTGTCACGAGGCCCTCGCGTTCCAGCGCCTCCAGGGTGCGCAGCGTCTGCATCGGCGCGTGAATAGAAGCCCTTCAGGGCTTTGACGAGTCCTTTCGGCAAATCTCCCCGATGGTCACCGGGGAGGCCCCAGGTTACGCGGCCCTCAGATCCTGCACTTCGGGAGCGAGATCCTCGACCGTGGCGCGGCGCATGTCGCGGCGGTGATTGGCTTCATCGTAGGGCCTGCCGCGATGCATGGTGCAGCGGTTGTCCCAGATCACGAGGTCGCCCACCGCCCAACGGTGGGTGTAGACGAATTGCGGCTGGGTGGCGTGTTCCATGAGTTCATGGATCAGCATCCGCCCGTCGGGCACCGGCCATCCCACGATGTGCGAGGCGTGCGAGGCGAGATAGAGCGCGTTGCGGCCGGACCCGGAATGGATGCGCACGAGGCTGCGATGGACCGGCGGCATCGCCCGCCGTTCCTCATCGGAGAATTCGGTGAAGCCCAGCTTGGCGCGGGACGTGAAGATCGAATGCTCGGCCACGAGGCCTTCGATCTTCGTCTTCATCTTCGGTGGCAGCGCATCGTAGGCGGCCCGAGTGTCGACGAACTGGGTCTCGCCGCCCTCCGGAGGGACGGCATGGGCGTGCAGCAGCGAATATTTTGCCGGCGTGCGCTTGAAGGACGAATCGGTGTGCCAGAGCTGGTTGCCGAGCGCGAACATGCGGCGGCGATCCTGTTGGGCGAGCGGCACATTGTTCTCGTCGAGATTGGAGATGTCGACCAGCCGCTGATTGACCCTGCGGACGACGCCCGTCGTCAGCACGCCGCTCCGACCCTCCAGCGGGCCGAAGCGGCCGGCAAAGGCGATCTGCGCCTCTTCGGCCAGGGCCGGACCCTGGAACACGCCAACCGCATGCTCGTCCATGGCGGACAGGATGTCCTTGAACGCGGTCTCGTCGATTGGCCGCGAGAGATCGAGGTCGTCGAAACCGGCGACGAAGAGCGGATGAAGTCTGGCGATGGTCGTGGTCATTCTGAACCTCCGCGGCGAGTTGACAGTTCTCGGCCGATAAACGCCAATTCATAAATCTGGCCATCGATAAGAAAATGTTATGGGGAGTTCCCGGCACATGCGCATCAACCTGCGGCAGATCGAGGCGTTCAGGGCGGTGTTCCAGACCGGCAGCATGACCGCGGCCGGCGCGCTGATGGGCGTCACCCAACCGGCGGTGAGCCGCCTCATTCGCGACCTCGAGGCCGAGATCAAGCTGCCCCTGTTCGATCGCAAGGCGGGCAAGGTGACGATCACACCCGACGCCGTTGCCCTCTATCGCGAGGTGCAGCGCAGCTTCCACGGGCTCGACCGCATCGCGCGGGCGGCGGCCGAATTGGGCGGGAAGCGGGAGGGCGATCTGCGGATCGCGTCGTCCGTCGGGCCATCCTTCTACGCCCTGCCGCCCGTCCTGGGTCGCTTTCGCCGGGCCTGGCCGGGCGTGCGCCTGTCGCTCCACACCTGCCCGTCGCCGGAGGTGCTCGATCTCGTGGCCATGCGGCAGGCCGACGTCGGCATCGCGGTGGCGACGGCCGAAGCGCCCGGTGTCGAGATCGAGCCTTTGCCGGCGCCGAATGCCGTTTGCGTCATGCCGGCCGGCCATCCGCTCGGCGCGCGCCGGGTGGTGCGTCCGCGCGATCTTGCCGGCGTTCCGCTGCTGATGATCTCCGACTACAGCCTGCTCCAGCAGCGCATCATGCAGCGCTTCGAAGCGGCGGGCGTGCGCCTCGATGTAGTCGGCGAGTCGTCCTACTCGGCCCCGATTTGCGCATTGGTCGCCGAGGGAGTGGGCGTCTCCGTCGTCGATGCGCTGACGGCGTGGGCCTACGAAGACAAGGGCATCCTCGTCCGGCGGTTCGAGCCGGCCGTTCCTTACGAGCTCAAGATCATCCACGCCGCCGGCCAGCCGCGCACTGATCGCGCCAAGGCCTTGTCACGGCTTCTGCGGCAGCATCTTCAAACCCTGGGACAGCGATCTCCCCATGATTGACTTGCCGATCGGATTGTCTGGCCGCGGTCTTGCAGAGCGAGGCGCAGACTCTGAAATTCTCCGATACATTCATCGTCGCCGGTGCGACGGCCCTTGCCGCCCCCCGTTCCGGCGCTAGGTTCCTGTCCCGGGAGAAAGAGATGCTCGACGCCGCCGTAAAGACCAAAATCATGAGCGAGGTCGACAGTCGGTTCGACGAGCAGACCAAGGTGCTGGCCGACCTGGTGAGGATTCCGTCGACCCGGTTCCAGGAGGCGCCGGCGCAGGACATGATGGCCCGCCTGTTCAAGGAGGACGGGTTGGGGGTCGACCGCTGGCAGATCAAGATCGACGACCTGAAGCACCTGCCAGGCTACTCGCCGCATTCGCTGGACTATGACGATGCCTGGAACGTCGTCGGCGCCTGGCGCCCGTCGAATCCGAAGGGTCGTTCGCTGATCCTCAACGGGCACATCGATGTCGTGCCCGAGGGACCGCACGAGATGTGGGCGCGCAATCCCTACGATGCCTACGTCAAGGACGGCTGGCTCTACGGTCGCGGTTCGGGCGATATGAAGGCGGGGCTGATTCTGAATGTCTTCGCGCTGCGCGCCTTGCGCGCGCTGGGCTACATGCCGGCAGCGGACGTCTACCAGCAGTCGGTGGTCGAGGAGGAGTGCACGGGCAACGGCGCGCTCGCCTGCCTGCAGCGCGGCTATCGCGCCGAAGCGGCGCTAATCCCCGAGCCCTCATCGGGCGTGCTCACTGTCGCGCAAGTCGGTGTCATGTGGTTCCAGGTCAAGGTCACCGGCCATCCGGTCCATGTCTACAAGGCCGATGCCGGCTCCAACGCCATCGAATCGGCGTTCCGTCTGATCCAGCAGCTGCGCGAGCTGGAGAAGAAATGGAACGTCAAGAAGGCGCACGACAAGCATTTCTGCGACCACCATCACCCGGTGAACTTCAACGTCGGCAAGATCGCGGGCGGCGACTGGGCGAGTTCGGTGCCAGCCTGGTGCACCTTCGACATGCGCGTGGGCGTGCTGCCGTCGCAGACCCTGAAAGAGTGTCGGCAGGAGATCGAGGATCTCGTCCGCCACGCCGCTGCCAACGATCCCTTCCTCGGCAACAACCCGCCGACCGTGACCTGGGAAGGCTTCCAGGCCGAGCCCTTCGTGCTCAAGAACCACGAGCAGGTGCGGGTCGTGCTGGCCCAGGCGCACAAGACGGTGTTCGGCAGCGAGCTCGAGGACAAGACGTCGACCGGCACCGCCGACAATCGCTTCTTCGGCCTCTATGCCGGCATTCCGGCGCTGGTCTACGGCCCCGAGTCCGACGACATCCACGGCTTCGACGAACGCGTGAACCTGGAATCGATCCGCAAGATCACCCAGTCCACGGCGCTGTTCATCGCCGAATGGTGCGGCCTGCAGAAGGCCTGACGGCGAGCGTCAGGCGGCAATCGCCTGGTCGGGGGGCAAGAAGGGCAGGCCGAGGCTCTCGGCCGCCGCCCGGTGCGTGAAGCGGCCGCGATGGATGTTGAGGCCGGCGCGCAGGTGCGGGTTCTCGGCGATGGCCGCAAGGCCCTTGCCGGCCAGCGCCAGGCCGAAGGGAAGCGTCGCGTTGTTCAGCGCCTCGCTCGAGGTGAGCGGCACGGCACCCGGCATGTTGGCGACGCAATAGTGGATGATGCCGTCGACCTCGTAGGTCGGGTCGGCATGGGTCGTGGGATGCGAGGTCTCGAAGCAGCCGCCCTGGTCGATGGCGACGTCGACGATCACCGAGCCCGGCCGCATCGACTTCAGCATCGCCCGGGTGACCAGCTTCGGCGCACTGGCGCCCGCGATCAGCACGGCGCCGATCACGACGTCGGCGGTGAACACTTCTTGTTCGATGGCCTCGATCGTGGAGAAGCGGGTGCGGGCGCGGCCTTCGAACAGCTCGTCGAGCTCACGCAGGCGCGGCAGCGAGCGGTCGAGGACGGCGACCTCGGCGCCGAGGCCAACCGCCATGCGCGCGGCGTGCGTGCCGACCACACCGCCGCCCAGCACCGCGACGTGGGCGGGCTGCACGCCGGGAACGCCGCCCAGGAGGAGGCCGCGGCCGCCCCGGTGGCGCTGCAATGCGCCGCCGGCCGCCTCGATGGAAAGGCGGCCCGCGACCTCGCTCATGGGCGCGAGCAAGGGCAGACCACCCCGCGCGTCGGTCACGGTCTCGTAGGCGATGGCGGTGCAGCCCGACGCGATCAGGCCGCGCGCCTGCTCGGGATCGGCCGCGAGATGCAGGTAGGTGAAGAGGATCTGGCCGGAGCGGAGCTGGACCCACTCGCCGGGCTGAGGCTCCTTCACCTTCACGATCATGTCCGCGCTCGCGAAGATCTCCGCCGCGGTCGCGGCGATGGCGGCGCCCGCCTTGCGGTAGACCTCGTCCGACGCGCCGATGCCCGCGCCGGCAGCTGTCTCGACGACCACGTCGTGGCCGGCATGGACATACTCGCGGACCGCCGCCGGCGTCAGACCGACTCGATATTCGTGGATCTTGATTTCCTTTGGCACGCCGACGCGCATGGGCAGGTTCCTCCCCGGTTCGATGTCATTAAGCCAAGGAAATAGGTTTGGTTCCCCGCGATCTGGAAGAGGATTGCGCCGATCACGCAGGGAATCTACGTTTGATCTCCCAATCACGCAGGAATCCAAACCATGGATGTCGACAAGATTGATGCTTCCATCCTGTCGGAACTCACGGCCAATGCGAGGGTCAGCCAGGTCGAGCTGGCCGCCCGTGTCGGGCTGTCGAGCACCGCCATCGCGCGCCGGCAGCGTGCGCTCGAGGAAAGCGGGTTCATCCGGAGCTACCAGGCGGTGCTCGATCTCGGCCGTTTCGGCCTCGCCACCACCGTCGTGGTCAGGATCACGCTCGACAGCCAGAGCGACGAGGCGTTGAAGTCGTTCGAGGCCGGGGTGATCGAGTGCCCTTCGGTGGTCCGCTGCTTCCTGATGTCGGGCAGCGACGACTATGTCGTCATCGTGCTCGCCCGCGACATCGAGGATTTCGAGCGCATCCACCGGACCGAGCTGTCGCGCCTGCCGAGGGTCGCCCGCCTCGAGTCGAGCTTCGCGCTGCGCGAGGTCGTGAACCGCGCGGTTCCCACATCGGTGTTCGGCAAGCCGCGACGGCCGGCCAGGAAATAGGGTGCTGGCACTGCTTTCCTTTGCAAATCCAGCAGGTTCATGCTAGATTTTCTGTCACAATGGGAGATGCCCGCGGAGAAATCCGGCGGGCGTTTTCAGTTCTGGACCGGGCACTGAGCCGAACACCCATCGCGAAAAAAGACGGCGCCGGTGGCACAGCCCGTCGATTCCGGATTCGTCCTTCCGATCAACGGCTTGATGCGGGTTCGTGGCACAGTCCGGCGAACAGGTCGTGGCACAACGAGGTGTGCCAGAAATCGACCGGTCAGCGCATCCGGCGCGCCGAGGCGTAGACGCCCATCGCCACGCCGCCCAGCACGACGGCGACGCCGGCAAGACGGAGCCCGTCGAGCGGCTCGCCGACCAGCGCCGAGGCAATGGCCAGGGCGGCACACGGGACCAGCAGCGAGATCGGTCCGACCTTGGAGGCGGGATAGGTCCGCAGCAGCGTTCCCCAGATGAGGTAGCCCAGCCACATCACGGGAACGACCGTGTAGAAAAGCACGAACCAACCGCGCCAGGTCGGGGCGAGCAACGGCGCCAGGAGGGCCGTCGGCCCGTCGAGCACGAGGCTGGCAACGGCCAGCGGGATCGGCGGCAGGACGCTGGCCCACACCGTCACCGCGAACATCGACACGCCGCGCGCGGACCGGAAGAAGAGATTGCCGGTGGCCCAGGTGAGCGCCGACAGCAAGGCCAGGCCGATCGCCAGGAGGTTCGCCGCGCCTTGGACCGACTGCGCGATCAGCACGACGCCCGCCAGCGCGACCGCGAGGCCGAGCCACTGGCCGCGTGTCGCATGCTCGCGCAGGAAGAGCGCGGCCAGCACCACCGTGAGCGGGCCCTGGAGCTGCACCAGCACCGAGGTGAGGCCGGGCGGCAGGCCCGCTTCCATGGCGAAGAACAGGAAGATGAACTGGCCGGCGAACATGAAGCCGCCGATGCCGGCCAGCGTTGCCCACGAGATCGCGGGCTTGGGAATGAACAGGATCGGCAGGGCGCCGATCAGGAAGCGCCAGGTCGCGAAGGCGAAGGGCGTGAACTCGTCGAGGCCGAAACGGATGACCGTGAAGTTCAGCCCCCACA
>LNFM01010922.1_pt1 | contig 12554 bp, 11 predicted proteins | sample 596031 | NCBI WGS metagenome assembly LNFM01 (sample SAMN04254537, study PRJNA301005) | activated carbon metagenome | isolation source: dual media filters at the Ann Arbor, Michigan drinking water treatment plant | place: USA: Ann Arbor
GCGATCCCGTGCCGTCGCCCGACTCGAGCTCCGACGACGGCGCACCATCGCCCGAGTCGAGCTCTACCGGCGGCGAGAGCACGACCGGTGGCGAGAGCACGACCGGCGCCGACGCCGGTGTCTGCGTCGCATGGTGCGAGGTCGTCCAAGTATGCCGTGCGTCCGGCGAGCCCGATTGCCTCGACGCCTGCCACACCTTCGAACGCTTCCGCGCGGAGAACTACGACGAGGCGTGCCAGGCGGCGAGCACTGCGACGCAGTCGTGCGTCGCCATGCTGACCTGCGACGAGTACGAAGCGCAGGGATGCGAGACCGAGGGCATCGCGGAGTACGAGGTGTGCAACGCCGGCACGCGCCCGCAGCCGGGATTGCACGCGTTCTGTACGATGCTCGCGGGCTGCGGCGCGTCGCCCTACGACCCCTGCGTTGCCGAGGTCCTCGACTACAACATTCGGGAGAGCTACGAGCTCGCCTGCGAGGGCGAGTACGAGGCGCTGCTGGGATGCATCGGTGCGCTGAGCTGCGCCGAGTACGAGGACGCGGCGATGATGGAGTCGATCTGCGCTGCGGAGCTCGCAGCGGTCGACGCCGCGTGTCCGACCTTCGGTCAGGAGTGACGCCCGGCGCCAGGGTCGCGACCAGGCCGACGACTACACCCAGTTCCTGCGCCGGAAATACAGCAACAGCGAGATCGCGATCGTGGCCATCGCCCCCAGCGCGAACGGGTACCCGTAGGCCCAGCGCAGCTCGGGCATGTTCATCGGCGACGCGTCCGGATCGAAGTTCATGCCGTAGATGCTCGACACGAACGTCAGCGGGATGAAGATCGTCGCCATCACCGTGAGCACCTTCATCACCTCGGACAGGCGCTGGCCCGCGACCGAGATCTGCAGGTCGACCAGGTCGGTGGTCAGCTCGCGGTTGGAGCTGATGATGTCGATGAGCTGCGCGCAGTGGCCCTGGCAGTCGCGCAGATAGGCGCGCGTGTCGTCGCCGAAGATCGGCGACGGGTCGGAGGCCAGGGCGCCCACCACCTCGCGCATCGGCCACAGCGCGCGGCGCAGCCCGAGCAGCTGCGCTCGGACATCGCGCAGACGCGGGGTGAGCTCGAGCGGCTTGGCGCCGGGCAGCTCGTCCTCGATCGCCTCGAGCTCGTCGCTGATCTTCTCGAGCACGGGGAAGAACGCGTCGACGGCGACGTCGAGGATCTCGTAGGCGAGGAAGCCCGCCCCTGCCCGGCGCGTGTAGCTGGCGCCGTCGCGCAGCCGCGAACGCAGCAGCTCGAACAGATCGCCCTTGCGCTCCTCGAACGAGAGCACGAAGTCCCGACCGGTGAACACCATGAGCTGCTCGGTGTCGCAGGCCCCCGGCTCCTCGATGATCCGGATCGCGATCTGGACCAGCTCGCTGCTGCGCTCGATCTTGGGCCGCTTGTAGGTCTGGACGATGTCGGCGACCGCCAGGGGGTGCAGGCCGAACTCCGAGCCGAGGCCCGCGATCACCTCGGCGGAGCCGAGGCCGACGACATGGACCCAGAGCAGCGGCCAGCGCGAGCGCAGCGCGCCCAGCTCGGCCGCGTCGAACCGCGACGACTCCTCGAAGCCGTCTGGCCCGTAGGCGATGACGTGGACCCGCGAGGGCTCGGCGGCCGGATCGATGGCGAGCGAGCCCGGGGCGATGTCGCCGGTGGCCCGCCGCACCGCCTCGCGGTGCGCGGAGACGCGTCGTCCACGTCTGGGTTTCTTCGCCACCGTCGCCCGAGACTCCCGCCGACGACCGCGGCCCGTCAACCGTCGGCGGCGGTCGGGTGGGCCGGTTCGACCCAGGCGCCGCTTTTCGGTATGGTCTGGCGGCGTGCCCGGCCCCGACGACGCGATTGTGCTCGAGAACGTCACCAAGGCGTTCGGCACCCACCGGGTCCTCGACGACGTGAGCCTGACGGTCCGCAAGGGGTCGATCACGGTTCTGCTCGGGCCGTCGGGCACCGGGAAGTCGGTGCTGCTGCGGATTCTCGTCGGGCTGATGCGCCCCGATGAGGGCAAGGTCTTCGTCGGGCCCCACGACATCGCCGCGCTCGACGACCGCCGCAGCCGGGATCGACGCCTGCTGTTCGACGTCCGGCGCAAGTTCGGCATGCTGTTCCAGGACGGCGCGCTGTTCGACGACATCAACGTCGGCGACAACGTCGCGTTCCCGATGCGCATGCACACCAAGATGAGCGAAGAGGAGATCCGGGCCAAGGTCCAGGACAAGCTCGCGCGGGTGGGTCTGCCCAAGGCCGCGCACAAGTTCCCCTCGGAGCTCTCCGGCGGCATGCGCAAGCGGGTCGCGTTCGCCCGGGCCATCGCGCTCGAGCCCGAGATCGTGCTGTGCGACGAGCCCAGCTCCGGCCTCGATCCGGTGATGTCGGCGACGCTCGACGAGCTGATCCTCGAGATGCACCGCACGCTCGGCATCTGCTTCGTCGTCATCACCCACGACACCGCCGAGGCGCTCACCATCGCGGACACCATCGGCATGCTCGCCGGCGGCAAGCTCGTGCACTACGGGCCCAAGTCGGAGCTCGAGCACAGCTGTCACCCGGCCCTCCGTCAGTTCTTCGACCGCGCCACCGTCGGCCCCATCCAGGTGGTCTGACCCAGCGCGGCCTGGTCCCAGCGCGGTCGAGTCGCGGGTGTCCCGGTCCGGTCGCGCAAGCACACGAGCTTCCATGAATCGCACGCACATCGGCCTGGGCATCTTCGTCATCGCCACCGTGGGGCTCCTGATCTGGCTGGCCCAGTCGATCGGCGCGCTCGGGGGCGGCGGCGGCAAGCGCTACGAGATCCGCCTGGGCCACGCCGCCGGCCTGGTCGAGAACAACGCGGTCAAGATCGCGGGCGTCAACATCGGTCGCATCGAGGAGGTCGCGGTCGACCACGACATCGCGGTGCTGAGCCTGCGCATCGACGACGAGATCGTGCTGCACACCGACGCCCGCGCCATCGTCCGCGCCAAGAGCCTCCTCGGCGAGAAGTACCTCCAGCTCGAGCCCGGCGACCGCGACTCGCCGGTGCTGCCCGACGGCTCGACCATCGAGAACGTCGACGCCCCCTTCGAGATCGACGAGGTCTTGAACGCGCTCGAGCCCATCCTCGGCGGCGAGGACTCGATCGCCGCCTCGCTGGCGCCCCTGGCTGGTCAGCTCAACGACCTGCTCGGCGAGGCCCGCGGCAAGGACGGCAAGCCGCCGATCATCACGCGCGAGCAGATCGATCAGATCGTCGGCGACGTCACCGCGACCACGGCGTCGGTGCGGCGCATGACCGAGCAGAACGAGGCCGCGGTCTCCGAGCTCGTCCGCGACGGCAACACGCTGGTCGACACCGCCAACACGCTGCTGTCGGATCCGCGGGTCACCCGGACGCTCGGCAACGTCGAGAGCATCACCTCGGACCTCGACCAGCGCCTCCCGGGCCTGCTCGATCGCGCCGACAAGGCCCTGGCCGAGGTCGAGAAGCTCGCCACGCTGGTCGACGAGGACAAGCGCAAGAAGATCGCCACCATCATCGACGACGCCGCCGTGGCCACCGCGAACCTCCGCGAGGTCAGCGAAGAGGTGAAGGGCGTGTCGAAGTTCGTCGGCCCGCTCGTGAAGAACCTGGCCAAGATCACCGAGCGTGCGTCGAAGATCGACGAGGCGATCATCCGCCAGTTCTTCCAGCGCGAGGGCTTCAAGATCTACTTCGGCAGCAAGAAGAAGGCCGCCGAATCGCTGCAGGACGTCCCCGAGGAGTAGCCGGCGCTCGAGATCAGCAGGTCTCGACCGCGACCGCGCCGTGCTCCTCGAGCAGCTCCGTGGCCGCGTCGAGCTTCGCCGCGTCGAGCTCGACCACCAGGATCGCCCCGCCCGCCGCGAGCCGAGCCTCGAGCGCGCGCAGGGCCGGCTTGGGGATCCGCGTCCCCGCCTGCATCGCGCCGACGAGGCCCATCAGCAGCCCGGTGACGAAGCCGAGGCCGACGCCCATGCCGATGCCCATGCCGAGCATCAGGTCGAACGCGCCGGCGAGGCCGCCGGCCACCGCCATGAACACGCCGCCGGCCACCATCGCGATCGCGATGTTCCGGCCGAACTCGGTCGCGCCCTCGGGTAGGATGTTGGCGTCGAGCGGCGCGCGGCCGTGTCGCTGGGTCAGGCCGCCGCCGCCGCGGGTGAGCGTGGCGAGGCCGGCCTCGGCTGCGATCGCGGCGTCGGAGCGCTCGAACAGGGCGACGAGGACGGGCATGGTCGGGGGCAGCGTCCCGCCTTCGGGCGGCAGAACGCAAGCGGCGTCCCCCGGCGCCGGCGCACGGCGTGGGGATCGGCCACAAATTCGGCCCGCGCCCCGCGCGTTGCTAGCCTCCGCCCACGATGGCGAATCCAGCCGGACCCACCCCGTACCTGGCGGGTGCGGGTGGTCTGTGGCGGGCCCTGCCGGGTCTGGCGCCGACGATGCTGGTGGTCGCGCTGCTCGCGTGCGTGCTCGTGCCGCTGCCGACGGTGCTCGTCGATCTCCTGCTGTCGCTGTCGCTGTCGGCCGCGGTGCTCGTCCTCGTCGCCGCGCTGCTGGTCCGCCGGACCACCGACTTCCTGGTCTTCCCGTCGCTGCTGCTGCTGCTGACGCTGTATCGGCTCGCGCTCAACGTCTCCACGACGCGGCTCATCCTCAGCCAGGCCGACGCCGGCCGGGTCGTCGACGCCTTTGCCTCGGTGGTGGTCCGCGGCGACCTGCTCGTCGGCGGGGTGATGTTCGCGATCGTCACCCTCGTGCAGTACGTGGTGATCGCCCGCGGGGCCGAGCGCGTCGCCGAGGTCGGTGCACGCTTCGCGCTGGACGGGCTGCCCGGTCACCAGGCGGCGATCGACGCCGACCTGCGGGCGAAGGTGATCTCGCCGCGCGAGGCCGCGGCCCGCCGCGCGCGGCTCGGGGAGCGCAGCAATTTCCACGGCGCGATGGATGGGGCGATGCGCTTCGTGAAGGGCGACGCGATCGTCGGGCTGCTCATCACCGCGGTGAACCTCGTCGGCGGCGTCGCGGTCGCGCGGCTGCGCCATGACATGGGCGTGTCCGAGGCGCTCGAGACCTACGGTCGACTGACGATCGGCGACGGCCTGCTCTCGCAGGTTCCCGCGCTCCTGGTCAGCCTCGCGGCCGGCATCCTCGTCGCGCGCGTCGACCGGCAGGGCGACGTCGCGGGGGGCATCGCCGACTGGCTCGATCCGCCCATGCTGCTGGTGCCCGCGGTGTTCCTGGTGGTGCTCGCCGCGGTGCCCGGGATGCCGGTGCTGGCGTTCGCCGCGACCGCGACGGCGCTCGTCAGCGGCGCGCTGCTGTGGACCGCCCGCCGCGAGCGCGATCGGCCGGTGGTCCGCCCCCGCGACGAAGAGCGAATCCTCGCGCGGGTGCACCGCGGCGACGACGACGTCCGCGGGCTCGAGCGCGTGCTGAACGAGGTCGCCAACCGCGTCGCCGCGACCCTGCGCGTGGCGCTGCCGCCCCTCGAGGTCGAGCACGACCCGAGCCTGCCGATGGACACCCTCGAGCTCGACGTCGGCGATCGTCGGCTCGTGCGGGAGTCCCTGCCCACAGGGGCGGCGGCCGACGACCATGCGGTCGTGGTGGCCTTCCGTGCGCTGATGGATCACGCGTCGATCTTCATCACCCACGCGTGGATCGAGCGGGAGCTCGACGAGGTCCGTGCGCGGCAGCCGGCGCTGGTCGACCGCGCGCTCGGGCGCCTCGACGCCGTCGAGATCCTCGCGCTCGTGCGGCGCCTCGTCCAGGACCGTACGCCGTGCCCGCGGATGGTCGACGTACTCGAGGTCGTGGCGCAGTGCACGATCGAGGACGCCTCCGATCGCGCGCGCCTGCCCGATCACGTGCGCGAGTGGCTGGCGCCGATGTGGCTGCCGCAGCTGATGGACGCCCTCGGCAAGCTCGGCGCGCCCCGGGTGCTGCGCTTCTCCGCCGACGCGGAGGCCGAGCTGCGCGAGCGGTGGGTGGTGGGGGCGACCGGCGCGCGCCTCGGGCTCGGCGCCGATGCTCGCGTGCGTTGGGTCGCGGCGGTCGTCCGGGCCAGCGACGCGGCCGACGGCGTCGGCCCCGTGATCGTCCTCGCAGCGCCCGCGGTGCGGGCGGCCATCGCCGAATTGACCCGGCGCATCACGCCCCACGTCAGCGTCCTGTCGGTCGCGGAGCTGGAGGCCGCCGGTGTTGCGCGCCCCGACGTGCGCTGGATCGACCTCGACTAGCTTGCGTCCCGCCGAGCGGCAGTGGCACCGTCCGGGGTGCCGATGTCTCGCACGCCCACGACCTACTGGGACTACATCAAGGTCGAACAGCTCCTCGCGCTGCAGAACGGCATCGCGGCCGACGAGAGCGGACTGACCAACGACGAGGTCCTCTTCATCACGATCCATCAGATCGACGAGCTGTGGTTCAAGCTGGCGCTGCGCGAGCTGGTCGCGATCCGCGACGCGCTGGCCCAGCCCAAGGTCCCCGAGCAGGCGCTCGCGCACATCGTCCGCGCCATGCGTCGCTGCGGGCTGCTGATGCACAGCGTCGCGGGGCACTTCGCGTTGATGGAGACGATGACCACGCGCGACTACCTCGCGTTCCGCGACAAGCTCTCGCCCGCGAGCGGGTTCCAATCGGCGCAGCTGCGCGAGATCGAAATCCTGATGGGACTCGACGCCAACGCCCGCATCCCGCTCGGCGCCGAGGGGAGCTACATCGCCGCGCTGCGCGGCCCCGGCGGCGCAGACTCACCGGCGCTCAAGCGGGTGCTCGCGCGGCTCGAGGACACGCCGTCGATCCTCGAGGCGCTGAACGCCTGGCTGCACCGCACGCCGATCAACGGATCGATGCCCGGCGATCCGAACGACGCCGCGACCGTGCAGGCCTTCATCGACGACTACCTCGCCGCACATGCCCGGCAGATCGAGTCGACCATGGCGGACGCCCTCGCGCTGGCGGTGAACGACGCGGACCGCACGCGCCTGCGCACGCGCTACGAGAACGAAATCGCGGGGGCCCGGGCCTTCCTCGCCGCCGACGATCAGCCCGTCGAGCTGCGCGCGCAGAGCAGCCGCATCCGCGCCGCGGTGGTCTTCATCGAGAGCTATCGCGAGCTGCCGCTGCTCGCCTGGCCGCGCGAACTCGTCGACGCCGTCGTCGCGCTCGAGCAGGCGTTCTTGGTGTTCCGCCAACGGCACGCGCGCATGGTCGAGCGCGTGATCGGGCGTCGCACTGGCACAGGTGGATCCGCTGGTGTCGACTATCTCGACCAGACGGCGCTGCGCTACCGCGTGTTTTCCGATATCTGGGCCGTGCGCACGCTACTCATGCGACGGGACATCCTGCCCGCACTGGCGGACACTCACTACTACGACTTCGCCGGCGGGCACTGACGCCCCATCCAATGGACCTGGCGGAGGCGCCGGGGGCAGCACGGCCCCCGGCGTTCGCGCAGGCTCGGCAAGGGTCACCCCCAGGACGGCCGAGCCGGCTCGGGACCGGTCGCGGTACCCATCGACGGGCGAACGACCGGGGCCCGCACCTTGCGGGACATCCGACGGATCATGCGGCGAAGGGACTTCGCGATCGCGTGACCGGTCGGAAGGACGACGGCGACGGTCTCGTCGCCCTCACCCTGCAGCACCACGGTGTGCTGCCCCACCACCAGACGGATGGTGCTCTCGTCGGTTTTCTTCAGCAGCCCCATGGCTGCGGCGAGGATCGGGCTCCACGACGCTTCGCCGCGGAACTCGAGTGAACCGGCCGGATCGGCCACGGTGACGGCCACGATGCCCGGGGCCGCCGCGAGATGATCGATGTTTGCACGTAGACTCATGACACCTGCCTCGTCTATGGCCGCTCGGGCCAGAACCTGCGATCCAAAGTCTGGTCCATGTCTGGCGCGTTGCCAGTCCGCCGACCTCGATACGTGGTGGATTCCGTCGGGGATCGCGATCCGTCACGGCGACCGTCCCAAAACCCCGAAGATGCCGCCCAACGGGCACAGAACGGCCGCATCGTGGCCATGGCGGCGCCCGTGGCCGTGTCGGGATTCGGGTGCTACGGCACCGTGCGACCCTGACACGTGTGTCGCGGTGGCCCGATGTTACGGCCGATCGGTGCGGCGATCGGTCCCCGACAGCGAGATCGATCACATCCGCGGCGGACCTCACCGCGGGAAATTTCGGATCGATCTCAGGCGTCGCAGTCGGTGAGTTCGACGCACACGCGCCAGAGGGCCGCGAGCTCATCCGGGTTCGCGGTGAACTTGCACGGCGCCGTCGCGCCATCGATCCAGAAGCGTCCGGTCGTCTCCGTAACTTCGGGCGCGGCCGCGACGTATGTCGGGGTCACGGCGCCCTCGGCCGGGGTCTTGAGGCCGATCCGCCGGCCCGCGCCCAACAGCCGCTGCAGCCACGTCGCGTCGGACCCGCGCAGCAGCCCCGTGTCGACCGCGCCGGGGTGGCACGCGTGCACGCCGATGCCGTCGCGACGGCAGATCTCGGCGAGCTGCCACGCGAGCATCCGATCGGCCTGCTTGCTCTGCCGATAGGCCGCCATCGCGTCCCACGCACGGGTCTGGAACTGCACGTCGCGCAGATCGAGGCCGCCCGCGGAGGTCGACGCCACGTGGACGACGCGCGCGGGGGCCGAGCGGCGCAGCGTCGGCAGCAGCAGGTTGGTCAACGTGAAGTAGCCGAGCACGTTGGTCGCCCACGTGCGCTCGACACCGTCGACGGTCGTCTCGCGTGTGGGGCAGACGACGGCGGCGTTGTTCACCAGCACGTGCACCGGCGATCCACCGGCGGTGAGGTTGCGAACGAACGCGCGGATCGACGCACGGCTCGAGACGTCGAGCTGCAGCATCGTGAGTCGCTCGTTGCCGCTGTCCTGGACGAGCTCGTGCAGCGCGGCGCTGCCCCGCTCGCGGTCGCGGCAGGCGAGCACCACGGTGGCGCCGAAGTACGCGAGGTTCCGCGCGATCTCCTTGCCGATGCCGGTGTTGGCACCGGTCACGACGCAGCGCCGGTCGACCAGGTCGTACTTCACCTCGGGGGATCATACCGGCCAAAGGCCGGGCCGGCGCACCTGATACACTCCGCCGCCGGTGCGCGAGACCGAGGAGCACGCCCACGCGGCGCATGGGACCGGGCCATCGGCGCGGTCTCGCACGGGCGTGCGGATCGCTCGAGCCGCGCTGGTCTACTTCGCGTTGTCGACCGTGGCCCTCGTGGCGCCGGTCTATACGACGTTCGGCAATGCAATCGAACCCCGGGTGCTCGGATTTCCGTGGTCGCTGGCCTACGTCCTGGGCGTCGTGCTGCTCAACGCGACCGTGCTCGCGGTGCTCTACGCCGGCCGCTGGGTCGACGGGGACGACGACGACCCCGACCACCCCGGCCACCCCGACGTGGGAGCCCGCCCGTGAGCGAGTGGCTCCCGCAGGTGGTCGTGTTCGGCTACCTCGCGGTGTCGCTCGTCATCGGGCTCGCGGCGGGCCGCGTCGGCAAGGGCGGTGTCGCCGACTACGTCGCGGGCGAGCGGGCCTTCGGGCCGGTGGTGATGTACTTCGTCGTCGGCGCGACGATCTTCAGCGCGTACGCGCTGCTCGGTACCCCGCAGCGCGTGGTCGCCAAGGGGTCCGATGCCTTCTACATCATCGCGTACGGGGCCGTGGGCTTCGTGCCGGTGTTCTACTTCGGCGCCAAGGTCCGCAGGCTCGGCGAGCGCTTCGGCTTCGTGACCCACGCCGAGCTGGTCGGGGCCCGCTTCGCCAGCCCGGCGGTGACGGGGCTGATGGGCGTCGCCACCGTGCTCGCGTTCATCCCGTACCTGGTCATCCAGCTGAAGGGCGCCGGCGTCGTGATGGCCGCGGTCACCGGGTGGTCGCCGATGCTCGGGGCGACGGTCGTCTACGCGGTGGTGGTCACCTACGTCGTCGTCGGTGGTGTCCGCGGCGTCGCGTGGACCAATGTGCTGCAGGGCGCGGCCATGCTCGTCATCGTCTGGTGGCTCGGCCTGTGGATCCCGAACGCCCTGTTCGGCGGCATCGGGCCGATGTTCGATCGCGTCGCCGCCCTGCGCCCCGAGATGCTGGTCCTCCCGGGGCCCGGGCCCACCAGTCCCGCGCAGTACAGCGCCGAGGTGCTGGTGTCGATCCTCGGCTTCTCGATGTGGCCGCAGGTCTTCATGAAGTGCTTCACCGCCCGCAGCGCGCGGCTGGTGCAGCTCACCGCCGTGCTCTACCCGACGTTCCTCTTCTTCTTGGTCCCGCTGTTGCTGCTCGGGTACGCCGCCGTGCTCATGGGCGGCCCGGCCGACGACTCGGTCTTGCTGTGGATCGTGTCGCGCCCCGAGCTCGGCGACACCACGCTCGTGGTCGCGTTCGTCACGTTCGCGGTGCTCGCCGCGTCGATGTCGACCGGGGACGCGCTGCTCCACGCCGGCGCGTCGATCGCCGTGCGCGACGTGGTCCGCGGCGGCTTCGGCCGTCCGCTCGACGAGGCCGCGCAGACGCGATGGATGCGCGTGGGCGTGCTGGTCCTCGCGTTGGTGGCGCTGGCGGTCTTGGAGCTCGCCGGCACCACGTCGATCGTCGACCTGCTGCTGCTCGCCTATGCGGTGCCGATCCAGTTCCTGCCCCTGACGCTCGCCGCGCTGTACTGGCGGCGTGCCAACCGAGTTGGCGCCGTGCTGGGCCTGTCGGTCGGCCTGGGCACGTGCGTGCTGCTGTTCGCTTGCAAAGTCGCGGCGCCGTCGCTGTACACTCTGCTCAACCCCGCCGACCTCCAGATCGGCGTGCTCGGCGGGGCGGTTCACCTCGTCGTGCTGGTCGTCGCCTCGCTGCTCACCCCGCCGATGGACGAGGCCCACCTCGAACGGTTCGTGTCATGACCACCCCGCGCCCGACCCCGATCTCGATCTCGATCACGATGCTCGCCGCGCTCTCGATGGTGGGGGCTGGCTGCGACCGCCCCGCGGCGAAGTACGCGGCCGTCGACCAGCCCGATCCGGTGCCGCAGCCCAAGGCGCCGCCGCCACCCAAGGTGGACGCGAAGGCGGATCCGGCGAAGCCCGGGGCGGGCGAGTGCACGCGGGGCACCGGTCGCAACGCCGCGGGCGAGTGCGTGCCGCTGGCGACGCGGCAGCAAGGGCCCGTGCAGCAGGTGCAGATCCCTGCGGGCAAGTTCGTCGTCGGCGACGCGCCGGCCGACTACGACTTCGGCAAGTCGGTCGCCGAGACCAAGCTGAAGTGGGCCGGGCAGCCGCCGCGCATGGCCGACAGCGCCGGGTTCTGGATCGACATGCACGAGGTGACACGCGAGGCCTACCAGGCGTGCGTCGACGCCAAGAAGTGCACCGCGCCCGTGTGCGACCCGGCCGAGCGCCTGGGGAAGATCCCCGCCGAGGCCCAGCCCGGCGCGCCGCAGACCTGCGTGACGCACCCGCAGGCCGAGGCCTACTGCAAGGCCCAGGGCGGCCGGCTCCCCACCGAGGTCGAGTGGGAGTACGCGGCGCGGGGCGTCGATGCGCGGCTGTATCCGTGGGGCAGCGAGATCCGCGACGAGTTCATGCTCGGGCTCCTTCCGGTGGCCACGCCGCTGAACGACACCGGCTACTTCGGCGTGCGCGGGCAGGGGACCAACGCCACCGAGTGGGTCGCCGACGTGTTCGACGTCGGCGCGCCCCTTGCCGCGTACGTCCCGACGCCGTTCCGCGAGCCGGACGGCCCGCTGATGCGCGCGCTGGGCGAGCAGCCGCCGCAGCACGTCTTCAAGAGCGCTCGGGTCGGCGATCGCTATGGCGAGGACGACGCCGACGCGCTGCTCGGCTTTCGCTGCGCCGCCGACCTCGGGTCCGACGTCGCGCCGCTGACGGTGCCGGTGAACTCGGTGCCGATCCCGATCCTCCGCGAGGCCGGCCCGCTGTTCGTGTTCGGCGGCATCGCCGAGGTCGTCTCGCACGCCGAGGCCGAGGCCTTCTGCGCCGCGGTGTCGCTCGAGCGCGGCAACCAGATCTGGTCGGACTGGCGCCTGCCGACGCTCGCCGAGGTGCTCTCGATCGTCGAGGGCTTCCGCGGCCCGGGACCGTTCTGGACCGCCGCCGACGGCGTGATCTTGCAGGAGAGCGAGGGCCCGAAGAAGACGCCCATCGCGAACTGGGTGAGCGTGCCGGACGCGGAGGTTGCGGCTGCACGTTGCGTGCACGATCCGCTACCGCCGCGGTAGCGGTCGTGTGCCGCGTCGATTGACGTGCCGTCGTCGGGCACGGCACGCTCTCGCCGCATGACCGAGTCGGCACCTGCTCCCACGCCCGTGGACATCCGTCGCGTCGCCATCGTGTTCGCGGGCGGACCTGCGCCCGCGGCCAACGCGGTGATCTCCGCCGCCGCGACCTCGTTCATCGACCTTGCCGCGCCGCCGCAGCATCCGCACCACCCGGGTCGCCACCTGCGCTGCGATGCCCGCGACGTCCTCGTCGCTGGGTGCCTCGAGCTGCACGAAACCCTCGAATCGT
>LNFM01010923.1_pt1 | contig 12554 bp, 11 predicted proteins | sample 596031 | NCBI WGS metagenome assembly LNFM01 (sample SAMN04254537, study PRJNA301005) | activated carbon metagenome | isolation source: dual media filters at the Ann Arbor, Michigan drinking water treatment plant | place: USA: Ann Arbor
ACGTGTCTGCGAAGGACAAGGCCACCGGCAAGGAGAACAAGATCAAGATCCAGGCGAGCTCCGGGCTCACCGAGGACGAGATCCAGCGCATGGTCAAGGATGCGGAAGCCAACGCCGAGGAAGACAAGAAGATCCTCGAGCTGGTGACCACGCGCAACCAGGCCGACGGCATGCTGCACACGGTGAAGAAGTCCCTCGCCGAGCATGGTGCCTCGCTCGATGCCGCCGAGAAGGAGAAGATCGAAGCCGCGGTGAAGGACGCCGAGGAAGCGATCAAGGGCAGCGACAAGGAGAAGATCGAGGCGGCCACCCAGGCGCTCGCGATGGCCTCGCAGAAACTCGGCGAGAAGATGTACGCGCAGGAACAGGGCAAGCCCGAAGGCGGTGCCGGCGCCGGGGCGGCGGGCGCGACCGGTGCACCCGGCAAGGACGACGGCAATGTCGTCGATGCCGAATTCGAGGAAGTGAAGGAAGCCAAGAAGTAGGCTTCCCGGCATCCCAGGACGAAGGCGGCTGAGCGATCAGCCGCCTTTCGCTCGTGCGCAACCCGAACCCTGCCCCGGCAGCAGTCGAAGAGAAAGACCGATGGCCAAGCGTGACTACTACGAAGTACTCGGCGTCAATCGGGATGCCGACGAGGACACGCTGAAGAAAGCGTACCGCCGTCTTGCGATGAAGCACCATCCGGACCGCAACCCGGACAATCCGAAGGCGGAGGAAGCGTTCAAGGAGGGCAAGGAAGCCTACGAGATGCTTTCCGACCCGAACAAGCGCGCAGCCTACGACCAGTACGGCCATGCCGGCGTCGACGCCTCGATGGGCGGCGGCGGGGCCGGCATGGGCGGCTTTGCCGACGCCTTCGGCGACATCTTCGGCGAGATCTTCGGCGGCGGCGGGCGTGGACGCAACGGGGTCTACCGGGGTGCCGACCTTCGCTACAACCTGGAGATCTCGCTCGAGGAGGCGGCCCGCGGCACCGACACGCAGATCCGCATCCCGACCCAGGCGAAATGCGATGTCTGCGAGGGCAGCGGCGCCAAGCCGGGGACCAAGCCGACAACCTGCCCGACCTGCGACGGCCATGGCCAGGTGCGGATGCAGCAAGGGTTCTTCTCGATCCAGCAGACCTGCCCGCGCTGCCACGGCACCGGCAAGGTCGTGCCGACGCCCTGCACGAACTGCAACGGCGCCGGGTTCGTCAAGCAGCAGAAGACGCTGTCGGTGAAGATCCCGGCCGGCGTCGACGACGGCGACCGCATACGGCTCTCGGGCGAAGGCGAGGCCGGCGCGAACGGCGGGCCGCCGGGCGACCTGTATGTCGTGATGCACCTGAAGCCGCATTCGATCTTCAAGCGCGACGGCACCGACCTGCATTGCGACATGCCGGTCAGCATCGCCGTGGCCGCGCTCGGGGGCGAGATCGAGATCCCGACGCTGGACGGGCAGGCGAAGATCCGCATCCCGTCGGAGACCCAGACCGGCAAGGTGTTCCGGCTGCGTGGCAAGGGCATCAAGCAGGTGCGTGGCACCGGCTTCGGCGACCTGATGTGCCATGTGTATGTCGAGACGCCGGTCAACCTCACTGCCCGCCAGCGCGAGCTGCTCGAGGAATTCGAGTCGATCGCGAAGGAAGACCCCTCGCGCCACAACCCGCAGGCGAAGGGCTGGTTCGACAAGGTGCGCGACTTCTTCGGCGGCTAGCCGGAGGCGTCATCGACCGGCGCTACGACCAGCCATCCAGGTCGAGGTCGGCGTCGGCGGCGGACTCTCCCTCGAACAGCGATTCCGCGGCGCGCACCAGCAGGCTTCCGCCGAGCACGCCGGCGCTGATCACTGCGGCGTCGCGCAGGAAGCCGCGCGCCGGCAGGACGGCGGGCGAGGACTGCGCCCCCCCTTCCCCCGCCGCATTCGCCCCCGGGGCCACCTGCGGGTCGTTCGCAGCGCGGGCCGCCTCGCCCCGCAGGCGATCGACCTCCGCCCTCACATGGGCAAGGGCGACCTCGAGCACGAGCGCCCGCTGCAGCAGCAGGTAGGTCGCATCGGAGCGCGCGGCCACCAGCCGCTGGACCGCCCGCTCGGCGTCGAGGTCCTTCACCTCGTCCGGATGCCGCAGCACCCGCTTCACCAGCCCGTCAAGCAGTTCGCGTTCACCGGCATCCATCGTCAGTCTCCTGTCCGCGCCCCACCGGGCGCACGCCCGGGACGCGGCGCGCGGCGCCGGGACTCCGTCGGGCTAGGGAATCTCCAGCAGAACTTGCCCGATCTTGGTGCCGGATTCCACTGCCCGGTGCGCGTCGACCACCCGTGCCAGCGGATGGCGGGCGGCGATCGCGAACATCGGCTCGCCTTCGCGCATCCACCGCGCGAGGTCCACGATGGCCTGTCGCTTCGCCGCATCGGGCATCGTGTAGACGAACACCTGGCGCAGGGTCGGGTTCTTCCACAGCCAGGCGCCGTACGGCAGTTCGGGAACCGGCTTGCCGGTGCTCGCATAGGCGGCGATCACGCCATGCGGCTTGAGCAGCTCCGAGGTGGCCGGGAGGTTGCTGCCCAGGTCGACCTCGACCACGCGGTCGATGCCGCCCACCGCGTCGCGCACCCGGGCAACCACGTCGCCCTGGCGATAGTCGACCACGGCGTCGGCACCGGCCGCGCGCGCATGCGCAGCCTTGGCCTCTGAACTGACCGTCGCCACCACGCGCGCACCGGCCCACTTCGCAAGCTGTATCGCGTAATGCCCGACGACGCCGGCTCCACCGGTGACCAGCACGTTGAGCCCTTCGACCGGGCCGTCGGCGAACAGGCAACGGTGGGCGGTCATGCAGGGGATGCCCAGGCAGGCGCCCTGCGCGAAATCGAGCGCCGCCGGCAACGGCACGGCCAGCGACTCCGGCAGGCAGACCTGCTGCGCACTGGCGCCGAAGGCCCGTCCCCACTGCGCGTTGTACACCCAGACCCGCTCGCCGACGCGCCCCGGATCGACCCAGGGCCCGACGCGATCGATGATGCCGGCGCCATCGCTGCCCGGGATCACGTACGGCGGGATCACCTTGCGCGAACCGCCGCGGGCCTTGACGTCAGACGGGTTGACCGCCGCGGCATGCAGGCGCACCCGCACCTCGTGCGCGCCCGGCTCGGGGTCGGGCCGCTCCCCGACCTGCAGCACCTCGGCGGCAGGACCGTTCCTTTCGTACCAGGCAGCAAGCATCCGGGGCGGACTCCTGTGGGGTATCAGTTCGGCTGGATGTTCGCAGTCTGCACCACCTGCTTCCAGCGTGCGATCTCGCCCTTCAGGAAGGTTTCGAACTCCGCGCCGGTGCCGGCCACGACCTCGAAGCCGAGTTCGTCCATCGCCTGGCGCACCGGCGGCAGCTTCAGCGCGGAGACCACGGCGCCTTCCATCCGGCTGCGGATGTCCCTGGGCAGTCCGCGCGGTGCCGCGAACGCCTGCCAGGAATAGACCTCGAAGCCCTGGAAGCCGAGTTCCACCAGCGTCGGCGTATCCGGCAGCTGGGGGGACCGGCGATCGCCGGTGACTGCCAGTGCCCGAAGCCGCCCCGCCTTGATATGCCCGGTCGCCGCACCGAGGTTCTGGAACGACGCATCGACCTGGCCGCCGACCATGTCGGCCATCGCCGCGGCGCCACCCTTGTACGGGACGTGGATGCCGGTGGTCTTCGTGCGCTGCCAGAACAGTTCGGCCGACAGATGGTCGGACGAGCCGGTGCCCGACGAGACGAAGGTCAGCTTGCCCGGGTTCTTCTGCAGCAGGCCGATCAGGTCCTTGACGCTCGTCGCGGCGACCTTCTGGCTGGTGATCAGCACGTTCGGATTGCGTACCGCGACCGTCAGCAGATCGAAATCCCGCAGCGGGTCGTACGGAAGGTCCTTGAACAGCGCCACGTTGATCGCGAACACGCCGATCGACCCCACCATCAGCGTGTAGCCGTCCGGATTCGCCTTTGCCAGCATCTGGCCCGCGATCGCGCCGTTTGCGCCCGGCCGGTTGTCGACGATCACCGTCTGCCCGAGCGCCTCCTGCATGCGGATGGCGACCGTGCGGCCGACGATGTCGGAGGATCCGCCGGCGACGAACGGCACCAGCATGCGCACCGGCCGGTTGGGCCAGGCCGTGCCCTGCGCCTGCACGGATGTCGCCTGCAGAACGGAAAGCAACGGGATCGACAGCAGGGACGCAACGAGTGCAGCAGATACGGCAGATGCGGGACGCTTCATGTCACTCCTCCTCCGGGTCGGCCGCACGACGGATGCGCACGGTCCATTTTTTCGGCTCCGGCGTCAGCGTAGCGCAAAGCAGGGCCCGTGCGCGTAGTACCATCGCTGCACCGCAACGCGCCCCCCCTACCCGATGGAAGCGTACCTGCTCGACTGGGCCAGCCTGCTGCTGCGCTGGCTGCACGTGATCGCCGGCATCGTCTGGATCGGCGCGTCCTTCTATTTCGTCGCGCTGGACAACTCGCTCGACCCGCCGAACCCGCCGAAGAAGGGCGTGCTTGGCGAGAACTGGTCCATCCACGGCGGCGGGTTCTACCACAAGCAGAAGTACGTGGTCGCCCCCGAGCAGCTGCCGGAGCGCCTGCACTGGTTCAAGTGGGAAGCCTACTGGACCTGGATCAGCGGCTTCGCGCTGTTCGTCGTCGTGTACTACCTGCACGCGGACACCATGCTGGTCGACCGCACGGTGCTCGACATCACGCCCGCCACCGCCGTGATGGCGAGCCTCGGGCTGATCATCGCCAGCTGGGTGGTCTACGACCTGCTGTGCCGCTCGCCGCTCGGCCAGCATGACGGCTGGCTGGCGCTGGTGGGCTTCTTCCTGATCGCCCTGGCCGCGTGGGGCTGCGCGCAGCTGTTCGGCGGACGCGGCGCCTACCTGCAGGTGGGCGTGATGGTCGGCACCATCATGGTGGCGAACGTGGCGATGGTGATCATCCCCGGGCAGAAGAAGATGGTCGCGGCGATGTCCGCGGGACAGGTGCCCGACCCGAAGTACGGCCGCTGGGGGAAGCAGCGATCGGTGCACAACAACTACTTGACGCTGCCGGTCGTGTTCATCATGCTGTCGGGCCATTACCCGATGACCTACGGGCACCCGCATGCCTGGGCGGTGCTGGTCGCCGTGTTCTTCATCGGCGGCGTGGTGCGCCATTACTTCAACCGGCGCAATGCGGGGCAGACGATCGGCTGGCTGCCGGCCGCCGCAGCGGCGATGGTGGTGGTGCTGGCGGTACTGATCATGCCGCGCGCACCGGAAGGCATCGCCGGTCGCAGCGCGACGCTGGCCGACGTGCAGCAGGTGATGGCGCTGCGCTGCGAGTCGTGCCATGCCGCCACCCCGACGCAGCCCGGGTTCGTGCAACCACCGGGCGGCATCATGCTCGACACCCCGGAGCGCATCGCGCAGCTCGCGCAGAAGATCCACCAGCAGACGGTGCTGGCGAAGGTGATGCCCCCGGGCAACCTGACCGGCATCACCGACGACGAGCGTGCGATCATCGCCGCCTGGTACCGCGACCGGGCTGCCGGCCGCTAGGCCTGCGTCCCGTCGCGCGGAGCGGCCGGACCGGGTGGCGGACACGCGCGAGGAGCCGTGCGCGGTGCGCATCCGGCAACGAACGGAGGAGGACTTCAGATGGGGATGCTCGACGGCAAGGTGGTCGCAGTCACGGGTGCAGGCGGCGGCATCGGCCGCGACCTCGCGCTGGCCTGCGCAGCCAGCGGTGCCCGCGTGGTGGTCAACGACATCGGCGCGTCGCTGACCGGCGAAGGACTCGATGCGGGTCCGGCGCAGCAGGTGGTGGACGAAATCGTGGCCGCGGGCGGCCAGGCGATCGCGAACACCGACAACGTCGCCGACCCGAAGGGTGGCGAGGGCATCGTCGCCAGCGCGTTGTCCGCGTTCGGCCGCATCGACGGCGTGATCAACAACGCGGGCATCCTGCGCGACCGCTTCTTCCACAAGATGAGCGAAGTCGAGTTCGACGCGGTGATCAAGGTGCACCTGTACGGTTCCTACCATGTCGCGCGCGCCGCGGCGAACCACTTCAAGGAACAGGGCAGCGGTGCCTACGTGTTCATGACATCGACCTCGGGGCTGGTCGGCAACTTCGGCCAGGCGAACTATTCCGCGGCCAAGCTTGCGCTGACCGCGCTGTCGAAGTCGATCGCGCTCGACATGCAGAAATTCAACGTGCGCTCCAACTGCATCGCGCCGTTCGCCTGGAGCCGGATGATCGCGTCGATCCCGACCGACACGCCCGACCAGGTCGCGCGCGTGGCCAAGCTCCAGCAGATGACGCCGGCGAAGATCGCCCCCCTCGCCGTCTACCTCCTGTCCGACGCGGCGAAGGACGTCAACGCACAGGTGTTCGGCGTGCGCAACAACGAGGTCTTCCTGTTCAGCCAGCCGCGCCCGGTGCGCAGCGTACACAGGTCGGAAGGCTGGACCCCCGAGTCGATCGCGGAACACGCCATGCCGTCGCTGGCGAAGTCGTTCTACCCGCTGGACCGCTCGCAGGACGTGTTCAGCTGGGACCCGGTCTGAGCGCGGCCCGATGCGGCAGATAGCCTTCGACTCCGCGGCCTCGATCGCGCGGCGCATCGCACGCGGCGAATTCAGCGCGCGCGATGCGCTCGAATACTTCCTCGACCGCCAGCAGCGCCTTCATCCGTCGCTCAACGCCATCGTGGTCACCGATGTCGCCCGGGCGCGCCGCCAGGCCGGCGCGATCGACCGCGCGATCGCACGCGGCGACCGCCCGGGGCCGCTGGCCGGCGTGCCGATGACGGTCAAGGAGTCATTCGACCTCGCCGGCCTGCCGACCACCTGGGGCCTGGAAGCGCATCGCGGCAACATCGCCGTGCGCGATGCGCTGGTGGTCGAGCGGCTGCGTGCCGCCGGCGCCGTGATCTGGGGCAAGAGCAACGTGCCGGTGCTGCTTGCCGACTGGCAGACGTTCAACCCGTTGTACGGCACGACCCACAGCCCCTGGGGCGAAGGGCTCACGCCAGGCGGCTCGTCCGGCGGCGCGGCATCGGCGCTGTCGGCCGGCATCACCGCGCTCGAGTACGGCTCGGACATCGGCGGATCGATCCGCGGGCCGGCGCAGATGTGCGGTGTCTACGGGCACAAGACCAGCTTCTCGATCGTGCCCGGACGCGGCCATGCCCTGCCCGGGTCATGGTCGCCCGCCGAGATTTCGGTGGTCGGGCCGCTCGCACGTTCAGCGGGCGACCTCGCCCTCGCGCTGAAGGTGACTGCCGGTCCGGCCGGCAACGATGCGCGTGCGTACCGCCTGTCCCTGCCGCGCCCGGCCTTCAGTGGCTTCAAGGGGCTGCGCATCGCGGTGCTGCCGACGCATCCGGCGACGCGGGTCTCGCAAGCGGTGTCCGGCGAGATCGAGAAGCTCGGCCGTTTCCTCGCGCGACAGGGGGCGAAGGTCAGGATGCCGGCGCAGCTGCCGTTCGACCTGCGCCAGCATGACCGGCTCTACGTGCTGCTGCGGCGGGCGGCCACGTCGATGCGGACGTTCGACGATGCGGGCTTCCGACGCGCGGAGGCCGAACGCGAGGCGCTGTCTCCCGACGACCACAGCTACGCGGCCGACCAGTTGCGTGGAAACACACTCGCGCACCGCGAATGGATGCTGCTCGAGAACGAGCGCCAGCGGCTGCGCGGCCTCTGGGACGGTTTCTTCCGCGACCACGACTTCCTGCTCTGCCCGGGCGCCGCGACGACCGCCTATCCCCAGAACCAGGCCGGCCGGCGCTGGGAGCGCCTGGTCGACATCGACGGCGACCCGATGGCCGACGTGCAGCAGATCTTCTGGATGGGCTTCGCCAGCCTGGGCTGCCTGCCCGCGACGATGGCGCCGATCGCGATCACCCCGCACGGGCTGCCCACCGGGGTGCAGATCATCGGCCCGCAGTATGCCGACCTCTCCACGATCAGGCTCGCCGGCCTGATCGAGCGCGATTACCACGCCTTCGTGCCGCCGCCCACCCTCTCATGACCTACGTCCGTCCTGTCCTTTCGGGCTGCACCGCCGCGCTGTTGCTGTCCGTCGCGCTCCCCGCGCCCGCAGCGCAGGCACAACCGGCCTGGCCGGTGCGCCCGGTGCGCATGCTCATCCCGTTCACGCCCGGCGGTTCGACCGACCTGCTCGCGCGCGCCGTCGGCGCACGCATCGCGGAGGGCATCGGCCAGCCGGTCGTGTTCGACAACCGCCCGGGCGCCAACACCATCATCGCGTTCGAGCTGCAGGCGAAGGCGGCACCCGACGGCTACACGATGCTGATGGGCGGCTTCAACGGCATGGTGATGAATCCGATCTTCCATCCGAAGCTGCGGTATGACGTCGAACGCGACCTGGCACCGATCGGCATGGTCGGCTCGTCGCCACTGATGGTCGTCGTGCATCCGTCGCTGCCCATACGCTCGATGCGCGACCTCGCGGAGTACGCCCGCGCGCATCCGGGAAAACTGGACTTCCAGTCGTCGGGCAACGGGAACATCACCCATGTGTCGGTGGAGCTGTTCATGACGATGGCCGGGGTCAAGATGCAGCATGTCCCCTACAAGGGTGGATCGGCCGGCCTGCCCGACCTGCTCTCCGGCGCGGTGCCGCTCAAGTTCGACGTGCCCATCACCGCGCTGCCGCATGTGAAGGCGGGCAGGCTGCGGGCCATCGCGGTCACCTCGCCAACGCGGCTGTCGATCGCGCCGGAACTGCCGACCGTCGCCGAGTCCGGCTACCGCGGCTACGAAGCGGCCACCTGGTTCTCCCTGGTCACCCGTCGCGGCACGCCGCGCGACATCATCGAACGCATCAACGGCGAGATCCGGCGCTTCGTCGACTCGGCCGATGCGCGCGCGCAGTTCGCAGCCCAGGGGATCGAGCTCGAGGCGGGTACGCCAGCCGACCTGCAGGCCCGGGTGGTTCGCGACCGGACGACCTGGACGACCGTGATCAGGAAGGCCGGCATCACGGTCGATCCGCTCTGAGCGCAGCGCCGACCGTGCTGCCGCCGTCTTCCGCCAGCAGCAGCGCAGCCGGTGCGCGCCCGCGCCTGCTGCGCACGCTGCTGGCCGGGCTGCTGCTGGCGGTCGCCGCAGGCGGCTGCGTGCAGCGCGACATGCGCGATCCCCGTCCGCCCTCCGAACGGGGCACGCCATGGCAGGTGGTGGTCGCCGAGGCCAAGGCGTTCACCCTGCGCATCGGCTACGTGCCGACCGCCAACTTCACGCACACCAGCGAGGACCTGCGCGATTTCCCGTTCTGCGGCCAGGCGTCACGGCTGGTGCTGCCCTATTCGTACGAGGATCCGGCGATCGAATGGCTCAGCTCGGTGTCGCCCGACCAATGCCGGAGCGCAGCCCCGGCGATGGACATCTACCATGGCGCGTCGGAAGCGGTCGGCGAGGTGGCATCGCCGGTGACCCCGGCGATGATCGCCAGCGGCGTGCCGCGCATGATCTACCTGGTCGTCCACGAGGACTGCCACGACCAGTTCACGCTGCCCTACGGCATCGAGGAACCCCTCTGCGAGACCCTCGCGTACCACGCGATGAAGGCAATCGCGGCGCAGCCCGGGCCGTGGACGGCGGCCGAGCGGCGTGCGATCCGCGACTACGCGCTGGAGCACTCGGGGCGGATCCCGCTCAACTTCCGCTACTACCAGCAGGTCTCGCTGCTCTACGCCCGCCATGCGCGCGGTGAGCTTCGCGAGGCCGCGCTGCTCGCGGAACGCGCCGCCGTCTTCGCCCGGGCCGAGGCCTCGACCGGATCGTCCACGGGCAGCATCAACAACGTCGTGCTGGCCAATCGCATGACCTATGCGCGCCACCATGCGTTCATGGAACGCACGTTCGAGCGCCTGGGCTCGGACCTCAAGCAGATGGTCGCCTTCTTCCAGCAGGTCGACGCAGCGGTGATGGCTGCGGCCGAGGCCGCAGACGCCTACGAGACTCTGGCTGCCCCCGCCGAAGCACCCGCATTGCGTGACAAGCCGGCGAAGTCCGGCCCGCGCCAGCGGCCCCTGCCCCTGCCACTGCCACGTGCATCGGCCGCCGGCCGCAGCAGCGGCGGTGCACGGCCGACGCGGCCGCCCGCGAAGACGGTCGAGCGACCGGAGGCCGGTACCGGCCGGGCCGTGGCCGGCCCGAAGGCGCCTCCCGGGGGCGATGGCGCACCCGAAAGCGCGGCCGGCCTGCTGGCGAGGATCCAGGCTGCCGAGGCCGACGTGCTCGACATCGCCACGCGCCTGCTGGCGAAGCGCTGACCGCCGGCCGGGGCGGCTAGCCCAGCGTGAACGCCTCGTGGATCGAAGACTGGATCGAACCGCCGACGATGGGGCCGCCGCCCGCCACGTACAGCGTGTCGCCGATGGCCACCGCGCCGAGGCCATGGCGCGGCGTGGTCATCGGCGCGTGCGATTCCCAGCGGTCGGCCCGGAAATCGTAGCTCTCGTTCTGCCCGAACACCCGGCGCGTGCCTTCGCCGCCCACCACGTAGAGGCGGCCGCCGATCATGCCCACGCCATGCCCGCTGCGCGGCGTCGGCAACGGCGCGCGCTCGGTCCAGCGATCGGTCTTCGGATCGTAGACATGGTGCAGGCCGGTGTTGAAGTGGAAGGTATCCATCCGGCCGCCGATGCAATGGATGCGCCCTTCATGCACCGCATGGCCGATGTGGTCGCGCTGGCCAGGCAGGGGTGCCGCAGTCTCCCAGCGATCGGCCTTCGGATCGTAGACTTCATGCCAGTCGATGGAACGCGAATCGCGTCCGGCGATCGCATGTACCCGGCCTGCCAGCACCTCGACCGCGATTGCCCCGCGCGGACGACTGAGGGGCCTGATGCGCCGCCACTCGTTCGTCTCTGCATCCCAGACATGGTTCTGTGAATGCGGCGCCCGGTTCTGCTCGATGAATCCGCCCAGGGCGTAGACGTAGCGATCGTCCATCGTCGCCACGCCGATATGGTTCGCGCCGTACGGGATGGCCGCCGCCTGCTCCCAGCGGTCGACCTTCGGGTCGTACACATGGTGGTAGTTGCGGTCGACGCGCTGCAGGCCGTAGCCACCGATGATGTGCATCCGTCCACGGCACACGGTCGCCCACGCCATCTCGCTGCGCGGGATCGGCAGGTTCGCACGCGCGACCCAGCGCCCCTGCCGGGCGGCCGCCGGCGCGGAACTGGCGGTGAAACGCACCTCGGCCGCCGCCGCCGGCAGGTCGCGGATCTTCGGGTCGAAGAGGTGCGAATACGGGCTGTCATGGTGCGGCATCGCATCCATCGCAGCGCCGCCATGGCCGGCGTGGCCGGCATGCTGGGCGCGGGCGAAAGGCGAGGCGGCCATGCCGGCCGCCAGCGCGCCCAGGAACGTCCGACGCGTCGTCTTCATGCTGCAGGTCTCCGGAGAAGGAGTCTCAGGATAGCGCAACTTCCGGGTTGAGCAGGTTCGGCGGCCGTTCCCCCGAGAGCACCGCGAGTGCATTGCGTGCGGCGAGCATCGCCATCGCGTGCCGGGTCGCCGCGGATGAACTTGCGACATGCGGCGCGAGCACCACGTTGTCGAGCTCGAGGAAATCGCGGTGGAATGCCGGCTCGCCCTCGAACACGTCGATGCCGGCCGCCGCGATGGTGCGCCTGCGCAGTGCATCGACCAGCGCCAGGTCGTCGACCACCCCGCCGCGCGCGGTGTTGACCAGCACCGCGGTCGGCTTCATCCGGGACAGTTCCGCGCGACCGATCAGGTGGTGGGTGGCCTGCGAGTACGGAACCATCAGCACGACGAAATCGGCTGCCGCCAGCAGTTCGTCCTGGCTCACCCAGCGGGCGTTCAGGGACTGCTCGACCCGTGGATCGAGCCGGCTGCGGTTGCAGTACAGCACCTGCATCGAGAATCCGAGCGCGCGGCGAGCGATCGCCTGCCCGATGCGGCCCATGCCGATGATGCCCAGCGTCGCATGGTGCACGTCCGCGCCAAGCAGCTGCTTCAGCTGCCATCCGGTCCATCGCCCGTCGCGCAGGTAGCGCTCGGCCTCGGTGATGCGCCGCGCGGCACCGAGCATGAGTGTCCAGGCGAAGTCGGCGGTGGTCTCGTCGAGCACGCCGGGGGTGTTGGTCGCCATCACGCCATGCGCGGTGCACGCGGCGAGGTCGATGTTGTTGTAGCCGACGGCGATGTTGGACACCACCTTCAGCTTCGGGCAGCGGGCGAGCAGCGCCGCGTCGATTCGGTCGGTCAGTGCACAGACCAGGGCATCGGCATCGACGCACCGCTCGGCCAGCTGTACCGGCGTCAACGGCACGTCGCCCTGGTTGTCGACGACGTCCGCCGAGCCGCGCAGCCGATCGAGCACGTCGTCGAAGACCTCGCGGGTCACCACCACCTTGCGCGCCATCGCCGGCCCCCTACTTGTACAGGTAGGACGGAAGCCAGAGCCCGATCGCCGGGTACTGGTACAGCAGGAAGATCGCGAACACCTGGATCGCCATGAACGGCATCATGCCGGCGAAGATCTGGTTCA
>LNFM01010924.1_pt1 | contig 12550 bp, 11 predicted proteins | sample 596031 | NCBI WGS metagenome assembly LNFM01 (sample SAMN04254537, study PRJNA301005) | activated carbon metagenome | isolation source: dual media filters at the Ann Arbor, Michigan drinking water treatment plant | place: USA: Ann Arbor
TGAGCCGAATTTCCTTGCGGATGCGGTCACCCACGCCGCGCAGGTAGCGAAACTGCACCCGGTTCACTGCCAGCAATTCGCGGGCGTTGTGGATTAGCATGGTTTCGAGCACGTTTTGCGCTTCAACGCTGTAGCCCAGTTCTGCCATGTTGGTGTTGGCGGTGGCCAGACGAGCCACAGCCTCGAAAGGGTCTGACGCCTGCTGGGCCGCGGATGCGCCAGCCTCGAACAATCGGCGCCAGTCGCGCAGCATGTCTTCTGCGTTGTCGAAGCGCTTGAGCGGGTTGCGGTTCAGCGCCCTGGCGAAGAAGGCGGTGAAGCCGTCGCGCAGCAGGGGATCGAAACGCTCGGTGGCTAACGTGGCTTCGCAATCGAGCATGGACGCCTGCGTCTTGCCGTCGCCCCAGCGCGGCAGCACGCCAGTCACCATCTCGTGCAACGTGACGCCGAGGGCAAAGCGCTCGGCCTGCAGGTCCCAACGCGGGGGTTTGCGCAATGAAAGAAAGGGGTCGAGGTACGGATGCGTGCCTGCAGAGATGTTCTCGGCGGATGTGCGGGTGAGGGAGAAGTCGAACAACACCAGCTGCAGTTTGCCTTTGGTGCCAGCCTGAGACATGCCGATGTTGTCGGGCTTGATGTCCCGGTGCGCGACGCCTTGCTGCTCCAGGTAGTCCACCGCCTGGATCAGCTCTTCGCCGAATCGCTGCAACAGATCGAGAGACAGGCGAGCCTCTTCGCGGATGCGGTGCGACAGGGTGGTGTCACCGGCCTTGCGCATCAGCAGCGCGGTGCGGCCGTTGACGGTGAGCGTGCGTTGCCACTCGACGATGTTGGGGTGGCGAAGCTTCGAGAGCGCATCGCCCTCGGCGGTGATGCGGTCGTTCAAGCTCACGTCCAGCGCCACCTTCAGCACCATGTCTTCGCTACTACCGTCGGGGCGCACCAGCAGCACGTCTGCCGACGAGCCACGGCCCATCTTGCGGATGACCGTGAATCCACCCTCCAAGCGCTCTTCGGGCTTCGCCTCTGCGGGGTCGACGGTAGCCTCTGGCTCGGGAGTCGTCAGTTCATCGACTACCTTGTCGAGGTCTTGCAGGAACTCGTCGACATTGCCGTAACGGCCCATGACGTCGGGGTTGGTGCTGTACTGGATGAGGTCTTGCAGCTGCTTGCCGCAGCCGTCCAACACATCCGAAAGGCGCAGACCTTGCCCGATGCGCAGCTTCTCGGCCAACTCCAGCACCGAGCCGGCGGGCGGGCGGCCCGAGAAGACGTGGTACGCGATGGCTCCCAGGCTGAACATGTCCAGGCTGGGACCGTGCTGTGCCTCTGCCTGCGAGGTTTCCGGGGCCAAGTAGACCAGGCCAGGGTCTTCCACGTACTCCTCAACATGCATGGTGCCGCCCACTGTGCGGCGCGCTGGGTCGATGGTGTCGCTGCTCTGTGTGCCCTCGCGCGTACCGGTCTGCCAGTTCATGATGCGCGGCCGGGGCGTAGCGCCGGCGACGTCTTGCACCAGCACGCTCTGGGGGCACAAGGCGCGGTGGTACAGCTTCTTCTGGTGGGCGTACTTCAAGGTCTCGGCCAGGTCGCGCACGATCTGCAAGCGCTGGTCGACGCTGAGCAGCTGGCCCATCTCGCGCAGCAGGAAATCGAGTCGGATTGACTTGGGCTCGTGATCGAAAGTGAGGGCCGGGCCAAGCTCGCTGTCGTGGTACTCCTTCACCTTGACGATGCCGGGATGGTCGATGCCTTCCAGGAGCTGGAATTCGCGCTGTGCCTGGCGGACCAGCGACTTGCGGGCCTCCGCTGAGGCGGCAGTAGACACGGTGTAGATCCGGACGCGCCGGCGCACGGTGTCCATCGCCGTGTGAGTGCCTTCCCAGTCCTGGTACGACGCACCTTCCGACAGTAGCGCGCCGAGCTGGTAATCGCCCACCTTGCGATGCTTGTTCGACGGGCGGATTCCCGCTTCAGCCATCGCGCGGGCCAGCACGCGGGCATGTTGTTGGTCGACGCGGCTGGGCTCGAGGTCGCGGACGCTGCCGGTACCGTTGTGGAGCGCGCCGATGATGCCGGGGTCAGTTTCGGCGCCGGGCTGGCCGCGCAGGTATGTGCCCGACCGCGCCGTACCCGTGAGCTTGCAGTTCAGGCTGGTGGCTGACAAGAAAACCAAAGGCTCGACGAAGGGCAATCGCACCTTGGCCTTAAAAACCGATGACTGGCGTCGTAGCAAACTGGCCAGGCGCTTCGATTTGCGGTTGGCCAGGATCAGCGGGTTGTCGTAAGCCCGCTCGCGGCCATCGGTGACCCACGACCAAGTGTGGGCGTCGCCGCTCACCGTGCCGGGTCGGCTTTTGATCTCGACAAGAAACAGGCCGGCCGGCGTGAGGATGAGCGCATCAACTTCGTTGACCTTGCCTTCTTCGTCGATGAATTCAAAATTCGTCCAGGCATGCCAAGGTTCCCTGTCGGGGAGTTGGTGGCGGAGCCAGTCGAGCGCTTCGCGTTCCCAGGCGAATTGAGACTGGGAAACTGCCTGCCAGCGGGTAAGGCTAATGGGCATCTAGAAGGCCCCTGTGGACTTAGCTTGGCCGCCCTGCGCTGGATCTTCGGGAACGATTTCCAGCAGGTCGCCGAGCCCGCACCCAAGCACCGTGCAAATCCGCTCCAGCGCAGTCAGGTCCACTCGGGTCGCCCGAGCACGCGTCAGTGCTGCTACCGTGCTTCGATTTACATGGGCCAATCTCGCCAATTCGGTCGGCCGGAGTTTGTGGCGGAGCATGAGTTCGGTGAGATGAGAGCGGATCATGAAGCCCTCGGCGGTGGGGTGCTGCGCAGCATAGCATCGATGCGCGAACTTTCACCATCGCACCTGTCAGCTTCGGCGGGAAGAAACTGTGATTACTCTCGCATTTTGAGCAGCGCGTCGCTGCCCTCCAGCCTCGCAGGCTTACTCGGCACCAGAAAGCGCCCGCGCACGCGGGCGTTACGATTTGGGGCATGCACCATGACATCATCCGCGCCCTAGCGCGCAAGCACCCATTGCTTAGCTTCGCAGTACCCTCGGGCCTCTATTGCGGGCTTGGGTGGATGGGCCTTGTCGACGAGCTAATGGAGGACCTGGGCGACATCTATACGCACCCATCTATCTGCGTTAGGTCGATCAGAGGCGACCGTGGCACTCTCGAGGTGCAGGCCACCTGGGACACAAGTGACCCGTGCTTGTTGGCCGTCCCGCACATGCTTGCTGCTATCGCGCGCCGCTCGCGCCTGACCTGCCAACTTTGTGGTGGGCAAGCGAGCGCTATCACGCCGGGGCTGTGCAGCTGCTGCAGGCTCGCCTCAGACTGAGTATCTGACTCTGTATCCAGCCCCTCGAGACTAACTATCTGCCCTATTCGGTTATAGGCCTGATAAGTTCACAAAGACGTCCCAAGACGTCTTATAATCGAACGGTGCCGAACCCCCCCCCGGAGCCGAGACCATGACAACGAAACCGAGAGCGCAGTTCTACAGCGAACGCGTCTTCGCCAGAGCCTCGCGGCCGATACCACTACGGCTCCGTAAAGACAAATCGGAATCGAGAACATGGACCACGAGGAACATCGTCGCCGAGATCAACCGTGATGATGGGCACTTCTCTCACGTCGGATCCGCTGCACAGCCACCGGTGCCGATCTATGGATACGCGCCAGACCAGCTGCACCAGTACATCGACGCGCTCGAGACTCTGGCGGCGCGGCAGGTGGAGACGTACGAGCGCAGAGGGAAGACCCACACCAGGGCAATGAAATCGACGACGCCGATTCTCCTTGCAGCGGTGGCGAGCTACCCCGAGCCCGACATGCTGGACACACCTGAACGGCGCCGTTGGATTGGGCTTGTTGTTCAGGCTTCGACGGCGCGTTTTGGCAAGCGGCTCAGGTCGATTGTTGGGCACCTAGATGAGAATTACTTTCATTTGCATCTACTCGCAGACAACGTCGGGGCGCCGGTTGGTTGTCTGCACATGGGCCATGGCGCTGCGGCTGCCGAGCCGGTGAAGTCGCTGAAAGGCGAGGCCTACCGACGGGGCTGCTCATCGGTGCAGGACTGGTACAGCGACCATGTTGCAAAGCCGATGGGGTGGGCTCGCATGTCATCGGCGCCACGGCCCAGGGTGGGGCGTGCAAAGGCGCTGAGGGAGCGCCAGGCGGAGATTGAGGCAATGGAGGCAAATCTGACGGAGCTGGCTAAGCGCGTGGCGCTGGCTGAGGCTGATCTGCAGGCCAGGACTGCGAGGGTGAACGCAAGCTGGTCCCAGGTGGGAGACGCTGCGGAGAAACTGACCGTTCTTCGGTATGCAATCCAGGATCAAAGTGCCTTGGAGGGGCGCATGGAGATGATCAGGCAGGGGCAGATGGACGAGGATAACCCGCTGTTTTGAGTCGGTCAGGGCTGCGTTGCAAGTAGCTACCGATGGTTGCCCTTACATAACGCAGGCCAGCGCAGTCGACCTGAAGGTCGGTGACTACCGCATTGCTGACGGTGGGGTGAGCGCAGCGAATGTCCGTGATTTGCGCGCAGTGAACGGTCGGATGTGAATCCCGCACGTCAATGACTGACCATCAGCAGATTCAAGGTTTGGGCGGCCGAGCAACGGCTGCCGAGTAGGTCCGGTGTCTATTCACCCCGCCTTCGTCAAGGGCAAGGTCCGGTGACTCACTTTGTGCCTTTGACCACTTTGATGGCCTCAAGGACCTTCTCTAGGAACTTCTGGGTCACGGGGTTCTGCGGTGTCGCCGCGCGCGGTGCCTTGCGCGAGCCCGGGTTGTCTTGGATCTCGACGAACACGCTGCCGACAATCTCCTGCTTGTAGTCCGGAGCCTCTCGCTGGAATCCGTCGAGGGCCTTTGCGATTGCAGCCTTGTGTGCGTACTCTCGACTCAGATGGAAAAGTTCTGCGTAATTGCTCGCGAAGAACGCTGCGGCCCAGGTTCCCGGAATGACAAGGATGAGCTTTCCGACAGCGGACAGCCACGGCGCCGAGTCGCCGACGCCCCCGTTCGGATGAGGTACGAAATACTGCTGCCACGGCCCCGGGACCAGTTGGGCAGCGATCGGAAGAGAGCACACCAACAGGAAGACAACCGAACAGAGGAAGTACCACTGGGTAGCCTGAAGGCGCTTCTCGTAGTGTTGCTGTGCGTCGTCAAGACTCTTCGACAAACCCGCCGTTGTCGCGCCGCGGATCATGGTGTCAGCCTTGTCGATGAGGTTGACAATCGTCGCGTCGCGCTCGCCATTGATGCGCTGTGCTTCCTTCGTCGCAGCCTCGAACTCAGCGAACTGCTGCAACCGAGCCTTCATTTGGGTCTCGAACGCGTCAAACTGCGCGACGAAGGACGTGACTCGCTGCTGCAGCGTGTCAGAACTCTTGGACACCTCACGAACCTGAGCAAGCTTCTGGGTAATCTCCGCAGCATTGGAGTCACCCGTGGTCTTCTGCATGCCGATGGCTGTCAGGTGCTCCTGAATCTGCTTGACGAGGATTTCAGCTTGTTCGCCAAGCTTTTTCAACTTCGCGGCCGTTGCCGTTCCGCTTGTCTGTTCTTTGGCTGCGCTGGCGGCCGCAGCGCGCGCCAGTGCGAGTTGTTTCTCGGCATCACGGGCGATACCGGCAAACACTTGAATGCCGTCATCCCCTGCAACGAAGACGACAAGCGGCAGCGCATCAAGCACGGCGTTGCACTGCTGGAAGATAGCGGCGAGCGGCGAGCCCAAGTCGTAGTTCGAAGAGCCCTTGTCCGGCAGCATTAGTTGGAGCTGCAAGTGCCCATTGGTGTCCGTCGCCGTGGCATCCTGCCAAGCATCGAGCGCGGTCACGATTGCGTTGCTCTGCGCCTCAATGACGTCAGTCATCGCCTTCAGCGCCGGCAGGCGATGGGCAATGAGCTGCATCTGATCTACCCCCGCACCCTGTAAACGGGCCACTGCCGACAACATCGCGGTGAGTCGAGAGTTCAGGTCTCCAACGGTGGTGTTGGCCGTGTGACCGTTCAGCGCTTCTTCGCTTACCCCGACGCCTCGAATGGCTGCGTAGCTGCGTTGCCAAGCCTCAAGTGCCATTCCTGCGCGTTCGCCCAGGTTCATTAATTCAGGTGGCACTTAGGCTTCCCCTTGATCTTGGAATGCTGCTTGGTCAGCGGGCCGACTAACTAAGGTGACGACCATGCACAGGCCTACTTCTCGCAGTACCAAATGAACAATTAAGCCGCTTCCCCGGAACCGTATCCCGGAGAATTCAAGCGCTCTTCCACGTCGTATGTGAAATCCATTTCCTGTTGAATCGGCTCTTCATCGGGGTGCTTGCTGTTCCAGATCATCTCGTCGATCTTTAGGTGAACCGCATCCCCCACCATTTGCTGACGGCGGTCGGTGAGAGACCACAGCATCTGCGGACGGGTTGCATCCTCCATGTCGACCCACAGCACCATCTGCCTGCCATCGCGCGTCCTGTTGCGCAGGGCGTGATTCGCGCGGTAAGACAACCCTGTCTTGGGATCGACGCGATACTCGGCCCGCGCCGCGTCGGCCAGTTGTGCAGCGAACAGTTCGCGCGCGGTCTTTGGTTTAGGGAGCGTGGCTCCTTGGCGGATCGCCCAATCTGCGACCGTCTCCATGTCGATGGCCTTCTCTCCGGTTTCCTGCTTGTACCGATAGATTAGTGCCTGTAACTGCTCGTTCCTAGTCATGCTGCTTCCTTAGCTCAAGCCAACTGGGGCAGCGTCGCCCCATCCGTCCACAACCGCGCTGGGCAAAACACGATCGCGAATCTTCGCCAGATGAGACCGGAACAGGTCATACCTGCCCGTCTTGAACTGAATCTGTCCGGCCACGAGCGCCGGGTGAATGCCCAGCACCTTCGCCAACCCCAGGAAGTCCCGTTCTGGGAATATGGGCGCTTTGCGCTTGATAAAGCTGTCGATGCGCGCCTGTGGGGCACAGAACTCAGAAGCTGCCGCGTTAGCCAGTTTCTCTTCATCGTCGGCCACATCCTCGTTGAGGTCCACATCAAGCGAAGGCTCCACCTTGCCGTGGCCCCGCAAGACGTGCTCCAGTTCGTGGCGCAGCACAAACCAAAAGTTATCCATGCGATCGAACCGAATCGTCATACCGATCACGGGCGAGTGGTCGTCCAACCAAAGACAAACGCCATCAATCTTGGACGACTTGAGCGCCTCCACCACAACAAACCGGATGCCACATTCCTGCAGGATGCGGGGCACATGCCTAGCCTCTTCGGGGGCACTGAGCAATGCCTGGAGCCTGGGGATCGCTGCGCGCGCAGTGGCCTCTTGATATCTGGGTACCAGCAACTCTTTGGCGATCTGCCGAACCCGGTACAGCCAAGCCAACTGCGCCGATGATGCTTGTTCTCCCCCGGAGGTCTTCTTAGCCGCATGCGGCGTGAGTGCGATCTGGCTCGGATTCTGGCCGTCGAAAAATGCGCGGAGCGCCTCATCCACAGCACCCAAATCGCGGATGTCATCTACCTTGATCCACCGGCGTTTCATAAGCTCGGCTACGGGCAGTTCCGCAAATACCTGCGCCCGTTCGGCACGCGCCGGGTTGGGAATGGTGACGATACGCGCCTTGGCCAGATCCAGTCTGCGCTGGAGTTCAAGGAACCGCTCTGCGGGAACACCAAACACTTCCTCTAGAGAGATTGCCACCTCAGGCGTGACCGCCTTCTTGCTGGAAATCAGCTTACTGATACCCGTCTCTTCGACCTCCAGCACTGCGGCAAGGATGCGGTTGTTCCATCCGCGTTCGGTGAGCAACGCGTCAATGAGCTGGCCGGGGGTGCGGTAATGAGTGTGGTCCATTTGTTTGCGATAGTACATGAACTTGCACCAGATCGCAAACTTAACTTGGGCGGAGCGGGCGGAGCGCGGTCAGGGCCCAAGCCGAACGACGCCGAATGTTCGAGTCGCTCCCAATCGTCACCTTGGCGTGACCGACAGCAGCGGGTCGGTAGCGCGACTTCAGGTGACGGCGGCGCGGCCAGTGCCGCGCTGCCCTCCGGATCGGCGGAGGTCTAGGACCGCACCACCTCGGACAGCGGCCGTTCAGGCCGGCCCTGAGCCGCGTGGACCGATGACCGTTTGGCACTGGTCAGCGTGAGCTCGTCTCCCAGCGACGAACGTCGCCTCACGCTGCAAAGTGGGTCTTAAGTTGGGGAGGGCAGCCAAAGACTGGAGCAGTCGATCATGCTCAGCGATCCGAGCGACAGCCGACAACCTCCCTCATCCAAGCACTTCAGATTCTCGTTTGCACTGCGCACGCTACTGTCGCCAGCGTCCTGTAAAGGCATATTGGCTTCCATCCTGAAGTCATTAATTGCATCGATGAAGTCAGCATCGATATGATTTGAGGCACATGGTGGATAAGCGGCACCATCAGTTGCTGACCGCGGCCAGATGTCGAGCGATGTCACCGAGGGTCGCTTGGTGTTGCCTGGCCATGACCAGGTACCTGTGCAGGATGAGCCCGCACAAGTTTCAACAGTCGGACAAAGTTGCCCTCGACGTCCTCGTTCTTCCATCGGTTGATGAACCACGCGACGACCTGCAAGTTGCCCGACTCGTAGTGTTTGTTGGAGTCGATCCGGTCCAGTGAGGGAGCCAGATCAGGATCGACCCCGGTAAGGTCCAACTTCAGGCCCGAGAGGGTGCAGTGGTCTGATTTCCACAGCGCATCAATGTGCGCCTGCAATTCGGACACGGAGGCGAAGCGGATCTCCTTGTTCTTGGTAATGGTGGTGCGCTCCAGGCCGGATTGGTCGCGTGCATGCAGTGCCATCCTTGCCATGCGCGCGATTGCCTTGGCGCGATCGTCAGATGGATTTGGTGGCACAGAAACCTGTGCTGTCGGCTCCACCGCGGCTGCTACAACCGCTGCATGACCAGTCGTATCCCATGGGGCTTTCGAAGGCGCCTTGAGCACTTCCGCCATGACCAGCCCGAGAAACGTTTGTGCTTCGGCAAGCTTCAGGCCAATGCGAAACACATTCCCTTTGTAGATCGAATGATGCGGTTTGTGTTCGCCGTGCTGGAACTGGGTGCGCACGGACTCTAGCCACTTCAGTACCGACCCCGCCTGGCCGCCGTCATCAACGATCCGCGCCACTGCGATAGCGATCTCGACGTCGTTGTACTCGTTGTTCACATTGCGAAAAAGGGAAATCGCCCAACCTTTGCGGCCATTGACCAGTTCGATGCCATCTACCAGGCGCGGTTTGACACCGCCTCGGTTCCTGCTAAACCTGGCGTGCCCGGTTGGCAACATCACCTTTGCCAGGCTCTCGAGTTGCTCTTCAGTAATCCCCATCCGCTGGCTCCCCTTTTCCGTGACCTCAAATATACGAGGCCGGGGGTGGCCGGGTTAACCCACACATGCTCACGATCATGAATTCATCGGCCCCTTGGTGATGCGCCGATGACATCATGGAGCCGCAAAGCCCGCCGCCAGCACCCGTTCGAGCATGTGACGTTCCAGGTTCCCCCACCTTTTCCTTTCAGCTCGATGATCATCGCCTCAAGGTAGCGTTCGGATGCTATCCCCGCAGCGAACCCGCCCAGACATCCTCATGCACGATACGCAGCGGCAGTCCACCAGTGCGGTACTGCACGGCCTTCTCGATCTTGGTGCCGAAGCTGCCGTGTTTCCACTCGGGGCTCCCCAGTCCACCGACCACCAGGTAGTTGAGCTTCTTGGTGATGCCCCCAACGAGTCCGCCTCTGCTCTGGATAGCCTGCTCGCACAGGCCCCTGGGCCCGAAGACGAACTCCCCGGTGAAGCAGAAAACTTTGCCCGGCATTTCCACCGACTCCACGCGGTCCAGTGGCAGCTCACTGACGTAGCCGGCCTCAGCCACCTCATCCAGGCGTCCACCCACCAGCTGCCTGAGCGTCTCCACCAACCGGCCCCGCTCATCGGTCGTGACCACGCCATCGGCCAGTATCTCCCGGACCTGGTCAGCGATCAGACTGCCCGGCCACATCTCCGAAACGGTGGTCGCACCCTTGAGCCAGTCACCCAGGAATCTGATCTCGGTATCACTGAGGTGCTCGTCAGTCATTACCCCTTCCACGAGCCCCACCAGGGCGGCACACGAAGTCTTCAGCTCGTTGCGGTAGCCCACCGCCTGGCGTTGGTAGATGTCGTTCATGATCCCAGCAACCTTTTCTTGGGAGTAGAAAACTCTTCGGGGGTGATGACCTTCTTCTCCAGCAGTGCCGCAAGCTTGGCGAGCTCATCGGCGACCTGCACCGGCAAGGTGGCTGCATGGACATCGCCGCGCGCGGCCGACCTGGCCACGATGTCCACCGGTGGTGGGTTGCTGAGCAGATCCACGACGGCCATGAACTGAGATGACGGCTCTTTGTGGTGCTTCATGTGCTCCTCGTGTCACTACGTCATCAACTGCAGCAGGTTGCTGCCATCAGCTACACGCGTTTTTCCGGAAGCCCCACCACGCAGAAGGATCTCGACCATCGGCGCGCGCTTGGCGTATGCGGCTTGCTTCAGGTGGATCTCGCTGGAATAGGCTGCAGGATCAAAAGCCCCTGATTCAATGAGCTCCTTGAGCTGCTCCGGCGTCCCATTCTCGATGCAGGCTTTGATCCTGGCCGAGGCGGCGTCGGTCTCGACGATGTCCTCATCGGCCTTCTTGCCGAAGATGGCCATCAGCACGCCTGCGATCAGGGCGGCGGCGCCAAGGGTCAGCATGTTGCTCTGGTCTCTGATGAGTCCCAGGTCGTGCACGCGGCCGCCCAGGCCGGTTTCGACCGAGGTGTCGAAGATGAAAACAGAGTACGCGGCCGGCAGCACGCCGGCGATCGCGATGAACACGCCTGCAGATCTCATGCGGAATCCCCCCCTTGAACAGTTGTCCAAACAGTTTCCCGAGGTGTATCCCTCAGCTTTCTGTGGAGTGTGCCACCGAGTCCATTCGCCTGATGTCATAGCGCGGCGAGCTGACTTCAGATCATTCTGGCTCTCTCTTGATTTTTGAAGTCACCCAACAGGTCGAACAAGACGTCGCTACCTTCACCCTTGCTCGACCGCGCGGGGATAGGTTGGGTATCGATGCTCAAACGGCTTCTGGGCCATTCTGTTGAAACCGGCCTCGAAGAAGCTTGCCGTTCTGTCCTTGGAGTTCGTTTCGCTCGAAAAGCTTGGCAGAGAAACGAAAGTCACTGTCGATTCGCACGATGAGCCGCTGCTCGAAGTCACACTGGCTCTTCACGGTGACGCGGTCACTCGAAATTTCAGGTGAGATCCTCGACTGCGCTTTCCTTGAAGATCAGCTTGGTGACGCCCGCTTCTCGAGCTGCCTCAGTCAGAGCTTCATCGACAAACCCTGATGCGATGGCTGTTTTCAGTGCAGGTTTGATGGTCAGCATTTCTCGCATCACCTCAATGCCGTTCATGCCAGGCATATTGAAATCGCTGATCACCAGATCAAAGGCATCGCCGCGAGGATCTTGCGATCCCACGCGACACAGCTGCGGCAGTGCTGCATCTCAATGTCGAAGACGCACTCGCGCAGCCACGGTACAGGTCGGCGGTAAAGTGGGGTCAAGCAATGGAAAGACGGTACCAGCGCCACCGGCTGGAGTTGGACCGTCAAACAGCGCCCAACCTGCGAAGGATAGAAAGCGATGCACTACGAAAAATTTGACGATGTCATGGCAGCCTTGGCGAAGAAAAGGCGCACAGCTCATTTGCTGATGGGCAACGGCTTCAGCGTTGCCTACGACAGTTCTATCTTTTCGTACAACGCTCTGTTTGACTTCGTCGCCAGTCAGAAGGACCCCTTGCTGGCAGGCGTACTGGCCGCGTTGAAAACCAAGAACTTCGAGCTGATGATGGAACAGTTGGATGCGTTCTCGGCGCTGTTGGATGTATTCGGTGGCGACGAGTCGCTCAAGACCAAGGTGGCCACAGCCCACGATGGCTTGCGAAAGAGTCTGATAGATGCCATCAAGTCAATGCACCCGGAGCATGTTTTTAAGGTTCCCGACGAAAAATGCGCCGCGTGCGCGCGGTTCGTGAATCAGTTCCTGGAGACGGGCGGATCGGTCTTCACGTCCAACTACGACCTCCTGCTGTACTGGGTGCTGATGCGCCAAAACATTCCAAATGCATGTGACGGCTTTGGGCGTGAACTTCTGAACCCCGTGGAAGTTGAAAACAAGACCGAGGAACCAGAGTATTCGCCTCTGCTCTGGGGACCGAACAGGTCGAGACAAAACGTGTTCTACGTTCACGGATCGTTGCCGCTCTTTGACACCGGCACCGAAGTGGAGAAAGAGCAATACGACGAGTCGGGCTACTTGCTGGAAAACATCAGCGCTCGCATCGAAGCCGACGAGTACCCTGTGTTCGTTACTTCAGGAGATGGGGACGACAAGTTGGCGCAGATTCGGGCGAATCCATACTTGTCAGATTGCTACGAGCATCTCTGTTCGGTTGATGGCTCCATCGTCACATTTGGGTT
>LNFM01010925.1_pt1 | contig 12550 bp, 7 predicted proteins | sample 596031 | NCBI WGS metagenome assembly LNFM01 (sample SAMN04254537, study PRJNA301005) | activated carbon metagenome | isolation source: dual media filters at the Ann Arbor, Michigan drinking water treatment plant | place: USA: Ann Arbor
AGTAAAAAAATCACCGCGAGAAGCCGGCGATGAACCGCGAAGACCATGGGCAACGTCCCTCGTCGAGGACCTGTACAAGGACAGCGCCGCCGCATCACGATGCAAGTCTGGAAATGGTTTCCAATTCGCTTTGCCGAACCCCGCGCCCCGCAAAGCCAAATCGCCTTTGACCACCGCAGCGCACAGCTCAACGTCATCAACGAACGATCGAAATCAAAACCCTTCCCGGCATGCGACACGCAGCAATCGTCTCGTCGCCACCACGGGTGACCGCTCCATTCCGCGTCCCCGCAGAACGAGTGGGCGACAAGACCGGCTGGTTTCCTGGCTCGCGGCTCGAGCGCCCCTCTCCGCCTTCCCAATCCGCGGCCTGAAGCGCCGCATCTCAGTGGCTATGATGGGAGGAGCTTGCCGCCTACAGTTGCGGGGTCAGCCTCGGATTTGGCGCCCGGAAAGCGCCGCACCGTGTTCCCTGCCCGAACGCTTGCGCGCCCGAACGCCGGTCTGGCGGAAACACATCGCATCGCCAAGGCCTTGTCAACGGACCACTGTGCCTCCGCCCTGATTTTGCAGCAACGGGCACGGACGCGGCCATATTTGCGCCCGTCGCACCAATGGCGAAATTGATTGGCCGCAAATCCACATTGACTCTATCGAGCACCGCATGCTGAATTGACGGTGTGACGGTTCCATGCGTGCAACAGCGCGTATGGTGAAAATGGGAACACGGTGCGGCGCGCAAGCGTCAATGCCGGGACTGCCCCCGCAACTGTAAGCGGCAAGTTTCCTCCAAGTACGCCACTGATGTCCCACATCGGGATGTCGGGAAGGCTGGAGAAAACGCTCGAGCCGCGAGTCAGGAGACCTAACCTCACAAGCTGCCCATCTCCCGTGCGTGGGGCGCGGAAGAGCGGAGAACCGTAGCGGCGGCTGATGTGTCAATCGGTGGGGAAACCTGCCGGGGTCATGCAGGTCGTTGCGATGGGCGGACGTCATTTCTCCCCAACGAACATGTCAAGGTCGGCCGTGGCGACGTGTTAGCCGCGAAGGACGGCGTATATGCTCGTGTGTAAGCCCGACTGGCCAATAACCCGGCTCGCTTTCTCACCCTCATCGTCCGCCGACGGGGGAATGAATGCTACGAAGATCTCTCAATGCCATCGCTACTTCAGTGATGGCCGCATGGTCCACACTTCTGCTGAGCCAACCGGCCATCGGACAGGTCTCGGCTGCGCCAACCATCGAATTGCCCGAAGTCATGGTCGGCCAAGACGAACCCGGAACGAACAAGCCAGTTCGCAAGCCCAAAAAGGCTCCCGCAGCGGCACAGCAAAGCTCAACGCCGGTCAACTCGGCCAGTGAACGGTCCGGCGGACCACGCGGAGCCGACAAATCCGAAATCGCGATTTCGCCCACCGGTGAAACCACCCCCGTCGATCAGATAGCCAGCTCAGTAACCGTCATTACATCGAAGGAAATCGCAGCCCGGCAGCAGCGCACCCTGCCTGACGTTCTCAAAAGCGTTCCCGGCCTTAACGTCGTGCAATCGAATGGACCCGGCGGGCTCACATCCGTATTCATGCGCGGCACGAATTCGAACCACGTCAAAGTCTTGATCGACGGCATCGATGTCAGCGATCCCAGCAATTCCAATCGCTCCTTTGACTATGGCCAGTTGCTGACAGCCGACATCGAACGCGTCGAAGTGTTGCGTGGCCCACAAAGCGGCCTCTACGGCGCCGATGCACTCGGTGGCGTCATCGTTATCTATACCAAAAAGGGAGAAGGCCCCCCGAAGGCGAGGGCGACGGTTGAAGGCGGATCATTCGGAACTTTCAACCAAGCGGCGGGTGTTAGTGGCTCCAGCGGGCCGGTCAACTACGCGTTCAACGTCCAGCATTTCAAAGCTGACGAGACGCCTATCACACCGCTCGAAATCCTTCCGCCCGGACGCCAACGTTTCAACAATGCCTATGAAAACTGGTCATACTCCACCAAGCTCGGCGTTGACGTGACGCGAGACTTCAGCCTCAACTTCGTCGCCCGCTACACCGATGCCGAACTCGATTTTACAGGCGGCTCCATCCCCAATCCCTTCCAATCCCGTTCTGAATTTCAGCAATTCTATTCCCGCGGAGAAGGCGTCTGGCGGGCGTTCGACGGCATGGTCACCAGCTATTTCGGCATCAACTACTCGGACCTACAGTCCGAGAATATCGCCAACCTGAGCGCACCGACGACACCAAGCTTCAACGACGGCGACCGCATTAAGTACGATTGGCGCAGCGTCCTAGAGGTCGCGCCCGGCACAACGGTCATCGTCGGTGCTGAGCATCAAATCGAAAGCATCAAAACTGCTGATTTATCGGCTGACGAGTACAACAGCGCTGGATTTGCCGAATTCCAATCGGAAATATTTAAAAACGCTTTTCTCGTGGCCAACGTTCGCTACGACGACAACGAAAATTTCGGCGGCCACGAGACATGGCGCATTGCCCCCGCCTATCTAATCGAAGCGACAGACACCAAACTGAAGGCCTCCATCGGCACCGCGTTCAAGGCCCCGACCCTCAGCCAGCGCTTCCAAGACTTCCCAGCCTTCTTCTTCTTCGGCAACCCTGACCTAGACCCAGAAGAAAGCATCGGCTGGGACGCCGGCTTCGAGCAGGCGCTTCTCGGCGGCCGTGCCCAATTCGGAGCGACGTACTTTCACAACGACATCACCAACCTGATTGACACTAACGCAACCTTCTCTTCAGTCGAAAATGTCGGCCAGGCCAAAACCGAAGGCGTCGAAGTGTTTGCATCAGCCGATGTCACCGATGATATCCGCCTGCGCGCCGATTACACCTACACCGAAGCTACCAACGAGTTGACCGGAGAGGAACTCTTGCGGCGTCCGCGCGACAAAGCCTCGATCTCGGCTGGATGGACACCGACAGACAAACTGCTGCTATCCGGCTCCGTGCTCTACATCGGCGAAGCGCTCGACGTCGATCGTGTGACATTCGCCACCATCGTGCTGCCGAGCTACACGCTCGTCAACGTGGCGGCGGACTACAAGCTCAACGACAACATGAGCCTTTTCGGACGCATCGATAATCTCTTCGACCGTGAATACCAAAATCCCGATGGCTTTCTGGGAACAGGCCTCGGCGCCTTCGTCGGCTTGCGCCTAACGAATTGATCAAGTGCCGGCTGGGTAAACACAACTGCCCAGCCGGCCCAATGTGTTGGTAGCGCGCTCGCAACGCACAACCCGGAAAAACTTGGTGTGTCAAAAATGATACTGACGGGCAGACGTGAGTGACCACGGGTGCGGCCTCCACAGGTCGCACTCCTTTTGCGCTCCCTCCGTGCGCCGTGTTAGACAGGTCCGGCTAAATCTAGAATTTTTCCAAAGACCGGCCGTCCGATGCGCATTAGCAAGACCACCCATAACGCCCTGCAAATTCTCATCGCCACCGCCAAGTCGGGAAATAATCTCGTCAAAGGCGCAGCGATTGCGCATGAACTTGGCCTCACCGAACAGAACACATCCAAGATCGTCCATCTGCTTTCGCGCGGCGGATTCATCAAAGCCGTCCGCGGCCCCCAAGGCGGCATGACCCTCGCCCTGAACCCTGCGGACATTCGCATCGGCGATATCGTGCTGGCGATGGAGCGCATGACCATCGAGGACGAACGCCAGGTGCACGGCGGTTTCAATGACATCTTCGATGTAGCCCTCGACGCCTTTGTATCCGTACTCAATCAGCACACGCTGGCTGATGTCGTTCGTAGCAAGCGGGCCGGTCCACTCGCAGGCCTTTCCGGAAAGCAAGCAAAGTCCAAGGGTCAAAAATCAAAGCGCAAGACGGCCGCGATCCTGGATAGTGTGCGCAAGCAGCGAGCCCACACGACGAAAGCTAGAGGTTTTCCAAAGTAGCACCGCCTTTTGCGGGCCAAAGCACACGGCCGGCCCGTTGTAGTATTGACACTGGCCGCCGTTCGATAGCTTTGTTCAACCGCTGGCACGATCGCCAATGTCCGATGTTGAGGCCTTGAACCTCACCGATTGGAGCGGAAATTTTGAAAACGCCCCACCTTCGTAGACCACTGTCACGCCGCAGCCTCAGCGCTGACCGGCAACATCATGTCTTGCATAATCCCCCTGATATTTTCGTTGGTAGAGGCTTTCGCTTTTGGCTAACCGGCTTCCGCACCGGCGAACTCGCACACTGGGAACGTGCATTTACGCTCGCGGAGGAAACCGTCGGCCTCACAGCAGCACGCGATGTGAGCCGAGACTTCTCACAATGGGTCCGCCTGCTCAGCGAGCATTCCCGCCGCGACCTGCATGTGCTCGAGGCCGCCAGCCACTGCTTCTGCCGCGATGAATGTATCGCCATGGCGCTTGTCGCGGCGCACCAGCATCAAGCCTGTCCCGCACTTCAGGCTTGCGCCATGACCCTTCTGTGTTGCGATCCACGCGACGAATTGACTGCGCTGACTGGATCTTTAGCCGACCGGCTCGCTGCCGCCAACCAACTGGTCTCACCCACTGCGATGGACCACCTCGTCCGCTATAACAGTAACCCAACCCTCATGATCATGTGAGACGTTGGCAATGGGTGAACCGCTCGACCTCAACAGGCCCTAAAAGCCCTGCTCACGAACAAGCACCCGTCCAATCTGCCGCCACGCCAGCGCGAGTGGGCTTACAGATTCCGCCTCCACCCAGACACTGCCGCGCATCAGGCGCGGCGGAGGCGCCTGTCCGTTATCCAGCTGAAACGACACTTCAACCCAGCCCTCACGCGTGTTGAGTTTTTGATCCTTCTCCACCGCAGCCACAGCTCCCCCGAATCGGTCCGCAAGCGCAGGCTCGGCAAGTTCACCATTGCTTGCCGGCGCAATCGCTTGCAGCGTGACAGGTAACGCAGCCCGATCAGCTTCATCCGACACGAACACGCCCCTTGCTCCAACCGCAATCCGATGCAGATCCGTATCCGAAACAAGCGCCTTCACCCGCGCACCCTCCGCACTCGTAATGCGGGCCAACAACTGGTCCTGACCCACATACGTGCCCGGCCGCAGTGCTAAGTCGAGATCGACAATCCGACCTGCGAACGGTGCCCGCACCGTCAACGCCTTACGCTCGGCCTCCAAGCCTTCGATCTTCTGCCGCGCCGCCGCTTCGGCCCGTCCCAGAACAACAGCCTGTTCGAGCTCCTTCACGCTGGCCGAAAGACGCGACATTTGCAACTCTAGCAACCGCAACTCCAGGCGCGCGATGCGCAGACGTTGATCGAGTTCGGGCGATTGCGCCTCAAACAACACCTGCCCCTGCTCGACAAATCCGCCTTCGCCGGTGCTGACCCGCGTTAACGTTGCCGCCACCGGCAGATGCAGATCTTGCTCATTAAGCGCCACCAGTACGCCCGGATTGTCGACGCCCCGAACAACCGGCGCAACAGCGAGCACCAGCCCGGCCATTACAGCGCAGCCCGTCGCAAGCGACCTGCGGCTGACCGCGATCTTTCCGCGAAGCGCCCACCATGCAACCAGCTCGTTGCAGATTGGCCGAACGATGAAAAAGCCGATTTCGACCGCCGCCAGAAAAATTCCGAGCGCCTTGCCCGCAACGACATAGACGATGGCCGCGATCCCAAGGAACAGAAAGAAGCGGTAGACCCAAGTCAGGTAGGCATAGATGATCAACGTCCGCTGCAATGACGGCCGGAAGTGCTCGGGCGGCGCCTCGCCCAAGCCGAACAGCGTCTCGCGCATTTTCCAAACGCCAAGCGCGAATGAGCGATCCTGCAAATTGGGCACCTTGAGAGCATCAGAAAGTGCAAAGTATCCATCAAAGCGCATAAGGGGATTGAGGTTCACCATCAGCGACATCACGATGGACGCCGTCGCAAACGTAAAGCTTAAATCCCGCATCGGCCCATCAGGCAGCAGGGGCCAGGCCAGCAGCGCTAATGCTGCAACGATGCTTTCGGCAGCAACGCCCGCGAAAACGATCGCCAATCTCTGCCGGTCGCTCGCCAACCGCCAACTGTCGCTGGTATCCGTATAAAGAACGGGCGTGCCGACCATGAATGCAATGCCCATGCTCGGCACTCGGCATCCATAGCGCGCGGCCGTCAGGGCATGGCCCATCTCATGGATCGCCTTCAAGATCAGCAACGCGATCCCGTAGATGAAGAGCTGTTGAAACTGTAGCGCGCGATCGACCGCAGCGACCAGATCGCCCCACTGCCGCATCGTCAGATAGAGACCGCCCGCCGCAATGGCCGCGACAAACCACCAAAACGTGCGCGAATACGCGAATGTCACCCAAGGCAATGCGCGCCTCAGGAACGCATCGGGGCGAAACAACGGCACGCGGAAGAACAAGTAGTTGTGCAATGCGGCCTTCAGCAAACCATGACGCCGCGAAGCTGCCCGCTGCCCGTAGCGCGACCAACCGCCCTCGGCGTCCGTCTCGCTCAGTTCGTTTTCAATCAAGAACTTTGCAACAGCCTGGACATCTTCCAGCGCCGGCTCGACACCGTACTCTTGCAAAAACTCTGATCTTATGTCGTCGGCGGTCTGGCAATTCCGCCACAATAGAACCAGCCCGCTCGATGGCCACATCACCTTGCTGTAACTGCCACGCACCGGGTCGGTAATGATCACGGAGGGAAACCCGCCATCCGAAGCGGCCACGATCTCCAGATCAATTCCGCGCCGCAACCGCGGCAACGATATCGGCTTGGCGCTATCTGATGGACTGGCGGGGATCACAGGCCAAACCTCTGCCGCAGCGATGCGATGGGTTTACGGAACAGATAGAACGCCAAAGGCACAGACCGCGAACTCACACGGGCGACCCCGCGCAAGCCGATCCGGCGGGCCTCGCCATCCGAAAAGCCCGCATGTACCCGATAGACCATCTGGTGCTCGCCGTTCAGCGCTGGCCGGTAGCTACTGCGCGTCACGTTGGCTTTCACCGCCGTTAAAGGATCGCCATCCAGAAAAAGCGAGACGTCGCCACCCTCGACCACCGTCAAGGCATCGGAAACAGGAACCTCGATCTTCAGCTCTGTCGCTGCAGGATCACCGATCTCCATAATCCGCTCACCTGTCCTCACCGGCCGTCCAATCCAGTCGGACTTAGTCGAGTAGATTAGAAGTCCTGCACTCGGCGCCTTCACCACAGTGCGCCCTAGCATTTCCTGAGCATAGGCTAATTCACTCGACGCGACGTCCAACTCCGCCTTCGCGATCGCCACATCTTCCATATTCTTCTGAGTGGCCGTCGCAGTCTGAACGGCCTTGAAGTATTTCGCCTGCGCAACGGCCTTGCTGCTCTTGGCAACCTCCCACCTGTTGCGTAAATCGACATCTGTGAACGTCAGAACCGGCGTGCCCTTATCGACCCGTGAACCCGGAGGAAGCAGAATGTCGGCAATCACACCGTCCATCGGCGATGTCACGAGAAACGGCGCCCGCGCAACGACCTCCGCCGGCGCGAGACTGGACATCGGCACTGGAATGAACGCGGCAACCAAGAGGGCAGCACACGTACCAAGCATCAACCGCTTCTTGGAAACAACGCGCGCCATCTGAGCAGCCGGAGAAGCCGTCTGAGGATCCAATGCCCGCCACGCATGGCCGTACGCCGCCGCCAAAGGTATGAGAAGCGACACCGACTGCGGCCGCCACGGAGCGCTCCTAAGCGACAACAATCCCCCGAGGATCTCCCCACTCCGGGATTTCAGCGGCAACCATAACGCATAAGGCTGATCGGCAGCCCGCGGCTCCAAACCAAACCGAACGGCATCGAGCTGCAGATTGTACAGCTTGGCTTCGCTCAAACCTCCATTCTCCGTCTGGCTGGATGCCTTCAGCCATTCCGTCAGGAACGCGACGCGCGGCGCCTGCTGGTTGACAGCATGAACGCTGCTGGCCGTGGTGATCCGCCATGAACCATGCAAGCCGGGCTCCGCAAGGTAGGCCTCATCATAGTCAGCCAACTTGCGTGTCGCGTTTGCGATGACGAAGCGCAAACTCTCAACATCGGCACACTGCCGCGCCTCGATCTCCAGCGCGATAAACGCACCAACCGAGTCCACGGGCGCCTTTGCGGCTGCTGCCGGTGCGGCCGGCGGCGGATCGGAGCGCGTGGCAACCGAAATCCGGCGTGGACCCTGCGGACCTGGCGTCGCGAGCGTCATTGTTGAGCCTTGATCTGGAGAAGTTGGGCCGAACCACTCATACCGGGGAGAACGCCCCGGGCCGGCTCTACGAATTCAGCGATTACCCGCGCGGTCTGACTGACGGGATCGATAACCCCGGTCGACTGAAGAATGCGGGCACCAACCGCCTCACCCGTCTCATCGATGGTGATCTGGAAAGTCTGGCCCTCGATTTGAGGCAGCCACTGCGATGGCACCATCATGACCAGCTCAAGCCGGTTCTGATTGACGATCTTGATCAGCGGCTGATTCAGCTGGGCGATCTCATGCTTCTGCACGAGCTTCTCGGCGACCAGCCCATCAAACGGGGCCAAAATCCGGCAGCTCTCCAGTCGCACTTGAAACCCGCGCAATTCAGCCTTGGCCTTTTCCAATTGCTGCAAAGCCAGTTCCACCGAGATCGTTCCAGCAGACTTGTATTCGAGCAATTTCTGCTGGCTCTCGTATGCAGCCTTCAATTCCTTCATTGCCGCTTCGGCGGCGTCGTGCTCGGCCTGCGTCCGCCGGCAATCGAATTCGATCAGGACATCGCCCTTGCGGAACGCGTCGCCTTCCCGCGCGGGAATGGTCGTGATCCGCGCAGTCACTTCTGCTCCGATTGCCGCCATCTCGACCGACCGGACGACAGCCCGAATGATCCCGTCGCCTGCATCCACCGCCGTCGTAGCGGGGGTCGCCGCCACGGCGTCCCGAAGCATTGCCACATCCTGCATCTGGGCGGCGGCCGGACCCACGGCCAGTCCCAGGCTCAAGCCGAAAAATAACCCAAAAATCCTAAGCGAAGACGGCATCTGCGATCCATTCCTGAGCAGCACCGCGCGTGACATCTGACCGGCCATTTTGCATCGCTCAAACGACACCGAACCGAATCAACTCCTCGCGCCTTTATCAATTGCTGATCCAAGGGAATTGAGCATCCGTTAACGGCCGCGTCTCACTGCAACGGAATGACGCCAATTGCCGCCAAATAATCGCCATATGCGGCATTCACGTCGCCAAATGCAAGGATAGCGCGAACTTCAGCCAATAGCGTCGCCAACTCTTCTCGTGCTGCCATTTGCTCCGGAAGCCGGCCCGCGCGTATTGAATTCCGCACCTGTTGCAAAAGTGCTTTCTGACTACGATGAAATTCTTCGGCATCTTTATAGAGGCTCAATTGCGCAGCCAGTCGCCAGCGGGCAACATGCACCTGTGTTCCAACCGCAGCCGCCAACTCGACTGCGCGCTGCCGGTTAAAGTCCTTCTGCCGCTCGATGAGTTCGAGCCGCTCGGGCAACCGCACCAGATTCATCAGATTGAGTGTAGCTCGCGCCGCAAAACTCGACCAATCAGCATGCAGGAGATAAGACGTCGAATCCTGCCGCAAGGACTGCGTGAGCACAGCACCGGGAAGAACACTTAAGACCGCAGCTGACACTTCCTGCTCGGTAATCCGCAAGTCATATAGTCTCTGCCGGACTTCCGGCCGGTTCAGAAGCGCTAACGGCACATCATCCGCAGGCGGACCCTGCGGCAGATCAAGACTATCCACCCGGCGTTTGCTGGTAAATTGTAGATCGCTATCGGGCGCCACGCTTATGAGCTCTTTCAGCTGCAATTCGGCACCTGCAATCTGCGCGAGCAGATCGTTGAGCTCTCTGCGCGAATTCAGCAGATCCTTTTGAAAATTGATGAAATTAAGCGGATCCAGGGCCGCATCGAGCACCGCCAACTGCGATAACGAGAGAACCTCGCTCACCTTCGGCGCGATAACTTTCCATCGCGGAACCAACACGCGCAGCGCCACCGCCCGCCAATAGACCGCGCGCGTTTCGCGCGCGATATCGATCGAAACCCTGCGCACGGCCTCATGTTTAATATTCGCTTCGTCGCCGGCCTGCCGCATGCGAACAAGCGTCAACCCCATATCTAGGATGTTGAGGCTCATATCGAGATTGTGTGTCACCGTCGATAGCTGGCTCGATGTCGAATAGATCGCTGACTGGCTTGAACGCGAATATGGCAGCTTATTCCGCCTCACATATCCGCTGTCCGCGATCACATCCGGCAGCAGTTCCCCACGCTGAATGCGAATTTGCCAATCCGCGATTTCGGCCTCGAATTGAGCCGATCGAATGCGCTGATTGAGATTGACCGCCCGCGACACGGCATCGTCAATACTGACTGGCCCCGAAATACGCGGCGCCGCCTCAGCAAGATTCAAGGCCAGTTCAGCGGCGAACCCCTGAACTTGGGCCTCGTCGACGGGCGGAGATACGAAGCTGCTACACCCCCCGAAAGCCAAGGAGCAGCCGAGCGCAAGCAGGTGCGTCCGCCTCCTCAGACGCGCGCAGCCTCGTAAAAATGTCCCCGCCCTCACATCGCCCCATAAAGTCTGTTCCGCATCCGATCAGCTCGCCCCCGCGTGCTGCTTCGGACTTAACGGAAAGTGACAAAACACGACTCGGTGAACGTCAAGACACGTATCGTTTCCACAGCGGTCGTAGTCTGTCCGTACGGATCAACGATCTGATACGTGAACGAAACGGTGCCCGAGAACCCGCGCGTTGGCGTAAACCGGAACCGTCCATCAGGACCCAGAGCCAGCGATCCGCTCGGTGGCGGTGTCACCAGTGTGAAGGTCGAGCCCTGCGTGTAGGTGTCGTTGACGGCCACGCTGCTGGACATCGTCGAGTTGAAGAGTCCCGTATGTGAACCGGGCAGCGCCACAGGAGGCGGCGAGCCGACAAGTACCGAGTGCGTCGACGTCGAGCGCTCACCCTGCGCATCCCTGATCGTGTAGGTAATCCGAGCTTCGCCTTTGAAACCGGTGACCGGCGTAAAGGTCCACACGCCGCCCACATTCGATAGCGTTCCCTGCGCCGCGGGCACCGTCGCCGACACCACCGTCAACGGGTCGTTGTCGGGATCGATGTCGTTGGCCGTCAAGTTGACGACCACCGGCGTATTCACTGGCGTACTTGTGCGATCGGCAACGGCTGTCGGCCGGTCGTTGACCGCTTGCATGGACAAAGTCAGCGTGGACGTATCTGTCGCCCCAAGACTGTCGGAAACCGTATAGGTCACGACCGGAATGGGGCCGGCATAGTTCGATACCGGCGTGAAGAGATAAGCGCCGTTCGACTGGATCCGCAAGGTACCGATACCCGCGATGTTCGCCACACCTGCCGCTGATGGTGTCACGATGAACGTCGTGCCATTCACGGTAAAGCTGGCAATCCGAATTGGATTGCCTTCGGGGTCTGTTGCGTTGGCTAACAGTCCCGCTGAAGCAGGCACGTTGAGCGGGGTATCCTCAACAACAATGCGCGTTTCGTTTCCATCAATAGGACCGTCATTGACAGCTTGCATTGTCAGAGTCAGCGTAGACTGATCCGTCAAGTAGCCATCCGAGACGGTGTAAGTGACGACCGGGACGGGACCGGCATAATTTGGCGCCGGGGAGAAAACGTAACCACCGTAAGAATTAATCGTCAGACTGCCTACGCCTGCGATTTTTGCGGTTGTAGACATACCCGGTGCGACGGTGTAGTTGACGCCAAGGACCGTGAATTGCGTAATCTGCAAGGGATCGCCATTGGCATCAGTTGCGTTCGCTAATAGTCCGGCAGCGGCTCGAACGACGACTGGCGTATCCTCAATCACAGTTCGAACTTCATTCCCGTCAACTGGCCCTATGTTGACGGGCATGCTCAGTGACAAAGTCGACGTATCCGTTCCGCCGTTCCCGTCGGAGACCGTGTATGTGGCAGTCGGGATGGGTCCGACATAGTTGGGCAACGGCGTGAAGACGTAACTTCCATCCGAATTTATCAGCAGCGTGCCGACCCCAGCTATAGTCACCGAACCAGGTGTCGTCGGGGTCACCGCGCGAGTCTGACCACCAATCGTGAAGCTCGAAATTCGGAGTACACCACCGTCAACGTCTGTAGCGTTAGCCAACAGACCTGAGGCAGCCGGCACAATAAGCGGGTTTCCGCGATAGACGATGCGTGCTTCGTTTCCATCGACCGGCGCGTCATTCACGGCGTTGACCGTGATGACCTCATTCGCCGGCGTCGAGACGAGGCCATCGTTATCCGTCACCGTGAACGGGATCGTCACAGTCCCGTTGAAGTTGGTGGCCGGCACGAACACCAGGTTCGCAGCCTGAGCCGCCGTCAGCGGTGTTCCGGCCACCACCCGCGTCACACCATTGGCGAGATAAAGTACGCCCTGCGTTGTAGGCGGCAGCGTGGTCACGGTCACGAAGTCCACCGTGCCGTCGATATCCGTGCCTGTCAGATCGACCGGGATATTCGTGTCTTCATCGCCCGAAG
>LNFM01014188.1_pt1 | contig 12549 bp, 10 predicted proteins | sample 596031 | NCBI WGS metagenome assembly LNFM01 (sample SAMN04254537, study PRJNA301005) | activated carbon metagenome | isolation source: dual media filters at the Ann Arbor, Michigan drinking water treatment plant | place: USA: Ann Arbor
GCACCCAGGGGTGGCGGATGCGGCTGAACCAGCCCATGAAGCGTGTGAGCGCTGCGCGCGGCACGCGGTTGGTGAGCAGGAAGTTGAGGTCTTCGTTGAGCGCCAGGCGCTGCAGGATGTTCTGGTTTTTCATCGCGGGTTTCATCGGAGTTTCATGGCTTCGTCATGTGGACGCCCTACAAAAGACACACACCAACCGCCCTGGAGCGCCTGCTGCATGTCTTACCTTTCTTACGCTGTTCCGCTGGGCTCGCTGGCCCTGGCCTTGCCGCTGCTCAAGCAGCGGCTCGAACTCTCTCGCGCCAAACACCGGTCGCTGGCTGGACATTCGAAGATGGCCAAGCGGCTGGCGAAGTGGTTGCCGGGCTACGCCTTTGACGAGGACCGGTTTTTTGATTGCGACGGTGCGCCCGCCGAGGTGGTGGCGCAGCGCCGCGCGGCCTTTGATCTGCTCTGCGCCGGCTTCGCCGAGCGTTACGCCAAGACCCTGGCGCTCACCGCGCAGGCGCGCGAGGGCCTGGCCGATCTGCAGTTCACCGGTGCTTACCGTGTGCCCTTCCAGTTCAGCCCGCTGGTGCGCGCGCGGCTCAAGGTGGGTGCCTTCATGCAGTCGGCCGAGGGTGTGCACCTCACCGATCTGGACGGCAACACCTTCATCGACCTCACCGGCTCTTACGGCGTGAACGTGTTCGGCGTGGACTTCTACAAGGCCTGCATGGCCGAGGGCGCACAGATCGGCCAGGCGCTGGGCCCGGTACTGGGCGCCTACCACCCCTGCGTGGCCGAGGTGGTGGCGAAGCTGCAGGCCATCTCGGGGCACGACCAGGTGTCGTTCCACATGTCCGGCACCGAAGCGGTGATGCAGGCCGTGCGCCTGGCGCGCTACCACACGGGTCGCAAGCACCTGGTGCGCTTTTGCGGCGCGTACCACGGCTGGTGGGAAGACGTGCAGCCCGGCCCCGGCAACCCGATGCCGCCGCGCGAGACCTACACCCTGCAGGACATGAGCGAGAAGAGCCTGCAGGTGCTGCGCACGCGGCGCGATGTGGCCTGTGTGCTGGTCAACCCGCTGCAGGCCTTGCACCCCAACAAGAACGCACCAGGCGACTCCACGCTGGTCGACGGCAGCCGCACCGCGGGCTATGACCGCGCGGCCTACACCGCGTGGCTCAAGCGCTTGCGCGAGGTGTGCACCGAGCGCGGCATCGTGCTGATCTTCGACGAGGTGTTCCTGGGTTTTCGTCTGGCACGCGGCGGCGCGCAGGAATACTTCGGCGTGCAGGCCGACATGGTCACCTACGGCAAGACCCTGGCTGGCGGTTACCCGGTGGGCGTGGTGTGCGGGCGGCGCGAGCTGATGCAGCGCTTTCGCGAAAAGCGCCCGGCCGATGTGTGTTTTGCGCGCGGCACCTTCAACGCCCACCCTTACGTGATGGGTGGCATGGCGGCCTTCCTGAAACGGCTGGACACGCCGGAGATCCAGGCCTTGTACCAGGACCAGGATGCGAAGTGGGATGCCCGCGCGAAGCACTTCAACGACACCATGGCTGCGCACGGCCTGCCGCTGCGCGTGGCCAACCTGCAAAGCATCTGGACGCTGATGTACACCCAGCCGGGTCGATATCACTGGATGTTCCAGTACCTGCTGCGCTGGCAAGGCCTGGCGCTGAGCTGGGTGGGCACGGGGCGATTCATCTTCGGCTTGCACTTCAGCGATGCCGAGTTCGAGGAGGTGGTGCAACGCTTTGTGGCCGCGGGACAGCAGATGCAGGCCCAGGGATGGTGGTGGCGGGGAGAGCAAACGCACAAGTCGATCCGGCGCAATGTGGTTCGCGAGATGTGGCAGCACCTGCGGGCGTGATGCCGCAGGTGCGCCGGGGAGATCACTTCACCCCGATGCCGGGATCGATGAGCTGGCCGCGCATCAGGTAGAGCGGTGCCTTGTGGTACAGCTTGATGTCGTGAAACGGGTCGGTGAGGATCTTGGTCATCCAGGCCAGACCGGTCTGCACATCGGCAATGAAGAACAGGTGCACGGTGCGGAACAGCAAACCGCCCACACCCAGCGCCAGCCACAGCGCGCCGACCTGGCGGATGAAGCTTTCACCATCGGTGTGCGGCTCAAACAACCCGAACACGCCGGGCACCAGCGCCACCAGCATCGGTGTGCCGGCCCACAAGGCCATCAGCACCACCTTGCGCTGCAGGTTGTAGCCGACCTTGATCTCTTCCTTGTGCTCGTGCGTGGCCTGGTTCACATGGTCGTAGCCCTTGGGCTCAAAGAAGAAGTGGCCGGCCTGGCGGCTGGTCATGGAGACCAGCCAGGCGATCAGCGCGGAGAGCACCGGGTCGGTCCACAGCAGCGCATAGGCCACCACGAAGCTGATCGCGCTGATCAGGTGCAGGGTCTGGTTGATGCGGCTGTGGTGGTAATAGCGGTGGTCGTCCCAGCGTTGGGTTTCCAGTGTCTTGAAAAAGTCGTTCACGGTTTCTCCATGCAAGGGTGGGTGTGGGGAGGTCACACACCTGCGCAGTCTTGTCCTGACATGTGAAAACACGGTGACAGTGGCGTGTTGTCATCAACTTGTTGCACACGCGCTGGAACATGGGCACATGAACACCATGACGTCCGAACAGATCCTGGTCGAGGAATACCCGGCCAGCACGCCCTCCCTGCGCCTGTCGGTCGTCACCGAAACCTGGCCACCGGAGATCAACGGCGTGTCGCTCACGCTCTCGCGCCTGGTGCAGGGACTGTGCGCGCGCAACCACCCGGTGCAGCTGATCCGGCCACGCCAGACGCGGGTGGACCAGGCGCTGAGCCACAGTGGCTATGAAGAGCTGCTCATGCGCGGCATGCCGATTCCGCGGTACCCCGAGCTCAAGCTCGGCCTGCCGGCCAAGCGCGCGCTCATCAACGCATGGACGCTGAAGCGGCCTGACCTCGTGCACATTGCCACTGAAGGCCCGTTGGGCTGGTCGGCGCTGCAGGCGGCGCGGCGCCTGAAGCTGCCGGTCACGTCGGACTTCCGCACCAACTTCCACGCCTACTGCGAGCACTACGGCGTAGGCTGGTTGCGCAGGCCCATGGTGTCGTACCTGCGCCGCTTCCACAACCTCACGCAGCTCACCATGGTGCCCACGCGCGCGCTGCGCGCGCAGCTGATGGAGATGGGGTTCGAGAACGTGCAGGTGGTCGCACGCGGTGTCGACACACAGCTCTTCAACCCGCAGCGGCGCAGCGAAGCCTTGCGCCGCCAATGGGGCGCACGCCCCGACTCGCTGGTGATGCTGGTGGTGGGCCGGTTGGCCGCCGAGAAAAACCTGGACGTGGCACTGCAGGCGCACGCCGCCATGCAGGCGCACCACGCCGATGTGAAGCTGGTGTTCGTGGGCGACGGGCCGCTGCGCGAGAGCCTGCAGCAGCGCTGCCCACAAGCGGTGTTTGCCGGCATGCGCCGGCACGAGGAGCTGGCGGGTTACTACGCCTCGGCCGATCTGTTCGTGTTCCCCAGTCTCACCGAGACCTTTGGCAACGTGACCATCGAAGCGCTGGCCAGTGGCTTGCCCGTGCTCGCGTTCGACACCGCCGCAGCCAGCGACTGGGTGCACAGCCACACCAATGGCTGGCTGGTGCCCGAAGGTCAGGAAGCGGCGTTCGTTCGCGTGGCGGTGACGCTTGCACAAACACCTTCGCTTTTGGCGCAGGCCCGCGAGCAAGCGCGTGCGCGCGTGGCGCATCTCGACTGGCAACAGATCGCCATGCAGGTGGAGGCACTGATGTTGCAGGCCGCAGGGGCTTCACTGTTGGTGGACACAGTGCTGCGCCCGGCCATGGCGCAGCGATCGGCTCCGCTGTTGTGAAAGCTGGATGACGCGAGGGGTTCTTTTCTCTGTGCGTTTGGCCTCACTGTCATGGGCATGACATGAGTTGTTTGCATGCTGACGAGGTTCAACAACCCAGGAGAACTGACCATGAAAAACCACGACCTCACCACGACCCCGTTCACCGATCCCGACGACCTTGAAAACAACGTTTCCAACAACCGCCACTTCGCCGATGTGCTGAGTTCGGGCCTGAGCCGGCGCGGCGTGCTGCGTGGCGGCCTGGGTGGCGCCATGGCGGCGATGTTTGCGCCGCTTGCCCTGACCGCTTGCGGCGGCGGCGGTGACGACACACCTGTGGCGGGCCCCCCGACGGCCGCCCCTGAAAGCCTGCTGGGCTTTGCTGCGGTAGCCAAAACGTTGGCCGACACCAACTCCGTGCCTGCCGGCTACACCGCGCGCGTGATCCTCGCTTGTGGCGATCCGCTGTTCACCGGTGTGCCTGCCTACAAGAACGATGGCACCGACACGGGCTACGACCAGCGCGTGGGTGACAACCACGACGGGTTGCAGTATTTCGGCCTGTCGGCCAGCGGACAACGCGACGACAACAGCAGCAGCCGCGCGCTGCTCGCCATGAACCACGAGTACATCCAGCCGCTCATGTTGCACGTGAGCGGGCCTACGCCCAACCCGCGTCCCGCCAGCGAAGTCGATATCGAGGTCGACTGCCATGGTCTGATGGTGGCCGAGATCATCAAGGACGGCGCCGGTGTGTTCGGCGCGGTGGTCAATTCGCCGTTCAACCGTCGCGTCACCGGCATGACGCCGATCGAGTTGTCGGGCCCGGCGCGTGGCAATCCCCTGTTCGTCACCAAGTTCTCCACGGATGGCACCCGCACCCGCGGCACCATGAACAACTGTGGCAACGGCAAGACCCCCTGGGGCACGCTGCTCACCACCGAAGAAAACTGGTCGGGCTACTACTTCCGTGCCGCGGGCGATCAAAACCTGCGCACTCCCAAAGTCAATGCCTCGTTCGCGCGCTACGGCCGCAGCGTGAACAACACCACCGCCGCCAACAGCCGCTACGGCTGGCAGACCGCCGGCGCAGATGACAAATACGAGCGTTGGAACACCAGCCAGACCGGCACCAGCCTGGATGGCAGCGACGACTACCGCCACGAGTGGTTCTGCCAGGGCTTCATGGTCGAGCTCGACCCCTACAACGCCAACTCCGTGGTCAAAAAGCGCACCGGCATGGGCCGCTTCGCGCACGAGAACGCCGCGTTTGGTCTGCCGGTGGAAGGCAAACCGCTGGCTGTGTACATGGGCTGCGACTCGCAGAACGAATACGTGTACAAGTTTGTCTCGACACAAAACTGGGTGGCCTCCGATGCGAACTCGGCGGATCGCCTGGGCATGGGCGACAAGTACCTGGACAGCGGCAAGCTGTACGTGGCCAGGTTCAACGACAACGGCACCGGTGAGTGGCTTGAACTGAACATCACCAACCCCGCCATTGCGGCTGCCTTGTTCGGCTTCACCGATCAGGTCGAGATGTGCATCCACACCCGCATTGCAGCCGACGCCGTGGGTGCGACCAAGATGGACCGCCCCGAGTGGGTGGATGTGCACCCGACCACGGGCGAGCTGTACATCACGATGACCAACAACAGCAGCCGCAGGGTCGCGCCCACCGGCAGCCAGACACAGGTCGATGCGGCCAACCCGCGCGCCTACTCCGACATCTTTGGTGGAACCACGACGCAGTCCGGCAACGTCAACGGCCACATCGTTCGCTTCAAGGATGCCATCCCTGAAGGCACGAGCTTCAACTGGGACGTGTATCTCTTCGGTGCCGAAGCGGGCTCCAACCCGGCGCTCGTCAACCTCTCCGGCCTGAGCGCCGACCAGGACTTCTCAAGTCCCGATGGCCTGGCTTTCACGCAAAGCAGCGGGTTGTGCTGGATCCAGACCGACGACGGTGCTTACCGCGATGTGACGAACTGCATGTTGCTCGCCAGCATCCCCGGCACCGTGGGCGACGGCACCACGGCCACGCTGAACTACAGCGGTGGTGTGGCCGTGACCACGCGCGTCGGCGCAAAGCCGACCGCTTCGACCCTGAAGCGGTTCTACGTTGGTCCGGCTCAGTGTGAAGTGACGGGTCTGTGTGAAACGCCGGACGGCAAGACGATGTTCATCAACGTCCAGCACCCGGGCGAGAACACGCCGGCATCCGTGATTGCGGACCCCAGCCAGTACGGAAGCCAGTGGCCCAGCAACGTGGGCTACGGCGCCGGCAGCCGTCCGCGTTCGGCCACGGTGGTGATCACCAAGAACAACGGCGGCCAGGTGGGCACCTGAGTCACGGCGGACTCGCGCATCACACAAGGGGCCCTTCGGGGCCCTTTGTCTTTTCACATCGCGGCCTGCCCGGCGAAGGCAACACGCTGATCGGCTCTCAAGCCCGGTCGCCGGCCCCTCCAACCCCAAGGCCCCGGCGGGCCTTGGGGTTCAGCTTTTGACGATTCTGTCGATCGCGTGCACAGCCTGATTTCAAGGACCTGCGGTCTGTGGCGCAGGCGTGTCCCGGCGTGTGTATTGAGAACTAGGGTGGCACCACCTCGCCGATCACAGGTCGGGTCAGAGGCGTTCACCAGTTCCCAACCTAGGACATTTCATGTACGACCAGATCGTCAAACCCCAGACCCTCGTGCTGGACACCGCACCTTGCAACGATGGCCAGGGCACATTCTCCAAACTGCCCATCAGCTACGAGGAATACGGTGCCCCGAAAACCAGGGAAGGCGAGGACAAACCGGTGGTTGCCATCTTGCCGTTCTTCCTGGGAAGCGCCCATTCAGCCGGTCACAGGTCCGTCAAGGACAACAAACGCGTGGCACCCGGTTACTGGGACGCGCTCATGGGTTCCGACGCCCCGATCAACACCGACACCCACCGCGTCATCAGCTTCGAGCCCTTGATCAACGACCACTTTCATCCGGGCCTCATCAATCCAGCCACCCGGAAGCCTTACGGTGGCGCCTTCCCCAACTTCACCCTGGCCGATGTCTCGCAGATCCAGCGACTCGCACTCAAGCAACTGGGGGTGGGCCATGTGAACGTGCTCATGGGGGCTTCCATGGGGTCGTTGCAGGCCTGGCATTTCATGGCTCACGAACCCAGCTATGTGTCCAACATGGTGTTGGTGGTGCCTGGCGGGTTGGAACTGTCGCAGAAGACGCGCACGCTGACCGAACAGTGGGTTCAGAAGCTGGAGCAGGACCCCGACTGGCACGGTGGCGACTACGGCAGCCTGGCCAAGGACAAGCAGCCGAAAAAGGCGCTGGTGGAGGTGCTGTCCGACTTCTGGTACCGGGTCCAGTTCCCGGTGGACCACAGCCTGCTCTACGACCTGAACGACATCGAATGCGCCGAAGTCGCTGTGGCCCACCATGCGCTGGATGCCAATGACGTCAAAACCATCGACACTGTGCTGGCCTCGCTCAACGCCAGTGACCCCAGGGTCAAGCTGTACAAACAGACCCTCACGGGGTTGTGCGCAAAGACCGATCACAACGTGCTGCTGTGGCAGCTTCGATCGGTGCTCTCCTACCAGCCTCAGGCAGCGCTGCAGAGGTCAACGCCCTTCATTCGCCACCTGCAGGGTATCGACGACAGGACAGACGCGGCCCACGAAATGCTGGCCACCACCCGCATCCTGATGATCGCCACCGAAGCCGACGACCTGCTGGACATCGGCTCGGTGGACAGTGTCATGGGCATGGCGGCCTGGATCGGCTTCGATGCCAGGGCCCTGCGCATGCCTGCGACCTTCACGCACGCGGCCGGGCTCAACGCCGCCAGTCCCGACAACATCCTGGTGTTCAAGAACGCCATCGCCCAGTTCCTCAAGCCGCCATCCAAGCTCTGACCTGATGGTCAGACCCCCATCCCGTTTGTTCAAGGAGAACCCCATGCCGCAAACCACCGCTCAATCGACAGCCCAAGATGCCACCACGTTTGTGGACCTCACCCCCGACGACGTGCCGGCCATCGTCGTTCACCTCCAGGCGCTGGACGAAGCCGACCAGACCTTGCGGTTTGGCACCCCGGTGAAGGACGCTGAACACGCCGAAAAGATCGCCCGCAGGTTGCTGCAGATCAACAGCGTGTTCGGACTCTGGGACGCTGCCCATGAACGATTGTTGATGCTGGGCAGCTACGGCAAAGCCACGCTGGCGAGCGATGCCATCGAGACCGCATCGAGTGCGCTGCCCGAGGCCCGCGGGGGCATGAGCCAACGCATGGCGAACTGGTTGTACCCCCGCCTGGTTGCGCAGGGACACAAGCGCATCGAATGGAACTTCTACGCCGACAACGCGGTGGTGAGGGCGATCGCCAAGAAGCGTGGCATGAAGGTGGACTGCCGCCAGGGTGAATGCGTGGCCTATTTCGACCTGCAGCCCACGGCCGACGCCATACGCGACTGGCTGGACAGCCTGGACCAGTTCCTGGAATCGGTTCGCAACGCATCACACGCCGGCCCGGGCGCCAGGCTCTGAGCGGGCGCGTGCGAGCCGCTTCAGCGCACCACGGCGGGGTGCGCTTCGGGCGGACGCTGCTCCATGTAGCCGCGTCCGTCCTTCACGCCGGTGCGTCCTGCGATCTGCCAGGCGGTGCGCTGGTTGACCAGGCCGGAGAGGAATTCGATTTCCTCGTCGGTGTGGTTCAGCGCAGGTGCCGGCGTGAGGAAACGCCCGGCCTTGGGTTCAGCCTCGCCCCAGAACGACTGGTGGTAGCTCGACACCGACAGGGCCCGGTTGCCGCCAGCCTCCATGTCCACCGTGCCGTAGCAGTTGCAGAAGTAGCTGCGGTTGCCCTGCTCGGGAAAGACCTCGGTGTAGACCCCGGTACCGCGTATGCCGGCGGTCAGCGTGGGCGTGACGATGGTGCGGCCGGGGCCCCGGCCAAATGCGCTGCCCACGGCGCCGGTGAGCAGGCGCAGCAGGCTCACGGTGTGCAGCGTGATGCCGCGCTCCACGGTGAGGCGGGAGTTCTGCCGCACGTGCATGGCAGCGTTGCCCAGCACGAAGGTGAGTCGCGACGCCGGGCCGGTGGCGATCTCGTCGCCGGTCTGGATGGTCTGCTGCGGCACCATGCGCCGACCATTGAGCAACACGTCGCCCACCATTTCCACCACGTTGCTGCGTTGCTGCGCCATGGCCGCCGGCAGCCCGCCCATGGCCACCCAGGCGGCGGCGGCTTTCAGGGTGTCGCGGCGCTGGAACCAGGTCACTTCGCTCTCGACGCGGCCTTGCAGGGTGTGGTGACTCATGCAGCTTCTCCGGTGGTGGTGGATGTGGATTCTTCAGCGGTATCGAAACTGTCAAGGAAGGTGAAATAGATCGAGGTGTGGAACATGGAGGCCATGAACAACACGGCCGGGTACAGCACGATGTTGAGTGCCTGCAGGCCACCCAGCAAGGCGCCCAGCAAGCTCATGAACAGGCCCACCAGCATGAACACGCCGACCCAGCCCAGGGCATAGAACAGCATGGCGCCCTTGTTGCCCCAGCAGGCCATGAAGCTGAAGAACAGGCTCTTGCCGGGGCTCACGCCGTGCCAGTGCACCAGGGCCGGCGCATGCCAGAAAGCCATGACCACCGGCAGGTAGACCACCAGGCCGGCCAGCAGGCCCTGGTTGGCCAGCGAGGCGCGGACCATCTCGGCCGACACCTCACCCGCGGCGGGGTCCAGCGGCGGCGCAGCTTCGCCGGCAAACAGCGTGGCCACGCCCAGCACCAGCAGCAGGCCGGCGGCATACATGGCACCCAGGATCAGCATGTTTTTCGTCTGCGCCGGTTTGCCGCGCAGGCCCGAGATCAGGGTGGACGGCATGGGAAAACGCCCTTGTGTGGCCTCGCGCGTGGCGGCCATCAGGCCCAGCGTGGCCACCGGCACCAGCACCAGCGAGATGACCGTGCCCAGCAGCGGAATGAGCGAGAGCACCGAGACGGTGGCCATGAACATGAAGAACAGGCCGGACATGGCCAGCGGCTGGCGGAAGAAGGTCTTCACGCCCAGGGACGAGGTGGAGTTTCATGCGGTCACGGGTTGGGGCGTGGCTGCCGGCGCCGGGATGTCCAGCAGCACGACGGGGAAAGCGTGGATGGCGCGGTCGCGCAGCACACGTTCGAAATGGGTGGGGTCGTGGGCCTGCAACATGGCCGCTTCGCGCGGCAGGTGCAGATCCCACAGGCGGGAAATCCAGAAGCGCAGGGCGCCGGCGCGCAGCATCGCCGGCAGCAGGCTGCGCTCGGCCGCGCTCAGGGGGCGCACCGCCTGGTAGGCCGCGAGCATGGCCTGGGCGCGCCCGGCGTCGTGGCTGCCGTCGCTGGCGTCCTGGCGGTGGTGCACACACCAGTCGTTCAGGCAGACCGCGATGTCGAACAAGAAGGTGTCGCAGCCGGCGAAATAGAAGTCGAAGAAACCGGTGAGCTGGCCGTCTTCGAACATCACGTTGTCGCGAAACAAGTCGGCGTGGATCGTGCCACGGGGCAGGGCGGCGTAGGCCGGGCTGGCCGCCACGTGGTTCTGGTATGCGAGTTCGGTGCGGATCAGGCTGGCCTGTTCTTCGTTCAGAAAGGGCAGCACCACCGGCACCGTTTCGTTCCACCAGGGCAGGCCGCGCAGGTTGGGCTGGCTCATGGGGAAATCGCGACCGGCCAGGTGCATGCGCGCGAGCATGGCGCCCACCGCCTCGCAGTGCGCCACGCCGGGGGCCAGCTCACTCTTCCCCCGCAGTTTGTCCACCACGGCGGCGGGCTTGCCCTGCACCGTGTGCAGGATCTCGCCGCTGGCGGTGGCGGCTGGGTCGGGCACCGGGATGCCTTGGCGCGCCAGGTGCTTCATGAGGTGCAGATAGAACGGCAACTGCTCGAAACCCAGGCGTTCGAACACGGTGAGCACATGCTCCAGCGTGGCGCCATCACGCTCGCTGGTCACAAAATAGTTGGTGTTTTCAATGCCGCCCTGGATGCCTCTGAGTTCGGTGAGGTTCCCCAGGTCCAGGGTGTGCAGCAGGGCAGCGGCTTCCGCAAACGCGACTTCGGTGTAAACGGCCATGAAACAGACGATCAGAAATTCAGGATGCGCCAGCTGCTGCGACCGGCGTTGCCGGTGCGCTTGCCGCCCACCTCACCCGTGGTCGAACCGCTCGAATCCGGGTTGATCTGGTAGGCCGGTGCGCCGTTCTTGGGTTGCACATCAATGCTTTTGGTTTCGCCGCCCACGCGCACTTCGTCGATGCGGGTGAGGGCGTCTTCGTTGGTGATGCGCTCGATGCGGTCGCGCGGCGAGAGCGGCTGCGGCGGTTGCTCCACCGGGGGGGTCTGTGCCTGCGAGGTCGAGGCCAGGACGAGACCCGCGAGCAGGGCGAGGGCAGGCAGCAGGCGTGGGGAGTGGGCATTCATGCCTCATTGTAGGCAGGCAGGGGCCTGCGGGCGCAGGCGGGGCCATCGGTCGGACCTGCGGGCGGCGTGATCTCCCCGACAATGCGCGCATGTCCGACGCTTCATCCCCCACCCCCACCCTGCTGCTGGTTGACGGCTCCAGCTACCTCTACCGCGCCTTCTTCGCTGGCGGCGAAGCCATGAGCACGACCCTGCCCGACGGCACCGTGCTCAAAACGGGCGCTATCCGCATCATGATCAACATGATGCAGAAGCTGCGCAAGGACGTGCGCGCCGACTACGCCGCCTGCGTGTTCGACGCCAAGGGGCCTACCTTCCGGGATGCGCTGTATCCGGACTACAAGGCCAACCGCTCGCCCATGCCCGACGATCTGCGCGCGCAGATCGCCCCGATCCACGAGGTGGTGAAGCTGCTGGGCTGGAAGGTGCTGGACGTGCCCGGCGTGGAGGCCGACGACGTGATCGGCACGCTGGCCCATGTGGCGGCGCAGCAGGGCATCACCTGCATCATCTCCAGCGGTGACAAGGACCTCAGCCAGCTGGTGAACGAGCACATCACGGTGATCGACACCATGAACGACCGGCGGCGCGACGTGGCCGGCGTGACCTCGGAGTTCGGCGTGCCGCCCAGCCTGATGCTGGACTACCAGACCCTGGTGGGCGACCAGGTGGACAACGTGCCCGGCGTGCCCAAGGTTGGCCCCAAGACGGCCGTGAAGTGGCTGCAGGAATACGGTTCGCTGGAGGCGCTGGTGGCGCGCGCGGACGAGATCAAGGGCGTGGCCGGCGAGAACCTGCGCAACGCGCTCGACTGGCTGCCCAAGGGCCGTGAGTTGCTCACCATCAAGACCGATTGCGACCTGAAGGACCACATGGAAGGTCTGCCCTCGCTGGAGGCCATCGGCATCGGAGGGCAGGATTCCGAGGCCCTGAAGGCGTTCGGCGAAAAGTATGGCTTCAAGGGGCTGGTGAAGACACTGACGCAGCTCGACGTGCCGCCGGAGCGGATCGAAGAACACCAGAGCAAGGCAGACACCAAAGGCCGGGCTGGCGATGGCTCGCCCGGGCTGTTCGATGAACCCGATCTGAGCGGCAGCCCCGAGCGCACCACCAACCTGAAGTACGACACCATCCTCACCTGGGCCGCGTTTGACGAGTGGCTCCAGCGCGTGCAGGCCGCCGACCTCGTGGCCGTGGACACCGAGACCACCTCGCTCGACGAGATGCGCGCCGAAATCGTGGG
>LNFM01010926.1_pt1 | contig 12548 bp, 15 predicted proteins | sample 596031 | NCBI WGS metagenome assembly LNFM01 (sample SAMN04254537, study PRJNA301005) | activated carbon metagenome | isolation source: dual media filters at the Ann Arbor, Michigan drinking water treatment plant | place: USA: Ann Arbor
AGGCGCGCGAACGCGTTGCCACCGGCAGCCAGGTCGCTCACACGCTCTGCGGATCGATCGAGTACGCGGTCGCCGGCGCCGGGCGGCCGGTGCTGGTGGTACACGGTGCCGGCGGGGGATACGACCAGGGGCTGACGTTTGCCGCGCCGCTGGCAGCCAGCGGCTTCCGCGTCATTGCCATGTCGCGGTTCGGCTACCTGCGCACGCCACTGCCGGCGGATGCCTCGGCGGCCGCGCAAGCCGATGCGCACGCCTGCCTGCTCGATGCGTTGAGCATCCGGCGGGTCTCGATCATCGGCGCCTCGGCCGGCGCGCCTTCGTCGATGCAGTTTGCGCTGCGGCACCCGGACCGCACGGCCGCATTGATCCTGCTGGTCCCGGCCGCTTATGTCCCGCGGGCCGATGGCGCGCCGCCGATGAAGACCCCATCCGGAACCCAATTCCTGTTCGATACCGCGCTCCGGTCGGATTTTCTGTTCTGGGTCGCGCCCCGGGTTGCACGCGATACGGTGATCCGGGCTCTGCTCGCCACGCCACCCGCAGTGGTGGAAGCCGCAAGCGCGGACGAGCAGGCGCGAATTGCGCAGTTGATAGACCGCGTCCTTCCGGTGAGTCCACGCCGACTTGGCCTGGTCAACGACGCCGCGGTGACTTCCACATTGTCGCGATACGCGCTCGAACGCGTCACCGCGCCGACGCTGGTCGTGAGCGCGGAAGATGACTTGTTCGGGACTTTCGATGGGGCGCGCTATAGCGCGGAGCATATTCCCGGTGCGCGCTTCATCGGCTATCCGAGCGGCGGGCATCTGTGGGTCGGCCACCATCAGGAACTCATGGCCGAGCTGGTGGCGTTCCTGAAATAGTGGTTGGCAGGAAAACTCGCCGCATCCACACCCTGCCGATCTAACGGTCTTCCCAGTCCTGCCAGTCCACCGGGTGAGCCGCGAGATAGTTGCTGACGGCCGACCCGACGGTCGGGAAGAAGGTCGCTTCGCCAAACCGGGCGAACAGCCCGAATCGCTTCAGCTTGTCCTTGACCGGATCCTTCATCTCGGCAAAGCACAGCTGGATGCCGGTTTGACGCAAGGTTTCGTCCAACTCGGTCACTACATCGGCGGCGGTGACGTCCACGCTGGTGACCGGTTCCGCCGCCACCACCAGCCAGCGCACCGGCGTAGGCGATGAGTCCACTGCATCCAGTGCGCGCTCGCGAAACAGTTCGGCATTGGCGAAGAACAGTGGCGCGTCCCAGCGAAACAGCACCAGTCCGGGAATCAGGCGGGCGTCCGGATAGCGCTTGATGTCATGGTAGCCCTTGACGCCCTCGGCGCGGCCCAGCACCGCCGAGTGAGGGCGCCAGCCGTCCCACAGGAACTCGATCACTGCAATCAGAATCGCCAGGCCGATGCCCGGAATCGCACCGAGCACTGCCACGCCGACGGTACAGCCGATCGACAGCCAGAACTCCCAGCGCTGGATGCGATAGATTCGACGCAGATCGGTGACCTCGATCAGGCCTATGGCCGAGGCGATCACGACCGCAGCCAATGCACTGGCGGGCAGATTCCGCAGCAGGTCCGGCGCCATCAGCAGCAGCAGGGCCACGCTGAGCGCGCCGATGACGCCGGCCAGCTGGGTTTGGGCACCCGCAGCTTCGGCCACCGGGGTGCGCGACGAACTGCTGCTGACGGGAAAGCCCTGGAAGAATCCGGCGGCGAGATTGGCGGCGCCGAGCCCGACCATTTCCTGGTTGGGATCCACATAAGCACGCGTCCGTGCTGCGTACGAGCGCGACAAGACGCTGGTGTCGGCGAACGACACCAGGGCGACAGCGAGTCCGCCGATCAGGACCGGGCCGATATCGGCGTAGGTGATCCAGGGAATGGCGAAGCCGGGCAGGCCTTGCGGCAGCGAGCCGAGCACATCCACATCGGCCTGCGTCGACAGGTCCAGCGCGCCAACGATGATGGTCGCCGCAACCACGGCGATCAGGATGCCCGGCAAACGCTTGTGACCCCTGAGCAGCAGGATCACGCCCAGGGTGCCGGCACCGATCATGAAGGCGACCCAGTTCGCTTTCCCGTTCAGGATTGACTCGGCAAGAGTCCACAGATCTCTGATCGGTCCGGTGCTTTCGATGGAGAAGTCGAAGAGCTTGGGCACCTGGCTGATCAATACCGTCAGCGCAATGCCGTTCATGTATCCGTAACGGATGGGCTTGGACAGGAGTTCGGTGATGAAGCCCATGCGTGCCAAACCGAACAGGATGCACACCAGGCCGGAGACGACCGCCATCATCCCGGCCAGGGCAACGGCGCGTATCGGGTCGCCGCCCGACTGCTGCAGTATGACGGCAAGGATGATGGCGACCAGGGCGGAGTCAGGACCCAGCACCAGAATGCGGCTGGGACCGAACAGCGCATACACCAGCAATGGGACGATCGTCGCGTAGAGGCCATAGATGCCTGGCAGCCCCGACGCCACGGCGTAAGCGATGCCGACCGGCACCAGCATCGCCGTCAGTACCAGTCCTGCAACGATGTCATGGCGCAGCCAGGCGGATTCGTAGCTGCGCAGAATCTGCAGGCCGGGCAACCAGCGTATCCAGCCGGTCTGGCCGCCGCGCCGGGTGCGCGCGATGCGGCCTGGTCCCGGACCAGGTGACGAAAGGGATGGATCGCTCATGTGCTGGTGACGGAGGGTGAGACAAAAAGCGGGCGCCAGAATTGCCGATCCGGGCGGACCAATGCAACAATCTGACTTGATGAAGTCAATGCGTAACGTGACTGCCATTCTAGTCTAGCGCCCGGATGTACCTTTTGGGAATGCGCAAGCGCGATCCAGCGAGGAATTCGATGCGCTGAGCGCGGGCAGGGCCATGGTTTTTCCGGCCCGGTCTCTCATTTATGATCTGCGCTTGTCTGTAGCGCTTGTCCAGGTTTTTGCCATGCGTTTTGCCAGCTTCATTGCGCTCATCGTTCTGTCACTCGGCGTCGTGGCCTACGCCATCGTTGTCTATGGATTTTTCCCCTTGGGTGTGACGGTCCAGCCAGACATGGTGGCGGAACGGATATTGAACCGGACGACTGCAGGGATGTCCGCGCCTGCCTTCAGGATGGGACGTTCGCAGCCATGAGTAACCCCTGGTTGAACATTCCGCTGGACGACTACGAGCGCCACATGGCGTTGCCACAGGTGGCACAGGCGCCACTGCTGTCCGATCTCCTTGCCGAAGCCCTTGGCCGCTATGCACCGCGCTCGGTCGCGGTGCTGGGCTGCGCCGGAGGCAACGGATTCGAGCGCCTGGAAACCGCCGGGCTGGAACGGGTGGTCGGCGTCGACCTCAACCCGAAGTATCTGGCCACCGCGCGGGCGCGTTTCGGCGCACGCTTGCCGTCACTCGAACTGATCGCGGGCGACCTGCAGGACGCGTCCGTGACGTTTGCGCCGGTCGACCTGGTGTTCGCCGGGCTGCTGTTCGAGTATGTCGATGTTGATCTGGTACTCGGGCGGATCCGCTCGATGCTGGAACCGGGCGGCGTGCTGCGGACGGTGGTGCAATTGCCAAGCACGGCGTTGCCGAAGATCTCGCCGTCGCCCTACGGCAGTCTCGTCGCGCTTGCGCCGCTGATGCGTCTGGCGCCACCGGAACTGTTGACCCGGCACGCCGCCGCACACGGTTACCTCGAGACTGACGCCCGAACCGTGGATGCGGCTGGCGGCAAGTCGTTCCGGGTACTGGATTTTCGTGCCGGTTGATGCAGCGCGCGGCCGGGTCGCGGGCTAGAATCGCGGCGACGACGAGTTTGTGCCGCCCCAGGCGTCCGGCATGGAAACCACAACAACTTTCATCCGCAGAATCGCGACGCGGGAAGATCTGCCCCGCATCGTCGAAATTTACAACGCGACAGTGCCTTCGCGTCTGGTCACGGCGGACACCGAGCCGGTATCGGTTGAGAGCAGGGTACGCTGGTTCGAGGATCACTCCCCGGACCTCCGGCCTCTCTGGGTGGCGGAAGCCGACGGGCGGATCGCCGGATGGCTGAGCTTCTCGTCTTTCTACGGTCGGCCCGCCTACAACCGGACCGCGGAGGTCAGCGTGTACATCGATGAGGCTTTCAGGCGGCGTGGACTTGGCGCCTGGTTTCTCGAGCAGGCCCTCGCGCATGCGCCGGCCCTGAAGCTCGATACCCTGCTGGGCTTCGTCTTCGGCCACAACCGGCCCAGCCTGGCGCTGTTCCGGAAGTTTGGCTTCGAGCGCTGGGGCGAACTGCCGAAGGTGGCCGTGCTGGACGGCATCGAGCGTGATCTGGTTATTCTGGGGCGGCGGGTATGAGGCGGCGGTCCCGCGGATGCTGAGCAATCCAATGGACGTCCACAACGAACCCGAGATTCGCGAAGCCAGGACGCGCTGGGCAAAAGGCGGAAGCATGCTGCCTTTGGTGGAGCTGCTGATAAAGCGCGGGGCGAAGGTGGAGGCGGCGACTTACATACGACATGCGCTGATGCTGCCGGGGTGTCCGGACGCCGAGGCACTGCGGGCCATCCTCGAGCAGCTTCCGGCCTTGCCCGCAGGCTGGGACCAGGCGCTCGCCGAATTCGCGTTGTCGCCCTCACCGGAGGCGTGGAAGGCGCTGCTCAGGTTCGTGCCCCCGGAGAACTTGTACCTGAGCGTACGCGAGGCGGTCGGCAAGCTGCGCGGGCTGGGCCTGGGCGGCGATACCATCTTCCGCTGTCTGAGCGAATCCGGACTGACGCCGACGCTGATCGAACTGGTAGAGGAGGGGCAAGTGTCCTCGCGGGAACTGGAGGAGCGGGCCGCGCATGCTGCCGGCGCGAAGGCGACTTATCTGGGCCTTGCCGCGGAAGCGGCCTTCCTTGCCGGGGATATGCTCGGCACGGTGCGCCTGCTCCGGGAATCGATGGCGAACGAAAGCGAATGGTGCTCAGTCAGGCCGCATTCGATGTTCGTACGGGAGCGCGCTTCCGCAGAACTGACTGAAATGCTCGACCGTGCCGGTATTCCGCATGATCATGCGTGACAAACATGGAGGGGGTCAGGCCGGACTCGATCAGTCTTCCAACTTGTCGTGCACCAGGCTCACGCTCCGTCTCTACTGTAATGAGCCGATAGTGAGTTCGTTCATTCGGTTTATCCTGCGCACCTTTGACGCCGAAAGAACCCCATGTCCATCCACCACGTAATTGACGTCCCCGGTTACCCTGTACCCCATTCGCCGTATTCCCACGCGGTGGTGGCCAACGGGTTCGTTTTCGTCTCCGGCCAGATTCCGGTGCGCCCGGGAGGCGGCCCCACCGAGATCGTCGGCGCCACCATGCAGGAGCAAACCCGCCAGGCGCTGCGAAACGTGCAAACGATCCTGGAGGCGGCCGGCAGTTCGCTCGACAAGGTGGTGAAGGTGACGGTGCTGCTGGTGCGGACCGATCTCTACAAGGAAATGAACGAGGCCTATGCCGAATTTTTTCCCGGAGCCAAACCGGCGCGGGCGATGGTTCGTTTCGGCGCCGACATTCCGGGGGTGATGGTGGCGATCGAGGCCATAGCCGTGGTCGATTCAGCAGAACGCTGAGATCCCGCTTGAGTGGCGAGTTTCAGCGTGGCGGAGTGATGTACTGATGCGTTCAAGCGGCAAACTGACGACCTGGAACGACGAGAAGGGATTTGGTTTTATAGCGCCGGATGCGGGCGGAAAGCAACTGTTCGTTCATATAGCCGCATTCGCGCAGCGGAGCCGCCGTCCCGAAGCGGGCATGAGGCTGAGCTATGAACCTACCCGCGACGAAAAGGGCCGGGATCGGGCTGAGAATGCCAGATTGGCTGGGGGCGGCTTCTGGCCTGGTGCGGCGTTCCGGGCTTTCATCTGGTCCGCCGGTTTTCTGGCGCTGGTGTCTGGCGCGGCGATGCGCGGCTATCTGCCGCTCTGGATCCTCTGGCTGTATCTGATCCTGAGCGTTCTGACGTTCGTGGTGTATTACCTTGACAAGCGCGCGGCCCAGAAGGGCGCCCGGCGTACCCCCGAATACCAGTTGCATCTTTGGGCGCTGATCGGCGGCTGGCCGGGGGCGCTGTTCGCGCAACAGTTGCTGCGTCACAAGTCCAGTAAATTCGGATTTCGCGTGATGTTCTGGCTTACGCTTTCGGTCAATGTCGGCGCACTTGGTTTTCTGCTGTCTCCCCGTGGCGCGTGGATCCGGGCGCTGCTGGAGCGTGTTCCGGACTGGCAGTCGGTAGTGCAGCTGTTCCGCTGACCGGTCCTTGCGGGCTGACCGCTTTCCCCTGCGCGACTACAATCCCGTAACAGTCGTCCCACCTGAATCGTTTCGAGGTTACCCAATGACCACTGCACTACTGCGATTGTTCTCCTCCGGTCCCGCCATGATCCTTCCGCAGTTCCTGCTCGCTGCCTGTGCCTCTGGTCTGTTGTTTGCAGGAGTTGTTTCCGCCGACACCAAATCGGCGGAAGTGACCGATGCCCGGTTGCACGCCTCGGCTGGAGACACGGACAACTGGCTGACCTACGGCCGCGATTACAGCAACCAGCGTTTTTCACCGCTGACGCAGATCAACAGTGGCAACGCTGCAAAGCTGATGCCGAAGTGGACCTACAAGAGCGGCATAACGTCCACCTTTCAATCCACGCCGATCGTCGCTGACGGCGTGATGTACGTGTCGCTGCCGTTCAATCATGTGGTCGCGCTGGATGCGCGCAGCGGAAAGCAGTTGTGGCGTTACGAGCACCAGCGGCGCACCACGAAGATGTGCTGCGGGCCGGCCAATCGCGGTGTTGCAGTGGCTTACGGCAAGGTGTTCATTGGCACGGTGGATGCGCGGCTGATCGCGCTGGATGCGAAAAGCGGCAAGATCGCCTGGGACATACCGCTGGTTGAATCAGTCAATGGCGCAAGCGAGACCACCGGGCAACTGGCGCAGGACGATCCGCTGCGGGCACAGCGCGTCACCGGTGCCACCGGCGTGGGCGCAAGCATGGCGCCGCTGGTCTATGAGGGCAAGGTGATCATGGGCATCACCGGCGTGGGTTACGGATTGCACCTGGATTCGGACCGGCCGGGGGCGCCGCTCGGTGCGGTGGTGGGCATTGCCGGACAGAGCCAGCGCGCCGGCTTTTATGCTGCATTCGATGCCGATACCGGGAAAAAGATCTGGCAGTTCGACTCGACTCCGCCCACCGGCTGGGAGGGCGAGTTCCGCGACACCACCCCCGATGGCGTGCCGTTGGAGCGCGACATCGCCGGCGAGAAGGCGGCCGCCGCGCAGTACCGCGATGCCTGGAAGCGCGGCGGCGGCTCAGCCTGGACCACGCCGGCGATCGATCCCGCGCTCGGCATGATCTATGTCGGTATCGGCAATCCGTCGCCGCAGATGGACGATGTCACCCGGCCCGGCGACAACCTCTACAGCGTGTCGCTGGTGGCGATCGATATCGAGACCGGCAAGCTCGGCTGGTATTTCCAGCAGGTGCCGCACGACATGTGGGGCTACGACGTGGCCAGCCCGCCGGTGTTGTTCGATGCGGAGATCGGCGGGCGCAAGGTCGCGGCTGTAGGCCAGGCGGCCAAGACCGGCTGGTTCTACGTGCTCGATCGCCGCAGCGGCGAGTTTCTGTTCAAATCCGAGGCCTTCGTGCCGCAGAACAATCTGTTCCGGCGGCCGACCGAGGCCGGTGTCGAGATCTATCCCGGCGGAGCCGGTGGGTCGAACTGGTCACCGGTGTCCTACGACGCGCGCACCGGTCTGGCCTATGTCGCGGCGTTGCACATGCCGATGCGTTATACGGTGCGCGAAATCGCCGCCACTTCCGACCAGGCTGCAGTGCGCTACACCTCGCTGGAGCCGGTGGACGGGCCGCAGTGGGGCACGCTGACGGCGCTCGACCTCGCCAACCAGGGCAAGATCCGCTGGCAAGTCAGGACGCCCGAACCGCTGATCGGCGGCGTGCTTGCCACCGCGGGCAATCTGTTGTTCGTCGGCGAGGGCAACGGTCAATTCAACGCTTTCGATTCACGCACCGGCAAGTTGCTCTGGAGCTTCGACTGCGGCGCCGGCGTGAACGCGCCGCCGATCACCTACCGGGTCGACGGCAAGCAGTACGTGGCGGTCGCGGTCGGTGGCAACCAGATCTTCGGCTACAAACAGGGCGAAACGGTGCATGTGTTCGGGCTGGACGACTAAGGGAAAATCACGCGGGCGGCGTTCCCCGCCGCGAATGTTCATCGAGCTTTAGTTGCTTGGCTATGTTTGCTCCGTCGAGCGTCACTTGTCTTTCTTGCCGTGTCCCTTGTTTCCCTTGCCGCCACCTTTGCGGTGGTGAGGAACGTACACGTCGTTGTACCAGTTGTTCTGGACGAAATAGACCGGACGGCCGCAGGCATCGTACTTTTTGCAGTGCTTGCGCCAGTTCTTCTCGTGGCCGGGCGGAACGTGCAGGTAGACCGGCTGGGACACCACGTTGACTTGCCGGATCACGATTGGTTTAGCGAAGATCAGCCGCGGCGGTGGGGTGTTGCCTATTTCGATCCGTCCGTAGAAGCCAGGTTCGCCGATGCTGACTGAAGCACCATCGGCAGACACTGCGGAAGTGGTAGCGGCAACCAGTGCAGCCGCAAGCAAATAACGTTTCATCTCGAGAGTCCTCTAAGCTGTAGATTCCGGGCGCCGCGATTACACATCGGTCCGTATGGCGTGCCGATCACCGGATGGCGACAGACTCGGGTACTGGCAGAATAGCGTTTACTCATGGTGTTCAATGGACATCAACGTATCGGGGGCTTCACGAGCGTTCAGTGTGCTGGCGCACAGACCAGGCCGAGGTTGATAGGTGCAAGCTCGTCCTGACGGGCGCACCGGCTGTTGGTTTGGAACATTGGCGTAACAGGCGTACCTTGCAAACCTTCGGCATCTGGTGGAGGGTGGAGGTTATGGGTATCCAGGGAACGCGGCTGTGAAGCGCGGGTCGTTGTCAATGTCTTCGGATGTCGGGCTGCGCGAGAGGAACCGCCGCTTCTACGACAGCATCTGGGCGGGTGCCCGACTGGTCGAGCCCGAGCGTTTCAATACCTGGCCGCTGGTGTGTTCACTGGTGGCGCACTCGCAGCGCCGGCTGGAGGTCGCACCCGGCCTGCGGCCGCGGCTGCCGATCGAAGGTACGCACTTCGTCGATATCAGCGAGCCGGCGCTGGCGCAGTTGCGCCCGAGGGCGGCGAGCGTCGCTCTCGATTCGATTACCTCGTTGCCGTTTGCCGACAGCACTTTCGACCTGGTCTGCGCCTTCGACATCGTCGAGCATGTCGATGAAGACGACCTGGCGCTGTCGGAGCTGGCGCGGGTGTCCACGCCCGGCGCTGCACTGCTGCTTTCGGTGCCCTTGCATCCGGCGTTCTGGACACCATTCGACGATTTCGTCGGCCACTGCCGGCGTTACGAGCCGCAACGGTTGCTCGCCAAGCTTGCGGAACATGGCTTCAAGGTTGAAAGCAGTGCCGTCTATGGCATGCAGTCGCAGTCGTCCTGGTTGCTCGATCTCGGGATGTGGGCGCTGGTACACAAGCGCGAGCAGGCGATGTGGTGGTACAACTACGTGATGATGCCGTTCGGGCTACGCTTTCAGAAGGCGCTGGCGCTCAGCCCGGGCATGATCAACACCGAACAGGTGGACGAAGTCCTGCTGGTGTGCCGAAGGCAGGGGACGCTGCACTGAACGTTTGAGCTGCGCCGAGTGTTTGGGGTTTGGGTGTTTGTGGTTTGGGATTCCGCTGCCGCGCCTGTCGTCCTTCTACTTCTTGTCTGCGCTTTGGTTGGTTTCGGTCTTATTGCCCGAAGCGGACTGGCGCGCCGCATCAACTGCGGAATTGTCGGTGCGAGTGGTCTCCGGCGTGACCGTCGCACCGGTATGACCGCCGGGGTCAGGCCCCATGGCGAGCTGGTCGCCGGGTGCTGCAATGGCAAGCAGCGGCAATAGCAGCGCTGTAACGAGTAACAGTCTCATGTTGGCTTCCTCCACTGGGTGGTCGGGCGCAATCAGATTCGTTCGGTAAGCCGGGGTGGCAAGTGCCGCCGGAGCCCTACTCAGTAGAACCCGTGCGCGGCGCTTGGTTCGCGGCAGCGCGAGATTGGCCTCGGCTTTGCCCAAAGCATTGATCTCTCCTCGGGTTAGCATTCAGGCTGACGCCTTGCCTGGTGCCAAATGCGGGCGGTTTTACAACTTTGGCGATTGTTGGAATCCGGCACGTGGCCCAGGAACCAATGACTCGGGACACTAGCGAATGATGTCCTTGAACAGCAGCTGGTGCTGGCCACCCTTGACCGCGAGGAAGATCTCCCGCAACAACATCGCCAGTGAAGCGATCAGCGCGAACATCGACAGAATAAACAGGGATCCGACTACGCGGGCCAGGTCGATGGTCACGAATACGCCAAGAAACGCAGCGGCCACCAGCAGGCAAATCAGCAATGCACAGAGCACCGCCATCATGATGGCGTGATAGATCAGGCGAATGCGGCGGGCCAGCAGGGCGAGTTCCTCGACGTCTTCCGCGGCAGTGGCGGCGTCTTCTTCAGCGGGCCGGCGCAACCGGTCAAGCAGCAGGCGACGACGATCGACGATCCTTCCGAGACGGTTGTTGAGCGCCGAGAGTATGGTACCGATCGCGGTCAGCAGGAAAACCGGCGCCACGGCGAGCTGAATGACACGGGCAATATCGGCGACATGGGGTTCCATACTTAGTGTCCTGAGTCATTAATTCGTGGATGAAAACACGCCCAGTTTGCCGCCATGCGGCGTTGCGAATCCTCGCCAGGTGTCCAACCTGGCTGCGGTTTGCGCCTTGTCTGACACCGATTTCGTCGCTTTTGTGGTGCCAGCACCCGTGGCAAGGATCAAACCGTGGAGCCACCAAGTACGAAGCACTACACTAGCGGCCCATTGCCACGACATGAGCTGAACCGGGCGGGCCATCGGCTTGATCAAGGTCAATGGGAGGCCTGACCGTTCCGTCGAAAATGGCTGCTGCATTCCCGCCAAGGAGATATCGATGACTGCCCGCCCTCTCGTCCTTGCAAGCCTGTTGTTCGCAACCGTTCCCGCCCTGGCCGAACAGGGCAGCGGTGACGGCGCCCCTCTCTTCAAGGCCAAGTGCCAGGCCTGCCACACGCTGAGCATGGTCGAGGCGCTGCTTGAGCCCAGGCCCCACGCCGAACGCCCTGCATATCTGACGAAATTCCTCAAGACCCACCCGGCAAAATTGGATGCGGAGGAACTGGAAATCGTGATCGCCTTCCTGTCCCGCAAGCCGGACTGAGCGGCCTGAGGCCGTTCCGCTCCCTGGGTTGGAGTGGCGCGAATCAGCAGCAGGCCGTTTCCGTCAGGATTTAGGATGAACCCTCACTTGCAGTGACGAGTCCTCGGCAATTACGTCGTACAGTCGGTCTATGTTCGGGTGCTTGCCGGGATTGAGCTCCGCGTCCTCGGCGTGCTCGGCATAGAGTTCGAGACCTTCCTGCGCCGCCGCGACATCGATCTTTCCGTGCTTGAGATACAAGTGGTGGTAAACCGCCAGTGAACCGGCCTGACCCGGTTTGTTCCGGATCTCCGCAATCGCGTTGCCCTCGGCATCGTGCAGCGCCAGCCGGTCCAGCCCGTCGACCGGCGGCAGCTTTTTCAGATTGTCGGCAAATGTCATGTTTCCCCCTGCTGGTTGCGGTCTTTCAGGTTTCGTCCCAGTGGTCGTGGCGCTGCCGGCGTTCAAGCCGGTAATTGGTGATCTCCAGCCGGATGCCGTCCGGATCCCGGAGAAAAGTCGCATGATAATCCGGCGCGTACTCCGGGTGCAGCCGCGGCTCGGATGCATCGATGCCGGCCTCTCGGAGCTTCGTCGCCAGCGTCCACACATCCTCCGCAGTTTCGACCCGGAAACAGAGATGGTGCAATCCCGGCGCATAGGCGTCGTGCGCAACCCGGCGTCTTGCCGGGCGCAAGACATAGCCGAAATGGCGGTTGTAAAACTGGACATGCGCGTCCCCGTCAATGGCAAAGCGGTTCTTCCTGAAGCCCAGGATTTCCATCACCGTATCGTAGAAGGGTTCGGAGCGGCCAAGGTCGTTGACTGAAATATAGATGTGATCGATACCGATGATTTCGGGGGTCGTGGCCATGGCGGGCTTTCTGATTCGGGTGCAGTGCTTCGGTTCTGGTGGCTTGACGGCTGGGGTTCGTCTCCGGCGCTTTCGTCGCCATCTGCGTCGGCAGTACGAAGCACCACGCTGAATTTCGGAACCATTATGGACAAACCAATAATCCCCGCATCGGGGGAGGAGACGCCGTGATCGAGTTCCCTTGCGCCGGAGCCGCGGAATGAACCTGCTGCTGGGCTGCATTGCCGACGATTTCACCGGTGCGACTGACCTGGCCAACACCCTGGTCAAGGCCGGTATGCGCACCATACAACTTCTGGGCGTGCCGCGTCAGGGCCTGAAAGTGCCCGAGGCCGATTGCGTCATCGTCGCGCTCAAG
>LNFM01010928.1_pt1 | contig 12546 bp, 16 predicted proteins | sample 596031 | NCBI WGS metagenome assembly LNFM01 (sample SAMN04254537, study PRJNA301005) | activated carbon metagenome | isolation source: dual media filters at the Ann Arbor, Michigan drinking water treatment plant | place: USA: Ann Arbor
CGACCGAGGTGGCCTCGGACCCGAGCGTGCGCCGCACCTCCGACGGCCTCGAGATGGTCTACACATGTCTGCCCGAGGGCGTTCACACCGCCCTGTGCCGAGCCACGTCGACGGACGGCATCACGTGGCAGCGCGGCGGAACCTTGCTCGAGGCGACGGCGCCCGAGACCGCCCTCGAAGGGTCCGAGCTGGTGGTCGTCGATGGCGAGCCCGTCATCTTCGCGTCGACCTATGGTGCGACCGCCGTCCCGGCCGTCGGATTTCCCGCGCGTCTGCTCCGCGCGACCGACGTCGTCGTCGACGTGCTCGGTCCCACGGCGGGCCCGGACTGCCATGCGGTCTACTCCCCGACGATTCGCGGCACGACCAACGCGCTCTCGATGGTGTACGTCGGTCACTGCTACGCCGATCCGCAACCCGCGGAGTCGACCGGAGGCCTGGCGCTGCGCGGCGCCACGAGCACCGATGGCGGCGTGACGTGGACCCGCCAGGGCCGCGTGGTCGTGCCGGACCCGACGGTGAGCTGGCAGGTGCACGGGCTCGCGGAGCCGGGCTGGATCGAGAACGATCCAGAGGGGCGGCTACTCGTCACCGGTGGCTTCGGCGAGGGCGAAGGCCAGCGCGTCGCGATCGCGCGGCCGCAGGGGGCGATGTTCGTCGTGGATCGCGAGCCGCTTCTCGTGGGCACCCCCGGGACGCACGATGCGTGCGGCATCCTCGCGCCGTCCGCGCGCATCGAGGGCGGCCTCCTCCGGATCTGGTACCTCGCCGTCGCCTGCGACACCGGATCCCTGTCGATCGGCTACGCGGAGGGCCCGTCGTCGGTCCTCGAGCGCTAGCGCCTATGGTGGTCAGTTAGCAGGTTCCGGGGGCGTACACGTGCACGTGTCACGTGCTCGTTCACGATCATCGGCAGAGCTTGCTCAGCATGCCGACCACCCGGACCAAGAGCAGCTTGGCACATTCCATCGCCTCGCCTCGGTGTTCAATCGCGTGTTGATAGACGTCGTGCCCCTCGTCGTCGAGCATGCCCAGCCCGATCGGCCGCGCCTCAGCGTGGTTGCCCAGTTCGTGGACGAGCACGTGGCACGTGGCACGTGCACGAACGCCCCTAACTGAAACTGACCGGCATTGGCGCCAAGACTCGCGAGCTAATCGACGTCGTTGTGCAGGGCGGCGAGCACGTTGGGCTCGCCGCCAGCGGCCTCCCTGACGAGCGGCTTCGGCGCGCGCGGCGCGGTCTCGGGCGCATCCGCCGGGAGATCCTTCACGAACGAGACGTAGGCCATCGCGGGGCGCTTGCTGTGCTCGGTGGTCACGAAGCGAACGCCGTCGAAGGCCCAGCCCTGCCCCACCCACTCGTTGACGCAGGTCTCGATCGTCTCGTCGGTGACGGGCGCGACCTCGACGAACTTGTAGCGTGGGGGCATCAGCGCTTGCCCTTCGCGAGGAGCTCCGCTGCGTAGGGCGCGTGATAGGTGATGATGATGTCGGCGCCCGCGCGCCGCATGCCCGTGAGCGTCTCGAGGACGATGCGCTCGCGATCGATCCAGCCCTTCTCGGCCGCGGCCTCGATCATCGCGTACTCGCCCGACACCGCGTAGGCGGCGATGGGGAGGTTCACCTCGTCGGACACGGCGCGCACGACATCGAGGTAGGCCAGCGCCGGCTTCACCATCACGATGTCGGCGCCTTCGGCCGCATCCATGCCGGCTTCGCGGACGGCCTCGGCCACGTTGCCGTAGTCCATCTGGTGGCCGCGGCGATCGCCTTCCTGCGGGGCCGAGGCCACGGCCTCGCGGAACGGACCGTAGTAGGCCGAGGCGTACTTCGCCGAGTAGGCCATGATCGCGACCTGATCGAAGCGCTCCTCGTCGAGGCTCTCGCGGCACGCACCGACAAAGCCGTCGAGCATGCCGGACGGGGCGACGACATCGACGCCCGCCTTCGCGTACGAGAGGACGGCCCGCGCGAGGTTCTCGAGCGACGCGTCGTTGTCGAGCTGGCCGTCGTGCAGGACGCCGCAGTGGCCGTGATCGGTGTACTCGCAGAAGCACGCGTCGGCCATCACGGTGAGCCCTGGCCGCGCCTTCTTGATCGCGCGGATGGCCTTCTGCACGACGCCCGAATCCTTCCACGCCTCGCTGCCGACGGCGTCCTTCCGCTCGGGGATGCCGAACAGGAGCACGGCGGGGATCCCGAGGTCCGCGGCCTTCTGGGCGGCCTCGACCGCCTTGTCGACGGAGAAGTTGAACTGACCCGGCAGGGAGCTGATCGGCTTCTCGACGCCGGAGCCCGGCACCACGAACAGCGGATAAACGAAATCTTCGGGGGACAGGCGCGTCTCGCGCACCATGCGGCGGAGGGCCTCGGTGCGACGCATCCGGCGCGGGCGGTAGTCAGGAAAGTTCATCGGGATCGATCTCCTAAGGAGCGATGTCTCGGACCGCCCCGCGTCGCAGGACACGTCGCTTCGCTCGAGTCCGAGTCATCGCACCGGTGGGTATACCCCAGCCACCGCCGCGGCCACGCCCTCCGGCGTCGGGGTGCGGGCCACCGCGATGCGATCGACACCCCGCTCGCGCAGCGCGGCTGCCGTGGTCTCGCCGATCGCGACGAGCGGCACGGTCAGCGTGCGCACCCCGACGAGCGCATCGAGCGCCATCACCTGCGACGGGGCGAAGACCACACACGCGACCGCGGTGGCGAGCGCGGCCCGCCCTGGAGCCAGCAAGGCCGCGTCGGTGACCGCGACCGTCCGATAGGCCACGATGTCGTCCACCTCGATGCCGGCGGCACGCAGGATCGCGATGCCCTCCTCCCGTCCATCCTCGGCCCGCGGCACGAGCACGCGCAGAACGCCCCGCGCGATGATCGCCTCCGCCAGCGACGCCGCGTCGCGCACCCCGTCGGGCGTCACCACCGCGAGCCCGGCATCCGCGAGCACGCGCGCGGTGGCCGATCCCACGGCGACGATCTCCGGCACCGGCCCGGCCCCGAGGGGGCCTCGAAGGGCCCCCGAAGTCGAGCCATGTGGCGAGGCGGTTCGTTCGAGCGCGCGCCGCAGCGCCTCGGCGGCCCGTGGGCTCGCGACCGCGATCGCGCCATAGCCGCCCCGTTCGAGCGCGCGCACGAGCGCCTCCGGATCATCGGCCTCTTCCGTGCGGGTGAGCGGCAGCGCGACGACGCCGAGGGGAGCGAGCGCCTGCGCATACCGCGCGCATCCTGCCTCGTCGCGCGTGAGAACGACCCGCGCCATTCCGGCATCGTAGATCACTTCTGACCGTAGCCCGTAGCCCGTGGCCCGTAGCCCGTAACTGGCATGCACGGTGCTCGTGCGTGTGAGCATGGCCGGTCCGCTCGCCGCCTCCACCTACCAGGCTCCTCGCGCGAAGCGCGGCACCGGCACCGGCCTCGACATCGAGCTGGCGCGCGTCCAGAAGATCACGCGCGCGCTCGACACCTACATGCTCGACCCGATCCTCGGCCTGGTCCTGCCGGGGGCCGGCGATCTCATCGCCTCGTGCTTCGGCTTCTACGTCATCTCCCTCGCGCTGCGGCGCGGCGTGTCGAAGCTGGTCGTGGCGCGCATGCTCCTGAACCTCGCCATCGATGCGCTCGTCGGGTTGATTCCGCTGGCGGGTGATCTGTTCGACTTCGGCTTCAAGGCGAACCAGCGCAACCTCGCCCTCCTCACCGACCGTGCGCATCAGGGTGGCAGGGCGACCGTGAAGGACTGGCTGGCCGTCGTCGGAGCGGGCCTGGTCTTCGGGTCCGTGATCGGGCTCGGGCTCTACGCCCTGGTCGCGGTCATTCGCGCGATCGTGTAGCGTCGGCGCGTGACGCGTCTCCTGTTCGCGCTGGCCGCGCTGGCCTTGGTCGGGTGCTCCTCGCGGCCCGCGGCCAAGCACGACGACGCCCCGACGGTTCGCCCGCCGACCGAAGGCCCGAAAGTCGTCATCACCGGTGACCAGGGCGAGCTCGTCGTCTCCGTCGAGGTCGTGAGCACGCCGGCGACGATCGAGCGCGGCCTCATGTGGCGCGAGTACCTGGCCCCCGACGCGGGCATGCTCTTCCTGATGCCGGGCGAGGAGCGCGACTGGTCCTTCTGGATGCGAAACACGCTGATCCCGCTCGACATGATCTTCATCACGGGCAGCATGACGATCGCGGGCATCGTCGAGAACGCCGAGCCGAGGACGGAGACCGAGCGCAAGGCCGGCGCACCGTCGCGGTACGTGCTCGAGGTGAACGGTGGGTGGTCTGCGACGCACCACGTCAAAGCCGGCGCGCGCGTGCGGTTCGTCGGCGTTCCCCAGTAAGAGCGAGCTGGATCACGCGCGCACCGACGGGGTTGCGCGTATTGTGCGCGCTGCGCGGTTTGCGTTAGAACCGCTCTACTCTTAGCCCAGGGGATTTCAATGGCATCGATCCGTCCGATTTTGTTCTCGCTCCTTCTCGTCCCGATGGTCGCCTGCGGCGGCGACGACGGCGGCGACTCTGCCGATGGTGACGGCATGGTTACCGGCGAGACGTACCAGTACGTCGCGAAGTCCGTCTTCGTGCCGTCGGCCAACCAGCACCCGGGCCAGTTCGGCCTGAACATCGACAACGATGCGGATGGCGTCGACAACAAGCTCGGCACGGCGATCGTGACGATCGGCACCACCCTGCAGAACCCGACGCTCGGCAGCGAAGCCGTCAACGCCGCCGTCGCCGACGGCAGCATCATCTTCCTCGCCGAGGTGCAGACCCCGGCGTTCGACGCCGCCGCGGGCGCGGGCTTCGTGCTCTCGAAGGGCACGAACCCGATGCCGGCCGCGTGCACCGACCCGCTGACGCCGGCCACGTGTGGTCAGCACCTCATGGGCACGGGCATGTTCACTTCGACGGCCGCGTCGGCCCAGCTGAAGGGCTCGATCACCGGCGGCACGATGACCGCGGGCCCCGGCGAGCTCACGCTCCAGATCGCCCTCGGCGACTCGGACCCGCTCGATCTCGACCTGGTCCTCGCGCAGGTGAAGGTCTCCGGCCTCGACGAGAGCGGCACCGCGGCGTGCACCATCAGCACGCCCGACAGCTGCGTTCGCATCGGCGGCGCGATCACCGACGCCAACATGGACACCAAGGTCCTCCCGGCGATCAAGGCCTCGCTCATCGACCCGCTCCTCGAGGAGGGCTGCGAGATCGGCCGCGCGGGTATGCCGATCCCCGGCGGCTCGGGCAACTACGACCGCTGCGGCTGCGAAGGCGCTGCGATCATGGTCATCGGTCTCCTCGACGACGTCGAGGACTGCGCGGTCACCGTGCAGGAGATCAAGGACGACACCGTTGTCGGCAACCTGATCAAGCCCGACATCACCCTCGAGGGTTGCTCGGGTCCGTGCGCCATCTCGGTCGGCGTGATGGCGTCGATGACGACGGCCGAGTTCTAGTAGCTACTGAATCGTCGAGATGCCGGCGGCCGCGAGGGCGCTGGCTCCGACGAGGCCGGCATCGTCGCCGAGCTCGGCCCGCACCACGGTGAGGGGCTCGAGGGAGGCGGCCGGCGCTGCGACCGCGAGCGAGAGCAGGACCTGCTCGTACAGCGTCGGCGCTCGTCCGAGAAAGCCGCCGCCAAGCACGAGGCGCTCGCTGTTGAGCAGCGCGATCGCGTTGCCGAGGGCGACCGCGAGCAGGGGCGCGAGCTCGGTCCAGAGCGCGAGGGCCCACTCGTCACCGTTGGCCGCGGCCTCGTCGACATGGCCGGGCGTGACGGCGTCGATGCTGCCCGCCAGCGCGACGGTGGCGGGCGACGCGCCGGCGGCGATCTCCTTCGCGATGCGCGCCGCGACGTAGCTGCCGCCAACGTAGGCCTCGACGCAGCCGCGGCTCCCGCACGCACACGGCGCGGCGTCGTCGTCCCAGCGGACCTTCACGTGGCCGATCTCGCCCGCGCAGTTGCTCGCGCCCTCGACGAGCCGACCCTCGGCGATCACGCCACCGCCGATCCCGGTACCGACGAACACGGCGAGGACGTTCTGCGAGCCCCGCGCGGCGCCGGCCACCGCTTCGCCCCAGGCGATGGCGTTGACGTCGTTGTAGATGCCGAGCGCGTAGTGCGGTCCGAGGCGCGCCTTCAGCTGCTCGCCGAAGTTCACATCGCGCCAGCGCAGGTGCGGCGAGTTGGCGACGGTGCCGCGCCGATCGCGGAGCATCGCCGCGAGGCCGATGCCCACGGGCACGGGCCGTGCGCCGAGGTACGGCGTGGCGAGCCGCTCGACGTGAGATGCGATGCGCTCGACGATCGACGCCGGATCGCGCGCCTCGCCGACGGGTTCCTTGTGGACCTCGATGGGCGTGGCGAGCTGCGTGTCGCCGCCGGCGAACGCCGCGACGCGGAAGTTCGAGCCGCCGAGATCGACGCCGATGCGCGGCGGCATCGTCATGGGGCGATCGCCTTCGTCGCGGTGGCGATGACCGCCTCGAGCTTGCCGCGGATCTGCGCGAGGGCGGCCTCCGTCGGCGCCTCGGCGCGCATGACGAGCACGGCCTGCGTGTTCGAGGCGCGCACGAGGCCCCACCCGCCCGCGAGCGTGGCGCGCACGCCATCGATCTTGTTCACGGCCGTGACGTCGGGATCCTGTTCGAGAGCCGCCGCCACCGCGGCGACGATCGCCACCTTGTGCTCGTCCGGCACGTCGATGCGAATCTCCGGCGTGTTGATCGCGGGCGGGAGCTCGGCGGCGAGCTCGGCGAGGGTGCGGTCCCCCTTCGAGAGCAGCTCGAGCAAGCGCGCGCCGGCATAGATACCGTCGTCGAAGCCGAGCCAGCGATGCGCGAAGAAGATGTGACCCGACATCTCGCCCGCCAGCAGCGCGCCTGTCTCCTTCATGCGCGCCTTGATGAGCGAGTGGCCCACCTTCCACATCTCGGGCTTGCCCCCGGCCTTCGCGAGCTCGTCGTACATCGTCTGCGAGCACTTCACCTCGCCGACGAACTTCGCGCCCGGCACCTCGGCGAGCACGGCCTTGCCGAGGAGGATCATCAGCTGATCGCCCCACAGGATCTTGCCGGTCGCGTCGACGGCCCCGATGCGATCCGCGTCGCCATCGAACGCGATACCGAGCTCGGCGCCGTCGGCCTTCACGCGTGCGACGAGCTCCGCGATGTTCTCGGGCTGGGTCGGATCGGGATGGTGATTCGGGAAGCGACCATCGAGATCGCAGTACAACGGCACGACCTCGAAGCCGAGCCGGCGGTACAGACCGAGCGCCGTTGGACCGCCCGCGCCATTGCCGGCGTCGACGACGATCTTGAAGCGCCGCGGTCCCATGCGGAGCTGGCCATCGGCGTACGCGTGGTAGGCCGACATGACATCGCGCGACGACATCGCGTGACGTGGATGGGGCGGCTGACCGGCGGCGAGGAGCTCGGTCACGCGATCGCGGATCGCGGCGATGGCCTCGCCGTGCAGCGTCTGACCGCGCAGCATCATCTTGAAGCCGTTGTCCTCGGGCGGGTTGTGGCTGCCCGTGATGATCACCGCCCCCGCCGCGTCGAGGTGATGGCCCGCGAAGTAGAGGACGGGCGTCGGCACCACCCCGATGTCGATGACGGCGGTGTGCGCCCGCAGGCCATCGGTGAGGGCCGCGAACAACCGCGGCGAGGTGAGCCGACAATCGCGGCCGACGACGACCGTGCCACCGGCTTGCTCGCCGAGAGCAACCCCGATCGCCGTGACCGTCGCATCGTCGAGATCACGGTCGGCCACACCGCGGATGTCGTACTCGCGAAAGCTCCTCGGGTTCACCTCCTTCAACTACCATGGCGGCACGAACAGATGTCCGCGCCAGCAGACGCAGGTCATCCCCATGGGGCCGGGAGCGAGCCCGGCCGTCGCATCGGGTCTACAGGTCGTCGATGTCGTCGACGAGAACGGGCAGACGTACAAGATCTCGCAGGGCGAACCGGGGCATGACCCACATCCCCGTCGGTACGGACCAGGGCTGCGGGTCGGTCGGCAGCTCGCGCGCTCGCGGCGTGCTCTGCTGCAAGTGACTTACGAGCAGTTGCCGCCGGTGCAGCTCGTCTGACAGTCCGAACCGCCGACGCACTGCTGCCCGCAGTTGCCGCCGGTGCAGCTCAGGTCGCACTGCGAACCGCTGGCGCACAGATCCTGGCAGTTGCCGCCGCTGCAATCGAAGGTGCACTGCGCGCCGCCGGCGCACGTGTTGTTGCAGTTGCCCCCCGTGCAGGAGACGTTGCACTGCGAACCGCCCACGCACATCACCGTGCAGTTGCCACCCTCGCAGGCGAAATCGCAGCTCTGATTCGCCGGGCACTCGAACTGGCAACCGCCGTTCGGGCAACTGCCTGAGTCCGACGCGTTCCCCATCTCCCCCGGATCGCCCGCGGGTGGCGGCGGCGCGGAGCTCGGGCCTTGCGGCGCCGGTTGCTGGACGACACAGGCGCCGAGCGCGGCGACCCACACCAGGATAAATCTCTTCATAACCCCTCCTGCGCGGGACGATATCAGGGCTGGCGGGAGCCGAGGCACCGGGCGATCGCCACATCGGCCACAAAGACGGTCCGCCGCGTCTCGGGATCGATCGCCTCGACCTGGGCGCCGAGCTCCTTCACACGATCGCAATCTCCGCTGCGCGCCGCCCGCGCCGCGGCCTGGGTCAGGGCCCAGGCCTCGCCGCGTCTCGCTTCGCTCTGCCGCACCGCCGCCGCGACGGCCGCGTCCTCGGCGTCGTAGCGCTCGAAACACGTCAACCGGACGTGGGACGGAACGAAGATCGACGCCCCGACGAGGAACGCGATACCGCCGACCAGCAGCGCGGACTGGTACAGGTACGGCTCGGCCCCGGCGACGGCAAACCCGCCCGCGACCACCCCCGTACCGAGGCCCCCGACCCCGACCACCATGCCGCCGAAGCGCGCATCGCGCGCGGACTGCGTCGAGCACCCCGCGAGCGCGACCACCAGAAGCCAGGCCCTCATGCCCGGCTGACGTTAGCGCGTTGCGGGCGGAGGCGGTGGCGGTGGCGGCGGCGGCGGTGCCGGCGTCTCCTGCGCCGCCTCGCGGTGAGCATTCTGCCCGTCCTGCATCGCATCGAACGAGTCGTTCACCTGCGTGCGATCCTCGTCCGACCCGCTGGCGGGCGGTGCATTCGCCGGCGCCCGCTTCGTCTGGGCCGTTGATGTCTCCGCGAGTTGCTGGCGCGATGGGCCCGCGCACGCCATCAGGCCGAGGACTGCTGCGATGACGAGCTTCATGCTCTCACCGTACCGCGTGCCGCCCGGGCGGCCATGCGCTTCTTGGTGAGGCGCACGTTGTGCCGCCAGAAGCCATAGACGACCCAGGCCACGCCGCCGAGGACGGCGAAGATGGCCCCGACGATCCGGATCGCCGCCCGGTGGCTGGCGTCATCGAGTACCGAATTCAGGCGCGCCGGCGCGAGCTCGGGCTCCACGTTGTAGCCCTCCGTCACCCAGCGCTCGGTGGACGGGAGCGGCCGCAGGCTCCCCTCGAGCACGGTCGCGCCCGTGCCCGACGGCGGCAGCGCGTTGACCTTCACGGGCAGCACCTTGTCGCCCAGCAGGCACAGCGCGATCTGCGTCTCCTCGCCGCGACCGTTGGACTCCGTCCATGCAGGCTCGAAGGCATCGCAGTGTACGCGCACCGCATCGGCGTAGGTCACGCGCTGGATGTCGGCGGCCGTCATGACCACGGGCGCCGTCGAATACTTCAGGTACAGGCCCGCACCGCCGAGCCCGAGCACGGTGGCCACGGCGAGCCCGAGCCGTGCGTTGTGGAGCGTGTTCCTGGCGTCGTCCTTCCCGCGCGGGACATAGGTCGGCGGGGTGGCGGGCGGCAGCGGCGGTGCCCCAGGGACGGACAGCGGCGCGGCGGCATCGACCAGCGCCACCGGATCGGCGGCTCCAGGCATCGCCGTGCGATACGGGCCATCGCCCACCGCCGTCGGCTCCTGCGCACCGTCGAGGATCCGATCGGCAGCGGCGTCCTCCGCGGCATGCTCCACACCCGCGAGGCGCAACAGGCCGTACGCGATCACGGCCTCGTTCGCGTCGGTGGCGCCGTGGTCGGCGACGTCGTTGGGACTCTTGCTCGGCTTGCGCGCATCCCACAGGCGCTCGAGCTCGGCCTTCACCTCGGCGCGCAGGCCCGCGGGCATGAAGCGCGGCTCGCAGCGCGTCCCGAATGCGGCGCGGTTGAAGTCGCTGCGGCGATGCTGACTCGCCGGGAGCGCGCGCCACGTCCACGCGAGGGCCGACAGCACGAGGAGCGGCGCGGCGCACAGGAGCGCGGCCCCGATGCTGAACGGACCGATGCCGACCAGCAAGAGGCCCGCCACGGCCGGTGCCGTCACGCGCGCGTAGCCCGCGAGCAGGCTCTTCGCGCGGAGCGGCGTCTCGACGGCCGCCTCCCCCATCACCCAGTACGAGCCGAGCGGGATGATCGGCACGTACCAGAGATGACCGAAGCGCGTTACCTGGTGCTCGCCGTCGTGATCATCGATCCGGCCGTAGGGGCGAGTGCCAAAGATGACGAACACGCCCGCATACTACGCAGGATTCGTCGGTGAAAGGACGGAACTTAGAACGGACGAAATTCAGGTTCCCGGAGACCGGCGCGGTACCGATGTTTCGGCTCCGTTCTTAGTCGCACTCGGCGAAGAGCACCTGGGGCTTCCTCGTGGCGCAACAGCCCTGGATGCCCGCGTGCTCGAAGGTCGCCTGGCAGCTGACGGGGCCCAGCTCGGACGTCGCCTCGCACGCCGGCCCCATCGCGCCCAGGGCCGTTGTGGCCACGGCGCACGCGTACTCGCACTGCGTGTACTCGTTCTGTTCCCAGGCCGAGTCACACTCGACGATGTCGTGGGGCTCGGGCGGCGGATCGTCACCACAGGCCACGAGGAGAAGGGCGAGCGCGAACAGCCGCATCGGCGCCATGATACACGGCGGCGTGGCGATCGATCGAACCGCCGGGCCCTCCGGCCCGACTTCACGCTCCCCGTCGGGAGCGCTCGTTGTCTACCACTACCCGAACTGTTCGACGTGCAAGAAGGCCCTCGCGTGGTTGCGCGATCACGCTGTGACCTTTGACGCGATCGACATCGTGAAGGCCCCGCCGAGTGCTGCCAAGCTGAAGGCGGCGGCCCGGTCGGCCGGGGTCCCGACCAGCAAGCTGTTCAACACGAGTGGCGAGTCGTACCGGGCCGGCAACTTCAAGGCGAAGCTCGAGACGATGACGGACGCCGACGCCTTCGCGGCGCTCGCGGCCGACGGCAAGCTCATCAAGCGGCCGCTGGCGATCGGCGACGGCTTCGCGCTCGTCGGCTTCAAGGAGCCCGACTGGGCAGCGAAGCTCTCCTAAAGAAAGCGCTCGAGGCCGCGCTTCGCGAGCTCGTCGACGATGGTGCGCACGTCCTGCGATGCGGCCTTCGGCAGGACGAGGATGGCGTCGCCGACCTTCACCACGACGAGATCCGAGACCCCTGCCGTGGCGATGATGGTCGTGTCATCGGAGAGGATGACGTTGCCGGTGCCGCCTACCACGAGCGCGTTGCCGGCGAGCGCGTTGCCCTCGTCATCGATGCCGAGCACGTCGGCGACGGCCGCCCACGAGCCGATGTCGTCCCAGCCGACGGCGGCGGGGATGGTGAACACGCGGGTCGCCCGTTCCATCACCGCGTGGTCGATCGAGATCGAGGGGAGCGTCGGATACTCGTCCTCGGCGCGCGCGCGGCCGGCCGCGATCGCCTGCACGGCGCGCCCGATCGGCGGCACGTGGGTCTCGAGCTCGGCCACGAGGCGTCGCGCGGAGATGAAGAACATGCCCGCATTCCAGAGATACGACTTCGCCGCGAACATCTGCGCCGCGGTCGCCGGGTCCGGCTTCTCGACGAACCGCTTCACCGGCGTGACCTGCCCCAGCGGCGCACCGGTCTCCACTTCGAGGTAGCCAAAGCCCGTCTCGGCGCGCGTCGGAGCAATCCCCACGGTGCCGATCGCGTCGGTGCGCTCGACCTCGGCGAGGCCCGCTTCGAGCACGCGGGTGAGTCCCGCCTCGTCGGCGACCCGCTGATCGGCGGGGAGAACGATCATCACTGCGTCAGGATCGCGGGCGAGCAAGGTCGCGGCGGCGAGGCCGAGCGCGGCGGCGGTGTTGCGGGCCATGGGCTCCGCGATGACTTCGACCCCGGGGGCCGCCTCGAGGGTTGCCTCGCGCTGCGATGCGGCCGTCACGATCACGACCCTGTCCCCCGCCACCGCGCGCCCACGCTCGACGGCGGCCCCGAGGAGCGACTGGCCGTTGGGCGCGAACGGGAGGAACTGCTTCGGCCGGCTCCGGCGGCTCGCGGGCCACAGGCGGGTTCCACTGCCACCGGCGAGGATCACGGCGTAACGCACGGGCTGGAGGTACCACGTCGTGATACGCCGTTGCGCATGAAGCAGCTCGCGCTTATTGCACTTCTCGGTGCCGCCGCGTGCGGTGGCAAGTCTGAACCGCCGACCGGGCCCGGTCCGTCGCTC
>LNFM01010929.1_pt1 | contig 12545 bp, 10 predicted proteins | sample 596031 | NCBI WGS metagenome assembly LNFM01 (sample SAMN04254537, study PRJNA301005) | activated carbon metagenome | isolation source: dual media filters at the Ann Arbor, Michigan drinking water treatment plant | place: USA: Ann Arbor
CGGGTCTTTCGGCGCCGGCAACTACGCGATGTGCGGCCGCGCCTACGGCGCCCGCTTCCTGTGGACCTGGCCGAACGCGCGCATCAGCGTGATGGGCGGCGAACAGGCGGCCAGCGTGCTGGCCACGGTGAAGCGCGACGGCCTGGAAGGCGCCGGCAAGACCTGGAGCGCCGACGAGGAGGAAGCCTTCAAGGCCCCGATCCGCGACCAGTACGAGCGCCAGGGCCATCCCTACTACGCCACCGCGCGCCTGTGGGACGACGGCATCATCGACCCCGCCGACACCCGCCGCGTGCTGGGCCTGGCGCTGTCGGCCAGCCTCAACGCACCGATCGAGAAGGCACGCTTCGGCGTGTTCCGGATGTGATGCCGATCTTCAGCCAGGGGCCACATCAATGACTGCGATCACGGAAACCCGCCAAGGCGCGACCGTCACACTCACGCTCGCGCGCGCCAAGGTCCACAACGCGTTCGACGATATCCTGATCGCCGAGCTGACCGAGGCGCTCGAGCGGATCGACCTGGATGACGGCGTGCGCGCCGTGGTGCTCACCGGCGCAGGCAGCACCTTCTCCGCGGGCGCCGACCTGGGCTGGATGCGGCGCATGGCGCAAGCCAGCGAGGATGAGAACCGCGAAGATTCGCTGCGGCTGGCGACGCTGATGCGCACGCTGAACTTCCTGTCCAAGCCGACCCTCGCCCGGGTGAACGGCTCGGCCTACGGCGGCGGCGTCGGCCTGATCGCGTGCTGCGACTTCGCGGTCGGCGTCGAGGGCGCGAAGTTCTCGCTGTCGGAAGTGAAGCTGGGCCTGGTGCCGGCGGTGATCTCACCCTACGTGGTCGCCGCGATCGGGGGCCGACACGCGCGCCGCCTGTTCACCGGCGCCGACGTGATCGAGGCGCCCGAGGCGCTGGCGATCGGCCTGCTGCACGCCACCGCCTCGGTGCACGCGCTGGACGACGCCGTTGATCGCATCCTGCATTTCTGGGCCAAGGGCGGCCCGCTGGCGCAGCGCGAAGCCAAGCAGCTGGCGCTGCGCATGGCCGGCATGACCCGCGAAAGCGCCGAGTTGATGGACCAGCAGAACGCCGCCCTGATCGCCCGCCTGCGCGTCTCACCCGAGGGCCAGGAGGGCCTGACCGCCTTCCTCGACAAACGGGCTCCTTCTTGGGTCTAGTGGGTGTTCATCCGTGCTAATCCGTGGCCAACCAAAAAATGTTCAATAAAATCCTGATAGCCAACCGCGGCGAAATCGCCTGCCGGATCATCCGTACCTGCCGGCGCCTGGGTATCCGCACGGTGGCCGTGTATTCGGAGGCTGACGTCCACGCCCAGCATGCGCGCCTGGCCGACGAAGCCTGGCCCATTGGCGGCCCGCGGCCACAGGACAGCTACCTGCGCGGCGACGCCATCATTGAGGTTGCGAAGCGCGCTGGTGCCGAAGCCATTCATCCCGGCTACGGCTTCCTGAGCGAGAACGCCGACTTCGCCGAAGCGGTCGCGGCCGCTGGCATCACCTTCATCGGGCCCGGCGCGGCGTCCATGCGCAAGATGGGCAGCAAGGCCGGCGCCAAGCAGCTGATGCATGCGCAAGGCGTGCCGGTGGTGCCGGGCTACACCGGTGAGAACCAGGACCCCGCCCACCTGCAAACGCAGGCCGACGGCATCGGCTATCCGCTGATGATCAAGGCCGCCCACGGCGGCGGCGGCAAGGGCATGCGGATCGTTCGCGAGGCCGGCGAGTTCGCCGCGGCGCTCGAGTCCTGCCAGCGCGAAGCCGCCAGCGCCTTCGGCCGCGACCGCGTGCTGCTCGAGCGCTACATCGGCGAGCCGCGCCACATCGAGATCCAGGTCTTCGCCGACCGCCACGGGCAGACCATCCACCTCGGCGAGCGCGAGTGCTCGGCCCAGCGCCGCTACCAGAAGGTGGTCGAGGAATCGCCCTCGCCGTTCCTGACGCCCGAGCTTCGCCTGAAGATGGGCGAGGCCGCGGTCGAAGCCGCCCGCGCCATCGACTACGTCAACGCCGGCACGGTCGAGTTCATCGTCGGCCCGCAGGGCGATTTCTACTTCATGGAAATCAACACCCGCCTGCAGGTCGAGCACCCGGTCACCGAGCTCGTCACCGGCCTGGACCTGGTCGAATGGCAGCTGCGCGTCGCGGCCGGCGAGCACCTGCCGCTGCACCAGCAGGACATCAGCCACCGCGGCCACGCCATCGAAGTGAGGCTGTACGCCGAGGACCCGTCCCAGGGCTTCCTGCCCGGCTCGGGCAAGCTCGAGCGGCTGCGCCTGCCGGCCCCGTCGGCGCACGTGCGGCTCGATGCCGGCGTGGTCGAGGGCGACACCGTCACCATCTTCTACGACCCGATGATCGCCAAGCTGATCGTCTGGGACCTCGACCGCCCGCGCGCCCTGGCCCGCCTGCGCGAGGCGCTGGCCGACTGCGAGATCGCCGGCCCGAAGTCGAACATCGACTTCCTCGAAAAACTGGTGCGCCACCCGCGCGTGGTCGAGGGCACCATCCACACCGCCTACCTCGACCGCCACCTCGAGGAAGTGCTGCCGCGCGACGCGGCCCTGCCCGACGCCCACCTGGCGCTGGCCGCCGCTGCCTCCGCGCTGCACGACGAAGCCAGCACCCGCGCCGCCGCCGGCTCCGGCCCTGATCCGCACACCCCGTGGGCGATCGCCGACGGCTGGCGCCTGGGCCACGCCGGCGAGCGCCTGCTGTGCTTCCTGCACCGCGGCGAACGCATCGAGGTACACGCCCGCGGCAGCGCCGGCGACTACCGCCTGCGCATCGGCGAGCGCGAGCTCACCGTGCGCGGCGCCCGCTTCGCCGACGGGCGCCTGGGCGCCGAGGTCGACGGCCGGCAGTGGCGCATGCGCGTGCACGCCGACGCCGGCTCGGCCAGCGTCCATGACGGCGAACACCGCGTGCGGCTCGAGCGCGTGCCGGCCTACCGCTTCGACGGCAATGCCGCCGCCGGTGTCGGCGACCGCCTGGTCGCACCGATGCCCGGCCGCATCGTGCTGGTGAAGGCCCAGCCTGGCCAGGTCGTCGCCGAGGGCGAGGAGCTGCTGGTGATGGAGGCCATGAAGATGGAGCTGAGCCTGAAGGCCCCGCGCGCCGGCACGGTGGCGGCGGTACAGGCCACCGCCGGCGATTTCGTCGAATCCGAGGTCGTGCTGGTCCGGCTGGAGGCACTGTGAGCCTGCCCGCCCGCGTCCGCATCGTCGAGGTCGGCCCCCGCGACGGCCTGCAGAACGAGAAGGCCATCATCCCGGCGGCCGCCAAGATCGAGCTGATCGACCGCCTCACCGCCACCGGCCTGCGCAGCATCGAGGCCACCAGCTTCGTCAGCCCCAAGTGGGTGCCGCAGCTGGCCGATGCCGCCGAGGTCTTCGCCGGCATCCACCGCGCGCCTGGCGTCGCCTATCCGGTGCTGGTGCCGAACCTGCAGGGCTACGAGCGCGCCCGCGCGGTCGGCGCGGAGGAAGTCGCGGTGTTCACCGCTGCCTCCGAGGCCTTCAATCGCAAGAACATCAACGCCGGCATCGACGAGAGCATCGAGCGCTTCATGCCGGTGCTCGAGCGCGCCCGCGCCGATGGCGTGAAGGTGCGCGGCTATGTCAGCACCGTGCTCGGCTGCCCCTACCAGGGCGAGGTGCCGGTGGCCGACGTCGTGCGCGTGGCGAGCCGCATGCACGCGCTGGGCTGCTACGAGGTCTCGCTCGGCGACACCATCGGCATCGGCACCCCGGGCGCCGCCCGGGCCATGCTGCGCGCCGTCGCGGCCGAGGTGCCGATGGCGGCGCTGGCCATCCACTTCCACGACACCCGCGGCCAGGCCCTGGCCAACATCCTCGCCTGCCTCGGGGAAGGCGTGGCCGTGGTCGACGCGGCGGTCTCCGGCACCGGCGGCTGCCCCTACGCCCCCGGCGCCAGCGGCAACGTCGCCACCGAGGACGTGGTCTACATGCTCGAGGGCATGGGCATCGCCACCGGCGTCGACCTGCCCCGCCTGGTCGACACCGGCCGCTGGCTGGCCGCCCTGCTCGGCCGCAGCTCCGGAAGCAAGGTCACGCTGGCCGCGGGCTGACGCGGCGGCGGCGGGCCGCCGGTGTATGCTCGGGCCAGCCCCGCCACCGCCGACCCACGACGGAATGCAGCCCGACAGCCCGCCCCGCGACGCCGACGCCACCCCGACGCAGGACGCGGGCGCGTCGCGCATTGCGGCGCTGGTGTCGCGGCTCGAGCGCTGCCTGACCACGGGATCGCCCGCCGACGCCCAGCTGCTCTCGGCCCTGCTCGCGGAACTGCATGGCCTGCAGCGCGAGGCCGACAGCCTCCGGCTGCGCTACGAATCCCTCTTCAATGCCGTGCCCGACCCGGTCAGCATCCTGGATTCCGAGGGCCGCATCCTTGCGCTCAATCGCGCCGGCATGAAGGCTTACCGGCTGCCGCGCGAGGAAATCGTCGGCAAGCTGGTCCACGTGATCAATCCCGACCTGTCGCCCCACCACATGGGCCCGGTGCTGGAGGCGCTGGCGCGCGACGAGACCTACGTGGTCGAGGTCAGCAACAGGCGCGCGGACGGAACCCGCTTCCCGGTCGAAGTGCACTCGGCCAGCTTCCACGACGGCCCGCACCACCACATCATCGCCGTCGCCCGCGACCTGAGCCTGCGCCAGGAGGCCGAGCTCAACTACCATGCGCTGCTCTCGGCGATCGACAAGGGCGTGCTGTTCCAGGGCTTCGACGGCCGGCCGCTGTCGGCCAATCCGGCCGCTTACCGCATCCTCGGCATCGACGACAGCCTGGACATCGCCGCCAGCCTGCGCTTCGACGACTGGCTGGTGATCGACCACCGTGGTTACCCGATCAGCTTCCGCGACCTGCCGCCGCTGCGCTCGCTGGCCACCGGGCAGATCATCGAGAGCACCCTGCTCGGCCTCTACCACCACAAGCGCAAGCAGCTCACCTGGATCTCGGCCACCTCGGTGCCGCAGTTCCACCCGGGTGCCGACAAGCCGCACCAGGTGATCTCGCTGTTCTCGGACGTGACCGAACTCAAGCGCGACAGCTCGCTGTTCCTGCGCGCCCAGGCGCTGGCCCGCATCGGCGGCTGGGAGTGGGACGGTGGTCGCCGCCGGCTCTACCTCACCGACGAAGCCCTGCGCATCATCGGCCGCCGCGACGACCCGCCGATGAACCTCGACGACGTGATGGATCAGATCGCCGAGCCGCACCGCAAGCCGGTCGAGGACGCGATCGAGAGCGTGGTCCGCGACGGCGGCGGCTTCGACCTGGAGGTACAGGTGGTGCGGCCCGACGGCGAGCGCCACTGGGCCCGCCTGATCGGCCAGTCCGAAGGCCGCGCGCCGATGTCCACCCGCCTCACAGGCACGCTGCAGGACATCACCCAGCGCCGGCAGATCGAAGAGGCGCTGCGCAGCCAGGCGCGCACCGACCCGCTCACCGGGCTGTTCAACCGCGACGGCATCCTGGGCGAACTCGAGCGCCGGCTTGGCGACAACGCTGTGGGCACCACCGTGATCTACGTCGACCTCGACCGCTTCAAGCTGGTGAACGACCTGCTGGGCCACGCCGCCGGCGACCACCTGCTGGTGAACGCCGCGCGGCGGCTCGAGCGCTGCGTCGGCGACACCGGGCTGCTGGCGCGCTTCGGCGGCGACGAGTTCCTGGTCGTCACCGACCAGCGCGCCGGCGCCGGCATGGCCGAGCTGCTGGCTGAACGCATCACCCGCGCTTTCGGCGACAGCTTCCGCTACGCCGGCGAGGAATTCACCATCACCACCAGCGTGGGCCTGGCGCGCCACCCCGAGCACGGCCGCACCGTGCAGCAGCTGGTCAACAACGCCGACGCGGCGATGTACGCCGCCAAGCACAAGGGCCGCAACACCTGGCAGGTGTTCAACCCCGAGCTGGCGCAGCAGCAGCACGACCGCGTGCAGATCGAGGCGCAGCTGCGGCGCGCATTGGACAATGGCGAATTCCGCCTGGTGTTCCAGCCGCTGGTGTCGCTGGCCGACGGCCGGGTGCGCACCGCCGAGGCGCTGATCCGCTGGCACAGCCCGACCCTGGGCGAGATCGCGCCGGATCACTTCATCAGCCACGCCGAGACCACCGGCGACATCGTCCGCATCGGCGCTTGGGTGATCGAGGCCGCCTGCCGGCAGATGGCGGCCTGGCGCGACGCGGGCCTGACGCTCGAGCGCGTGGCGGTGAACGTGTCCTACCGCCAGTTCCTCACCGAGGACCTGGTGCAGACCATTACCCACGCGCTTCGCGACCACGGCCTGCCGGGCTCGGCGCTGGAGCTGGAGTTCACCGAGCGCGTGCTGATCGAGGACGCGCCCGACACCCTCAACACCTTCGAGGCGCTGCGGGCGCTGGGCGTGGTGCTGACCATCGACGATTTCGGCGAGGGCTACAGCGCGCTGAACTACCTGCGCCGCCTGCCGATCCACGGCCTGAAGCTGGCGCACAGCTTCCTGCAAGGCGTGCCCGCGAACCCGTCCGACGTGGCGATCTGCCAGGCCGTGGCCGGCATCGCCCGCGGCCTGGGCCTGGATGTGGTGGCCGAGGGCGTGGAGAGTCCGGCGCAGCGCGATTTCCTGCTGGAGCTGGGCATCGGCACCGGCCAGGGCTTCCTGTTCAGCCCGGGCCTGGAACCCGAAAGTTTCGCGGCCTACCTGCGCCAGGCCGGATTGAAGGTGCCCGTGGCGGCCCATGACTGAGCGCTTCGCGATCCGGCCGATCACGCCCGCCGACGACGCGGCCGTGGCCGGCATCATCCGCGCGGTGATGCCCGAGTTCGGCGCCAGCGGACCGGGCTTCGCCATCCACGACCCCGAGGTGGCCGGCATGTGCGCCGCCTACGACCGCCCCGGGGCCGCCTATTTCGTGGTCGCGGTCGACGGGCAGGTGCTGGGCGGCGGCGGCGTCGCGCCCCTGGACGGCGGGCCGGACGGCGTCTGCGAGCTGCGCAAGATGTATTTCCTGCCGGCACTGCGTGGCCTCGGGGCCGGCAGCGCGCTGATGGCCCGCTGCCTGGACACCGCCCGGCGCCTGGGCCACCGCCAGTGCTACCTCGAGACCCTGCGCGGCATGGACGCGGCCCAGAAACTCTACGAGCGCACCGGCTTTCGGCGCCTCGACGGCCCGATGGGCGCCACCGGCCACTTCGGCTGCAACCGCTTCTACCTCCTCGACCTCTGACTGGTAAACTCGCGGGCTGTTTCCGAGGGGGTTTCCCATGCAGATCCAAGACACCCGCGCCGTCATCACCGGCGGCGTTTCCGGCCTGGGCCTGGCCGTGGCCGAGTACCTGGTCGCCGGGGGCGCCAAGGTCGCGCTGCTCGACATCAACGACGACAAGGGCGCCGCCGCCGTGGCCGCGCTGGGCGCCGACAAGGCGCGCTATTTCCGCACCGACGTCACCGACGAGGCCAACGTCGAGGCCAACCTCGCCGCCGCCCGCGACTTCATGGGCGGGCTGAACGCCGCGGTGAACTGCGCCGGCATCCTCGGCGCCGGCCGCGTGCTGGGCAAGGACGCGCCGATGCCGCTCAAGAACTTCGCCGGCACGGTGATGGTGAACCTGGTCGGGAGCTTCAACGTGGCCAAGGCCGCCGCCAACCTGATGCAGCACAACTCCGCCGGCGAAGACGGCGAGCGCGGCGTGATCGTCAACACCGCCAGCGTCGCCGCCTACGAGGGCCAGATCGGCCAGGCCGCGTACTCGGCGTCCAAGGGCGGCGTGGTGGCGATGACCCTGCCGATGGCGCGCGAACTGGCCCGCTTCGGCATCCGCGTCAACACCATCGCCCCGGGCATCTTCTGGACCCCGATGGTGGACGGCATGCCGGAAGCCGTGCAGCAGTCGCTGTCGGCCTCGATCCCCTTCCCGTCGCGCCTGGGCCAGCCGGCCGAGTTCGCGGCCCTGGTGGCCTACATCCTGGGCAGCCGCTACCTCAACGGCGAGACCATCCGATTGGATGGCGCGGTCAGGTTGGCTCCCAAGTAATCCTGAGCTCCCCCTCCCCGGCCCTCCCCCATTGCGTGGGGGAGGGAGAAAATCATTAGACAGAGAACGAAGATGAAAGCTGGCGAGATCAAGAAAGGCAACGTCATCGAGCACAACGGCACCGTGTACCAGGTGCGCGACATCGAGCGCAGCTCGCCGCAGGGCCGCGGCGGCAACGTCAAGTTCCGCTTCACCCTGTACAGCGTGCCGGGCGGCGTGAAGTACGACCTCAGCGCGGGCGCCGACGACGAGCTGCGCGAAGTCGAGCTCAGCCGCCGCGAGTGCACCTTCTCGTACAAGGACGGCGAGGCCTTCGTGTTCCTCGACGCCGAGGACTACACGCCCTACCAGCTCGATGCCGACGTGGTCGGCGACAGCGCCGGCTACATCACCGAGGGCCTGGAGGGCTGCTACATCCAGCTGATCGAGGACGCCCCGGTGGCCGTGCAGCTGCCGCCCAGCGTGCAGCTGGAAGTGGTCGAGACCCCGCCGGAACTCAAGGGCGGCACCGCCACCAAGCGCCCGAAGCCGGCGCGCCTGAACACCGGCATCGAGATCATGGTGCCGGAGTACATCACCAACGGCGAGAAGATCTGGGTCAGCACCGCCACCGGCGAATTCAACGGCCGCGTCTGACACCTCCTGCAGGAGGGACTTCAGTCCCGAAGCTCTTTGGCGGAAAGCTTCGGGACTGAAGTCCCTCCTACCGTTTCAGCGGGCCAGCCACTTGCGGGCCATGCGGCGCAGGGATTCGTCGGCCGAGGGGTCCTCGGCGATTTCCGCCACCGGCTTCCACGCCAGCGCCAGCGACTCCTCGTTGAGCACGAACGCTTCGCTGCCGGTCGCACGCACCACGAAGCGCACGTCGTAGTGCCAGTGCTCCGGCTCGCTGCCGCGGGCCGGGATGGCGTGGCGGTCCAGGTCCAGGATCGCGGGGTCCACCACCAGGTCCACCAGCCCCGATTCCTCCTCCGCCTCGCGCAGCGCCACCCGCGGCAGGTGCGCGTCCCCGTCGGCATGGCCGCCCAGCTGCAGCCAGCGCCCGAGCTTGCGGTGGTGCATCAGCAGCACCCGCTCGCCGTCCCCGCTGACCACCCAGGCCGAGCCGGTGAAATGCCCGGCCAGCCGCGCCCGCTCGAACACCGGCCCCTCCTCCGCCAGCAGGGCACGGAACAGCCCCACGACCTCGCCTTCGGCCGGGTAACGCGCCAGGTAATCGTCGAACAGGCGGGCCAGGGGCAGGCGGTCTTGCATGGGGTTTCCGGACGGTGGCGAAGGGCGCCAGCATACCCGCACGGGCCGGGCCGGCTCGGGTAAACTCGGGCGATTACTCTGGGGAGAGAGCCCGATGACCGAACCGTCCCAGGCCGCGAAGGCCCGCGAACCGACCCTGCTGCAGGCCTTCCTGCCCCTGGTCCTCCTCTTCGCCCTGCTCGGGACCTCGGTCTACCTGTTCGCGGACAACTCCGCGTATGGCGGCAGCCAGATTTCGCTGCTGCTGGCCGGCGGCGTCGCCGCCATCATCGGCATCCGCAACGGCATGCGCTGGGACGACGTGCAGGACGCCATCGTCCACGGCATCTCGATTTCCACCAACGCCATCCTCATCCTGCTCGCGGTCGGCTCGCTGATCGGCTCCTGGATCCTGTCGGGCGCGGTGCCCACGCTGATCCACTACGGGCTGATGCTGCTCGACCCGTCGTATTTCTACCCGGCCGCCTGCCTGGTCTGCGCCATCGTCGCCGTCACCATCGGCAGCTCCTGGACCGTCGCCGGCACCCTGGGCGTCGCGCTGATGGGGGTCGCTGCGGGCCTGGGCCTGGATCCGGCCATCACCGCGGGCGCGGTCATCTCCGGCGCCTACTTCGGCGACAAGATGTCGCCGCTGTCGGACACCACCAACCTGGCCCCGGCCGCGGCCGGCAGCGAGCTGTTCGCGCATGTGCGGCACATGGCCTGGACTACCGGGCCCAGCATCCTGATCGCGCTGGCCGGCTTTGCCTGGCTCAGCTTCGGCGCGGTCGCCGGCACCGCCAGCGTCGGCTTCGACGACCTCTCGGCCGAGCTCTCGCGCCTCTTCGCGATCGGTCCGCACCTGCTGATCCCGCTGGTGGTGGTGTTCGGGCTGGCGATCAAGCGCTTTCCCGCCTACCCGACCATCCTGATTGGTGCCCTGCTCGGCGCGATCTTCGCAGTCATATTCCAGCCCGAGCTCGTGGTGGCGCTGGCCGGCGACGAGGCGCTGTCGCGCCCGATGGCGCTGCTCAAGGGCGCGTGGGCCTCGTTGATCGACGGCTACAAGGGCGAGTCGGGCAACGAGGCGATCGATTCGCTGCTCAACCGCGGCGGCATGTCTTCGATGCTCAACACCGTGTGGCTGGTGATCTGCGCCATGTCCTTCGGCGCCATCATGGAGAAGGCCGGCCTGCTCGAGCGCCTGATCCGCAGCGTGCTGAAGATGGCGCGCAGCACCGGCTCGCTGATCGTCGCCACCCTGGTCACCAGCTTCGGCACCAACGTGCTGGCCGCCGACCAGTACCTGGCCATCGTGCTGCCGGGCCGCATCTACCGCTCCGAGTACGAGAAGCGCGGCCTGGCCGCGGTGAACCTCTCGCGCGCGCTGGAAGACGCCGGCACCATCACCTCGCCGCTGGTGCCCTGGAACACCTGCGGCGCCTACATGGCCGCCACGCTCGGCGTGGCCACGCTCGACTACCTGCCCTACGCCCTGTTCAACCTGGTTAATCCCGTGCTGGCCGGCATCCTGGCCTATACGGGCTTCAAGATCCTCAAGCTCGAAGTTGGCGGCGCGATCGCGTCCCGCCGCGTCGACTGAGCCCTTCCGCCGGTACCCACCGAGACGTCCCGCCCATGTTCAAGAACCTGCTGATCGTCAAACCCGTCGCCCCGATGCCCCATGTCGACGCGGGTGAACCCGTGGAGGGCAGCCTCAAGGGCGAAGCCAACCTCAAGCGCGTGCTGGGCGCGCGGCAACTGCTGCTGCTGGGCGTGGGCGCAATCATCGGCGCCGGCATCTTCGTGATGACCGGCCAGGCCGCGGCCAACCACGCCGGCCCGGCGATCATGCTCAGCTTCGTGCTGGCGGGCCTGGCCTGCGCCTTCGCCGGCCTGTGCTACGCCGAGTTCGCGGCGATGATCCCGGTCTCGGGCAGCGCCTACAGCTACACCTACGCCACGCTTGGCGAAGCCATCGCCTGGTTCGTCGGCTGGAGCCTGGTGCTGGAATACCTGTTCGCGGCCTCCGCGGTGGCCGTGGGCTGGTCCGCCTACACCATCAGCCTGATGGAGAACCTGGCGGCGATGTCCGGTTCGGAATGGAAGTTCCCCGCCTGGCTGGCCTCCGCCCCCTTCACCTACACCAACGGCGAGGTGCTGATGACAGGTTCGCTGTTCAACCTGCCGGCGGTGCTGATCGTCGGCGCGGTGGGCGTGCTGTGCTACGTCGGCATGCGCCAGTCGGCCTTCGCCAACGCCATCATCGTCGCGGTCAAGGTCACGGTGATCCTGGCCCTGATCGGCTTCGGCTCGCAGTACGTGAACCCGGAGAACTGGGTGCCCTTCATCCCCGAGAACGAGGGCGGCGACCGCTTCGGCTGGGAGGGCGTGCTGCGCGGGGCCTCCATCGTCTTCTTCGCCTACATCGGCTTCGACGCGGTCTCGACCGCGGCGCAGGAGGCCAAGAACCCGCAGCGCGACATGCCGATCGGCATCCTGGGCTCGCTGGTGGTCTGCACCCTGCTCTACATCATCGTCGCCGCCGTGCTCACCGGCATGGTGCCCTACACCGAGCTCGGCACCGCCAAGCCGGTCGCCACCGCCCTCGAGCCCTATGCCGACCTGGCCTGGCTCAAGCTCGCCGTCGAGATCGGCGCCGTCGCCGGCCTGAGCTCGGTGATCCTGGTGATGCTGATGGGCCAGCCGCGCATCTTCTTCGCCATGTCCCGCGACGGCCTGTTGCCGAAGTTCTTCGGCGCCGCCCACCCGAAGTTCGGCACCCCGCACAAGGCGACGGTCGTCGTCGCCCTGGTCGCGGCGGCGCTGGCGGCGTTCTTCCCGCTGGGCGTGCTCGGCGACCTGGTGTCGATGGGCACCCTGCTGGCCTTCGCCACCGTGTGCATCGGCGTGCTGGTGCTGCGCAAGACGCGGCCTGACCTGCCGCGTGCATTCCGGGTGCCGTTCGCGCCGGTCATCTGCATCCTGGGCGCCCTGTCCTGCCTGGCCTTGGTGTTCTTCATGGGCTGGTACAACTGGGCGCTGCTGGGCGCGTGGACGCTGATCGGCTTCACCATCTACTTCGGCTACGGCTACCGCCACAGCTACCTGCGCCGCGGCGCCTGACCCGACCCAATACCGGAAGCCAGCATGGACAACCACTCGATCCACGGCATGTGGTCCTCGCGCCTCGCCTTCATCCTCGCCGCCAGCGGTTCGGCGGTGGGCCTGGGCAACATCTGGCGCTTCCCCTA
>LNFM01010932.1_pt1 | contig 12541 bp, 5 predicted proteins | sample 596031 | NCBI WGS metagenome assembly LNFM01 (sample SAMN04254537, study PRJNA301005) | activated carbon metagenome | isolation source: dual media filters at the Ann Arbor, Michigan drinking water treatment plant | place: USA: Ann Arbor
AGAAAGACACCATTTACGTCAGCCCGGCGTACGAAAAAATCACCGGGCGGCCGGTATCCGAACTCGCCGCCGAGCCGCAGGCCTGGCTGCGGACCATCCACGAGGAAGACCGTGAACGCGTGAAATACTCGCGCAAGGAACGCGCGCCGCTGGGCACCTATGACATCGAATACCGGATGCTGCGCAGCGACGGCAGCCTGCGCTGGGTCCATGACCGCGCATTTCCGGTAAAAAACGCCCGCGGAGAGGTTTATCGCATTGCCGGCATCGCCGAAGACATCACCGAGCGCAAACAGGCGCAGGAACAGCTCGCCAATCTCGCGCACTATGACAGCCTGACCGGCCTGCCCAACCGTGTGCTGTTCAACGACCGCCTGCGGCAGGCGCTCGCCCAGGCCCATCGCAACCAGTGGGTCGTGGGCGTGCTGTTCCTCGACCTCGACCGCTTCAAGCTGGTCAATGACACCCTGGGCCACATCAAAGGTGACCTGCTGCTGAAGCAGGTTGCAGCGCGACTCAGCGCATGTCTGCGTCCCACCGATACGGTCGGGCGGCTCAGCGGCGACGAATTCGCGATCATCCTGTCCAAGCTTGCCCTGGCGCAGAACGCGGGATACGTTGCCCAGAAAATCATCGAGGCCCTCGCCGCACCCTTCGACCTCGAGGGCAACGAAGTATTCGTGACTGCGAGCATTGGCATCGCCTTGTACCCCTCGGACAGTCAGAACATCGAAACACTGGTCCGTGACGCCGACGCAGCGATGTACAGTGCCAAGGCCGCCGGTCGCAACAACTACCAGTACTTCACTGCGGCAATGAATGCGCGCACGATGGAAAAATTGCATCTTGAAACGGGCATTCGCCGCGGCCTCGCTCGTGGGGAACTGCTACTGCACTACCAACCCAAGATCAACATCGCCAGCGGGGAGATTTCCGGTCTCGAAGCCCTGCTGCGCTGGCGATCGCCGGAGCGCGGCCTGGTGCCTCCCGGTCAGTTCATCCCGGTGCTCGAGGAAACCGGACTCATCGTGCAGGTTGGCGAGTGGGTGCTGCGCGAGGTATGCGCACAGCTGAGGGCCTGGCGCCAGGCCGGCGTCAGTCTGGTGCCTGTCGCCGTCAACCTGTCGGCGCGCCAGTTGCGCCAGCAGGGTTTCGCCACCGTCCTCGACCGTGCACTGAAGGAACACGGGATCAACCCGCAACTGATCCACATGGAGATCACCGAAAGCTCGCTGATGGAAAATCCGGAAGAGGCAATCGCCATCCTGAACGAGCTCAAAACCCTGGGCATACGCCTCGAAGCGGATGATTTCGGCACCGGATACTCCAGCCTGAGCTACCTGAAACGCTTTCCGCTGGACGCCCTCAAGATAGACCAGTCCTTCGTCCGCGACATGACGCTCGACGAGGACGATGCGGTCATTGCACGCACGGTGATCACCCTTGCACACAGCCTGGGCCTTAAAGTCATCGCCGAAGGCGTTGAAACAGAGGAACAACTCACCTTCCTCAGCGACAACCATTGCGACGAGGCGCAGGGCTTCCTTTTCGCAAAACCACTGTCCGCGGAAGACTGCCTGACGCTGCTATCCTCGAAACGCCCGCTACACCATCCGCGCAGGGAACCGGGAGTCGATGGCCAGAAGCCGGCAATCCTGATCGTAGACGACAACAAGGATGATCTGATGCTGGCACAGATCATGCTGAAGAAAGACGGCCACAACATACTCACCGCCTGCGATACGCACACAGCCCTTGAAATGCTGAGTAACAACCGCATTGGCATCGTGATTTCCGACCAGAACATGCCGCAGATTAGCGGCGTGGACTTTCTGCGGCGGGTGAAGCTCATGTACCCGGATGCCATGCGCATCATGCTCAGTGGCACCGACGATTTCAATACTGCAACTGCCGCCATCAACGAAGGCGAGGTTCAGAAATTTTTCGTTAAAGGACGGGACGAAGAAATGCTGCGCCGCGAAATCAAGCGCAGAATGGGCTTTGCGGCAGCGAATTTGTGCACCTAAACTCGGCAGATGCGAGCGGCGCCCATTGGCGCGGCGATAGATCGTGCAGACCGAGAGCCTGCTTTAATAATCAAACTTTCAGGCCGAAATTATCGACCCCGCTCAGGATCGGACAGCCTGAATCGCGCTTTAAACAACTCTATTGCACCACAATGAGTTAAATCTGACTTATCCTTGTCATCAAGTTATACGCGCAAAACGGAAAATCAAAGACAGGGTTAACGATGAACCTCCTGCCCGCGTACAACGCAGGAAAGTACAGCCTTGCACAACGCGTGCTGATTGCAACCGGCAATAACTCCTCATGCTGAATCCGGTCCGTACATTGCGCGTGCTGCTGGTCGAGGACCAGGATGCCGATGCCGAACTGCTGATGGCCACCCTCCGCAGCTACGGCCACGGCTACGACTGGACGCGGGTGCAGACCGAGGCAGACTACCGGGCGGGACTGGACACCCGGCCTGACATCGTCCTCTCCGACTATCACCTGCCGCGGTTCAGTGGCCTGCGTGCGCTGGCCATCCTGCGCGAACGCGGCCTCGACATCCCGTTTATTTTGGTCTCCGGCGCCATCAGCGAAGCGGAAGCGACGGAAGTCCTGCGGCAGGGGGCAGATGACGTCCTGCTGAAAGACCAGTTGAGCCGGCTGCCCGCAGTAATCCAGGTTGCGCTGGAACGCCGACGCCTGCGCGATACGCTGCTGCAGAACGAGGCCCGCCTGCAAGCCTTCCTCGACAACAGCCCGGCACCGACCTTCATCAAGGACACCGCGGGGCGCTATCTGCACGTCAATCCTCGCTTCCTGCAAGCCTTTGGCCTTGATGAGAACGCTGTGCTTGACCGGACCGATGCCGAGATTTTCGGCGCGGCGCAGGCCGCGGAGTTCCAGGGTAATGACCGGCAGGTGCTTGAGTCAGGTGTGGCGATGACCTTCGAGGAACAGGCGCTTTATGTCGACGGACTGCACAGTTCGCTGGTCACCAAGTTTCCGCTGCGCAACTCTTTCGGCGCGATCTACGCGCTGGGCGGCATCGCCACCGACATCACCGAGCGCAATGCCGCGGAACAGCGGCACCGCGCCACCCTCGAGCATGCGCCCATCGGCATTGTGCACACCGCGCTCGATGGACGCATCATCGACGCCAATCCCGCAACCTGCGCGATACTGGGATACGCGCGCAGCGAACTGCTGGGCCTCAGCCTGATCGACATTACCCATCCCGCGGACCGCAAAACCGCGATCCAGCTCCGCCAGAAACTCATTGCCGGTGACACTGACAGTACGAGTTCGCGGGAGAAGCGCTATATCCGCAAGGACGGCACGATGATCTGGGCCACCGCCTCGGTCGCGCTGGTGCGCAAACCCGACGGCAGCCCGGATTACTTCGTCGCGATGATCCAGGATGTCTCCGGCCGCCGTTCCGCCGAGCAGCAGTTCCGCACCACCTTCGAACAGGCCACCGTCGGCATCGTCCACACCACACTCGACGACCGCTACCTGCTGGCGAACAGCCGCTTCTGCGAGATGCTGGGCTACGTCCAGGAAGAAATCCAGAGCATGAGCACCCGCGACGTGGTGCACCCCGAGGACAAGGGCAAGGATCTGCTGCAGCGCCAGCAGCTGCTCGCCGGCGAGATCAACAGCTTCTCAGGTGAGAAGCGTTACCGACGCAAGGACGGCCGCCTGATCTGGGTCAACCGCACCGTGTCGCTGGCGCGCGACGAAGACGGCAAACCCCTGTACCTGATCCGCGTCGTCGAGGACATCACCCGGCGCAAGGAAGAGGAAGAGCTGTTCGGCGCCACCTTCGAGCAGGCGGGTGTCGGCATAACCCTGCGCCGGCCCGGTGAGCGCACCACCGGCTGGCTGCGCGTCAACCAGAAACTCTGCGACATGCTGGGCTATACGCGCGAGGAGCTGATGCGCCTGAGCCCGGCTGACATCACGCTGCCGGAGGATCAGGACGAGGCACACGAGTACAACCGCCGGATCGGCCGCGGCGAGATTACTGGCTATACCCGCGAGCGCCGCTACCGGCGCAAGGACGGCAGCATCATCTGGTGCAACCTCAGCATCTCCGCGGTCCGCGGCCCCGACGGCAGGCCCTCGCACGTGGTCGGGGTACTCCAGGACGTCACCGCGCGCAAGGAGGCCGAGGCGCGCCTCGAGCAGACCTTCGAGCAGGCCGCGGTGGGCATTGTCAGGGTCGACTTCGACAGCAAGATCCTCGAGGTCAACCAGAAATTCTGCGAGATGACCGGTTACGACCGGGATTCCCTGCTGCAGATGAACCTGAAGCAGGTCAGCCATCCCGACGACAGCGGCATGGACACCGCGTCGCGCACCCGCCTGCTTGCCGGCGAAATCGACAGTTTCAGTTCGGAGAAGCGCTACCTGCTCAAGGACGGCAGCCTGATCTGGGTGCGGCGCACGACCTCGCTGGCGCGCGACATCGCCGACGGGAAACCCCATTTCGTGCTGGTGGTGGAGGACATCACCGCGCGCCGCAAGGCCGAGGACAGCTACCGCGCGACCTTCGAAACCGCCCCTGTCGGCATCATGCACACCGGCTTCGACCGCCGCATCCTCGACGCTAACCCGAAGGCCTGCGAAATCCTCGGCTACAGCCGGGACGAGCTGCTGCGGATGACCACTGCGGACATCCTGACGCCGGAATACCTGGAAGCCGACCGGCCGCATTACCTGCAGCAGATGCTGCAAGGCGAGATGAAGGTATTCAGCTCGCAGCGCCCGTACCGGCGCAAGGACGGCTCGCTGGTATGGACCAACCGCTCGGTATCCCTGGTACGCGACTCCGCGGGCGAGCCGCTGTACTTCCTGCGCATGATGGAAGACATCTCGGAGCGGAAAAAAATCGAGGATGCGCTGGCCCAGGAGCGCCTGCTGCTGCGCACGGTGATCGACGCCCTGCCCGAGCGGATCTACGTGCGCGACCTCAAAGGCCGCATCATCCTGCCCAATGCCGCTTATCTGCGGCTCCGCGGCTTTGAACGCCACGAGGACGTTATTGGCAAGTCCGTCGACGAGCTGTTCCCGCCGGACATGGCGAAGCGTTACCGGGAAGAGGACCAGAGGGTCATCGACTCCGGCCATCCGATGGCCGACCGCGAAACGCGGACCTTCACCTCCGAAAGGGGCTACAGCGACCTCTGGCATCTAACCTCGAAGGTGCCGCTGAAGGACGCCGCTGGCCGGGTGTTCGGACTCGTCGGCATCAATCGCGACATCACCACGCGCAAACTTGCCGAGATGCGCATCATGCGGCTGAACCGCTTCTTCAGCACGCTCAGTGCGACCAATGCGGCGATCATGCGCACACGCGACCGCGACAGCCTGTTCCGGGCGGTGTGCCGGATCGCCGTCAGCGACGGCGGCGTGGGTTCGGCCTGGGTGCGCATCCATGATCCGGAGACCGAAGAACTGAAAGTCGTTGCCTATGCCGGAGTGAGCAGGCATTACTTCAACGACCTGCGGGTATCCTCCAACCCGGCGCTGCCCGAAGGCAAGGGCCTCGCGAGCCGTGCCTTCCGCGAAAGCCGGGTAATGTTCAGCAACGATCTGCTGAACGATCCGATGTTGACGCGCTGGCATGAACGCGCGCGGGATTACGGTTTCCGCTCACTGGCCTCGCTGCCCTTTTCCTGCAACGGTGAAACGGTGGGGGTCATGGGCCTGCAGGCGACCGAGCAGGGGTTCTTCGACGACGAGGCGATCAGCCTGCTGCGGCAGATGGCGGGCGACATTTCCTACGCGCTGACCAACCTCAGCCTGCAGTCCGAGCACCAGGCGACGCTGCGCGCGCTGCAGGAAAGCGACGAGCAGTTCCGCCAACTGGCGCAACATGTGCCTCAGGTGTTCTGGATCACCGACGCGGAACAGCGCCGCACGCTGTATGCGAGCCCCAACTACGAATTGATTACCGGGCGTCCCCTCGCCGAGCTGGAAAAGGATCCCAAATCCTGGCTGGCCGCGATCCACGACGAGGACCGGCAGCGCGTGCAGCAAGCGCGCAGGCAGAAGGCGCCTCTGGGCACCTACGACATCGAGTACCGCGTGGTGCATGCCGACGGCAGTGTGCACTGGGTGCACGACCGCGCGTTCCCTATCCACAACGTGCACGGCGAGGTCTACCGCATCGCCGGCATTGCCGAGGATGTCACCGAGGCCAGGCTCTCCCGAGAGCAACTGGCGCAGCTTGCACACTTCGACAGCCTCACCGGGCTGCCTAACCGCGTGCTGTTCAACGACCGCCTGCGCCAGGCCGTGGCACAGGCGCGGCGCAACAATTGGATCACCGGCATCCTGTTCCTCGACCTCGACCGCTTCAAGCTGGTCAATGACACCCTGGGCCATGTCACCGGAGACCTGTTGCTGAAACAGGTGGCGGCACGGCTGACCGGGAGCCTGCGTCCCAGCGATACCGTCGCCCGCCTGAGCGGCGACGATTTCGCGGTGATCCTGCCCGAGCTGGCCAGCCCGCAGAATGCCGGACATGTCGCGCAGAAGGTGCTGCGCGCGCTGGCCGCCCCCTACGACCTCGACGGCAACGAGGTGTTTGTCACCGTCAGCATCGGTATCGCGCTCTACCCGGCAGACAGCAGCGACATCGAAACCCTGCTCCGGAACGCCGATGCCGCGATGTACGGCGCGAAGGCAGCGGGACGCAACAACTTTCAGTATTACACCGAGGCAATGAATGCCCGGGCTGCCGAGAAACTGCAGCTGGAAACCCGGATGCGGCGAGCGCTGGAACGCCGCGAGTTCGTGCTCCATTACCAGCCCAAGGTGGACATCGCCAGCGGCAGGATCTCGGGGCTTGAGGCGCTGCTGCGCTGGCAGTCGTCCGACCAGGGACTGGTGCCGCCGGCGCAGTTCATCCCGCTGCTGGAGGAAACCGGCCTCATCGTGCCGGTGGGCGAATGGGTCGCGCAGGCCGCCTGTGTGCAGATCCGCGCCTGGCGCGATGCCGGCATCAAACCGGTGCCGGTGGCCATCAACCTTTCCGCGCGCCAGCTGCGCCAGCCCGGCTTCAGCGAGGTCATGCGCCGGGCGCTGACGGAATCCGGCATCGAGCCGCAGCTGATCCAGATCGAGATCACCGAGAGCTCGCTGATGGAGAACCCGGAAGAAGCGATCGTCATGCTCAAACAGCTGGGGGCACTGGGCATCCTGCTCGCGGCCGACGACTTCGGTACCGGCTACTCGAGCCTGAGCTATCTGAAACGCTTCCCGCTGGATGCGCTGAAGATCGATCGTTCCTTTGTCCGCGACATCACCGTCGATGCCGACGATGCGGTGATTGCCAGGACAGTGATCACGCTGGCACACAGCCTTGGGCTGCGTGTTGTCGCCGAAGGTGTCGAGAACGAAGAACAGCTGCGCTTCCTCGGCGAAAACCACTGCGATGAAGCTCAGGGTTACCTGTTTTCCAAACCGCTTCCGGCAGAGGCCTGCGCCGCCCTGCTCGGCGCTGAACGACCGCTGCACCGCGCACACCTGGCGCAGGCCACAGACCGCACGCCTGCGGTGCTGATCGTCGATGACGACAGCGACCACCTGCTGCTGAACAAGCTTTTGTTGCAGAAGGACGGTCACCCGGTGCTGACCGCAGGCAACACCCATGATGCCTTCGAGCTGCTGGCCACGCACTCGGTCAGTATTGTCATCTCCGATCAGAACATGCCGGAGATGAGTGGCGTCGAGTTACTGCGCCGGGTCAAGCTGATGTATCCGGAAATCGTGCGCATCATGCTCAGCGGCGCCGGTGATTTCGGTACCGCGACGGCTGCGATCAACGAGGGTGAGGTCCACAAGTTCTTCATCAAGGGGCGGGATGAGGACCTGCTGCGTCGTGAGATCAGGCTGAGGATCCGCCATACTCCCGACAGATTGCGCAGCGCCACGGAATAGCACGCCGGGGGAGCACCGGCTATTGACAGCGGGCAGCCGGATTCCGAACAATGCCCGGGCATCCCACAAAGGGGGACCGTCGATGGAACGCCGGGATTTCATTCGAGTCTGTGCCATAACGGCAATCGCCCTGCAGGGCGGCAGGGCAGCGGCCGACGCACGCCCGCGCAGCTATGCCCGCGCGCGACTGACCGATGACGGCGGGCGGGCGCTGCGCGCCTCGCAGCTGTCGGTCGGTGAAAACTATGTCTTCCACTACCCCTTCGAGGGCACACCCTGTTTCCTGCTGAACCTCGGCAAGCCGACCGGGCGCAATGTGTCGCTGAAAACGGAAAGCGGAGAGGCCTACCAGTGGCCGGGCGGGGTCGGTCCGCGCGGCGCCATCGTCGCCTATTCAGCGATCTGTTCCCACCAGCTGACCTATCCGACACGGCAGATCAGTTTCATCAGCTACCGCGAACGCTCGACGGCATCACGCATCAGCAAGCCGAACATGATCCACTGCTGTTCCGAACACAGCGAATACGATCCGGCGGCCGGTGCGCGCGTGCTGGGCGGACCTGCGCCGCAACCGCTGTGCGCCATCCTGCTCGAGTATGACGCCGCCACCGACGCGCTGTTCGCCACCGGCACGCTCGGCGGCGAAATGTTCAACACTTTCTTCAGCAAATATGAAATGCGGCTGGCGCTGGAGCATGGCTCGACCACACGCGCGCAGCAGCGTGTCGCCGGCAGTACCGCAGTCACTCCCCTGCAGAAATTCTGCAAACAGCAGGTGCGCTGTTAGAAATAATCAATAAAATCAATTACTTATAATACGTTCGCAATCGCTGCCGCGAACGTGGATTCAGCGCAGCAGCTCGGCCAGGCCCGGCGCGACACGACAGAGCAGGCTGTCACCATCCCGCGCAGCCGGCTGCAATACATGGAGCATGCCCCAGATGCCGACGGCGGCAATCACCGCGCTCGCGGCATAACGCAATGCGCGCAGTTGCATCCAGCGCTGCGCACGTCCCACTGCGGCACCAATCAACAACAGGTTGGGCAATGTGCCGAAGCCGAAGGCGGCAAGGATCAGGGCGCCTTCAGCCGCGCTGCCGGAAGCCAGCGCAGTCAGCAGCACGGCATACACCATGCCGCAGGGCAACCAGCCCCACAGTGCGCCGAGGCCCAGCGCCTGCCAGGGCGCGGTCACCGGCAGGAAGCGGCGCGAATGGGGCTGCACCCGGCGCCAGAGGAAACCGCCGGCCGCCTCGATGCCGCGGGTCACCGGCCTGACACCGGCGACATTCAGCGCAACGACGATCAGGGTCGCGCCCATCAGGAACATCAGCAGGTGTTGTGCGAGTGCTCCGCCGCGCAGGGCCATGCCAGCCTGGCCGAGGGCTCCCGCCAGCGCTCCGGCGAGCACATAACTGGAAATGCGGCCGGCGTTGTATGCCAGCGCGAAACGCCAGCGTCGCTGCTGCGGTGATGCTGCCGGTGAGCAGGTCAGGCTGACGATGCCGCCGCACATCGCGGCGCAGTGCGCGCCGCCGAGCAGGCCCGCGCCGAACGCGGTAAGCATCATCGCCTGCAGCCAGCCATCCATAACGCCTACCTTCTATATAACTCGCGAATACCGGGTGGTTTCGCGCTCGCGGCGCAGGTACTTGTCGAACACCATGCAGATGTTGCGGACCAGCATGCGTCCCCGAGGCGTCACGGTAATCCATTCCGCATCGAGTTGCACCAGTCCGTCAGTTACCATGCCGCGCAGGTCGGCTATTTCCTCGGAAAAATAGCGGTCGAAATCGATGAGGTAGGCGATCTCGATGGATTTTTTTGAAAGCCGGAACTGGCAGCTGAGCGCCTGGATCACCGCGCGGCGCAGCAGGTCGTCGGCCGACAGCTCGAGGCCGCGCGCCACCGGCAGCACGCCGCGGTCAAGGCTGTCGTAATAGCTGGCGAGCTCGCGGTGGTTCTGGCTATAGGTCGGCCCGATCGCGCCGATCGCCGACACCCCAAGGCCGATCAGGTCGCAGTCGGCGTGGGTCGAATAACCCTGGAAATTGCGGTGCAGCAGGCCGTTGCGCTGGGCTACCGCAAGAGCATCGTCAGGCTTCGCGAAATGGTCCATGCCGATATAGACATAGCCCGCTTCCCCGAGCCGGCGCGCAGCCAGCCCCATCAGCCCGAGCTTGGCCTCAGGCTGCGGCAGGTCGGCCTCGGCAATGCGCCGCTGCGGCTTGAAGCGCGTCGGCAGGTGCGCATAGTTATAGATCGCGATGCGGTCGGGCGAGGCTTCGATGACACGGTCCAGCGTGCGGTCGAAACTCACCGCATTCTGCTTCGGCAGGCCATAGATCAGGTCGACGTTGATCGATGAAAAACCCGCCGCGCGCGAGGCCCGCATCACCTCCAGCGTCTGCGCCTCGCTTTGCACGCGGTTGACCGCGCGCTGCACCTCGGGGTCAAAATCCTGCACACCGAGGCTGACGCGGCCAAAACCCATGGCGCGCAGTGCATGCATGCCGGCGGCGTCGACGCTGCGCGGATCGACCTCGATCGAATATTCACCGTCCGCAGCCATCCGGAAATGGCGCTTCAGCCGCTGCCACAGTGACTCGAGCTGGGCCATCGTGAAAAAGGTCGGCGTGCCGCCGCCCCAATGCATCTGCTCGACTACCCGGTCATCGCCGAACAGCGGCCCCTGCAGGTCGATTTCGCGAAACAGGTAATCCAGGTAACGGTCACCCTTGCCGCGGTCGCGGGTCACCACCTTGTTGCAGGCACAGTAGAAGCAGATCGTGCTGCAGAAGGGAAGATGCACGTAGATCGACAGCGCGCGCCGAATGCCGCCGATGTTGCGCCGGGCCACCCAGGACTTGTAGGTCTCCGCGCCGAAGGCTTCGACGAAACGGTCTGCCGTGGGGTACGAGGTATAGCGCGGACCGTTGCGGTCCATGCGTCTGATCAGGTCGAGATCGACTTCGACCGGCAGGACATCGGATATTGCGGTAGTTTGGACGAGTTTCATCTACAGTAGGCCACGATTGGACGTCATTCTGCGCAAGGTCCTGCACTACTGTTTTGACGTAAATCAAAATGGCGGTAATATCCATATTAGACAAGTACAATATAAGTCCACCCCTTCTCCCCCCGGCATGGCCACCCCCTTGCGCGTCGTCGAAGTCGACAAGCTTAAAACCGCCTGCTCGACCTGCAGTCTGCACGAGCTGTGCCTGCCTGCCGGCCTTTCGCCCAGCGAGCTCAAGTCGATGGACCGGATGATCGACATCCGGCGCTCGCTCAAGCGCGGCGACTACATATTCCGTGCCGGAACGCCCCTGCATGCGCTGTACGCGATCCGCACCGGTTTCATGAAAAGTTGCGTGCTGCATGAGGACGGCCGCGAGCAGGTCGCGGGCTTTCACATGATGGGTGACCTGATCGGCATGGATGCGATCGGCACCGGCCAGCACCTCTGCGACGCGGTGGTCCTCGAGGACAGCGAGGTCTGCGAAATTCCGCTGAAGTCCCTGGAACTGCTGTCCCGGGAAATTCCCTCGCTGCAGCAGCATTTCCACCGCATCATGAGCCGCGAGATCGCGCGCGATTACGGGGTGATGTTGCTGCTGGGCAGCATGCGCGCCGAGGAACGCCTGGCGGTTTTCCTGCTCAACCTCTCGCAGCGCTTCGCTGCGCGCGGCTATTCCTCGACCGAGTTCCACCTGCGGATGACCCGTGAGGAAATCGGCAGCTACCTCGGCCTGAAGCTGGAAACCGTGAGCCGCACGCTGTCGCAGTTCCAGTCGCAGGGCCTGATCGCGGTGCAGAACAAGCACCTGCGCATCCTCAAGATCGACAGCCTGCGCGAACTGGTCGGGCAGCACGGCTGCCGCGTCTGATCCGGCAGCCCGCGCCGCCCCGAATCACCCTCCTGCAGTTCAACCGCTTCCCGTTCCGGCGCCGTACATGTAATCGCGGGTCATCGGCATGCGCTGTCCGCGCGTGTTGTCGGCGCGGCAGGCTAGCACCTGATAGAGGTTGATCCAGCCCTCCGCGAAACCGTAGGCGCAGCCGGCCAGATAGATCTGCCAGATGCGGGTGCGCCTGCCGCCGGCAATGGCCTCGGCCTGGGCGCGGGCGGCTTCCAGGCGGTCTGCCCACTCACGGCAGGTGCGGGCGTAATGCCGGCGCAGCGATTCAACATCGACCGCCTCGAGGCCGGCAATCGACATGTCGTGCAGGACCTTCGAAATGTGCGGCAACTCCCCTTCCGGAAACACAAAGCGGTCGATAAACTCCCCGGCACCCAGCGGCATCCACCGCGCCTCGGTGTCCGAGGTGGTGATGCCGTGATTCAGCACCCGCCCGTCCGCAGCGAGCAGCGAGCGGATCTTGGCGAAATATTCCGGCAGATGCTGCAGTCCGACATGCTCGAACATGCCGACGCTGGTGATGCCGTCGTACTCGCCCTCGAGGTCACGGTAGTCGCAGAGCTCGACCCGGCAGCGGTCGCCTAGCCCGGCCTCGCGGATGCGCTCGCGGGCATACTCCAGTTGCCTGGAAGACAGCGTGACGCCAGTGGCTTGAACGC
>LNFM01010933.1_pt1 | contig 12539 bp, 11 predicted proteins | sample 596031 | NCBI WGS metagenome assembly LNFM01 (sample SAMN04254537, study PRJNA301005) | activated carbon metagenome | isolation source: dual media filters at the Ann Arbor, Michigan drinking water treatment plant | place: USA: Ann Arbor
GCGTAAGCTCTGAAATCGTCATGTGTCGAAGCCCTCAGGGGCCTCAAACATCGGCGCTCAGACCGCTCAAGCAAAGGTGCCAGCGGGACATCGCCTAGGCGTCTCCGACAGCTACGACGACGTCATCGACGCCGCCTGCGACGCATGGAACCGCCTCGTCGATCTGCCAGGCACCATCACATCAATCGGGATACGCGCATGGGCCCATGTCTGTCATGAATGAGCGCCGTTGGTAAAATAATAAAACCCGAATAGCAAAAAGGCCCCGACAGCGAAATTTGACGTCGCGGGTTAACACGCGCCCCAATCATAGGACCTCACACCGTAAGGTGCAAGCCTTGCCTTGAGCGACGGGCTGGGCTAGTCAACGGCTGGTCTGAGGATGAGATGAAACAAATGAACAACGTAGAATATCAGGCTCCGTTAGTATCAGTCATAATGCCAGTCTACAATCATGAAAAATTTGTTGAACAGGCGCTCTCTTCTGTCTTAAGTCAAACGTATCGCCCCATCGAATTCATCATTATTGACGACGGCTCTCGGGATGAGAGCTCTGCTATTATTAAATCTTATCTGGAGAACCATCCAGTACCGGGAGGAATTAAGGTCCGATATCGCTCACGGGAGAATCGAGGTGCTCACGTGACGATAAACGAAGGTCTTATGGAAGCGGCGGGCGATTATCTAGCCATTTTGAATTCCGACGACGTCTACACAGTCGATCGTCTAGAACGTTGTGTCAGTGAAGCTGTACGTCAGCGCGCTCGATTAGTATTTTCGTATGTCGAGCCGATTGATATCGTCGGCGCGCCCTTGCCAAAGGGCCACCCATGGCGGCAGTGGTACGCCGACGTATTGTTGAATGAACTAGATGTATCTCCAAGTATATCTACATTATTATTGACGTACAATGTTGGGATATCAACTGGTAATTTTGTTTTCCACCGCTCACTGTTCAAAGATATAGGCCCATTCAAAGCATATCGCTATGCTCATGATGTCGATTTTCTACTGCGAGTATGTTTGAGCGATGAGCCAGTTATAATTCGTGAAAAATTATATAAATATCGATTGCATACTAGCAATACAATATCTGAGAATGATGACCGTATAGAAGAGGAATATTCGAAGATTGTTTACGAATACTTTGCGTCGACATTAAAGTTGCCGCCCCCTAATCCAATGGCGCCAAGCTTTGACAATTGGCCATACTCGCTGGCTGCTATGCCTTGGCCCCGGCATCTACGACGTGCCGTCGATATGCTGCTTGAGGGTAATCCGAGCGAGCGGTTGACACCTGGCCCGCTATCGTTTCCATCGCGGGATGAAGCCAGCTTGGCAGACGCGCGGCACGTGACCTTGGTTGCGCATGAGCTCAGCCATACCGGCGCGCCGGTTTTGCTGAAAGACGTCGCTTCTGCACTCCACAAACAAGGCTGGTTGACGTCGCTAGTGCCACTGCGAACTGGCCCGCTAGCTGCCGATTTTACGGCTATGGGTACAGCCGTGTATGAACCAAGTCCCTGGATCGGCAAAATGATCTCTCTCGGGCAGCGCTCGATGGCTCTTTCGCACAATGCACAGCTGCCGGCGTTAGGGCGAAGACTCGCCGGATGGAGCGGGCGGGCGGCGCTAGGCGTGGCGCACCGAATAAAAATGCGAGCATACGGCAAATTTGCTCGGGGAACTCTACTCATTAATTCATTTGCGTCATGGCCAATAGCTCTTGATATACTGGATCGCTTCGACGGCCCAGCCTTCTGGTACATCCACGAGACATTCGACCCTGGGTTATTAATGCGCAGCGCGGCCGTGCATCAACGTCTGAGCAAGGCTGTTGCTAGCGGCCGTGTGAAGCTGCTGTTCGGTTCGGACGGAACACGTCGTGTGTGGGCAGCTGAGGGATATGATGGGCTGGTCCGTTACTGGAGCGGCTTATCCTCCGCTACGCTTACTCCTGGGCGCGCCGGGGCAAGCGATCGTCGTACAATACTGTCAGTGCAGTCGATTGGTGCGCGAAAAGGAACCCGGGCGTTAATCGAGGCCTTTGCGTATGGGCGCCGTGAAGGCCTTATCTCCACTGACATCGAATTGAAGATCGTCGGTTGCCATCCACTATCGACAAGTCCCTTGGCGCGTGACCTCATTCGGCGTGTGCATGAGCCTGATCTCATAGGGGCAGTGCGGCTTTTCAGGAGCCTCCAGCCGGCCGAGCTTCCCGCACATTATGAGTGTGCCGATCTTTACGTACAGTCCTCCACTATGGAATGCCTACCGCTAGCGCTTCTGAACGCAATGGCCTACGCGCTGCCCATTGTAACGACGGATGTCGACGGTTGCAAGGAAGCGATCATCGATGGAGAGACTGGCCTGACGGTACCGCCGCGGCAGGCCGAGGACATGGCCCGAGCCATGGCCTCCCTCCTTGCAGATCCCGCAAGGGCCGCGCAGTACGGCGCCGCCGCGCGGCGACGTTTTGAAGACAGGTTTTCGCTCGAAATCACAGCGCCGCAGCTGATTGCGACGCTGCTCGGCGAAGAGCTGGAGCTCTCAATGGAGCAATGAAATCATATCACGACCGGCTAGGAGGTCCGCGATCATCCGGCGATAGCCGGCCTCTAGGCTGAGCTGCGGACGCCAAGCGAGTTGTTTGAATGCGGAACTGATATCGAGAACGCTAACGGGAATGTCGAACTGCCTGCCAGGTTGGTGGCAGACGGTTATCGGCGTATCGAGTTGGCGACGCAGCTCCGCCACGATGTCATTCAACGAGACGCCTTGCCCGCTGCCAATATTGAAAATCGGCATGACCGAGTGTGAACCCAGATTTGCATCAGTGAGTCGAATCAGGCCCAGCGCTAGATCGCTAATGTGGATATAATCCCTCACAACCGTGCCATCACCCCATATTTCGATTGGCTTGCCCGCCATTGCTTTAAAGAGGAAGGCCGATGCGGCACCCTGGCTACCATGCGGATTCTGGCCAGCGCCGTAAGGATTGGCTATACGTGCGATGCGACAATCCATTCCATAGAGCGAGCGATAATATCCCAAATAGAGCTCGACCGAGAGTTTTGATACACCATAGGCGGTCATTGGATGGAGAGGATGTGTTTCCGGCACGGGCGAGTGCTGCAGGTGACCGTAGACCGTCCCGCCTGACGACGCGAAGATGAGCGTCTTTCGCGGCAGCTTTCGCAGTGTTTCGAGGAGGCCCAGGGTACTGCGGACGTTCTGGTCCAGATCTCCCAGCGGATCGGCATTGGCCGTCGCTGGAACCGTGGACCAAGCATAATGATGGATCACATCGCATTTGGCGACGTGGTCGTACCAATCGGAGGTAGTGATGTCGGCTTCGATGAACCGCGCGTCGAGCCCTTCGAACTCGGGCATGATCGGGCCCTCTGTGCGATCCAGAAGCGTCACCGAATCACCGCGGCGGGCCAGCAATAGCGCGACATGGCGGCCGATAAAACCGCGGCCGCCAAGGACGACATGTTTAGTCATGGCGGGGTATGGCTCATTAATTGTGGTCGGTGTGTTTCCAGCAGGCGCCTATAGTATTGGCGCAGAACGGCAACATACCCATCAAGTCGTGCTGGGCGACGCTCACTTGCGGCGAGCTTGTAGCGAAGTTCGGGCTCGCGGACAACTCGCCTCAAAATCGCTGCCAAGGCTGTGACGTTGCCCGCCGGGAAGATCAGACCGTTATCCTCTTGAACCACTTCGCAAGTCATGCCGGGCATGTCCGATACGATCACAGGAACACGGGCAAGCAGCGCTGCTAGAAGGGTCAGCGGACGGTTTTCGCGCCAGGTGGAGGGCAAGACAAGCACATCTACCTCCGACAGAACGCGGCCGAACTCCTCTTCCAAGAAGGTTCCCTGAAAGCTGACCGGGTGGACCGCCTCCGCCGCCAGAGCCCGCAAAGACAAGACGTATGGTGGGTTAACAGTCTCGTCACCATAAATCCTAACCTCGACGGCATCGTCGCGTCCGACTAACCCGATTGCCTCCAATAGCAGATGCGCGCCCTTGTGCGGAGCGAGGCTGCCGATGAAGCCGATGACGATCGCCGATCCGGCCCGTGCCGAGATGACGTCCTGGTCGCGCACAGGCGGCTCCACGCCGTAAGGCAGATCGACGATACGCGCCCTCGAAAGGCCCGCCGCCATCATCTGTAGCGCGACCGGTTCGGTGGGAGCAAAGGCAATATCGATCTGCTGGAGGCGTTCTTTGATGGCATTCCGGCGGTGCGAAAGAGAGGCGACGGGGGCTAGCGGGCCCACCGGGAAGACTCTGGACATCCTGGCAGACAGCTCGAATGCGGCTTGTGGCGCTGCGCGCGCCGTCTTACCTGCCCACGGCAGTCGAGCTTCTAGCATTTGCGTGCCGATATGCTGCAGGCAGTTGCCGGCCTGCGACGTCGGTCCTGCACAAACCGTCCCACGCGGCCATTCGAGCTGACCAAGCGGGCACAGCAGCCAGAAATCCGTCGCCGTGAAAAGAAGGGGCGCGCCACTCTTCTTGACCGCTTCGCAGAGACCCATGCCTAACAGCCCAAAATGATGGACATGAACGATATCGGGCCGGAAGCTGGCCATTATAAATGCGAGCAGTTCCTTGATATTTGGATTAACGGTGTCCATGGCGAACCAGTCGGATCCGTGACGCACTCCGCTCAGTCGGATGACCGGGATGTCGTCGACAGCGTCCTCAACGAAACCGGGGCTCGACTCGCGCGCGCGTGCGGGGTCAGCGGTAACGATCATTACCTCTTCGCCATTGTCGACAAGCGCGCGGGCAACCTTGCGGGTCAACTGTTCTGTTCCGGCAAAATGATCCGGCAGGTACTGATGAACCGCAAGCAGGACGCGCATTGCTATGCTATCAATCGTTCGCGGAGGCAACTTGGAGGAGATAGCTGCCATACCCGCTTTTCGTCAGCGGTCCGGCAAGCTCCCTGAGGTCCTCGCGGCTGATCCAGCCCTGGCCAAAGGCGATCTCCTCGGGGCAGGCAATTCGCAAGCCCTGACGCTTTTCCAAGGCGCGGACGAACTCCGCCGCTTCGAGCAGGGTGTCGGGCGTACCAGTATCTAGCCAGGCGAAGCCGCGCCCCATCACCTCCACATGCAATTCGCCTCGTTCCAGGTAAGCCCTGTTGACATCGGTGATCTCAAGCTCTCCTCGGGGCGACGGCTTCAACCCCGCGGCAATCTCGACGACTTGCGCGTCGTAGAAGTAAAGGCCGGTCACGGCCCAGCTCGATTTCGGCTTGCTCGGCTTCTCTTCAATTGAAGTCGCCCGACCATTGTTGTCAAAGGCGACGACGCCGTAGCGCTCGGGATCGGTGACATGGTAGGCAAAAACGCTGGCACCACGCGAGCGCCGGGTTGCCTCCGTCATCAGTTGAGGCAGGCCATGCCCGAAAAAGACGTTGTCGCCAAGGACCAGAGCCGACGGCTCGCCGCCGACAAAGTCGGCACCAATGATGTAAGCTTGAGCCAGGCCTTCGGGACGCGATTGCTCCGCATAGGACAGGGTGATGCCCCATTGCGCGCCGCTCCCGAGCAGGGTGCGAAAACGCGGTAGATCATCTGGCGTTGATATAATCAATATATCATTAATGCCAGCTAGCATCAGCGTTGAAAGCGGATAATAGATCATCGGCTTGTCATAGATTGGTAGAAGTTGCTTCGACGTTACCAGGGTCATTGGGTGCAGTCGGGTGCCGCTTCCGCCAGCAAGAATGATACCTTTCATCGAATTATCCTTTTTCTTTTTCTGGAGAAACGAGCCGTGCAACGCATTCCGCAACAGATGCTCGTCCTTCTGGAAGTGAGATACCGTGCCTGAGGCGCAAGCGCGCGGTATCGAGCACAGAGTAGGCAGGTCGGCGCGCAGGCGTGGGATAATCGGCCGTGCTGATGGAGCGGACGGAGGCATAGGGCCCACCGCGCGCCTTCGCCTCGTCGAATATCAAGCGTGCGAAGTCGGCCCAGGAAGTGGACCACCCAGCCACGGCGTGGAAGGTGCCGCGCAATGTCGCATCATCTGGATGCCGTATGAGGTTATAGGCCAAGTCGACGATCGCATCCGCAAGGTCGAGCGCTGAGGTGGGTGCTCCGATCTGATCGCAGACGACACTAATCTCGTCGCGGGTCTCAGCCAAGCGTAGCATCGTCTTAACAAAATTCGAGTGGAAGGGACTGTATATCCATCCGGTGCGCAAGATCACGTGGTTTTCTGTGATGGCAGCGACCGCCCGCTCGCCGGCTGCTTTCGTTGCGCCATATATCCCAAGGGGCGACACGTTGTCGTCTTCGCGGTATGGCCGATCCGCTCGTCCGTCGAAGACATAGTCCGTCGAGATCTGGATGATTGGAATGCCTCTTTGGCTTGCGAACACGGCGAGCTGGCTCGGAGCCGCAGCGTTCACAATCTGTGCCAGTTCCTGTTCCTGCTCGGCCTTGTCCACGGCGGTGAAGGCTGCGGCGTTGATGATCAGATCCGCCTCGATCGTTGTAAGCGTATCGGCGATCGTATCAGGCGCGGACAAATCCAGTTCGGGTCGGCCGACGCAAATGCCGGTGATGCCTCGCGCTTTTGTTCTTTCGGCGAGGGAGCAAGCGAGCTGCCCTTGCCGTCCGACAACGAGAAGCCGCATCAGAAGTAGTCCGGCAGATCGCGCAGCCGCGGATGGCTCCGATCCTTGGCTGACAGAACGGCCGCATCTGCCGAAAAGGGCCAAGCGATGGCTAGATCGGGATCATCGAATGCCAGTCCAAAATCCGCTTCGGGATCGTAGTACGCGTCAACCTTGTAGAGCACTTCGCAATCCCGCTCCAGCGTGCAAAATCCGTGAGCGAAGCCCGCCGGAATCAGGATCTGGCGCCAGTTCTCGGCCGAAAGCTCGACCGCGATGTGCTGCCCATAGGTGGGCGAGCCGCGACGGATGTCGACCGCAACGTCAAGAATGCTGCCGCGCACGACACGCACCAGCTTCGTCTGCGCTGAAGGTCGCGCCTGGAAATGCAGGCCCCGAATCGTGCCGGCCTCCGCCGAACGGGAGTGGTTGTCTTGCACGAACTCGAACCGGATCCCGAGCTGCGCCAGCCGCGCCTGATTGTAGACCTCCGAGAAAAAGCCGCGCGCGTCGCCGATCCTGCGTGGCAGCAATAGCTTCACATCCGGTATGGCGGTCTCTTCAACATCCAGCACGAGCTGACGCTCCTTCAGATGCGTTACCGAGGCGTTCGCCACGATAGACACCGAGCCGGACGCGCTCCCACCAAGCACGATTGGAAAGATACCACGCCACAGTCTTCTCTAATCCGGTCTCAAATGTCTCTTTCGGCACCCAGCCGAGATCGCGCTGGATCTTGGTTGCATCAATGGCATAGCGGGCATCATGGCCGGGCCGGTCGGCAACAAATGCAATGAGATTTTCTCGCGGGCCCTGCGGGAGTGGCCCTGCACGGGCGTCCAGAGCGGCGCAGATCTGGCGAACCACATCGAGATTGGCCATCTCGTTTCTGCCGCCGATATTGTAGGAGGAGCCTGGCTGGGCGTGCTGCGCGACGAGCAAAAGCGCATCGGCGTGATCATCGACGAAAAGCCAATCGCGCACGTTCTGTCCCGTTCCATAGACGGGTAATGCCTTACCTTCGAGGGCATTGAGGATCATCAATGGGATGAGCTTCTCGGGGAAATGATAAGGCCCGTAATTGTTTGAACAGTTCGTCAGCAGCGTTGGCAGGCCATACGTGTGGTGCCATGCCCGCACGAGATGATCGGAGCCCGCCTTGGAAGCCGAATAGGGCGAATTGGGCTGGTAGGGCGTCTCCTCGACGAACAGTCCCGTCGCCCCTAACGAGCCGAAGACCTCATCGGTCGAGATGTGATGGAAGCGGAACCTGTCCCGTTTTTCTCCCTGCAACTCGCGCCAGTAGCTCAGAACTGACTGCAGCAGAACGAACGTCCCAACGATGTTGGTCTTGATGAAGGCGCCGGGGCCGTCGATCGATCGGTCGACATGGCTTTCGGCCGCAAGGTGCATGACAATGTCGGGTTGATATTCGCCCAAGATCCGCACCACTGTATCCTCGTCGCAGATATCAGCATGTGCAAAGCTGTAGCGGGGATCATCAGCCACGGGCGTCAGAGAGTCTAGGTTGCCGGCATACGTCAACTTGTCCAGAACCAGCACCTGATGCAGCGTCTCGCGCACCAGCTTGCGAACCACAGCCGATCCGATGAAACCGGCGCCACCGGTGACGAGGAACTTCAATGTCATCGGATAACTTCCATACCAGAACCGTCGGGTATCGTGTCCTGTTTCGGCGCTCGAACTATCAGAGCAAACTCTGTTCAGCAACTCTGTGACCCCGGGATGAGGCGTGCGATATCATGGATTTTGAGCGCTCAGGTGCCGCCATCGGGGCTGCGGGTCGCCAAGCTTACCCCTAACTCCATCAAAAACGCCGAGCCAAATCGCCTTCAGGGTCTCTCTTTTGGCCCGCGTGTGGCGCAGATATGCGAGAACCCGCAGCGGCAAAGAGGAAAGAAAAATCGCCCGCCAGCGCCACGGGACGTGTCGCATCATCAGCATCGCCGTCTGGTTGCGGATGCCGGTATAGAGACGGGCGGGTGAATGGAGGACGATCGTCGTGCCATACGCGCGCGCCGTACCTCCCCCGAGCGCATGGCGCATAGACACGCGCTCTGCCATCCAGGTGCCGTATCCATGCCTCCAAGCCCGCAGGGCCCATTCAGTGTCGATCATGTCGATAAAAAAATCGTCCCGGAAAGGTCCGACTACAGCCAGCGCATCGATAGCGATCAAGGATCCTGACGATATCACGGCCTCGACCGGCCGGAAACCAAGCGCACGGCCGGGCGAGGGGCGGCGCTCTCGCGGCAGCAGATGAGCCTCTCCAGTGAGCGTCTGAATTGCCGGACCGACCGTCGCAACCGTCATCCCGATGTCCCGCAACCGCCGAAACCCATCGACGAGCTCCGGCAGAAGATCTGTCGTTGGAGAACTGTCTTGGTCGAGCAGCAGCAAATAAGCGACCTGCCTCTCGCGCGCCACTTCGGCGATCGCATTATAGGCGACACCGAGGCCGCGATTGCTGCCGTCGCCGAGCAGAAGCAACTGGCCCGGCTTCGTGAGAGCTTTAAGATAATTGGCTTCTTCGAACCCCAGGGGCGAATTCTGGTAAAGGATCACGAGATCGACCTGATCAAGCAGAACCGTTAGGTTGGCTCTCAAGTGGCAGGCATCGTGCTGGAACAGCACGATGCCTGCTACGCATCCACCAGAGGCCGTCACCTCCCGTGGCGTCACGACATCGCCTCTTCGCCACAATACAGGCTTCCCCAAAGGAGCGTGGTTTTGGCGTCGAAGGACTGCGGCGACAGCGTCGTAAAATGCAGCATTTGCGCCTTGACCCGGTAGAGCCCTCGCAAGGTACCCGAGCCAAGAGGCAAAGCGAACGTGATCGCCGTGTCACTCCATTGTTTGATCTGAAACGTGTTGTAGTCGCTGAGCCCCACTATACGCACGTCGCCACCCCGATCGAGCGCGAGAACAACGCGCTCGGCTATGTTGGGAGAGCCTGAAGCCTTGCGGCAGGACAGTGTCAAATCACCGGCCGCGGCCGGTGATGCCAAGCCGATGATGGTGAGGATCATCGCCGCTCGTCGTGCCATGACACAATGAACGGGTTTGCGTTTGGGAGAGACTGTCGCGTGTCGGCGCGCCATCTCGACAGTAGGTTGCGCTTGCTGCCGATCTCGGACTAGGTCAGCCATCATCTTCCTATCGAGGTTGTACGCAGCAATGTCGCTTTGGTCCGAGTTTCTCAACAATCAACACCGACCGATCCACAAGTGGGTTCACTATTTCCCGATTTATGAGCGTCATTTCGGCGCCTTGAGAGATCGAGCCGTCACTTTTCTCGAAATCGGCTGTGGCGAAGGTGGCTCGTTGCAAATGTGGAAGCGCTGGCTTGGGCCGCGCGCGAGGATCATTGGGCTCGACGTCCGAGAGGAGTGCCGCAGGTTCGCCGAGGATCAGATCACTATTGAGATCGGCGATCAAAGCGATCCTGCCGTGCTGGGTCACCTGCATGACACCTATGGTCCTTTTGATGCGATCCTGGACGATGGAAGCCACATCATGCGTCATATCAACGCGTCGTTTGACATTATGTATCCACTAATGGCAAAAGATGGCGTTTACATGGTAGAGGATCTCCATACCGCTTATTGGGACGAGTATGAAGGTGGCCTCCGCCGCGCGGGCTCGTTTATCGAGCGCTGCAAAGGGTTGATCGACCATCTCAATGCCGCCCATATCCGGTCGGATATCGGCGTTGTCGGGCTGCCCTCCGAACGTTTCGCCGACGAGACCTGGTCAATGTGCTTCTATGACAGCATCGCCGTATTCGAGCGCGCACCGCGCCAGGCAACTTTCGCTCCCGTGATCGGAAATCCTGATTGAAGAGGCCATCCCGGTAACTGACGGTTGCAGCGATGCAGACGGCGGCGAGGAAGTTGACGGCGAGGCGGTCGTATCGGGTTGCGACCCGGCGGAAGTCCTTGAGGCGGCCGAATATACGCTCGATGGCGTTGCGGTCGCGGTAGAGGACCGGCGAGAAGCAGTTCTTCCAGCGCCGGTTGGCCTTGGGCGGGATGTTGGGCATCGTGTCGTTATCCTCGACCTGCCGACGAATGGCGTTGCTGTCATAGCCCTTGTCGCTATGAAGGATGCGGGCGGCCGGCATCTGCTTCAGCAGAGCCGATCCGGCCCTGCAATCGGCGACCTGGTCTCCGGTGAGCAGGAAGGCGATGGGCCGGCAGTCGCGATCGGTCAGCGCGTGGATTTTGGTCGTGCGGCCTCGGCGCGATCGTAAGCATGCGCCGTAGGCCGCCTTGTTGAGAAGGGTTTCGACGTCCAGCTTTTCGCGTTCGTAATCCGGCGGCAGTGCCGGCAGCGGTGCTGGAGAGCTTTGCATGGATGATGAGACCTATGTCCGGCGCCGCCGCTGGAGCGTGGAGGAGAAGCGCGCGGTCGTGACCGAGGCGCTTTCGAGCGGGAATGTGGTCGCGACAGCGAAGCGGCATGGCATCCAGGCGCAGCAGATCTACCGATGGCGCGAGCGGCTCGATGAACGGCAACAGCCCACGGTGTTTCTGCCGGTGTCGATTGCGCCAGATTCAATGCCGCTCAGTCCAGCACCGGTGCTGGATCAGGAGATCCAGGATCCCAGTCCACCAGTGATGCTGGATCGTTCGCCGCGCGGTAAGCATCCGGCGAGGGCCACGGGCTGACGGCGAACGCGTCTGGTGACGACGACCGTCTGATTAAGCTGCGCTGCGGTGTTCGAGCGTGGTGCGGCGCCAGTGCCAGGGCAGCAGCTCTGAGAGCTGGCTCTGTTGCGTCGCCGCGATGCGGGCGAGCGCGTCGGCGAGCCAGGCCTGCGGGTCGACGTCGTCCAGTTTCGCGGTGGTGATGAGCGTCGCCATGACGGCGGCACGATCGGCGCCGCGGTCGGACCCGGCGAAGAGCCAGGCTTTCCGGCCGAGTGCAAAGCCGCGCAGGCTGCGCTCCGCAGCATTGTTCGTCAGGCAGATGCGACCGTCATCGAGGAAGCCGGCGAAGCGGCTCCAGCGCTTGAGCATGTAGTCGATCGGCTTGGCGACCGACGACGAACGCGAGAGCATGGCGCGCTTCTCCTGCAGCCACGCGTGCAGGTCGTCGACGAGCGGCCTGGACTGCTCCTGCCGGACGTGCCGACGGTCCTCGGGGCTCAAGCCGTTTATCGCGCGCTCGATGTCGAACAGAGCGTCGATACGCGTCACCGCTTCCAGCGCGATCGGCGAGACGGGCGCAGCGGATGGGCCGCGCCGTGCCGAGGCGGCAATGTCGGCGAGTTCGAAGATGCCGCGGCGGGCATGCGACCAACAGAGCGCCGACGTAACCGGCCCGCCCGGACGCGCGGGATCGTACAGCCCGTTGTAACCGCCATACGCGTCGGCCTGCAGGATGCCGCTCCAAGCCGCGAGGTGCGCGTCCGGATGCTCTTGCCGCCGGTCGCGCGAGGCGAAGTAGAGCGCCGCCGGCGGATCGGCGCTACCGAAGGGCCTGTCGTCGCGGACATAGGTCCAGATCCGGCCCGTGTCGGTCTTGCCCTTGGCCAGGATCGGCACCGTGGTGTCGTCGGCGTGCAGGCGCTGCGCCGCCATGACATGCCGGCCGATCAACTCATGCAGCGGCTTCAGCGCCACCGTGGCCGCGCCGACCTGGTCGGCCAGGGTCGAGACAGCGAGGTCGATGCCTTCCCGGGTATAGCGTTCGCTCTGCCGGTTGAGCGGTTGATGCTGACCGAACTTCTCGAACAGGATGGTGGCGAGCAGGTTCGGCCCCATAAAGCCGCGCGGCGTGACGTGGAAGGGTGCGGGCGGCTGCGTGATCGCCTCGCATGCCCGGCAGGTGAACTTCTCCCGCACCGTCTGGATCACCTTCCAGCTGC
>LNFM01010936.1_pt1 | contig 12538 bp, 10 predicted proteins | sample 596031 | NCBI WGS metagenome assembly LNFM01 (sample SAMN04254537, study PRJNA301005) | activated carbon metagenome | isolation source: dual media filters at the Ann Arbor, Michigan drinking water treatment plant | place: USA: Ann Arbor
CCGCCCCGGGGCTCATCGTTTCGGGTTTCGGGTTTCGGGTTTCGGGTTTCGGGTTTCGGGATTCGGGATTCGGGATTGGGGATTGGGGATTGGGGATTGGGGATTGGGAATTCCGCGAAGCCTTCGCTGCCTGCTCTTTCGAATCCCGAATCCCCAATCCCGAATCCCAGCTCTTCAGTGCCTCCTCAGCCCCGCGCGCAGTTCGCCCTCCGCCTCGGCACTGCTGAGTTCCACCAACTCGCCGCTGATCCCGTGCGCCGCCAGCACCGCCTGCCACTGCCGCGCGCGCAGGCGGCGCAGCTGGGCAAGGCGACTCGCCGGCAGGCCCTGCGCTTCAGCCTGCATGCGCAACAGGTTTTCGGGCTCGATGCCAATGCGCACTTCGCCGCCGGCATACAGCGCGGGCGGCTCGCCGGCCTCCGCCACCCACTCCTCGCCCTGCGGCGCGAACAGCGCGCACTCGACCAGCTTCCACACCGGCGCCAGCCCCGCGTGTTCGTACTGCAGGGCGGTCATCGCGCAGAGGTCGTGCAGGCTGAGGTAGCGCGCGTGCTCCAGCGGCAGGCCGAAGGCGCTCTGCGCGGCCAGCGCCGTGGCCGCTGCGGCCATGCCCTTCTCGATCAGCTCGGCCTCCATCTGCTGGCCGACTTCGGCAATCCGCGCAGCCGCGCCATGCAGCACGAAAGGGACGAGGCGCAGCGGCCCGCCGCGCAGGGCAGGATCCGGCTGCAGGCCGGGCGCCGGCATGCGCCCGCCGCTGGCCCAAAGGCTGACCACACGCGCCTGCGAGCGCTCGCCGGGCGCGCCGACCAGGAGGTCCGCCAGCGCGGTGAACACCGGCCAGCCGGGTCGCAGCAGTTCAGCCGGATCGAAGCTCGCCATCGCGAGCCCGAGGTCCAGCTTCGATGCCGCCGGCAGCAGCCGCTGCAGGTCGATCAAGACCGGCTCCAGCAGCGGCTCGGCGGCCTCGCGCTCCAGCGTCTCGCGGCCCTGCGCGAATTCGACCGGCGTGTCTTCGTTCGCCGACCGCGGGCTGATCTCCAGCGCCAGCGCGCCAAAGCAGTTCAGGTTCTCGTCCACTTGAGGGTGTCCTTCCTTCGTCAGAAGCAGGCGCGCGCGGCCTGCGCTAAAGCTTTCGCTCGGAATCACTGGGCTATTATCGACCGTCCTTTGTCACTCACGGCATGAAGCGCATGAGCCCCAACCGCACTGTCCGCCCCGTCGGCATTCTCGGCGGCGTCCGCATCCCCTTCTGCCGCAACAACACCGCCTACGCCGATGTCGGCAACCTCGGCATGTCGATCCGCACCTTGGGCGCACTGGTCGAGCGCTTCGGTCTGCATGGCGTGCAGCTGGGCGAAGTCGCGCTGGGCGCGGTGCTCAAGCACAGCAGCGACTGGAACCTCGGGCGCGAGGCCACGCTGTCCTCGGGCCTGTCGCCGGCGACCCCGGGCATCACCCTGCAGCGCGCCTGCGGCACCAGCCTCGACACCGTCATCCACATCGCCAACAAGATCGCGCTGGGCCAGATCGAGTCGGGCGTCGGCGGTGGCTCGGACACCACCTCGGACGTACCGATCAACGTCAGCCGCCCGCTGCGTCGGCGCCTGCTCGACGCCAACATGGCGCGCTCCGCAGGCGACCGCCTGCGCGCCTTCCGCGGCTTCTCGCCGCGCGAGCTGAAGCCCGAGTTCCCCGGCGTCGGCGAGCCGCGCACCGGCAAAAGCATGGGCCAGCACTGCGAACTGATGGCGCAGGAGTGGAAAATCCCCCGTGCGGAGCAGGACGCGCTGGCCGCGGCCTCGCACCACAAGGCGGCAGCTGCCTATGAGCGCGGCTTCTTCGACGAGCTGGTCGTGCCCTTTCGCGGCGTCACCCGCGACAACATCCTGCGGCCCGACACCACCGTCGAGAAGCTGGCTACGCTGAAGCCTGCCTTCGACAAGCTTTCCGGCCGTGGCACCCTGACTGCCGGCAACTCCACGCCGCTCACCGATGGCGCCTCGGCGGTGCTGCTGGGCACCCAGGAGTGGGCCGAATCGCGCGGCCTGAAGGTACAGGCCTGGCTGGTCGACGCGCAGGTTGCGGCGGTCGATTTCGTGCATGGCGAAGGCCTGCTGATGGCGCCGGCCTGGGCGGTGCCGCAGATGCTCAAGCGCCACGGACTGAGCCTGCAGGACTTCGACTTCTACGAGATCCACGAGGCCTTTGCCGCGCAGGTGCTGTGCACCCTGCGGGCCTGGGAGAGCGACAGTTTCTGCCGCGACAAGCTGGGGCTTGATGCGCCGCTGGGCAGCATCGACCCGGCCAAGCTCAACGTCGTCGGCAGCTCGCTGGCCTTCGGCCATCCTTTCGCCGCCACCGGTGGCCGCATCATCGCCACCCTGGCCAAGCTTCTGGAAGAGCGCGGCAGCGGTCGTGGCCTGGTCTCGGTCTGCACCGCCGGCGGCATGGGCGTCACCGCCATCCTCGAACGCTGAAGCCTCCGCGATCACCAATGCAAAGCCCGCCAATCGGCGGGCTTTGTCGTTCTGGCGCTGCGCGCGCCTCAGCGCCCCATCACGCTGATGCCGTAGAAGCAGGGCGCGTTGCTGCAGTCGTACATGGTCACGTTGAGGCGGAACTTGCCGCTCCAGCGCGGGCTGACGCGCACGATCGGCGCGTCATCGACAAGATCGTCTTCGGCGATGACGTTGTCGTTCTCGTCGAACAGCTTGAGGTCGAGGTCCGAGCAATCCTGGTCGCAAACAGCGGCAATGAAGTACTCGCGACCGGACTTGAGCTCGAAGCTGTACTCGTCGCTGGCCTGATTGCCGAGCAGGTCGTAGTGGTCGTCGAAGGCATGACTGAAACCCTCGCCCTGGCCAATGACCTTGACGGCCTCCAGCTGGGCGCGAACCACCGCCTCGTATTCATTGGCCTGGGCAGCGCCAGCAAACGAGAAGGCCAGTGCGGCGGCAAGGGCTGCGAGCGGTGCGGAAGCGAAGCGTGCTGCGGGCATGGCGGTCTCCGGGAGCTGGACTGAAGCGAAAGGCCGGACCTCTCGACACGGGCGGTGGCCGAAATCGACGGGCCGATGCGTGGGGGATGACGCGAAACGCTGTCGAAAGCAGTCACCGACTCCAACCGGGCGCACGACGCCCCCAGCGTCCGCGCGTCCCGAACCCGCCCGCTGCATCGTTCATGCCAGCACACGCGCCAGCGCCGAAGGGTCCGCGTGATCAATCCTCGCGCGTGACGCGCAGCACTTCGTCGGCCGAGGTGTGGCCTGCAGTGACCTTGGCCCAACCGTCATCGAGAATCGAAGGCGTGTGCTGGCGCGCCGCACGCGTCAGTTCGGCCTCCGAGGCGCCGCCGTGGATCAAGGCACGCATGGCCTCGTCGACCAGCACGACCTCGTAGACGCCGCTGCGCCCGCGGTAGCCAGACGCCCGGCCCGGCAGGTCGCTGCGCGGACGCGCGAAACGTACCTCCTCCGTCGGCTGGCGGCCAAACGCCGCGCACTCGCTGGCGCTGGGCGTGTACCACTCGCTCTGCGCGGGATCGAGCCGACGCACCAGGCGCTGGGCGAGTACGCCGAGCAGGGAAGACGACAGCAGGAAGGGCTCGACGCCCATGTCACGCAGGCGGGTCACCGCACCCACTGCGGAGTTGGTGTGCAGGGTCGAGAGCACCAGATGACCGGTGAGCGAAGCCTGCACGGCGATCTCGGCGGTCTCCAGGTCGCGGATCTCACCGACCATGACCACGTCGGGATCCTGACGCAGGATCGCGCGCAGGCCGCGGGCGAAGGTCATCTCGACCTTGGGATTGACCTGGGTCTGGCCGACGCCATCGAGGTAGTACTCGATCGGGTCCTCCACGGTCAGGATGTTGCGGGTGCTGTCATTGAGCCGCGACAGTGCCGCATACAGCGTCGTGGTCTTGCCCGAGCCGGTCGGCCCCGTGACCAGCAGGATGCCGTGCGGGCGGTGGATCAGGCGATCGACGTGGCCGAGGGTCACCGGGTCCATACCCAGCTCGGCAAGATCCAGCCGCCCGGCCTGCTTGTCGAGCAGGCGCAGCACCACGCGCTCGCCGAAGCCGGCCGGAATGGTCGAGACGCGCACGTCGACCGGGCGACCGGCGACGCGCAGGCTGATGCGGCCGTCCTGCGGCAAGCGCTTCTCGGCGATGTCGAGCTTGGCCATCACCTTGATGCGGCTGACCACCGGCTGGGCCACGGCCTTCTGCGGGCGCAGCACTTCGCGCAGCACGCCGTCGACGCGGAAGCGCACCAGCAGACTGTGCTCGAAGGGTTCCAGATGAATGTCGGAGGCGTTTTCCTTCACCGCTTCCGTCAGCAAGGCATTGATCAGGCGGATGATCGGCGCCTCGTCCTCGCTTTCCAGCAGGTCCTGCGGTTCGGGCAGCGCGTCAACCAGCTGGTTGAGGTCGGCGCGCTCGTCGAAGTCGGCGGCCATCGCCCGCGCGTCGTCGGCGCCGCCCTCGTAGAGCTGGCGCAGCAGGCGCTCATACTCCTCGGCGGACTGCGGGCTCAGGACGATCGGCCGCGCCACATGGCGACGCAGCTCGGCGATGACCTCGGGCGACACGCCGGGGCGATGGATGATCTCGGCCTGGGTCTCGTCCAGCGCGCGCACGGTGGCGCCGTGGCGGCGGGCGAAGCCGAAGCCCGGACGCACCGGCAAGCTCACGGCTGCGGACGCTCCGACTCATCGCGCAGCGGCGGCTGCACCGGTGGCGGGCTCTGGAACAGGTCGCGCGGCAGTTCGGGCAGCAGGGGCTGCTGCTCGCCGCCGATGCGGCTGCCGGCGCGCTCGCGGATCTGCAGCTGCTCGGCGCGGATGTAGTTGTACTTCTCCGAGCTCACCGCGGCCTCGGTCGCAGCGTCACGCAGGATGGTCGGACGCAGGAACACCATCAGCGTGCGCTTGTTTCGCTTGGCCGCGCGCGACTTGAACAGGTTGCCGAGCAGCGGGATGCGCGAGATGCCGGGCACGCCCTGCACGTTCTCGGTGGCCTCCTCGGAGGTCAGCCCGCCCAGCACCAGCAGGCCGCCGTCGGGCACCAGCACCGTCGTCGAGAGCTCGCGCTTGTTGGTGATCAGATCGACCGCGCCCGAGGCCTGCGGCGCCAGCGCCGAGACTTCCTGCTTCAGCTCCAGCCGCACCGCATCGCCTTCGTTGACGTGCGGGGTGACGGTGAGAATCACACCGACATCGCGACGGTCGATGGTCTGGAAGGGGTTGGTCGGCTGGTTGGCGCCGCCATTGGTGGAGGTGTTGGTGTACTGGCCAGTCAGGAAGGGCACCTCCTGCACGACCTTGATCTCGGCTTCCTGGTGATCGAGGGTGACGATGCTTGGGCTGGACAGCACGTTGGCGCGGCCATCGCCGCGCAGCGCCTTGACCAACGCGCCGAGCTGGAAAACAGTCACATCTGACCCGTCGGGTCCGATCGGAAGGCTGATAGAACCGCGCAGGTAGCCAACGTTGAGTCCGTTGCCGCCGATCACACTCAGGGGGTTGGTAAGCCCACCGACGATGCCACCCGCACCTGTGCTGCCGCCAAAGTTCGTTCCGCCAATCACGCCCCGCGCATCTTCCCCCACATCCGCGCTCTGCCACTGCACGCCCAACTCGGAGGCCAGCTCATCGCTGACCTCGGCGATGATCGCCTCGACCTGCACCTGCGCGCGGCGCACGTCGAGCTGGCGGATCACCGCCTCCAGCTCACGAAACACCGCGGGCGCGGCGCTGATCACCAGCGCATTGGTCTCGGCATGGGCCTGGATGGTCGCGGCCTTGGCGCTGCCGGCCTGGCCCTCCGCAGGCGCTGCATAGCCGGTGAGGGTGGCGGCGACGCCATCCAGCACCGGCACCAGGTCTTCCGCCTTGGCGTTGCGCAGGTAGACCACCTGTGTCGCCTCGCCGCCATCGAGCGGCGTGTCCAGATGCACGATCAGACTGCGCGCGCGCAGACGCTGGGCGCGATCGCCCGACAACAGCAGCGAATTGGTGCGCTCGTCGGCCAGCACTTTCGAAGCGCTGCCCTGCCCGGCCGCCGCCTGTGCGGCGCCGCTCTCCAGCGCCAGCAGGGTGCGGGCGATCTCCGAGGCCCGCGCGTGGCGTAGGGGAATCACTTCGATTTCGGAATCGGCGGCGACATCGATGCGGCGGATGATCGCCGCGATGCGCTCCAGATTGGCGGCGCGATCCGCCACCAGCAGACTGTTGCTGCCGCCGTGCGCGGCGATATGCGCCTGCTGCGGCATCAGCGGGCGCAGCAGGGCCATCATTTCCTGCGCCGAGACATGCTTCAGATCGATGATGCGGGTCAGCTGGGCATCGCCGCCGCCGAGTCCCGTCATCGGCGCCTGCTGGGCGGCGCTGACGTCCGGCACGATCTTCACCATGCTGCCGGCCGGCAGCGCGGTGTAGCCATGCACGCGCAGCACGGAGAGAAACACTTCGTAGATCTCGTCCGCCGTCATCGGCTGGCGCGAGACCACCGTCACCGCGCCAGTGACGGTCTGGTCAACGATGAAGCTCTTGCCGGTGATCTCGCTGACCGTCTCGATCAGCACGTTGATGTCGGCCGCCTTCAGATTCAGCGTGTGGCGCCCGCTGCCATTGGTGTACCCCGTCGGTGCCGTGTCCTGCGCCGCGGCCTGCTCGACCTGGGGAATCATCACCGTGGGTGCTTGCGCCTGGTCGGGTGTCTGCGCGGTCGCGGGCAGGGCCAGCGCGAAGGTGATGGCGGCGGTCAGTAGGGCAAGGCGCATGGGCGATCCGGGCAGCGTTTCTTCGGGAAGTCCGCGGCAGGGCGCGCGGCGGCGGCCGATCATAGCGCGAGCTAGCCGGGTGGCCGAGGCGCGGCTTACTTGAGGTCGACGCCGATCTGCTGCTCGCGGCCGTCGCGGCGGATGGTCAGCTGCAGGCTGCGCGCATCGCGCAGCGAGCTCATCAGCTCGCTCTGGCGCTGTGGCCCATCGAGCGGGATGCCGTTGACCGCGGTGACGATGTCGCTGGGTCGCAGGCCCGAGCGCTCGAACAGCTCGCTGTCGCGCCCTGCAGACAGGCGCACGCCGGCGAAGCGGCCATTCTCCAGCACCGGAAACACCTGCACCTGGCTGGCCAAGGCTGCGGCGTCGATGCCGGTGGCGTCGCGGATGCTTTCCATGCTCGGCCCACCGGGCGCGATCATCGGATTGACGAAGGGCGAGGGCATGCTGCGATCGATCGCGCCGCTGCGGTCGCGGGTGGCCAGCGCGGTCGGACGCGCGCCCGGTGCGGGCCGCGAGCCATCCTCGCGCGGCAGGCTCAGGCCTTCGGTCTGGCCGTTCCGCTCCAGCAGCACGCGGCCAGCGCTGATCGCCGTCAGCCGCGCGCCACCGGGCAATTCATCACCGACCTGGTAGCGCGCATGTCGACCGGATTCATCGCTGATGATGGCCATGCCCTGGTCCTGGTCTTCCAGGTTCAGGGTGCCGCGCAGGGTGAGCTTGAGTGCGGTTTCCGGCGCGTTGGCCGCAAGCGCGGCGAGGTCCATGGCCACGCCGGGCTCGCCGAACAGTTTCCAGCGGGCGATGCTGGCCTGGTCCGCCGAAGTCTCGGCCGCCAGCGGCTGGAAGCCCGAGGGCTGCAGCGGTATCGCCGGCCCGGCGAGCAGCAGCAGGGCAAGCCGCGCGAGCGCCCACAGCGCCAGCGCCGCCGCGACCGCAGTCAGCAGACGCGCCCAGAACACCGTGGAAACGCGCGCCAGCGCCGCCCGCATGGCCTCAGCCCGCGGGCGTCGACGGTGCCGGAGCACCGCCGCCGCTGCCCGCGCCGGTACGACGCGGACGCCGACGGCGCTTGCGCGCGGCCGCATCCTTGTCGGAGGGCGGCGGGTTGGTGGGGATCGAACCGTCGTCCTCGTCCTCCTCGTCGGCAGCCGAGGCCTCGCGGGCGAGCACGGCTACCGGCGCCAGCAGATCGGGGGTGATCTGCGCCACTGGAATCTTCTGCTCGATGTAGGCCTCGATCTCCGGCAGGCTCATCGCATACATGTCGCAGGCGAAGCTGACCGCGTCGCCCTCGGCGCCCAGGCGCGCGGTGCGGCCGATGCGATGGACGTAGTCCTCGCAGTCGTTCGGCAGGTCGTAGTTGTAGACATGGCTGACGCCATCGATGTGCAGGCCGCGCGCGGCCACGTCAGTGGCGACCAGGATATGCAGATCACCACGCTGGAACTTGGCCAGCAGGCTCTGGCGCTTCTTCTGCGGCACGTCGCCCGACAGCACCGCGACCTTGTGGCCCTGGCGGTCGAGCCGGCGCCAGACCTTCTCGGCGGCGACCTTCATGTTGACGAACACCATGCTGCGGCGGGAATCGTTGCGCGACAGCAGGTTGAGCAGCAGCGGGATCTTCTCTTCCGCCGCCGGGAAATAGACCACCTGGCGCACGCGCGACGCCGTCACCGTCTCGGTCTCGACGGTCAGCTTCTCCGGCTCGTTCATGTGCTCGTAGGCCAGCTCCAGCACGCGGTGGCTGAGCGTGGCCGAGAACAGCAGGCTCTGGCGCTCGCCGGCCGGCGGCATGCGCCGCAGCAGGAAGCGGATGTCCTTGATGAAGCCGAGATCGAACATGCGGTCGGCCTCGTCCAGCACCACCGCCTCGCAGGCCGACAGCGAGAACACGCGCTGCTTGAGGTAATCGATCAGGCGGCCCGGGGTGGCGATGATCACATCGCAGCCGGCGCGCAGCATCTCGCGCTGCTTGTCGTAGTCGACGCCGCCGTAGATCAGGGCGAAGCGCAGGCCGGTCTCGGCCGCGACCTTCTGCGCGTCCTTCTGGATCTGGATCGCCAGTTCGCGGGTCGGCGCGAGGATCAGGGCGCGCGGATCGGTCTCGCCGCGGTTGGCGATCGCCGGTCGGGTCAGCAGGCGGTTCACCACCGCGACCAGAAAGGCGATGGTCTTGCCGGTGCCGGTCTGGGCCTGGCCGGCGACATCGCGGCCAGTCAGGGCGATCGGCAGGGTCAGCGCCTGGATGGGGGTGCAGCGGGTGAATCCGGCCTGGGTCAGGCCCTCCAGCAGCACAGGATTCAGCTCGAGACTGGAGAACGTAACGTCGGTAAGTGGCTTGTCGCTCATGGGTTTTCCGGCGGTCGGCGAGGGTCGCGGACGCTTGCATGGCCTGTCCGGCGACCGCACACTGCCGAGCCCCAGGCGGCTGGGCCCGGGCTCCGCTGCGACAGAAGGAAAGGCCGAGAGGGGCGCCCACGGCTTCCGCGGCGGGCGCGGAAGGCGGCCCCGGTCAGGGCCTCATGCAGGGCGGACGGCTTGTGAAGTTCAGGCATTGGCCGCAAGTGTAGCCCAAGCCCGCGCGGCCGCAGCGGCGCCCGCTTCACGCGGCCCTGCGCCACAATCCCACCCGAGCCGGCATCTCGACCGGCCCACCCTCAGGAGCCCCATCGTGAGCGAACACATAAAGAATGTCGGCGACGCCGATTTCGACGCCGAAGTGCTGAAGTCCGGCGAGCCGGTCCTGGTCGACTTCTGGGCCGAATGGTGCGGCCCCTGCAAGGCGATCGGACCGATCGTCGACCAGGTCGCGCAGGAATTCGCCGGTCGCGTGAAGGTGGTCAAGCTCAACATCGACCACAACCCCGGCACTCCGCGCCAGTACGCGGTGCGCGGCATCCCGACCCTGATGCTGTTCAAGGACGGCAAGGTCGCAGCCACCCAGGTCGGCGCGGTCAACCGCGGCCAGCTGACCCAGTTCGTCCAGAAGGCCATCTGAGATTCGCGGGTCGGGCAGGCTGAGGCTTGTCCGACCCGGCTTCAGCGTTGACGCTTCGACTTGGCTTCGTCCTCGGCGATGAAGCGGCGGAACTTCCAGAACATGAAGCCGCCCATGGCCAGCATGAAGGCGATCACGGCCAGGCTCGCCAGCCCGGCATCGGTGTTGAACAGGGCACGCCAAGCGTCCATCGGTGTCCTCGGTGGCTGTGTGGATCAAGCGCGAAGACTGCGCCCCCGGCCGCCTCCTGCGTTTGACACGCATCAATCGCTCTCTGGCTGATCGCGCGTTCGAGCCTGAACCATCACCGGCCGCGCCCTCTGCGCGTCTTGCCCGGCCCCGCCTCGGCGTGTAGTGTTCGCAGCATTCGCGGTGCGATCACGCCCGCCACCCTCTGCAGCACCCCTCCCCGCATCCCCCCAACGATTCTCACGAATCCATCGCTCGCACTGCGCGAGGTACCCCTTGTCCGAGAACGAAACCCCGAACGGCGACGCCGTGCCGACGCGCGCCGAATCGACGCCTGAAGTGGCCGCACCCGCTCCCACCCGGCCGCCGCGCGCGCCGCGTGCGCCCAAGGCGAGCGCCGCCGCAGCACAACCCGAACTGCCGCTGGCCACCAGCACTCAACTGCCGCCACAGCCCGAACCCGTGGCGTCCGCCGAGGCGCCGCGCGCCCAGGCTCCTGCGGCACCGGTCGCCGAGGTGACTGCGCCTGCGCCCATGGCGGCCACGCCGCCCGCCGCACAAGCTTCGACCTCCGAAGGCAGCGCATCCAGCGACTCCACACCCGCTGCACCGGCATCGGAAGGTGTCGCTCCAGCGGCGGAAGGCGCGGCACCCGCTGCCGAAGGCGGTACCGAAGACGCCGCAGAACAGGCCCGCCGCGAGCGGCGCGAGAGTCGCCGCGAGTTCCGGGAGCGCCGCCGCGAGCGCCGCAACCGTGAGCGCGCGCAGGGAGGCGGCCAGCAGAACAACGGCGACGCCGACGACGACAACCTGCCGCCGCCGCAGAACACCCCCTACCAGCCGCCGGCCAACCTGCCGAGCTACAGCCTGACCGAGCTGAAGCGCATGCGCGCCGACCAGCTGATGGACCTGGCCGAGACCCTGCGCATCACCGAAACCGTCGCGCGCATGCGCAAGCAGGACGTCACCTTCGCGATCATGAAGGTGCTGACCCGCTTCGGCGACGGCGTCGCCGGCGAAGGCGTGCTGGAAATCCTGCCGGACGGCTTCGGCTTCCTGCGCGGCGCCGAGGCGAGCTATCTGGCCGGCCCGGACGACGTCTACATCTCGCCCAGCCAGATCCGCCGCTTCAACCTGCGCACCGGCGACTACATGACCGGCCGCATCCGCTCACCGAAGGACGGCGAGCGCTACTTCGCGCTGGCCAAGGTCGACACCATCAACGGTGAGCCGCCGGAAGCCTCGAAGAACAAGGCCCTGTTCGAGAACCTCACGCCGCTGTTCCCGCGCAAGCGCTTCGTGCTGGAGCGCGGCAACGGCAGCACCGAGGACATCACCGGCCGCATCATGGATCTGATGAGCCCGATCGGCAAAGGCCAGCGCGGCCTGATCGTGTCGCCGCCGAAAGCCGGCAAGACCATGCTGCTGCAGAACATCGCCTCGGCAATCAGCTACAACCACCCGGACGTGCATCTGATCGTGCTGCTGATCGACGAGCGCCCGGAAGAAGTCACCGAAATGAGCCGCACCGTGCGCGGCGAAGTGGTCAGCTCGACGTTTGACGAGCCCGCCGCCCGCCACGTGCAGGTCGCCGAGATGGTGATCGAGCGCGCCAAGCGCCTGGTCGAACACAAGAAGGACGTGGTGATCCTGCTCGACTCGATCACCCGCCTGGCGCGCGCCTACAACACCGTGGTGCCGAGCTCGGGCAAGGTGCTGACCGGCGGCGTCGATGCCAACGCCCTGCAGCGCCCGAAGCGCTTCTTCGGCGCGGCCCGTAACGTCGAGGAAGGCGGCTCGCTGACCATCATCGCCACCGCCCTGGTCGAGACCGGCTCGAAGATGGACGAAGTGATCTACGAGGAGTTCAAGGGCACCGGCAACATGGAAGTCCACATGGACCGCCGGATCGCCGAGAAGCGTGTCTACCCCGCGGTCAACATCAACCGCTCCGGCACCCGCCGCGAAGAGCTGCTGATCGACCCGGACTTCCTGCAGAAGATCTGGATCCTGCGCAAGCTGCTGCACCCGATGGACGAGCTCGCCGCGATCGAGTTCCTGCTCGACAAGATGAAGAACACCAAGACCAACGAGGAGTTCTTCAACTTCATGAAGCGCTGATCCAGCGCCGATGGAGGTCCAGGACCAAAGCCCGCGCGGAGCGATCCGCGCGGGCTTTTCGTTTCACCGCTGCAGCATCGGTCGCGCATTGCCGCCGGAGGCCCGGCGCGGGCCCCTGGCCGCGACTTACTCCAGCTCCACCGCCCCCATGTCGCAGCGGCCGCCCTGTGGCCGCGGCACCCCGCGCTGATCCATGGCGGGAGCATTGTCACAGTCGACCGCATCGATCACGACGGCATGGATCGCCGGCAGGGGCAGCGCAGTCGGCGTGGTTCCACCGTTGTCCTGGGTCGGCCCCACGATGGCGATGCGGCGACCGTCGACGAGTTGCTCGCCTACGTCGTGATTGCCGCCGCCGTCGATGACCCAGTCCGGGTGCGCCCAGGCCTCGCTGCCGCCTGACATCTCGATGAGGCTGCGGGACACCCGGGTCGGCGCCT
>LNFM01010937.1_pt1 | contig 12537 bp, 14 predicted proteins | sample 596031 | NCBI WGS metagenome assembly LNFM01 (sample SAMN04254537, study PRJNA301005) | activated carbon metagenome | isolation source: dual media filters at the Ann Arbor, Michigan drinking water treatment plant | place: USA: Ann Arbor
TTAGTTTGATATTAAGGAAAACTTCTTTCCAACAATTAGATGAAGTTATTATTAAATCCAATACCACAGCAAAAATTAATCGACGCGATGCCGAAGTTTCTTTTGAATTAAAAGCAGCGGAGATACAAGAAATTCCTGTGGAAGGACGAGACATCACAAGAGTGTTGTATCGATTACCCAATGTTTCACAAGCAACAGGTTTTTATCCTGAAGCACCCAATGTGAGTATCAATGGTGCTAACGGTCTTTTTACTTCTTACTTAATTGACGGGATGGACAATAACGAACGCTTTTTAGGTGGACAAAAGTTTGCTATTCCATCAGGTTTTGTAAAAGATATTACTGTTTTAACTAGTAATTTTTCGGCTGAATATGGACTTACCGGAAGTGGTATTGTTGACATTACGCCCCGATCTGGTTCGAATAAACTGACTGGAGAATCTTTTTTTATCACACGACCAGGTCCAGCAATTGATGGCACTTCGCCTTTCGCACAACGCGATTTATCAGGAAATCAAGTAAAAGACGGTTTTGCTCGTTACCAAGCTGGTGGCGGAATTGGCGGTGCTTTTGTTAAAGACAAAACCTTTTATTACTTCAATTTTGAACACACGACCGATCTGAAAGATAATTTATTGAACGTGCCCCAATTTGGAGTTATAGAAACAGTAAGAGGGACCAATACGTTTAATTATTTTTCTTCTAAAATAGACCAACTTTGGACAAAAAATTTTAGAAGTTCGCTTCGTGCCAATATTGGTTTAGTAGATGTTGAAAGACAAGGCGGCGGATTAGAAGGTGGTGCAGCATTTCCTTCATCTGCCAATACGCAAAAGAGAAACAGCGTTTTACTTGCGTTGAAAAACTCCTATAACTTTGGAAAAGTAAGTGGCGAAACCAATATTCAATACAGTCGTTTTAATTGGGATTACGCCAATCCATTAGATGCAAATGCACCGCAAGTTGTTGTTTTGGGAACTAACGACGAAACCTTGGCTATATTGGGGCATCCTGGTTATTATTTTAAAGCAGTAGAAAATACGGTTCAATTTCAACAAAAATTCAAATACTATTTAGACAATCACACCATTAAATCGGGTTTTAATTATATTAGAGGCAACCACGAATTGTTTGGTGGCGGAAATCCAAATGGAAATTATACCGTAAAACTTACCCAAGCTCAAATAGACGATATTAGAAATAGCGGCATTGGCAGCGGTTTAAGTATCAATGATATTCCGTCAAATGCAACGGTTACAAATTACAATGTAGAATTGCGTCCTGCGTCTTTTGGAACAAATCAAGACATTTATTCGGCTTATGTTGAGGATTTATGGTCGGTCAGCGATAAACTTAATATCACTTTAGGATTGCGCTATGATTATGATAATCTATCAAAAGGAGGAAGTGATAAAGGCGATACCAACAACTTGGCACCGCGTATTAATTTTAATTATAAACTCAATAACACTAGTAGCATTCGTGGTGGTTATGGTATTGCATATGATAAAATAAACTATGCGATTTATAGTGATGCTTTGCAACAAAACACCAAATCAGCCGATTATAGAACGCAATTACAGGAATTTATTGATTTGGGAATTTTACCAGCCAATACAAATCTCGACGCCATTACCTTTAACGGAAATATTTCAGCAAATCTTTCTAATGTAAATTATCTTCAAGGACCTTCAGGTGACTTATTGCAAGGGCAACGCGAAGGAGCGTTTTCAAATGAAAGAAGAGTATTAAATCCAAATGGTTATAAAAATCCGTATTCGCATCAGTTTGCATTAGGATATCAAGTACAATTGGATGAGAATAAACTATTTTTTGTAGATGTTGTTCACAATCGCGGTGCCGATTTATTTCGACTGAGAAATCTAAATGCTGCGGCAGAATATACCATTGATCCTAATAATGTAATCATCAGAACACCAGCTGAAGCTGATGCGACACGGCCAATTCCAATTGTTGGAGGAACGGCAACCATAAACGGAAATACAGTTACTGGTGTCGCTAGAAATGTTATTATTACCGAAAGCGAAGGCAAATCGAGGTATTATGCTTTAAGTTTGAATTACCAAAAAGCTAGAGGAAAAGACAATTATTCGTATCGATTGAATTATACATTATCATCTTTAAAAAATGATACGGAAGATATTAATTTTAGAGCGATGGACGGAAATAATTATGGCAACGAATGGGGACCATCAATTAATGACAGAACTCACAATATTAATGGAATTTACAGTTATTATCCGTTTACAGGAACAACCATAACTTTAGCTGGATTGTTGCAAAGCGGTCAACCCATTAACCGAATTCCACTTGGATTTGGAACAACCGATTTAAATGGTGATGGTTCAGGGTTTAGCGATGCTTATCAAGGAAATAGTGATCGCTTTCCGGGTGAAAGTAGAAATAATGATCGTTTGCCTTGGAGCACTACTTTTGACATTGGTGTGCAGCATCAATTTAAAATTTCTGGGAACAACAAAATTGAATTGAGAGCCGACATTTTTAATGTATTCAATGCTGAAAACCTAAGTGGTTATAGTAACAATGCTACGCAAAGCAATCAAATTCAAGGTGGATCAAGTGCTAGTGGATTGTTTACGCAGCGTAATGCTTCTCCGCCAAGACAGTTTCAGTTTGGAGTGCGTTATTTATTTTAAATTTGCGTTAGGGAAAGAAGCGGCATCCTTTTGTGTAGCTTGCGAAACAAAAGATAGAGTGAATAGCCCGACCAGTCATTGCGAGGCACGAAGCAAACTGGTAACGCCATAAAACAGAAAAAATGTTTATACTCAATGCAAACGAGCCAAATGAATTGGCAACTTATTTACAGAAGCAACAATGGCTTGGTTTAGATGAAAAAATTCTATCGTTAACAAAACCCGGTGAAGGTAATATGAATTATGTATTGCGAGTTACTACCGAACACCGAACTTTTATTGTCAAGCAATCGCGGGCTTATGTCGAAAAATACCCGCAAGTTGCTGCGCCAGAAAAGCGTGTTGTCACGGAAGGTGCTTTTTATAAGAAGATTTCGAGTGAAAAAACAGTTCAAAAATTTATGCCCAAATTGATCGGACTTGATGTTGAAAACAATATTATGGTTATTGAAGATTTGGGCAACTCCAATGATTTTACTTTATTGTATGATGAAAAGCATCATTTGAATGAACTCGAACTGATTGAATTGATAGCATATTTAAACCGATTACACAGCGCATTTCAAAAAGCAGTTATTGATGAAGAACTAGCTAATTTGGATTTGCGAAAACTCAATCACGAGCACATTTTTCAGTATCCATTTATGGAAGAGAATGGTTTTAATTTAAATTCGGTGCAAAATGGTTTGCAGGAATTGGCTTTGGCTTATAAAAATAATAAGGAACTAAAAAAACAAATTTCGACTTTAGGGTTGCTCTATTTATCTAAAGGAAACTATTTGTTGCACGGCGATTATTATCCCGGAAGTTGGTTGAAAACAGCCGATGGCATTAAGATTATTGATCCTGAGTTTTGCTATTATGGGTTGAGAGAATTTGATTTGGGCGTTTTACTAGCTCATTTGTATTTGACCCGACAAGACGACGATTTAATACAAGTTGTAAAAAGAGAATACAAAGTTTATAGCGAATTAGATTTAAAAATCTTAAACGGCTTTATTGGAGTTGAAATAATGCGCCGTTTGATTGGATTGGCGCAATTGCCGTTGCAAATGGATTTGGATGCAAAAAAAGAATTGCTTTCGTTTGCAAAAACCTTAATTTTAAATTAATAGAAAATGAAACTTAAATTATTGATATTGATTTTGTTGTTTAGTTATCAATTCCAAGCACAAACTAAAGTTTGGTTTGATACTGACATCATGATTGGAATGCCTGATAAGGAAGCAAGAGAGGTGGATGATGGCATTACATTAATCATGGCACTTAAACAACCCCAAATAGAAATTGTTGGCATAAGCAACATCACTTATGTCGATTATGGTTTTGGCGTAATTCAAAAAATATTGAATTGGCATAACAAAGGAAAAGCAATTCCGGTGTATAAAGGTTCTGCCTTTGCAAATGATTTGGGAACTGAAAACGAAGGAACAAAAGCTTTGTATGCTGCCTTGAAAAAAGAGAAACTGACTATTTTGGCTTTAGGGCCAATGACTAATATTGCCACCCTAGTCAAAAACCATCCAGATATTATTCCGCAAATAGAACGTGTAGTTATTTGCGCCGCAAGAACGCCTGATTTACCTTTTAATCCGGGCAATGGGAAATTAAATGTGTTTGATTATAACTACGAGTTTGATGAAGCCTCAATGGATGTTTTACTTAATTCTCCTATTCCGTTGGAATTTGCTGGTTATGAACCCAGTTCGTATACGCATATTGGCAACATTGATTTAGCGAGTTTGGATACCGATAACGAAGCTGATAAATGGTTGTTTGACATCGTTCAGCCTTGGATGGAATTGAACGAAAAGTATTTTGGCGTTCGGGGATTTATTCCATTTGATTGCTCTACTTTAGGATTGGTTACGCATCCAGAATATTTTACATATTATGAAAATATTCCAATAAAAGTTACGTTTAAAAAGAACGATGCTCTAGGAATTCAACCGGATAAACCTTTTAAAAATTTCTTGGAAGTATCGTATGAATTCAAAACCAAAAAGAAAGTGAAATACGCCCGAAGAGCTTTGCAAGGTTTTGAAGAAAAGATAGTAGAAACTTTAAGTGCTAAAAACTAATTCATAGTTTTTCAGGAATTAAATGGGAGAATTTCTCCTGCAGATGTTTGTTTTTTTTGTAAAATTCGGAGTTGATTAAATCCTCAAAAGTATCGATGTCATTTAAAGTTTCAAGTAAAGAAAAACCAATGTTTTCTTCAGATAATTCTTGAAGTGTAATTTCTAATAAATTGTTTTTACTCCATGGTTTATTTTCGAATAGCATCGGAATTAAGGAATTCATGCCTATTAAGTAATACCCGCCATCTTCAGCTGGACCAAAAACGACTTCCATTTTTTCTAATGCTGCAAAACTATTTAGAATAATAGCTGTAGAAATTTCGGGCAAATCAGATCCAATTAAAACAATAGATTTGTAACCTTGTTTAAAACCATCAAAAAAAGCATTTTGCATTCTTTTTCCTAAATCATTTCCCGATTGCACTTTCTTAGGAACCTTAGCCCATTTGGTATTTATGATGGTATCCGAAAAATAAATTACTGTATCAATATCAATATTTTCGGTAGCTTTTTCAGTAATTTGTACTAATTGCGTATACACTTCAAAAGCGCCTTCATCACCTATGGTTTTGGCTAATCGGGTTTTGACTTTACCCAATTTTATATTTTTTACAAAAATAATTAGAAGTTGTTTCATAAATGAACAAAGAAGTTAATATACTTTTTTTCCTTTAATTAAATATTTGCTCCATTCTTTTGAAAATGCGTGGACGTTTTCTGTTGGAACTTGATTGTTATCTACAACTTTTTGGTCTTTATTTTTCCATTCAAAAATTCCTCCATATAAATTAAAGACATTTTTATATCCTATTTTTTTAAGTTTTGTGCCAATATTCTCGCTTCGTATTCCAACTGAACAATAAACAACAATGGTGTCGTTAAAGTTTTTATATTTTTCTTTAACAATTTTTGAATTAAATTTATCGTAGCCAACACAACTGGCACTTTCAAGATGACTTATGTCAAATTCTTTTTGCTCTCTAGTATCTAATAAAATAGGATTTTTTAATTTTTTAAATTCTTCAATGGTTACGTAAGGTATATTTTCTTTGTTGAATTTACTCAAAAGTTTATCAATTGGTGATTGAGCAAAAATGCCTGTAGAAAATAAAAGATATAAGATATACTTCATTATTTATTAATTTAATATAAGTTAAAACTAATCATAGTTTAGAATACAACTCAAAATAAAAATGTAAATGTAATTTTCACAATGTTTTGTAAAAACTTCAAATTAATTAGGACATTTAATTATTTTTTTTGTCAATTTCTAGAATTCCAGAAACATAATCTTCTACAATTTTTTTTGCCTTTTCAAAGTCTACATCATTAACTTTCAACGTAACCGGGTTAAAACCTCCTGCTGTTAATGCCCAGGGTTCAATACTAGACATATATTGATTAACAGCAAAGACTTCTATGTTTTCACTCTCTAATAAATTTTGAATATTTTTTGATTCAATTAAATCACCACTAAAGACATTTATCATACTCTTACTTTTTCATAATTATAAAGCAAAGTTGCTATTAAAAATGTTTTGTAAATGTCTTCTACTTGACATTTGAGTAAAAATTATTTTTTTAATTGAATTTTGAAATATCTTCAATAATTAATTCTTTCCTGTTGTAGTGAATTAATCCCTCATGTTCCAGGTCGTTCAATAAAATAGTTGCGGTTTGTCTTGAGGTACAGATAATTTGAGCGATGTCTGTTTGAGTAAGGTAATTTTCGACCGTGTACTTATTTTCCGTTTTAACGCCCTCATTTTCAGCCCAATCCTTTAAAAATACGACTAGTCTAGTTCTGGCATCTTTAGAAATTAAATTAGAATAGCTGTTTTTAATACGTTTCATTTTTAAACCTACAAATTTGGTATATGAAAGTGCTAAACTTGGGTTCTGTAGCAATAAATTCTCAAAATCGGACATTAAAAAACTACAGATGCTTACTTCATTAGTAAGTGCTACTGCTTGTTCGTTAGAATTAGTATCGTTTGCTAAATCCAGCTCACCAAACAAATCTCCTCTTTGAATAATGTCTTTAATGGTTTCATTTCCATCTTCATCAATAGAAACAATCTTAATGTTTCCTGTTTTTAGGAAAAAAATTCTTGGAACTTCTGAGGAAGAAAAGTAAATAACTTCTCCTTTTTTGGCTTTCTTAAAACCAACAATTATGCAGAGTTGTTTAATTTGTGATGAATTTAAAGCACTAAATAGTTTGTGATCTCTTAAATACCAATATTTTAATTCGTCGTACATGATAAGTTGGTTTAGGTTGGTTGTTACTTTGTTTTTGCTTAATTATTTTTGTTTGTGAGATTATTAAAATTTTAGGTTTATATCATAATAGTAATTTTTAAAACAACTAAATAACTTTAATTCAATACAGCTAACTGAAATTCAACTTTCTTTTTAAGTTCTTCACTTGCGGGATAAATTCTCCTACTAATGTTTAGTCCGTTCCACAGGTTTAGTAAATAGTTTCCAATAAATTCTGAATTTAAATTTGGGTTCACCTTGTTATTTGCTTTTGCTAATTCTATTTGTTCAATAAAAATTTGTTCTAGTTGAATTAAATGCAATTTTGCTTGATTTGTTAGTTCTTTGTCTATACAATCTAGTTCAACAATTGTATTTCCTGCAAAACATCCATTTATTGCTTTATTTGGAGTATCGCATGCCAATTTCAAAAAAATTGATTTTATTAATTCTATTGGATTATCTGTTTCGTTTAATGCTTTTCTAAAATTATTTAAGGACTTGTTATCGTAAACTTTAATAATTTCAAGAAATAAATCTTTTTTACTACCAAAAGTGTTATAAAAACTTCCTTTTTGAATTTGCATAACATTAATTAAATCTTCCAAACTAGTAGATTTATAACCTTTTAATCGAAAAAGTTCAGATGCTTTTTCCATGGCTAATTCTTGGTCAAATATTTTATGCCTTCCTGCCATAATCTTTTTTTTTGTTAAAGTACAAAATTGTACCGATTAGTCAAAATAGAAAATATTTTAATACTTGCTACTATTTTTGATAATATTATGAACATACAAATCTTAAAAAAAATAAATGTCTCTGATTTTATTACTTACTTGTCTTTTCAATGTTTTACAAAACTGAACTAACTGTAGTGATTTTTGCTTACTATTTTCGAACTTTAAAATGGAATGAACTGTTGCTTTTCCAATGCCTTTTGTACCACTGGTAATTAAGACTTTATAGTTTTGTAGTGTAAACATTTTCTATGATTTTATTTTATTGAATTATCTATTTGATTTACTTTAGATAATAGTTGATGAACTGGACATTTCTTAGCAATAATAAGTAGACGTTTTTTTTGATCCTCAGAAATGTTTCCTTTTACTTCAATGGTTGTTTTGATCTCCTGAGTATTACCTTGCTCTAGTAAGGTCAGCGAAATATTTAAAGTAAAAATTTCCCAACCTTTTCTATCCGCATACATTTTCAACGTAGCAGTTGTGCATGTCGCTAAGGCCGCTAGTATCAGTTCAAAAGGATTAAAACCTTGGTCTTGACCACCATCAGTAGTAGGTTCATCGCTAATAATTTGATGATTACCATTGCTTATTTCAGTAGTATAATTGCTACCTTGAAATACCGATTTTATGTTTGTAGTTTCCACTTTTAATTTTTTTTTGAAATTTGTTTCTTAGGAAAATTCTAGAATTTAATTAAGATTTTCTATTTGATTATTTGTTACTTATTGGTTATTTGAAAACCTTCCAAAATAGCAAAACCTTTAAGTTGTTTTATGATATTAACTCATTATTTTAGTAAGATATAATTGTTTCTTTCTTACTCTTTCATATACGTTAATTTATCTAACAGCAACAAAAGGACTTTCAATATCAAAATAGAATTCACTATCTGAAAAATAATCTTGATTTGAATTCAACATGTTTTTGTTCAATCTTTTATTAAAAAAGCAAATAATTTTTATTAGTGTTTTCATATCTATTTAATTTTAAAAGCCATTAAATTTTTATAGTATTCAATGGCTTTTAGATTAGTTTATTTAAACAATTCGTTTAATGGAACGCTCACTACTTTGAAAGGCAATACTGGAGGTGTATTTAATTTTCCGTCTTTATCATTAATAATATGGTTCAATTGACTATTTACAGTATATAGTCGACCATTTCGTATTGAAGAAGCTGTTGGTCTGTCATAAACCGATTGGAATTTGTCATGAATAGTCAAGGTAGCTAATGAATAGTCTTTATTGAATTTGGCTGAAAAAATAGCACCAGCTTGAGAATATACATTCACCATTAAAAGCTGTCCGTTATGAAAAAACATTCCATCTGAACCAGAAAATGATTTGGTTGCATCATCCTCTTTCAATTGAATGGACTTCTTTTTATAATTTTAAAGTTTGTGATTAATTGTGTGTTTGTTAGTAATTAAATTTGTTCCGCTAAAGGCCAGTCAATTTCCAAGCCTGTTATGTTGTGCAGATAGTTACTGATGGTTTTGTCACCTATAATTATTACGGTATCTATCAAGTTTCCTTCAGAATATCCTGCATTTAAGAAAGTTTCTTTAGCATCAATAGATACTTTACCTCTGTTTTCGACAACTGCTGTTGTAAATTGTACTAACGCATCTAATTTTGCGTCAAATGATGCTGAACCTTTTCTGATTTCAAGGATTTGCTCTTCCGTTAGGCCACTGAATTTTCCAAAAACGGAGTGAGCCGATTGGCAATAACGACAACCATTAATTTCACTGGTTACTAAATTGATGATTTCTCTTTGTTTACCATTTAATGTGCTTTTACGGTTTTGTAAGGCCAAGTAGTCGCCAAGTGCTGTTTCGCTTTTTGCATAGTAGGCATAAAGGTTTGGAACAAATCCAATCATTTTGTGTAAACTATCAAAAATTTGTTGATTGTTTGAAGAAACTTCTTCACGTGTTGGAACTGTAAAAGTTCTGTTTGCTGTTGTATTCATAATACTTTTTTATTTAAAGTTGTTTGTCATTATTGACATTACAAAGATGCGACAGCAAGCAAGCGTTTTCCAATCAACTAGATTAGGAAAGAACAGGAAACTGGATGAATAAAAGAAGTGAAACTAGATTAACTTTATTTATGAACTCTAGTGTTTCTAAGCTTAGACATGTATTGGGTTGTCATACCAAGAAAAGATGCCAATGCATATTGAGGAACGCGATTGGCGATTTTAGGATAATTTTGTTCAAATTCAGTAAAGCGCTCTTCGGCAGTTTTGGTGAGATTACTAATGAGTCGTTTTTGTATTCCTGCGAAGGATCTTTCAGCCATAATTCTGAAAAACGTTTCAAATTTATGATTGCTTGCTTTTAACTTTTGTTCGCTTTCATAATCTATCTGTAGTACGATACTATCTTCAAGTGCAATCACAAACATTGAGGCTGGTTGTTGATAAATAAAACTACTATAATCGGATATCCACCAGTCTTCGACAACAAACTGAATGGTGTGCTCTTCTCCTTCATCGGCTACAACATAAGCTCTAAATGCACCTTGAATTACATAGTTTCGGTATTTTGCAACAAAATCAGGTTGGATAATAAATTGTCTTTTTTTTACTTTAGTAATTTTAAAACAAGAAACAAACTCCTGAATTTCGTCTTCATTTAAAGAAACTCTCTTTGATATATGATCAATTAGGGCTTGATGATGTTCCATAATTTTTTTTTAAGTAATTGTTGTTCGCTAAAATAAATTTTAGGTTTAAAAAAGTCAAATTTAGGAAAACTAAATTTGACTACCAATTGATTAAATATTATAGCGTTGTATCACATTTGTTTTCTAGTTTCAGAACTGTAAATAGACTGAGATAATTTCTTAAATTTTTCTCTCAAAATCATCATATCATCACTTACTTTTTTATCCAAAACCTTTGCATAATGTTGAGTTGTTCTTAAATTTTTATGCCCAAGCATTTTGCTTACGCTTTCAATAGGAACGCCATTGGTAAGTGTTACTGTAGTTGCAAAAGTATGTCGAGCAATGTGAAATGTTAGTTCTTTTTCGATTTCACAAACACCGGCAATTTCTTTGAGGTAAGCATTCATCTTTTGGTTGGATAGAATAGGTAGAAGTTTGTCTTCATTCAAACATTGTGGATGATTTTCGTATTTATCGATTATCATTTGCGTAACTGGAAGGATAGGAATTTTGGAAGCGCTTTCAGTTTTTTGTCTGTGAGTAAATATCCATTTTTCGCCATCTATACCATAGCTCATATGAGACTTTGTTAAGTTTTTGACATCAATATATGCTAAACCTGTAAAGCAGCTAAAAAGAAAAATATCGCGAACTAATGAAATTCTTTCTGTTTTGAAATCTTTTTCGATTATATTTTGAATTTCAGCTTCAGTTAAATAAACTCGTTCTACTTCTTTGACTTTTGATTTGTAGTTTGCAAATGGGTTTTTATCTAGCCAGTCATTGGCCAAACAAAGTTTGATTATTTTATTGAAGTTTTTTAGGTATTTGACAGCTGTATTATTAGCACAGTTTCTAACGCTTCGTAACCAAAACTCGTAATCGGTTATAAAAGCATGATCAATCTTTGTAATATCTATATCGGAAATATTGTATTTCCATTGCATGAATTCAATAGTATGCTTGAGTGAAGTAGTGTAGCGTTCTAATGTTCCTGGAGCATATTCTTTCCCCACCAGTTCTTTAATTTTGTTATTGTGGTCTTCGAAAATGGGAACAAGCATTCTTTTACGCTCTTCGTTACCAAGCAGCTTATTTTTAAAGTTTTCAATTGATAAAACTTCGTTTCGGTGGAGTAGTTCCATTTGAGCATCTAAAACCTTCGACTTCATTAAATCAAGATAGCTGTTGATTGAACGAGCTTCTTCTGTTGCACCTTTCATTTTAGAGAGTTCATTTGACCATCTGGTTTTTTCTACAAACTTTTTGGTACTGAATTCCAGTCGTTTTCCATCAACTGTTAGTCTAACATAAATTGGAAGTAATCCGTTTGCGTTGGCTTTTGTGCTCTTTGCATAAAAGTGAAGTGTGATTTTTGTTTTCATTGTGGTGACCAATTAATTATTATTCAAGTTAAATTTCAATATTAAAACAAACAAGATGTTTATTGATTGAACTTGTTGTTGAACAAGTCTTTGAACCTAATGTTTGTTAAGGTTGAGGTAATTTATCGAGACCCTAATTTGTCATTTTTTTAGGGTCTCGATTTTATCTCGATTGTAATAAGATTGAATGAATAATTTGGTATGTCTGGAAAAGCAAAAACCCCGTAAATCATAAGATTTACAGGGTTTTGATACCATTTAGGATTTTTTAAGCGGAGAAAGAGGGATTTGACTACCTATTTCAACGTATTCTATAACAGCTCGTTACAATTGAATTTTTATTTGGGTAACCGATTTTACCCCCTTTTTAATCGTAAATGATTCATTTCATTTGTGAGTTGTAAATATACTCATTTGCAATGATATAGCAAATTAAAATTCAATAAACATTACTAAAAATTGAACAAGTTATTAAAGTGTTTGATTGTCTACATCTTGATTAAAACTTGTTTTTATATTTATTCAATTTTAACCAAAAATCAAGTGAGTTACTTGTTCATATTTTATGCCACTATATGTACAGAACTCTTCAATCGTTAGAAACTCATTTTCGAGCTTATTGAGGTCTTTTTTTATCTTTTGCATCAATCTAGTACTTTGACGATAACTCTTGCCTGTTATGCGCTGTATGTCCTTTGGATAGATGCATACCC
>LNFM01011804.1_pt1 | contig 12537 bp, 5 predicted proteins | sample 596031 | NCBI WGS metagenome assembly LNFM01 (sample SAMN04254537, study PRJNA301005) | activated carbon metagenome | isolation source: dual media filters at the Ann Arbor, Michigan drinking water treatment plant | place: USA: Ann Arbor
AGCTCCCGTCGGACACCGTGACGTCCACACTGCTCCCCGCCGAGACCTCGGCCCCTGCGGCGGGACTCTGGGCCGTGATCTGACCCTCCGGCACGCCGGACGCCGGCTGCGACGTGACCGCGCCCGGGGTCAGCCCGAGCGAGGTGAGCGTCGCGGCGGCGGAGTCGGCGGTCTGACCGACCACGTTCGGCACCGTGACCCTCGTCGCCGGCGCGGTGACCGTGGTGGCCGCGGTCGTGCCGGGACCGGAGCTGACGGTGACCGCGACGGTGGAGCCGACGGGCACCTGCAGCCCGGCCGCCGGGTCCTGGCCCGTCACCGAGCCCACCGGGGCCGACGCGCTCTCGGCGCGGATGATCCGCGCCTCAAGTCCCGCGTCGGTGAGCTGGGCGGTCGCCTGTGCTTGAGAGAGGCCGGTCAGGGCGGGGACCGCGACGTTGCCGGTGCCCTGGCTCACGTTCACGACCACCCGGGTGCCCTCGTCGGCCTCGGTGCCGGCCGGGGGCGTGGTGTTGATGACGATGCCCCGGGCCACGTCGGCGCTGAGGCGGCCGGCGGTCGCGGGCGAGTAGCCCTCGCCGCGCAGGATCGACACCGCGTCGGCGGCCGTGCGGCCGGAGACGTCGGGCACCGTCGGGCCGTCGTCGCCGAAGACGAAGAAGAGGGCGACGCCCGCGAGCACGAGCGCCGCGATCACGGTGGCGACGATCCAGGGCCAGCGGCGGGGCGGTGCCGGTAGGGGCGGCGGAGGGACGACGGGGGCCGGGGGGCGCTCCTCCACCTCGTGGAGCAGACGGCCACGCAGCGCCTCGGGCCTGGGCACACGCCCGGCCAGGGCATCGTCGATCGTGCGCTCGAGCGCCGGGGGCACCGCAGCGCCGGCGAGCAGGTCGCGCAGCGTGCCCGCGACCTCGGAGACCCGGGCACGCGAGAAGCGGGTGACGCGCAACGCGCCGTCGTCGTCGATCATCGCCGACCCCACCACCGTGTCGCCGGCCCCCGCCACGTGGTGCCGCGCGGTGATGCAGGCGTCGAGCAGCTCGACGGCGTACCCGGTGGCCTGGGCGACGGGAAGCGGCGCACGATGCCGGGCAACCTCCTCGAGAGAGACCCCGCCCACCAGCTCGGTGGCGGCGAACGCCCCACCCCCCGGGAGCTCGCCCGCATCGAGCACGGTCAGCCCCACGGGCGAGTGGCTGCGGACCGCCGACATCCGCCGGGCCTCCTCCAGCAACGTCTCCGCACTGGCCGAATCACCCGGACCAACGAACCGCAGCGCGACCTCACGGCCCAACCGGCGGTCGAGAGCGACGTACACACGCCCCGCCTCACCCCCACCGAGGGCGCGGATCAGGTCATACCGGTCGGCGACCACATCACCGGGTCCGAGGGCGTTCACGGGCGTGACCCTACTGAGGTGGGCTCTGACGTACTCCGCACATAGCTGCTCAGGATGACCCATCGGGATCGCGATGGGTAGAGACTCCGCGGCGCGTAGCTCGTGCCGCGAGCGCAGGCGGCGTCGAGGCCTCCTTGCACCACCGGCCCATAGGTGGTGAGCTCAGCGCCGTGGAGCACCCTGAAGTCGCACTTCGCGAGAGCATCATGGACGGGCTGCGCGAGCATCTCGCGGCAAGCGGCGGCACGATTACACGTGACGAGCTCTATGAGTTCCCGGTTGGGGCGGGAGTCACCAGACGCCTCATTGATCGTAATAAGGGAATCTGGAACCCGCGCGATCTCGACGCGACGCTGTCGATCGTCAGCAGCCCGGACGGGCCCTACTCCGACCGGGTTGAGGCCGGGCTGCTGCGGTACTCCTACCGAGAAGGGCCGGTTGACGGGGACAACCGGAAGCTCCGCGTCGCAATGGCGCTCGGACTACCGCTTCTATTGCTTCGCAAGATCGCCCCGGGCCTCTACATGCCGGTCTTTCCGGTCTACGTCGTAGCGGACGACGGCGCCCGACGGGAGTTCGTTGTTGCGCTCGACGAAAGCCTGCGGTTCGTCGCTGATCCGGTCGCGCCCGCCGCCGCCGAGAAGCGATACGCCCAGGGGGTTGCCTGGCGTCGGCTCCACCAGCCGGAGTTTCGAGTCAAGGTGCTTCGGGCCTACGAAGGTAGCTGCACGATCTGTCGCCTGCGTCACCGCGAACTCTTGGACGCTGCGCACATCATCAGCGATGCGCACGACCACGGCGACCCCGTGGTACCGAACGGATTGAGCCTCTGCAAGATCCACCACGCTGCCTACGACCGGAACCTTCTTGGAGTCACAGGAGATGGAGAGGTCCGGATCAACGGACGGCTGCTCGATGAAGTTGACGGACCGATGCTTGAACACGGACTCAAGGAAATGCACGGGAAAGCGATCGTTCCGCCCAAGAGGCGCAGCGACCGGCCAGACCGGGACCGGCTCGACGAGCGCTACCAACGGTTCGCCTCCGCCGCCTGAGCCGGCGCAGGACTCGACCTTTGTAGAGGCTCGCGTGGGGCTGGAGGTCCGCCGGCAACGGTAGCCTGCGTCCGATGGCCGACGCGATTATCGAGAACCCCATCCTGAATACGCCGTTCGCCGAGCCGACGCGGCACTTCCGGTTCGGTGACGAGGGGATAACCGGTGAGATCGCGGAGGGGCGGCGCGCGTCGTCCTACTTCCTGCCGATCCCCGCCGCCAAGAAGAAGGGGCAGCTGCAGATCCCCGACTGGACCCTCGACCGCCTCGAGGAGACCAGGTTCATCAACCAGGTTCGCGAGAAGGTGGGCATGTGGCGCACCGGCGGTTGGGTCGGCGTCACGCCCACCACTCGCCGGCTGCTCGACCACTGGACCGACCCCGATCGCGACCGCAAGCTCTTCTTCTGTCAGATCGAGGCGCTCGAAACGGCGATCTACATCGCCGAGGTGGCTCACCGTTACGGCGATGCGTGGATCGCCAACGAGCTGCGCGAGAAGAGCGACCTGCACAACCCCGGCCTGATGCGCCTGGCCCTGAAGATGGCGACGGGGTCCGGCAAGACCGTGGTGATGGGGATGATCATCGCCTGGCAGACGCTCAACAAGCTGGAGCGCCCCCAGGACGGCCGCTTCGGCGACGCGTTCCTCATCGTCGCGCCCGGCATAACCATCCGTGATCGCCTGCGGGTGCTGCTGCCCTCGGACCCCGAGAGCTACTACCGACAGCGGGACCTGGTGCCCGCTGCCGACATGGCGCGGCTCGGCGAGGCCAAGATCGTCATCACCAACTTCCACTCCTTCATGTTGCGCGAGAGCGGAGCCGCGTCGCGGGTGACCAAGGCCATCCTCACCCAGGGCGGCCCGAGCCCCTTCACCGAGTCGCCCGACCGCATGGTGCGTCGCGTCTGCCGCGAGCTGGGCACCAAGCGCAACGTCATCGCGCTGAACGACGAGGCCCACCACTGCTACCGCCCCAAGGGCGACCCCGACGCGGGCGCCGGCCTGACTGGCGACGAGAAGAAGGAGGCCCAGCAGCGCGAGCGCGACGCGCGCGTGTGGATCTCGGGTCTCGAGGCCGTGGCCGCCAAGATCGGCATTCGGGCCGTCTACGACCTGTCGGCGACCCCGTTCTTCCTGCGCGGCTCGGGCTACAACGAAGGAACGCTCTTCCCCTGGGTGGTCTCGGACTTCTCGCTGATCGATGCCATCGAGAGCGGCATCGTCAAGGTGCCGCGCGTGCCGGTGGCCGACGACTCGGGCGCGGGTGCACAGCCCACCTACCGCGACCTGTGGCTGCGCATCCGCGACGACCTGCCGAAGAAGGGCCGCAAGGCGGCCGGCCTCGGCGAGGAGCCGCGCCCTCCGGCCGAGTTGGAGGGGGCCCTCCTCAGCCTCTACGACAACTACGCGAAGGCCTTCGCCCGCTTCGAGGAGCGCGCGGTCACCGACCCCGGCGCGGGGACGCCGCCCGTGTTCATCGTGGTCTGCAACAACACCAGCGTCTCCAAGCTGGTGTTCGACTGGATCGCCGGCTGGGAGAAGACGCTGCCCGACGACGCCGGCGCGGTGAAGGTGAAGGGCAAGCTCGACCTGTTCTCCAACGTCACCGACGACGGCGCCGACTGGCGCGACCGGCCGCGCACCATCCTCATCGACTCGGAGCAGCTGGAGTCCGGCGACGCGATGAGTGCCGACTTCAAGAGGATCGCCGCCCGGGAGATCGAGGAGTTCCGCACCGAGTACCGTCAGCGCTACCCCGGCCGGGACGCCGAGGCCCTCACCGACGAGAACCTGCTGCGCGAGGTGATGAACACGGTCGGCAAGCCCGGCAAGCTCGGCGAGCGCATCCGCTGCGTGGTGAGCGTGTCGATGCTCACGGAGGGCTGGGACGCCAACACCGTCACCCACATCCTCGGCGTGCGCGCCTTCGGCACCCAGCTTCTCTGCGAGCAGGTCGTGGGCCGCGGCCTGCGCCGGCGCAGCTACGCGGTCAACGACGGGGGCTTCTTCGAGCCCGAGTACGCCGAGGTCTACGGCGTGCCCTTCTCGTTCATCCCCTGCTCGGGCGCCACCACCGACCCGCCGCCCGGCAAGGCTGTCACCCGTGTGCGGGCGCTCGAATCGCGCGCGCATCTGGAGCTGACCTTCCCTCGCATCACTGGCTACCGTTACGAGGTGGGCACCACCGAGCTGCACGCCGTCTTCACCGACGAGCACCGCATGACCCTTTCCACCGAGGACATCCCGACCTCCACCGACGTCAGCGGCGTGGTGGGCGAGCGCGAAATCCACACCCTGGACGGCCTCCTCAAGTGCCGTCGCCAGGAGGTCGCCTTCGCCCTCGCCGACCGGGTGCTCCGCGAGCACTTCCCCGACACCCCGTGGCTGTTCCCCCAGCTCGTGGCCCACGCTCGCTCGTGGATGGACCAGTGCGTGACGCTGAAGGACAACACCTTCATCCAGCTTCTGCTCATCACCCGGCGCCAGTACGCGGCGGCAGCGCTGATCCACCGGGCCATCGTCGGAGCCGAGCCGGGGCCGCGCCGGGTGCTGGCCCAGCCCGCTCCCTACGACGCGCTCGGCTCCACCCGGACCGTCGACTTCGACACCACCAAGCCCTGCTGGGAGACCGACCCCGAGCGCTGCCACGTGAGCCACGTCGTGATGGACTCCAACTGGGAGAGCGTAGCGGCCGAGCGCCTGGAGGACATGCCTGAGGTGCTCGCCTACGCCAAGAACCAGGGGATCGGCTTCGCGATCCCTTACGTCTTGGACGGGGACGAGAGGTCGTACGTTCCCGACTTTCTGGTTCGCGTCGATGACGGGCAGGGCGTCGAGGATCCGCTGAACCTGGTCGTCGAGGTGTCGGGGGCCGCGCGGCGCGACAAGGCCGAGAAGGTGCAGACCGCCACCGAGCTGTGGGTGCCCGGTGTCAATAACCTCGGTGGCTTCGGACGCTGGAGCTTCGTCGAGGTCAGCAACCCCTGGGACGCCAAGAACCTGATCCGCGCGCACCTGGCCACCCGCCACCAGGAGACGCTCGCATGAGCCCGCCCCGCAGGAAAGCCCCCGCCGGACCGACGCCGGTCGAGGCGATCGAACACCAGGACGAGCGGGTCAACATTCCAACCGGCGAGCTGCGCGACTTCGTCGCCACCGACGAGGGCGCGCCGCCCAAGGTGCTCTACCCGCGCGACCCGAGCCTCGACCCGCAGCTGGTGTGGCGCGGCAAGGACGAGCAGGACGCCGAGGATCTCGCCGTCCCCAGCGTGCCGATCTATATCCAGGAGACGGTCCACCCGCGGGCGATCGTCGAGAACCTGCGCGACACCGCTGCGGCTGGCGAAGGTGAGCCGGAGCTAACGCTGTTCGACGACCTCTACGAGAGCGACTTCGACCGCCGCGTCGACTTCTACGAGCACCACGAGCGGTGGAAGAACCGCCTCATTCTGGGCGACTCGCTACTGGTCATGACCAGTCTCGCCGACAAGGAGCGGCTAAAGGGCAAGGTCCAAATGATTTACATGGACCCGCCCTACGGGATCAAGTTCGGATCCAACTGGCAGGTGTCAACGCGCAAGCGTGACGTCAAGGACGGCAAGGTCGAGGACGCGACCCGCCAGCCCGAGCAGATCAAGGCGTTCCGGGATACATGGGAGCTGGGGATCCACTCGTACCTCACGTACCTGCGCGATCGCCTGGTCGTGGCGCGGGAGTTGTTGACGGAAACAGGCAGCGTGTTCGTCCAGATCGGTGACGAGAACGTTCACCTTGTGCGGTCGGTGCTCGACGAGGTGTTCGGCAGCGACAACTTTGCGGCCATGATCGCCTTCCGGACGACAACGGGAGCCAGCAGTCCGATGGCCGCCACCAAGGTCATCGGGGGCGTGATGGATCACCTGCTCTGGTACGCCCGCGATATCGCCGCCGTGAAGTACCACCAACTCTTCCGGGACAAGACCGCAGGAGCTGCTGGCGCGGCGCAGTACACCCGGCTTGTCCATCCGGATGGCAGTCATCGGCGCGCGTCAGCTGAGGAGATGCAGGCGATTCCTGAGGGCTGGAGACTTGGGGCTTTCGACAACCTCGTTTCGACCGGCCCGGGGACGACGACTGAGTTCCCGATCGAGTTTGACGGGAACATCTATCGACCACAGAGCGGCCATTGGAAGACAACGGCGCCGGGCATTGAACGTCTGCGCCTGGCTGGGCGACTTGGCGTCTCCGGGCGGACCCTGCGATACGTCCGATACATCGACGACTTTCCTGCTTCGCCGATTCACTCGATGTGGGAGGACACGGCGACGGGCAGTTTCACTGACCCGAAGGTCTACGTCGTCCAGTCGAACACCAAGGTCATCCAGCGTTGTGTTCTGATGACGACCGACCCCGGCGACCTTGTGCTCGACCCGACCTGCGGAAGCGGGACTACGGCTGTCGTCGCCGAGCAATGGGGTCGTCGTTGGATCACCGTCGACACATCCAGGGTGTCGGTGGCCTTGGCCCGGACGAGGATCATGTCGTCGCGTTTCGCTCTCTACCGACTCACGGATCCCGAGGGCACAGACATTCGAAAGGGCTTCGACTGCCGGACGGTCCCGAGGGTCACTCTCAAGTCCATCGCGCAGAATCCGGATATCCGCGAGGGGATGTCCCGCGAGAAGATCGAGGCGGCGATCGCCAAGCACGCGGAACAGGAGGTTCTCTACGACCAGCCGTTCGAGGACAAATCCCGCGTCCGCGTCACTGGACCCTTCACGGTGGAGAGCATCTCGCCGCACCGGGTCATCTCGGACGAGCAGGAGCGCCCCGCGGTCGCCGAGGTCGCCGGCGGCGGCGAGGGCTTCGCGTCGATGATCCTCGACAACCTGCGAAAGGCCGGCGTGCAGAACACGGTGCGCCTAGAGCACCTCTCCTTCGACGCGCTTGATCCCTACGCCGGCGCGTGGCTGCACGCGCGCGGGTCGTTCACCGACCGCGGCGGCGATGAGCGCACGGTGGGCGTCTCGCTCGGCCCGGAGTACGGGACCGTCGACGGCGTGCAGGTGAAGGAGGCCGCCAAGGAGGCCCTCCGCGGCGCCGGGGTGGATCTCCTCCTGGTGTGCGGCTTCGCCTTCGACCCTGACGCTGGCGAGAGAGCTAAGGAGTTCAAACCCGAGACGGACTCAGGGTGGGCGGTCGCAGCCGAGGAGCGCTCCATCGGGCGCCTGCCGGTGATGCTGGTGAAGATGAACCCCGATCTGGCGATGGGCGACGACCTGCTCAAGAAGACCGGCGCCGGCAACCTGTTCATGGTGTTCGGCGAGCCCGACGTGGAGATCGCGCGCACCGAGGACGGCCGGGTGGAGGTGGAGATCCGCGGCGTGGACGTCTACGACCCCACCACGGGCGAGCTGCGCTCCAGCTCGGTCGACGACATCGCCTGCTGGATGATCGACACCGACTACGACGGCGAGAGCTTCTTCGTGCGCCACGCCTACTTCCTGGGCGAGGGCGACCCGTACGCCAACCTGAGGCGCGCGCTGCGCGCCGAGATCGACGAGGACGCCTGGGCCAGCCTCTACCGCGCCCGCAGCCGCCCGTTCGACGTTCCATCCAAGGCCCGAATCGCCGTGAAGGTGATCAACCACTACGGCGACGAGGTGCTGAAGGTGTACACAGTCACCTGATGGCCCCCTCTCCCCGCTACGCTCGCTTCCGCAAGGCCGATCTCCAGATGCAGACGCCAACGGACCGGCGCTGTTGGACGGGTGCGTCGCTGGATGAGGGCGGAGCCGGCATTCCGCATGAGCCTACGCCCGAGCAGATCGACACCTCCGCGAAGCGCTACGCCGAGCGCTGCATCGAGGTGGGCCTCGAGGTCATCGGCCTGACCGACCACAACCTCGGTGGCGTTGATGCGCCAGCGTTTCACGCCGCTCTTCTTGCGCACCTCGCCGGCTCTGCAACCGTCTTCCCGGGGTTTGAGGTCGAGGCCAGGGTCGGGAAGGGAGCCCATTTCCTCTGCCTGTTCGAGCCCGGGACAGACCTCACACAGGTGTCCGACGTTCTCACTGAGCTTGGGTTGCCGCCGAGCTCTCGTTTCGTGAACGGGAACCCTGCCCCCTCAGCGAAGGACTTTGACGAGCTGCACAAGATCGTCGTCGAGGAGAACGAGGGCGTCCTCATCGCTGCCCACGCGCTCGACGCTAAGGGCGCCTGCAATGACGCGACGGTCGCCGAGTCGTGGAGCACAATCCTCCTCAACGACCCGCGGCTCCTCTGCATCGAGCTGCCCAAACCCCGCGACCACTATGCGGAGCCCGGTAGACACGGGAAGGCAAGCAAGATCGTCCGCGGAGAGGATGGCTGGGCCGACGCCCGCCACCCCGTCGCCGTCGTTAACTCATCGGACTGCAAGCGGCTTCACGCGGACGACCGGCTGGCACAGAGCCAGACCGAGAGCTGGATCGGCAAGCGGGCAACCTGGCTCAAGATGGGAAGCGTCAGCATCGAGGGGCTGCGCCAGGCGTTCCTCGACCACGAGTCGCGGATCGCCTTTCCGATGGACGCGTCCGACCCCGACGAGCGGGCGCCGGATGACCGGCCGGAACGCCGTGCGATCTCGACCATCGAAATCACCGGGGCCACGTTTCTCGCGGCCCAGACCATCCAGCTCAGCCCGGAGCTCAACACCTTCGTCGGAGGTGGTGGCACCGGAAAGTCCACGATCCTCGAATACCTGCGCGAGGCCTTCAACGCGGAGCGCCTTACTCCGGACGACCCCAAGAGCAAGCCGATCATCGAGACACTTTCCACGCCAGGCGGGTCCGTACGGGTCCAGTGCGGAAACGCCTCGGAGACGATGACCGTGACGCTCACCTCGGCGGGCCCCCAGGCGAGAGGAGAGGACGGCGAGGAGATCGCAGATATCCCAGGCCGGTTTCCGGTCCGGGTGGTGAGCCAGCGGGAGATCTACGCGATCTCGCAGGATGCCGCCGCGCGGCGCTCCCTCGTTGACGATCTGGGCCGAGACGCACTCGACGCCCTGGCGCGCCAGGAAACCGCACTGCGTGCGCGGATCGAAGAGCTCGACGCCGCTCAGGCGACGCGCGCGAAAAGAGGCGCGGATCGGGCCCGCCTTGTCGCTGAGATCGCTCGCAAGAAGACCGATCTCAGCGCTCTCTCGGCTCAGGTCGGCCCGCTCGCTGCGCTCGATGCCCTGCGGGCGGAGCGTGCCCTCGTCGAGCGGATCGACGGGCGCATGGCGGACCTCGCCGAGGAGGTGCGTCAGTTCGCCGACGATCTGGTTCTAGGGGTTTCGACCTCCGAGCTCGGGTTGCGCTCCTCGCCCCACCGCGAGGCAATCGAGGCGCTGCGATCGCGGGCCGCCGCACGGGTAGGCGCGACGACGAAGAGCATTGTGGACGCAGGGGGGGCGCTTGACGCCTGGCGCGATCGCGAGCAATCGTCGGCAGAGCGCAGCGAGTGGCAGAAGGCGCTCGCCACCGCGGAGGCCGACTACGCCAAGGTCAGCGAGAACGCGCCGGAGGCAGGATCCCCGGACGACATACAGCGCGAGATTGTCAGCCGAACGCAGGAACTGGAGAGCGTGGATCGGGAGATGGCTTCTCTCGAGGCGCGGCTGGCCGAGGGCGAGGCCCTTCGTGCCGAACTGAGAGGTCTCTGGGCCCGAGAGACGGAGGAGCGGCGCTCCCTGGCGAAGATGCTGGCGAAGGCCGTGCCGCGCACCGGTGACGGGAAGGGCAAGCCCTACGTCACGATCGAAGTCGACGCCTTTGGTGACCTGGAATCTGCGGTCCGGCGGGTGAGCGAGTCGGTGCCCGACGGGCGCGCCTTCGCGGCGAGCGACCGAGCGCAGCTCGAGGACTTGCTTAGAGAGCACCGCGCCCTCGATCAGAATCCGATCGACCTGCTGTGCGGATGGATCGAGTCCGAGGTGTCCGCGTCGCCGCTTGCCTCGTTCACCGATGCTCGCCGAGACGCTCTTGCGACGGTCTGCACCGGCACGAGCGGCGATCGCCTGCGGCGCTTCCGGACGCCGGACACCGTGACCGTCACCCTCTTTCGCGCTGATGGATCAGAGGTTGGAACCCTGGATGGGGGCCTATCGGTGGGCCAGCGCTGCATCGCAGTTCTGACGCTGCTCCTGGCCATGGGCGACTGGCCGATCGTGATCGACCAGCCAGAAGACGAGATCGACAACGAGTTCATCTACCGGGAGCTGGTCCCGCTGCTGCGACGCGCGAAGCGCCAGCGCCAGGTGATCCTCTCAACCCACAATCCGAACATTCCGGTCAACGGCGACGCCGAGCTGATCTACGCGCTGGAGGCGCGGGGGGATGCGGGAGGCGGCCCGGTGCGCGGCTGGCCGAAGAAGGTTTCCGAGGCACTTTCATTGCGGGGCGGTTCGATGGCCGTGGGCTCCCTCGATTTCGCCGCCGTGCGACTCGCCGTCAGCGAGATCATGGAAGGCTCCGAGCAGGCCTTCCGGCGTCGGCGAGCGAAGTACGGCTTCTGATGTACGACTCGCCCTCGGAACTTCTCGCCGCCATCGCCGCCGGCGAGGACTCCTATTTAGAGTTGAAGGAAGTCATCGTTGAAGGCAACAAGCTGCTGGTCGCCGGCGAAGGGCAGGCGCCCGCCTGGATTGCACGGCAGCTCTGCTGTTTCGCCAACAGTGACGGCGGCGTCTTGGTTCTCGGAGTCAATGACCAGCGCCAGATCGTCGGCATCCCGGAGGACCAGCTGGATGGCTTGCAGCAGCTCGTGATCAACGCGGGCCGTGAGGGCTGCGAACCACCGCTCGACCATCTCCTCCTCATTGACGCTATGGAGCTCACCGATGCGGACAGGCGAGTCCTCAAGGTCGAGATACGCCCCAACTACTTCGGCGTTCATGCCCCCAGGGGCAAACGGCCAACCGAGCGCATCGGAAACACGTGTCGTGAAGTTTCGATGGAGTCTCTGCCGCGACTGCTCGCGCGGCGCGGCTCCTTCGCCCCCGTCGACGAGCGACCGATCCTCTCGGCGTCAGTGGAGGAACTCGACCGAGGCGCTATCGGCGAGCACCTCGCTCGGCGGCTCCGCAAAGATGCGACCGAGCCCGATCTGCGCCAGCTCCGCAACCTCAAGTTAGTGGCCGACGACGACCGTGGAGAACCTCGACCTACCGTAAGCGGCGTTCTTCTCTTCGGACGCGACCCGCAGGCGCACATCAACGGCGCCTTCATTGACTTCGTGGTCTACGCGGGGACGGTCGCGGATGCCAACGACCAGCGCGATGCCCGGCAGATTCGCGGCACCATCATCAACCAGATCGAGGAGTGCGTCGCGCTCCTGGAAGGGTCCCCCGCGGGCGCCACGACCGCGACGAAGGACGGCCTCGGGCGAGCGGATCAGCGCCGGTTCTCTCCTCGGGCGCTGCAGGAGGCGGTTGTCAACGCCCTTGTCCATCGCGACTATCTTCTCGCCGGAAGCCAGGTTCGAGTGTTCGTCTTCGACGACCGCGTGGAGGTATCGAGCCCCGGACGACTACCGAACAGCCTGACGCCGGAGGACCTCTTCGCCGGCGCGCAGCCGTACCGTCGCAACCAGATCCTGGCCGGATTCCTCCGCGACTTCGAGAGCCCCGCGACCGGAAAGGCCTACATGGAGGCACGCGGCGAAGGCTTCCTGGCGCTCGTCCGAGAGAGCGAGCAGCTCTCGGGGAAGCGACCGGATCTGCGAGTAGCGAGCGAGGCGGTAACGATCACGATCTACGGGGCGTCGCCGAGCACTTGACGCACCGCCGCCCCCTCAGACCCCCACGTTCAGCGCCACCGCCAGCCCCGACCCCACCTTCCCGCTGACCTTCCCCAACTGGGTCGAGTATCCGTCGCTGAAGACCATGTCGCTCGCCAGCGACACCCCGGCCAGGTTCGCGACGCTCTGCTCGTATCCCGCCTCGCCGTAGACCTCCACGCAGGTCTCCTCGGGCAATGCGATCTGGGAGGTGACGAGCTTCTGGCCTGAGGCGGTGGCCTCGGCGAGGCTCGGGAAGACCTCGAAGTGGATGTGGGGCCAGCGGCCGGCGTAGCAG
>LNFM01010938.1_pt1 | contig 12536 bp, 10 predicted proteins | sample 596031 | NCBI WGS metagenome assembly LNFM01 (sample SAMN04254537, study PRJNA301005) | activated carbon metagenome | isolation source: dual media filters at the Ann Arbor, Michigan drinking water treatment plant | place: USA: Ann Arbor
GGCTTGACGCCTTGCTCCTTTCCGAGCGCGAGCAGCGTGCGCCAGATGCGCGCGGCGTCCTCGGTCCACGGGCAAAACACCTCGACGCCGTCCTCGCCCGTATATCCCGTGCGCGCCACGGTGCACGGAACGTTGCACAACGTCGTATCCATGAAATGAAACGCTGGGATCTCTTCGACGCGCCCGTCCGCGCCAGCGCCCTTGAGCATCGCCATCGCGAGCGGCCCCTGCACGGCGATGAGGGCGGTCTTGTCGCTCACGTCCGTCACCTTCGCGCGGCCCTCGAGCGAGCGCTGAAAGTGCGACACGATCTTGTCGCGGTTGCTCGCGTTGCAGACGACCAGGACCTTCTCGGTCGAGACGCGATACACGATCAAATCGTCGAGGATCGTGCCCTTCTCGTTGCAGCACACCGTGTACTTCGCCTGCCCGTCGTTGAGCCGCTCGACGTCGTTGGTCACCAGCTCGCCCACGAGGTGCACCGCCGAGGGAGCCTCGATCACCAGCTCGCCCATGTGCGAGACGTCGAAGAGCCCCGCGGCCTTTCGCACCGCGTGGTGCTCGTCCACGATGCCCGAGTACTGCACAGGAAGCTCCCAGCCAACGAATGGGACCATTCGCCCGCCGAGGGTCTTGTGTTCATCGAAGAGGGGAGTGTGTCGCAGGGGAGTCTCGCTCATGGCGGCGCGGACAGTACCCGAACGACCGGTCCCTGTGTGAGCTCCCCTTGCCTGCACCGCGAGACGAAGGGCTCTGTCCGCGCTATGGTCCCGCCACGCGATGACCTCGTACGGCGAAGGCAGCACTCAATCCCGCAGAGGTCGTCTGTTTACTGCTGTCGGCATCACCATCGCCGTCGTTGCCTGCGCGGTCGGGGTCTACAGCAGCAAGCGCACCCCGCCGCCCTCGAGACCACAGCTCGACGCCCCGGTGGTCAACGTCGAGCCCGGACCCAGCCGCTGGCACTGGCCCTCGAGGCGCGCCACCAACGCCGAGACCGCCGCGCTCCAAAGCGGCGAGGCCACCTCGCTCGAGCTGTCGCGACCGTCGTGCCTCCCTGGTGACAGGCTCTATGTCACCGGCGCCGACTCCAACTGCTACCTGCGCGATCAAGCGCTGATCGCTTCGGTCTCGCAACGGCGCTTCGACGGAGCGCCCCGCCGCTACGACAACTCGGATCTCGCCGCGCTCTTGCGACCGTCACGAGCGGCGAGCGAACCAGAGGTCGATCAGGCCTTTCAGCGCACCGCCGCCGCGCGCGCCCGGTCGGGGACCTACTTCGATGAGCGCGAAGCGAGCTGGTGCAGCTTCACGCTCGAGGGAGCCTCGCCTCGCTTGCAGCTCCGCGCGCAGTGCGCCCTCGATCGACTGGACCTCTACGCGGGCGCCGCCCCCAGGGTCGAGCGCCAACAGTCCTGCGGGATGAACAGCGTCGAGACGTGCTCGGAGAGCTGCAGTGAAAACGCCGACTGCCGACCTGCGCCCGACAGCGATGACGGCTGCGGCTGCGCGCAGTCGCGCTGCGTCGCGGGGCGCTGCACCGCGTGCCCACCTCGCAGGGTGTGCGCCGAGCCGTCCTTCACCACGCGCGCCGCGCCGTGGACCTTTCGCACGCAGGTCACCGAGCAGCAGGCGCCCTTCGCGCGGGCGCTCGCCGCGCGGCCCGGGGGCTTTCGCACGGTGTTTCACTTCGCCGTCACCAACGCCAACCGCGACGTGCGAGCGCGAGCCAACGGGACGATCGAGTTCGACAGCGGCTATCGCCTGCAGATTCGCCCGCTCGCGCTCACCGCAGCGCTCTGCGGCGCCGAGTGCCGCACCGCCACGCGATCGATCCTCCCGCTCTTCGCCGTCCCGCAATGGCAGGCGACGTCGATGGGCATCCGCATCGATTGCTCCCGCGGAGCGTGCAGAGCCACCACCGCGACGCGGGACACGCTCGCCAATCCCAATTGACCGACCAACCCGCGATTCCGACGAAGATGACCGCGGGTCAGCGCTGAGCGGCGACAGAACGCAACTCCGTCGTCGACCGGGAGTCTTCGGATTTCGTAGATTGTTCGCGTGTTTAACGCACTCATACCGTGAGATGGACGTTTTCTGTCTCTGGGTGCACCCGCGCGACGTGCGCAGTTGCCGAGGATGTGACAGCGTTGCTCACCTTCGCGGTACGATCCTCTTCGTTCAGTCGCTGACCGACGAGGGTCGATCTTCGAGTGATGTTGTGTGAACCAGTCGTGAGTCACTTCGATCCGATGGGAATCAACTGCATTCGCAACAGTTTTGATCTCACGCGATCACGAGACTCATCGAGCAACACGTAAGGAGCACGAGACACAATGAGCTTCGGCAACCCGCCCGGTGGTGGTGGTCCCTTTGGTCCTCCTGGTGGTGGTGGTGGCGGTCCTTTCGGTCCGCCGCCCGGTGGTGGTGGTGGCGCCTTCGGTGCGCCCCCCACGCAGAGCGGCCCCTTCGGTGGTGCGCCCGGCGCTGACGCGTCAGCGCCCGCAACCGCGAGTGGCCCCTTCGGCGGAGCACCCGCGACGCAGAGTCAGGGCGGCCCCTTCGGTGGTGCGCCCGCTGGCGGCGGTGCCTTCGGTGGCGCCCCCGCTTCGGCACCGGCCTCGCCGAGCGGTCCCTTTGGTGGTGCGCCGCCCGCTGGTGGAGCCTTCGGTGCGCCGCCCGCGACGGGTGGAGCGTTCGGCGCTCCTGGCGGTGGAGCCTTTGGTGCTCCGCCTGCTGGTGGAGCGTTCGGCGCTCCCGGCGGAGCCTATGGCGCTCCTGCGGGCGGAGCGTTCGGCGCTCCCGCGGGTGCATTCGGCGCCCCGGGCGGAGCCTTTGGCGCGCCCACCGCGCCGAGCGCAGGCAAGTCGATGGGCGTGATCGCCGCCGTCGTCGGATGCGTCTTCGTAGGACTCATCATGGTCGGCGTCGGAATGGCCCGAAGCGCCCAAGCCCGACGCGAAGCGCGCCTGCGCGAGCTGCAGTACTCGCTCAACGCCGCGCGCAGCAGCTACAGCTACGGATCCAACACCTACGGGACCAACTCGTATCGGCCCAACGCGTACGTCCCGCAGAACACGTACGCTCCGCCGAGCAACCCGACGTACGGCGTTCCGTCGTCGCCGTCCTTCGTGACCAACGGCGCCAACCGATTGATGTCCGACATCTCGGGCGTCATGTACGCGCGCATGTCCATGTTTCGCGCGTGCGCCGCGAGCGATCCTCGCGCTGGCGCGCAGATGGCCACGCGCTTCATGATCCGCCCCAACGGCACGGTCCTCACGGCGTACACCGCGCCCGGCGGAAGCTCGGGCTCGTACACCGTCGACAACTGCGTCAACACCATGGTCCGCGGCGTCGTGTTCAGCGCGACGCCTGGCTACCAGTACTCGACGGTGGTCTTTCCGATCACCTTGCGCTGAGCGCCTGACGCGTTCGGGGGGCGGAGAAAGAAAGTCCTACGGCGGCGCCCCGTTGGAAGGCAGAAACGCCACGAGCAATCTCCTGGGAAATTTCCCGAGATTCTCGGTTTGCGTTTCGCCAACGGAAGGCGGCGCCGCAATCAGCAGGCGCGACGCAGCACCGCTGCGATCAGTGCTACAAATCACGATCGCTGCTGTGATGCCCGTCAGATCGCTGCTTCGGTTGACGACCTCGCTGACCGCTATGGGCGCGCTCACTGTCGCCGTCGGCTGTGGCGCCAGCGCGACGCCCGAGGGCACCCGCGACGCTCGTGCGCAAGACGCTCGCGTCGACGCGAGCGCTACAGACAGCGCGCCGGACGCAGAACCATCGCTCGAAGACGTGTTCTTTCCCCCGACCGACGCGGCGACCGACGCGGCGGTGACAGACGCCTCCGACGCGAGCGCGCGCCGCGGCCCGCCCTACCCGTTGATCCTCCACCACGGATTCGCGGGCTTTCGCGACATCGGGCCGATCAACTACTACTTCAACGTCGGGCGTGACCTCCGCGCGCGCGGCGAGCGCGTGTACGAAGCCGAGGTCGCCCCCTTCGATTCGCCCGCGGCGCGAGCGCTGCAATTGTCTCGCTACGTCGACCGCGTCCTCGCCGAGTCCAACAGCCAGAAGGTGATCCTCGTCGCGCACTCGCAGGGCGGACTCGATTCGAGGCACATGATTTCGAGTCTGGGCTACGGCGATCGCGTCGCCGCGCTCGTCACCATCTCGACGCCCCACCGCGGCACGCGCGTCGCGGACACGGTGCTCGGCTTCGTTCCGGGCGCGACGCAGGGGTTCATCAACGCGATCGCGATGCTCTTCGCGTGGACCTACAACGAGGCCCGCGAGCGCATGGACCTCAGCGCCGCGCTCGTCGGCCTCAGCGAGCGCGAGGCGATGGCGTTCAACCGCGCCAACCCCGACGACCCTCGGGTGCGATACTGGTCCTACGCAGGGCGCTCCCACTTGCGAACCGGCGTCGCGGTGTGCGGCGGCGCTCGCTACGAAAACGAGCCGCTCCGCGTCGACTCGACCACGTTGCCGCTCGCGCCCTTCGCCGCGCTGCTCGAGGGCATCGACCCGCTCAACAACGTCAACGATGGAATGGTCACCGTCCAGAGCGCTCGCTGGGGCGAGTTTCAAGGGTGCATTCCGGCGGATCACTTCGACGAGGTCGGCCAGATCGCGCGCACCGGCCCGATCGCTTCAGGCTTCGATCACATCGCGTTCTACCGCAAGATCGCGGCCGACCTGCGCGCCGCTGGACTCTGAGCGGCGCACACCAACACCGAGCCATCCATCCTATGCGCGTGCTTGGAATCGAGAGTTCTTGCGACGAGACCGCCGCGTCCGTCGTCGACGTGAGCGACGACCTCTCGCGCGCCCACGTCCTGTCCGACGTCATCGCCACGCAGATCGCCGTGCACGCTCCGTACGGAGGCGTCGTGCCCGAGCTCGCCTCGCGCGCTCACCTGCGCGCGATCAGCCCGGTCATCAAGCAAGCGGTCGACGAGGCGGGCGGCTGGTCCAACATCGACGCGCTCGCCGTCACCCAGGGCCCTGGCCTCGCAGGCGCGCTGCTCGTCGGCGTCCAGTGCGCCAAGGCCATCGCGCTCGCGAGGTCGCTGCCGATCGTGGGCGTCAATCACCTGCAAGGACACTTGCTCGCGGCGTTTCTCGATCGGCCCATGGCGGTCGGAGACAAGCCCGAGTTTCCCTTCGTCGCCCTCGTCGCGTCCGGAGGACACACCGCGCTCTATCGCGTCGATTCGCCGAGCGCCATCCGCGAGCTCGGCGCGACGCGCGACGACGCCGCGGGAGAAGCGTTCGACAAGGTCGCCAAGCTGTGCGGACTCGGATATCCGGGCGGACCCGTGATCGATCGACTCGCGCAGAAGGGAGACCCGACGAAGATCCCGATGCCGAGGCCCATGCGGGCGAAGCGCTCGCTCGAGTTCTCGTTCAGCGGGCTGAAGACCGCGGTCGCGCAGTGGGTCGAGGTCCACGGCGTGCCCGCCGAGGGCGCTGGGCTCGAGGACCTCGCGGCCAGCGTTCAAGCGGCGATCGTGGACACCCTGGTGCGCAAGCTGGTCGCAGCGTGCGAGCGCGAAGGAGTCTTGCGCGCGGTGCTCTCGGGCGGCGTCGCCGCCAATCGCACGCTTCGAGAGCAGACCCGACAAACGTGCGCGAAGCACAACATCATCGCGCACGTCCCGCCCGCCAAGAGCTGCACGGACAACGCGGCGATGATCGCCTTCGCCGGCGCGACTCGGCTGCTCGCCGGCGAGCGCGCGGACCTCACGATGGAGGTCCGAACGACGTGGAGCCCCGCAGATCGCGCTGGATAGAGCACGGCTCAGCGCGAAGAGCGCAGCTCAGCGAGGGTCGACGATCTCCTCGACGTACACCCAGTCTCCTTCGACCTCGCGCAGCGAGTGCGGCCCCTCGGGGTTGAGCGCCGCGATCAGCGTGTACGCGTAGGGAAAGAAGTGAATATGCAGGTCGAACGTGTAGCGATACGGGCGCTGCCGCGGCACGACCACCACCACGCGCTTCTTGGCGACGCGACGCAGCTCGGCCATCGCAAGCCCGATGTTCTGAACGTGCTCGAGCACATGCGTCGACGCGACGCAGTCGAACGAGTGATCGTCGAAGGGCAGCTTGTTCGCGCTCGCCTCGACGAACTCGACGTGCGGATAGCGAGCGATGACGTCCTCGTCCACGACGATGTCGCAGCCCACGACGCGACGGTTCAGCCTGTGCTTCGAAAACTGGTCCGCGAGAAACCCGTTGCCGCAGCCGACCTCGAGCACGCTCTGGCCTTCGACCGCGTCGAGCACCGCCACCAACGAGCCCGGCGTCAGGTCGGTCTCCCGCTGGATCACGAACCGATGCGCTCGGCGGTAGATCTCGGCGAACTCCTCGTCGGTCAGGTTCAAGGCGCGGGACTTGAAGTCCAAGAACAGATCCACCTCGGGGCCGAACAGCAGCCGCGCAGGGAGCCACGTGAAGAACTTTCGATCACGAATCGCGGGCGGCAGCCATTCGTCGAGCACCTGACGAATGCGATAAGTCACAGAGCGAGGGATCTTCAAGGATGGCTCCGAGGCGCAGTGTTACCGCAGAGCCCAGCGAGAAGGAAGACAGGTGTGTAACGTCACACATGTTTTCAACATTCGAGCCTGCGAGCGTGCCGACCGCAGATCGCACGCGAACGTCAGCGACCGGTCTGCACAGCGCCGCTCGGCGGCGCCTCCGCAGGGCGCAGCCCCGACACGTAGCTCATCATCACGTACACGAGCACGAGCAACACCAGCGTGACCGCGGCGACCACCTCGATCGGCCGCGTGCCGATCACACGCGAAGCGCGGGTCTTGTAGAACTTGCCGCCCGAGCGCTTGTGAATGGTCTTTTGCAGGTCCGGCAAGAGATCCACCGCTTCGTCTTCGGGCAGCACGGAGTGGCGCCCGGACTGCTCGCTCGGCGGCGTGGCGGCCGGCTCGCGCTTGGCGTCTCCTGGCTCTTTGCCGCTCTTGGCCGATGATTCAGCGGCGGATTTGGGGTCGGGCGGCAGCGATTGAGTCCGCGGCGTGGGAGCAGGCCCGTCGTGCGAGCCGTGCGACGCGAGCGACGCGAGCCCGCCCATCACGCGCTCGAACGCCTCGAACTCCGCCGCGAGCTGCGGGCTCTCGGCGAGTCGTCCGCGCACGACCTTCGCTTCGTCCGGAGAAAGCTCTCCGTCGTGAAAGGCGCTGAAGCGCTCGCGAACTTCGTCGTCCGAAAGGCTCACGTGGCGATCTTCCATCCTACGCCCTTCTCGATAGCCTCTTTGAGCGCGGCGCGCGCGCGGTGCAGACGGCTCTTCACCGTTCCGTCAGGGAGGCCCGTGATGGTGACGATCTCTTCGTACGCGAGCCCCTCGAGGTCTCTCAGCACGATGAGCTGCCTGTGCTCCTCGTCGAGCGACGCGAGCGCGGTGCGCACGGCCTGCTCGAGCTCGTTGCCCTGCGCCGCTTCGTCGGGGCGCGCGGGACGCCCGCCGATCACGCCGCCGTCGGACACCGCCCCCTCGCGAGTGTCGTCGATGACGTCGTGCTTTCGCGTGTTGCGTCGGTCGAGGTACTTGATCTTGTTCTTGCAGTGGTTGACGGCCACTCGATAGAGCCACGTCGAGAGCTTCGAATCCCCGCGAAACGAATCGATGTTCTTGAACACCGTCAAGAACACGTCCTGCGCGACGTCCTTCGCTTCTTCGCGGTTTCCCAACATCCGCGCGAGCAGCGAGTAGACCCGCTGCTGATACACGAGCACGAACTGGCTGAACGCCGCTTCGTCGCGCTTCTTCAAGCGCTCGACGAGGCGCGCTTCCTCTTCGGGAGAAAGCTGGCTCACCCATTCCTCGTCGGGGACGCTGTCATCGAGCTCGAGCACATGCAGTTCAGACAGCGCGCAGTGTACCGGGTTTCAGCCCGGCCCTCGATAGCGCGCAAAGAGCCCTCTCCTGCGCGGCGTTAACTATTGCGTGACCGTCGCTTGCGGCTGCTGTTGCTGCGCCGCGGCCTGATAAAAGTAACGCACGGACAAAAGCAGGGTCGTCTGCATGTCGGGCACCACCGCCTGCCGGTAGCCCAGCTCGACGCCGAAATTCTGGTCGATGTACCCCGCGCCCAAGGTAAACGCCTGCGATCCGCCTCGGGTGTCGTCGAAGAGGTAGCCGGCGCGGATCGCGTAGCGGTTGGCGAGAAACAGCTCGGCGCCGCCCGAGTACCGCCCGCGCACGGCGTTGGTCGACCGAAAATCGACCAGCGCGTCCGCCACGAACGTCAACTGCGGGATGGGCGACACGGCCAGGCCACCGCCCACGCCGATGGGCGCCGCGGTCGTGTTCACGTTGTTCAGGTTGTAGCCGGTGACCGAGAGCGAAAACTCTCGCATCGGGTGCACGTGCAGGCCCGCGTCGACGGTGAAGCCTCCCCACGCGGTGCGCTCGAGGCCCTGCGACTGCGGCGCCGCCTGCGCGCCAGACACGTTGAGGTATCGCCCGCGCACGCCGAGCCCCACCATTTGCCCGAGGTTGACCCCCACCACGAGCCTCGCGTCGTGCGAGGTCCGCGCTTCGGGCCCGTCTGGAATCGCGCTGAACACGTAGGAAAACCCGCCAGAGATCAGGTTGCGGGTGCTGTCCATGATCCCCGAGCCGACCGCAAAGCGACCGATCGTCGGGTCGTACAGCGTGAGCGCATCGACGTGATAGGTGCGCAGCGCGCTGGCTCCCGCCGGGTTGGCAAAGAGCGCTGTCGTGCTCGACCCTGCGGCTTCTGCCCGACCGCCGAGCGAGAGCGCGCGAGAGGTCGTGATGTCCTCGTCGAGCCTGCGGACGACAGAACCCGACCCTCCGGTCCGCATTTCGGGCGCCGGAGCCATCTGCGCCGAGGCCGAGCGCGACGCGAACATGCACGCGAGCGCCGCGGGTGCAGCGACGAGCGCGATGCGGCGCAGGGCGCGCGAAGGTCCCGGTGAGGGCGCAGAGGTCGTCAGCGAGCGGCGGAGGGTCATGCGGGTCGGGGCCTGTGAAGTATCGACCCTGCGACGTTTCGTCCACTTCTCGACCACGATCGGTGGGCACCCTGGGGAAAAGCTGTCGATAACTCGCGTTATCCACAGGGGTAGTGAGAAGCAAGCCGGGCTGGTGTTCGACCGCTCCAAAGGCGGCATCACCGGGCAACGATCGAGAAAGGTGCGCGCTTCCCATCTATGGTCGACCTCGAACCCTCTGCCCTGTGGACAACCGTTCTCGACGCGCTCGCCGCGCAGGGGCGGTACAACCCGCGCACGATCGAGACGTTTCTTCGGCCCCTGTCGGCGATGGACGTCTCTGGTGACGACGCAGGTGGCACGCTGTTGCTCGAGGCGCCCAACGAGTTCGCCCGCGACTGGGCCGCGCGCAATTTCGCGCGGGCGGTCGAAGAGCAGCTCGCGAGCGCCACGGGGATCCCCTGGCAGCTTCACTTCACGGTGCGCCCAGCGCCAGCGACGCCGAGCGCGGGCGTTGCGACGCCATCGCAATCGCCGTCGACCATGAGCGGCCCGGCGTCACGGCCTTCTGCCCCAACGCCGACGGCAACAGCGTCGTCTGCCCCGCGTCCGAGCGCGCCTCCGCCTCCCTCTGCGCAGAGCGCGGTCAGCCCGGCGCCGAGGACCGCGCCGCGACCGACGCCACCGGCGGCCGCGCCGCGCATGGCTCACACCGGAGCGCAGTCCTCGCAGGCAAAGCCCGCGAAGCCCGCCGCCCCGCCGCCGCCCACGGGAGCGATCAGCTCGGGGCTGCGCCCGAATTTCACCTTCGAGAACTTCGTCGTCGGCCCGTCCAACCAGCTCGCCCACGCCGCGGCGGTCTCGATGGGCGACCCGACGGGGCGGCGGTTCAACCCGCTCTTTCTCTGCGGACCGTCGGGCCTGGGAAAGACGCACCTCGCCAACGCGATCGGCCATCGATTGCTCGTGCAAAACACTGGCGCGCGGGTCGTGTACGTGTCGGCCGAGCACTTCACCAACGAGTTCATCAACGCGGTGCAAACCAAGGGGATGGACGATTTTCGCGCGCGCTACCGCAACCACTGCGACGCGCTGCTCATCGACGACGTGCAGTTTCTGGCGGGAAAAGAGCAGACGCTGGACGAGTTTTTTCACACGTTCAACGCGCTGTTTCAGAGGGACAAGCCCGTCGTGCTCACGAGCGACGTCTTGCCGCAGGACTTGAAGGGCATGCCCGATCGGCTGGTGTCCCGGTTTTCGTCGGGCATGGTCGCCGAGGTCTATCCCCCCGAGCTCGAGACGCGCGTCGCGATCCTCCGCAAAAAAGCGGCGATCGAGGGCGTCGCGCTCGACGACGAAGCAGCGTTTCTGCTGGCGGGAACGGTCACCGCGAACATGCGCGAGCTCGAGGGCGCGCTCATGAAGCTCGCCATCCAGGTGAGCTTGTCCAAGATGACCGTCGTCGACGCGGCCACCGTGCGCGCCGCGCTGCGCATCCCGATGCGACAGCAGGTCACCACGGTCGAGGACATCCAGAAGGCCGCCGCCCAGTACTTTCGCGTGACCGTCGCCCAGCTCTGTGGAAAAGAGCGACACGCGGAGATCGCGCGGGCCCGGCAGGTGGCCATGTTCGTCTGCCGCGAGAAGCTCGGGACGAGCTTTCCCCAGCTCGGCTCGAAGTTCGGCGGCAAGGACCACACGACGGTGCTCGCGGCGGTCAACAAGGTAAAGAAGCTGCTCGAGGAGCACGACCCCATTCGCACCGACGTCGACGGCGTGTTGGCCAAGCTCGGAGGTTGACCAAACGTGTCTTTCGCTGTGGAAAACCCCTGTGGAAGAGCGTGGATTCAGCCAGTGAACAACCTCGGGTCGCCCAACCCCACCCCCACTTGTTGGGGTTATCCACAGCGGGACCCACTACCCGTGTCCACACCGAAAACTTCGTCGAATCAATGAGTTGGGGCACATTTCACAGATCCCACAGGCCCTACTATCTCTACCTTTAAATTTATCTCTCTCTTCTTCAGAGAATAAGAGAGGGAGCCAGCGCTCACAGAGGGAGTCCGTCGATGGAGTTCGTCGTCAGCAAGAGAGAGTTCATGAAGGCGCTCGGCCGAGTGCAGAGCGTCGCCGACAAGAAGAGCGCGATGCCCGTGCTCACCAACGTCCTGATCGCCAGCGATGGCTCTGGAGCGCTTCGTCTGGCAGCGACGGACCTCCTCATCGCCATCTCGTCTTCGTGCCCTGCAGAGGTCCGCAAGGGCGGCTCCGTGGCACTTCCGGCGAGGTCGCTCTTCGACATGGTGAAGAACCTGCCCGAGGGCGAGGTCTCCGTGTCGATCGCGCCCAACTTCTCGGCGAGGGTCTCGAGCGGTCGGCGCAAGTACGACCTCGTCGGGATGCCCGGGGAGGATTTTCCCACCCTGCCGAGCGCCGGGAAGACAGAACTGCGCCAGACCTCTGCCGAGGCGCTCATCGACCTCATTCACTTCACCAACTTTTCGATGAGCCAGGACGACACGCGCCCGCACTTGTCCGGCGCTCTCTTCGAGGCCGACACCGGCGTGCTGCGCATGGTGACCACCGACGGTCACCGCTTGTCCAAGGCCGAAAAACAGGTCGAAGACTCGGGCGCGGGTAAGCTCTCGATCCTCATTCCGCTCAAGGGCGTGACCGAGCTCCGTCGATTGCTCGACGAGATCCGCGCCGAGAAGAAGGCCGAAGGCATGGGCTCTGTCGGCCTCGGCCGCTCGGGCTCTAACCTGTTCGTTCAGCGCGAAGGCACCGTCATCGCGGTCAAGCTCGTCGACGCGACGTTTCCGCCGTACTCGCAGGTCATCCCCGCCTCCTCCGAGCGCAAGGCGCGCGTCGGCAGGGCCGAGCTGCTCGAAGCGCTGCGCGCCATGAGCGTCGTCGCGAGCGACCGGACGTCCGGCGTCAAGCTGCAGTTCAGCAAGAGCAAGCTGATCATCTCCAGCGAGAATCCCGACCTCGGCGCAGGTCAGGACGAGATGTCCATCGAGCTCGACGGCACCGATCTCACCGTGGGCTTCAACTCGAAGTACCTGATCGACGTGCTCAGCGCGCTGCCCTCGGAGGACGTGAGCATCGAGCTGTCGGGCGAGCTCGACCCCGGCGTGATCCGCATGCCCGAGGTCGAAGACTTCGTCGGCGTCATCATGCCGATGAGGATTTGATCGGTAAGTTCCACTCCAGGAGCGACGCTTTGGCGATTCAATCAGCGGTCGAGTTCTGGCAGGCTGTTGACGGGCGCTTCAGCCCTGCCGTTGACGATCGCCGTGAGTGGATCGTGCCGCGAGCAGACAGCCCTGCTGCGAGGATCACCGCAACGCTGCGCTTTGCTGCGTCGGCGAAGAAGGTGGTGCTGAGCGGCGGAGTTGGCTCCGGCAAGTCCACGGAGATCGAGCGCGTCGCGACGGATCTGCAGCGCGACTACTTCGTCGTGTTCTTCGATTTGTTCAAGCACCTCTATCGCGTCAACGCGAGCGCTGCGCTCGAGACCATCGAGCCGTGGGAGG
>LNFM01010940.1_pt1 | contig 12533 bp, 5 predicted proteins | sample 596031 | NCBI WGS metagenome assembly LNFM01 (sample SAMN04254537, study PRJNA301005) | activated carbon metagenome | isolation source: dual media filters at the Ann Arbor, Michigan drinking water treatment plant | place: USA: Ann Arbor
GTGAGGCGAGCGTGGTGCCGCTTGGGTGTTGACGCCGCTACTGATTTTCCTGCGGATGTGCATTTTCGAACCGAAATCCGGTTCCCTGCTGAGGTCGAGAGCGCGGTGAGATTGCGATGCGATCGGCGCGCTGCCTCGCCGCTCGCCAACTCCGGACGATCGAGCAGTCCGCTGAAGCTACACAGCTACGATTGCAGCGGCCGTCCTCCGACCACGCATCACGATCGCGCACGCTTCGCGAACCTTTTGCTCTGGTCGTGGTCCAACGCCGTTGGCCCGATGCTGCTTCGCCCGATTTCGCTCGCGCTCTTCGCGCTGGTTCACTGCCAGCCCGCGGCCCACACGTTCGTCGCCCGAACCACGAGACCTTGCCCCGCACCGCCACGAGCGCCGATCGTCCAACCCTCGCCGGCACGAACCAACACGCTCGTGCTCGAGCCCGTGGTCGCAAACGATCCGCGCCGATGGAAGGTCCGGCTCTCTGCCCCGTCGCCGTCGGTTCGCGTTCGACTGCGAACGCTGCGAGGCAATCAAGAGCGCTGCGACAACACCCTCGAGCGACAGTCGCCAGACGGTCGCTGGTGGTGCATCCCGGCGCGCTCGGCGATCGGAGGCACCGACCTGATCCTCGACGCTGCCCACCCGACTCGCACCTTCGACCTCGTGACGGCGCTTGCGTTTCGCCAGAGCGCGACGAGGCCCCACGACGAAGAGAGGCCCCTTCCGCCAGGGAGATATCGACTGCGAATCGACACACAGATCGACGATGGACCGTGGCGCCCGATCGAGCGCGTGTTCGTCGCGCAGTCCGAGGCTCGAGCCAACATCGACGCGCTCATCGGGCGAATGGTGACGGCCATCACGACAGACTGCAGACCCGCGCCGCCCTACGTGGCCGACGCGCTCGCAGCCGCAGCGTCGCCCGCGCAGCTCGAGCCGCTGCTCTCGCTCGATCGAGGTCGCACCGACGATCGAGCAGAGCTGTTCGTGAGCCTCGCGGTCCTACCCGAGGTTCAGGCGCTTTTGCGAGAGAGGCTCTTTCATCGAACCATGGGGTTCGTAGCGGCCACCGCGATCCTGCGCCGACAGCATCTCTTCGACGCGACCGCGGTCGCACAAGCTGAGTCCACGCTGGCCCGCGAGCTACCTGGAACGTCGGATCCGGGCGTGACCGCGATCTTCGCGGTGAACCGCAGCTCGTGGTCTTCAGGGATGATTGCTGCGCTCGCCGCGAGGATCGACCGCACGACGGACCTGGTGGAGTTGGGCCACTGGGACATGGCCTTCACGTGCGTCGATCGGCGCATCGAGCCGCTGGGTCTCGGCGAGCTTGTACGCGCGTTGCGCGGGGCCGCCGCGAGAGTCCGCCGAACGAGCCCCGATCTTCAGCGAACGCTGCTGCGGCGCGCGAACGAGCTCGAAGGACGAATCCGCGCAGAGCGAAGGGCGCTCGATCTCGCGCTGTCCGTCGCGCGTGGCCGTCGGTCGCCCCCGCCCAGTCCGAACATCTCGCGCGGCTGCGGGTTCGGCTTCGGAACGTCGCGACGCGACGGGCCGCAGTGCTCGTCGGACCCGTGGCCCACGATCAGCGAGGTCGTGTTTCGTCCGACGACGATCGTCCTCGACGATCCCGTCACGGAGCCGGACGCGCTGGCTCAGAACCGCAGAAGTCCCAGTCCGCCGTAGACTCCCCACGCCAGGTTCCCTGCTCGCGAAAGAAACGGCGGCGCGCAATAGCACCCTTCGGTCAGCGACACGCCCACGTCGGCCTCGACGCTGATCGAGAACCCGAGGCGCACGCCGTTCTCGAGCCGCTCGGACACAGGAAGCACGGTGAATCTCGCGCTCGCGCCGGTCATCGAGCCGCTGCCCTCGCCAAAGGCACCCTGGCTGTACGTGGGCCCCACAGCGAGGCTCACGCGCGACGCGACCGTGAAGTCCGCATAGACGTTGGCGCGCGCGTAGTACATCAACGCGAGCCATCCGCCCGCGAACTGCGCGTCGATCGCAAAGAGGTCGCTGACCTGCGCGCCTGCCCGAACGTAGCCCGCGAGCAACCATGACGCCGCGGCACCGATGCCGAAGCGCGCGTAGCCGCCGTGTGTTCCTGCGCCGAGTCGAAAGCGAGGCGTCGAGGGAGCAGCGCGTGGTGGATTGGCAACAACTGCCGGGCGCGGCTGCGCGCTCGCCTCCCGTGACGGCGCGATGGCGATCACCGCGATCACCATCGAGAGCGTCGACAACTTCGGTCCCGCGCCCCGCATCGTGCGAAGAGAAATAGCACGAGACGAGTTCGCCCTCGAATCAGCCACCAAACCGAACGTCGTCCTCTTGGTCGGGGGGTTGTGGGTGGGTGTCGTCGACGCGCGAGCGAGTTCGATCGGCCACGCGCGCTCGGTATACTCACGGCGTGATGGGTTGGGAGCGCGCCACGGCAGCTTGTTTGTTGGTCGCCTGCCATCATCCGCAGCGGGCGGCCGCGAATCGACCGCCGCGCCCGCCGACGGTCGACGCGTCGTCCGCTGCGCCCCGCGAGAACACGCTCGCGATCTCGTACGCACACGCCATCGTGGTCGCCGTCGACGGCGAACGCTCTCTGTTGATCGCAGGCAATCTGCGCGTTTGGGTCGCGGCGAACGGCGCGATCGAGCTGTCTCGCCAGCGAACAGAGACCGAAATCGTGTGGGCTCGACGCCTCCGCGACGGCCGATGGCTGTTCGCGACGAGGGACGGGCTCGTGCTTTCTGCGAGAACATTTACAGGTGATTTCGACAACAGAGCAGAGCTTCCGATCGCGCTTGCCCCTGCGTCCGAGCAGGGCTCGGCGCTCGAGAGCGCGACCGCTGTCGTGCGCACGCGCGATCGACGCTGGTGGACCGTCGACGGACTTGTCCGGTTGCGACCCTTCGGTGCGCCACGGGACGCGCACGAAGTGCACTTCGTCGACGAGCGACGGGTCCTCGCGTTGGTGTCGCCCGATCGCGCGCTGCTCTCGCCGGACGCGGGTCGCACGTGGCAGTCGCTCTCGACGCCCGGGGACGCGCCGTTGCGATTTCGGTCTGCGCCGGGACTCCCGTTCAGCATCATGGGAGTGTCCTTCGACTGGGCGCTCGACGGGCGCTCGACGCTCGTTCGCATCGATCGCTCTTCGGCGCCGAGGGCCTCCGAAAGCGTCGAACGATCCCCGGCAGGACGCGACGCGCTCGCTCGCTGGGAGCGCCATTGGCGAGCGAACCTCTGGCCGCATCACGCAGCGCAGTTCGCCCTGCAATCGGGGCCGCACATGGAGCACCAGGGAGCGCTCTTTCGCTCACACAAAGGGGCGATTCACGTTCTCTTTCGAGACGGTCGAGAGCGCGAGGTCGTGTTGGACCGCGGCGCTGCATGCACCCTCGCCCGCTTCGGACCGCACGTCTTCGTACGCTGTTGGCACCGTTCGCGGCCAGGCACGGCGTGGATCGTCGACGCCCGCTCGCTCGCGGTTCGTTCGGTGCCCGAGATCGCGCAACGCGACTACGTCACAGCCGCCGCGGACGGCTCGTCGCTCGTGCTCGAGAGTCGTTCTTCGATCGTTCGACGCGTGTGGACGCTGAACGGCGACTGGCAGTCGTTTGACGCGCTATCGCCAGACGCGTGGACCTGGCCAGCGAACGCACGGGTGTTCACCCTCGGTCCTCTCGGAGTCGAAGCGATCGAGACCGTCGGTCCACGAGCGGGCGAGCGCTCGCCGATCCCTGCGCAAACGCTCGATTCGGGCGACGGGAGCGCGGGTTCGCTCGCCTCGTCGCAAACCCCAGAGGCACGTTGGCGAGTGCTCGGCGAGAGCCAATCCCGCAGCACTGTCTCGTGGGTGCTCAGCGAACCGTCGGGAGCGCGCTGCTTCGCGCAGGTGTTGCGTGGCGAGCGCGTTCACGACGTTCCACTCGACCACTGCAGGGCGATCGAGCATGCCCTGTTCGTCGACGAACGATTCGGCGTGATTGTCTACCCGCGTGGTGCCGATGTGACGCGGGACGGACGAACGTGGACTGCGATCGCGGGCGCCGAGCGCGTCGAGCAGCGAGCGGACAACGAGCGAGTCTCGCGCGAGCCGTACGTCGATCCCGACGACCCCGACTCGATCGTCATTCGACCCCATACTCGCGTGCATCGCGACGCGCGACGGGACGCAGACGAGCCCTGGCTTCGACACCGCGTGACGCCACTCGAACTGAGAGCGCCACCCCTGGTTCCCATGAGGATCGAGTGCATCTATCCGACCAGCGGGTCGGAGTGCGACTCCAACCGCGAAGTCGATCACGAGGGCAGCACGCGCGTGCTCCACGGCGGAGGCGATGTCCGAGTCGAGCGCGCTTCGGGCGGAGCGACGATCGCGGTGTCGTGGAGACGTGACGGGGAGACGCGCGCGGCGTTTCGGGGGCCCGATCCGTGGCGGAGCGCGCTTCGCTCGGGGCAGCGCGAGGCGTTGACCGTGATGGCTTGGGCAGCGTCGGGCGTAATCATCGAGCGCTGCGTATTGCTGCCGAGCGAGCGCGTCGATGCGTGTTCTGTGCATCTCTTTCGAGAACGTGCCGTCACCGAGCTCGGGCTTCGGGACGCAAGCGTGTCGCGCTTCGGGGTCGCGGCAGTGCGCGCAGTCGACGATGACTCGGGTTGGGTGGTCGAGCTCACCGACGCCGACCCGGGTGACGCGCGACGCTTCGTTCAGTGGCAACATATCGACGCGAACGGACTGGTCGTTCGCTGGGCAAACGCCGCTCGCTACGGACGCGACGAGCGCGCGACGCTCGCTCGCATCGGCGGTCAGTGGGGGGTCATCGTGACCGACGAAGATCGCGACGAGAGCGACGTCCAGTTCGTCGCGCACGCCGACGGAACCCGCACGTCCGTGGATGTTCCGATGAGACCGATGTTGTGCCGCGAGTCGCCGGGGCCGAACAGCGATCGCTGGAACGACGAGGGGATCGTCGTCGTTTCCTGGCGCGCAGCGGAGAGCGACGCAGCGACGCAAACCACCGTGGATCTTCGCCGTGGTCGCAACGGTATCTGGTGCGTCGTCGGACTGCGGTCGCGTCGCCCCCGCGAAGGACGCTTCAACGTGCGCACGACTATTGACGACGCAGGGTGGAGCGCACAGTGCGGCACTTTCAACTGCAGCGGAACGACTCGTATCCGATCCGCAACCACGAGCACGTCGTGCGGACTCAGCTGCGGGCTCACGCCGAACGTCCTCTTCTTGTGATCGCCGCGCGCTTGCGGCGCGCTATGGGGCTTCGCCTACACTCGCACCGAATGAAGAAGCGCTCTGGCAGCATCGAACAGTGGCAGGTGCCGTCCGTTGTGCGTCCGCTCATCGAGCGCGCGCTGCGCGAAGCCGACCTGAGGCTCGCCTCCGCAGCGGCGTGCGAGGCCCTGCGAACCGTGCGGTTTCCGCTCGCGAAGAACCAAGAGATCCGCGTGTGTCTCCCCGACGCGCTCGACGACGCACAGAAGGCCGTCGCCCTCGCGTTGTCCGCGCGCGAAGAGCTCGCGATCGATCGCTTCGCGATTCCGTTCGGCACGGACATCGTCCGTCGTTGGCTCGGCGTCGATCCTCCGACGCTGCTCGAAGCCACCGTCACGCATGTCGACAGCGGCGCGCGCCGCACCGAGCCACGATGGGCTCGCTACCTTCGGCAACTCAATCCCAGGCTCGACGACGTCACGCCGCAAGACTCGATCGAGGCGCTCGAAGCCACCATCGCGTTGTTGGATCGCGCGTACGGAATCCACCCTGACCCAAACTTCGCCGCGCCCATCATCCGCGCGGTGGGAGCCAGGGGGCTGCCCGCTGCAAAGCGACACCTCGAGCGACTCAGCCGCGCGCTCGAAGCGACGAACGACGAGCGCCAGCGGGACGAAGTCACCCGCGACAAGTCGTTCATTCAGCACGCGTTCGTCGCGGCCAACGCGCCGTTCGACCCGAGGATCCTGCCGTTTCTCACGTTGGCCAAGTGCAACGACGAAGAGAAGCTCGCGCTGATCCGCTGGCTGCCCGAGGACCGTCGAGACGAGGTTGTGCTCGCGATGCTCCGAGCTGATCCGATCTGGCGGATGCGTACAGGTGCCAAGATCCTCTGCGAGTTCGCCCTGCCCCGAACGGCTGCGTACATCGCCGACGAGCACCGAAAGGACAAGCCCGACAGCCAATCACCGGCGTCGGCGAAGAAAGCGACGGGCGCGCTCCTCGAGAAGGCCGCAAAGAAACACAGGACGATCGCCGCGGCGCTCGCCCCGGCGCTCAGCCCCGCAGCGCGAAAGTCGCTCGGCGTGAAGTACGCCCGCAGCGAAGAGCCCGACGAGAGCTCGGCGCCGCGCTGGAAGCCGCTGCCCGCGAAGGCCTCTGTCCCTGCACGCGTCGGCAACTACGTCGACGGGGTGACCGCAGGCGGCCTACACGGGCCCGACGCGAGCGCGCTTCGCAAAGAAGGCAAGGCGCTGATCGACGAGGTCTTTCGCAAATCGCCTTCGATGTGTCGCCGCCCCGCGTCGTTGAGCGCGATGGAGCGAGCGCTGATCGTGGCGTTTCTGTCTCAGACCTGGTGGCCCAATTTGCTCGCCGCAGGTCTTTGGGACGAGCAGCACGAAATCGAGCGAGCGCTCGGGCTCTCGCCGCCATCGATCCAAGACATCGAGCTCGACGTCGATGGCGATCGCGCTCCGGCGTGGTGCTTCGTCCGCGAGCACCTGCACCGCAACAGTCCGACGCTGGACGCGCTGGAGCGCGCCGTCGCGAAGCTCGACGACCCGCAGCGCTTCGAGTTGTTCGCAAGCTTCTTGGCACAGCACGGCACGAGCAGTTCGGGCTACCCGTTTTGGACTGCTGTGGAGGGCGACGACGGCGGGCCACGGCGCAACGAACCACCGCCGCATCGAGCGAGGCTGTGTCGCCTGGTCGCCGCGCTCGCGATCGCGCTGGGAGAGCGAGCAGAACACCTTGTCACCGAGCATGCGTACGACGCTGAAGAGCTCGAGTACCCACCGTCGCTCCATGGTTCGCTCGCGCTCGCCGCGCTCAGCGCCCTCGCTCACAGCCGCGGCCACGAGCTCGACGCCCGATGGAACGCAGCCCGCGCGATCGTCACCGAACTCGACGACGTGAAGACAGACCCCGCGCTGCTCGCGGCGATCCTCGATCAGCCCGAGCCCGTCGAGAGCAAGCCCGCCGCGACGAAGAAGAGCACATCGAAGAGCAAGAAGTGACTCAGAGGGCGTCCGAGCGCAGCTCTTCTTCGAACTGCGCGACCGCTGCCTCACCGAACACGCGAACGGTGAACGGCCAGGACAACTTCGGCGGATCCGCGTTCGCGAAGCGCACCCACAGCCGCCGCGCATCCCCGTCGTCGAGCGCGCGTATCGCCGAGGTGAGGTCCTCGGTGAGCGCGATCTCCGAGAGGTCGTCTCCAAACGCGCGCGGCGCGATCGCGCGCACCATGGCGCAGCAACGCTCGTCGTCGTCGCGCGGGAGATCGCCGACGCGCAGCAGTCGACCGAGACACTCGAGCGCGAGCGTCGTCGGCTCGATCTGCTCGATGATTTGCAGGACGATCGATCGTTGCTCGCCGTGGTCCAGCGCCGCATCAGTCATCAACGTGCTCAACCGCCGGCGATCGAGAATGCACCGCCCCTCCTCGGACAGCGCGCTCGCGAACACGCGTCGAAGCTCCGGCTCTCGAAGCGGCTCGGGAAGGAGCTCGACGAGATCGAACTCCAGCGTGGGCGTCGTGCTGAAGTTCGCGATCGTCTCGACGTGGGAGCGCATCGCGCGGACATTTCCCAGTCGCGCGTGGCCTCGCGCCGCCTGCGCAACGAGGTACAGCAAGTCCCGTCGTCTGGCGCGGTCGGGACACGCGTGCGCGAGCAGGGCCTCGATCTCTTCGAGCGACAGGTGGCCGACGACGCTCCACTGCCGCTCGTAGCTCAACGACTCACCGTCGACCGTGGTGATCCAACCTTTCGACCTGTGATCGAACGCGGAGTTCATCCAACGGGCATAGGTGGCCCTGGCGAGATCACGGGCCCTCTCGAGGACGTGATCGTCCTGGGAGGGAATCTCTGGCTCTTCGCGTGTGCGGAGCGTGTCTTCGAGCGCCTCGCGAATCGCGCTGAGCGTGGCCACCTTCCATTCCGATCGACCGTCCGCTGCGCACTCTCGCGCCTCTTCGAGCGGCGCGAGCGCGATCGGCTCTTGCGATGACGGCGGCGGAGGGTCGGACTCCGGGCGCAGCATGGCCCGCGCCTCGCCTTCGCTCGCCGGATCGATGGCAGCCAGCGAGTCGACCCACCAGCGGCTCACGTCGTTTGGATGCTCCCGCATCGACTCCAGCGCGCGCCACGCGAGCGCGACTCGCTCTTCGCGTCGCTCGTTTGCGTCGAGGGCTCGCGCGCATTCGAGCGCAAAGTACGCGTCCGAGAGCGGGTCGCACTCCTTCGCGCGGACGGCGGCGATCGCGCGGTCGATCAAAGGCAGCGATTGCTCTGGACGATCGAGTCGCGCGTACGCGAGCGCGAGCCAACCCCAGGCGTTTTCTCCGACGTCCATCTGCTCTGGCAGCGTGCGCGCTACGCGCTCTTCGCAGAGCGCGAGCAGCGCATCTCTCGACGCGGGCTCTTCGACGAGCCGCACCATCGCGCAGAGCTCTTTGGTGAGCCCCGAGTGCGACTGCTTCGCTGCGAGCGCCATGGCCCGCTCGACGAGAGGGGATCGCAGCGAGGGGGCGACGAGCTCGCACACGGAGAGCATCACGTGAACGTCGTCCGCCAGGGAGGCGACGGCGAGCGCACGCTCGATGGCCTCGCGATGCGCGCCGAGCGACGCGAGCCGGAGCACGCACTCGTAGATCACGCGGTCGTCGCCGCACGAAGCGAGCTCGAGCAGCTTCTCTCCCGAGAGCAGCGGCACGAGCTCTCGCAGCGCAGCGGGATGGTCCTCTCGATCGAAGAGCGACAGGAGCTCGTCGAGCGCGAACGTCCCTTCTGCGCAGAGCGACCTCCACAACGGCGCGGGGATCGCGTCGATCACGACGGCGCGAAGTTGGCGCGCGGCCGCGGCCCGCACTTGTTCGATCGGAGACAGCGCCGAGTCGACGACGGTGCGCGGCGAAACGAGCTCGTCGAACAGCGAATGCACGGCACAGAGTTTAGCTCGACGACGAGTGAGCGCTTCGTCGAAGCGCGCACCCTGCGGTGCCCATGGAGGTCTCGCGCGTGTATTCGCGCGACCGCGCGAAGAGCGTTCGACCCGCTGTTTTCCGCGCGGTGTTCGCCGCGCTACAACGTGCAGGCTCATTCGGCGTCCGCTTTCGTCCCGGCGAAGCCGCGCGGCAGACGAAAGCGCATCGTCGCAAACCGCAGCAGATTCCAATCGAATCGCGACGCGTCCGATTCTTCCAAGACGCTCTGCCACGGCTCGCGCTACGTCTTCGCTTCGAGAAAGGAACACTCCATGCCAATCGTCCCGGACATGGTCGGCATCGTCGCCGTCGACCTCCAGCGCGCCGCGCGCTTCTATCGCTTGCTCGGCCTCGACTTTCCCGATCCCGAGGGCGCGGACTACATCGAAGTGACGACGAAGAACGGCTATCGCATCTCGCTCAACGCTCAGTCGCTCGACAAGAAGCTCACGCCGAACTGGGAAGAGCCGCGCGGCCAGCGCGTGAGCCTCGCCTTTCTGTGCGACTCGCCCGCGGAGGTCGACGCCGTCCACGAAGCGATCGTGAAGGCCGGACACCGAAGCGTGAAGGAGCCATGGGACGCGTTCTGGGGACAGCGCTACGCGATGGTCGAGGACCCCGACGGCGCGCACGTCTCGCTCTTCGCGCCGCTCGCGAAATAGCTCGCGGCCAGCGCAGTGCGCGGCCGAACGACCAAAGGTACACTCACCGCAGATGCGAGCCAGGCGTCCGATGCGATGCGCGGGAACCTTTGCGTGCATCGGGCTGCTCGCGTGCGGCTCGAGCGTCGCTCCGACACACGCAATCAACGCTCGCGTCGACGGCTCGACGCAGCTCGACGCAGCCGACTCCGACGCGCCCGAATCCGCCGCGCCCGTCGACGCGTCGTCGGAAGATCCCGTCGTCGACAGCGGCCTCTCGTGCGGCCCTGACGAGCGCCGAATCGGCAGCGACTGCGTGGCCAGCGGCGTCCCGCGGCCGATCGCGCCGATGTCGCTCGCGACGGTGACGCACCTTCGACCCACGTTTCGCTGGCACGCGCCGCGGGGGGCGCGACAGGCGCGCATCGAGCTCTGCCGCGATCGGGCGTGCACCGACGTGATCTCCGCGCACGACGCCGAGGGAGAGTCGTTTCGGCCCGAGGACCCGCTGCCCGCGCAGAGCGTTGTCTTCTGGCGCGTGCGCGTGCGCAGCGACGCCGAGCTCGATCGTAGCGCGAGCCCAGCGTGGCTGTTTCATACGCCGGTTTCGAGCTCGAGCGAGGCGGTCGACACGAGCGTGCATCCGCGGCTCGACGTCAACGGCGACGGCGTCGACGACTGGGCGATCGGCGCGCCCTTCGCTGCAGCGCGAGAGCTGAGCGGATCGGGGTTCGTGCGCGTGATGTTCGGCGATCGATCGCGCGTCGGCGCCCGGTACCGCGAGCTGCAAGGATCTGCGCGCTTCGAACACTTCGGAACCTCCGTCTCGTCCGCAGGCGACATCAACGGCGATGGCTTCGGCGACTTGATCGTGGGCGTCCCCAACGCGACGGTCGATCGCGAGGCGGGCGCCGGGCGCGTTGTGCTCTACTTCGGAAGCGCCGCTGGCCTCGTCGAGCGCAGCGCTCGTGCGGTCGACGCGATTCGTGGACAACGCCAATTCGGCCACGCCGTCGCGAGCGCAGGCGACCTCGACGGCGACGGCTACGGCGATGTGATCATCGGAAGCCCGTACGCGCGCAACGCGCAAGACGCGCCCGCAGGGGCGATCACGATCCTCTACGGAGGCGAAGGTGTCGGCGCCTCCGAGTCGCTTCGACGCGTCGAGATCCCCGCCCCAGTGGGGCGCGAAGGCTTCGGCCGAGCGCTCGTGGGCGGCGGTGATTTCGACGGAGATTCTCGGTCCGATTTCGCGGTGCTCGCGGTGCCGGACGGCGCGGCGCCGCGGCGAGGCGGGCTGTATCTGTACGTCGCAAGGCCGCTCGGCGCGCGATTCGAGCCGTCGTTTGTCCGAGAGAATACAGACTATCTCGACGTCTCGATGGGCGACATCGACCACGACGGGCGCACGGACCTCGTCGTCGCGAGCGCGAGCGCGCCGCGCGACCTCGGCGAGTACAACGTGGTCGCCAGCATTTTTCAGGGCCGCTCGACGGGGTTCGACGGGATCGCGAGCGTCGATGTGATCGGCCCGTCCGCGGTCGAGGCGGGGCCGATGCGAGCGCGCGTCATCGGCGACTGCAACGGCGATGGGTTCGACGACCTCGCGCTCTCGACGAGCGCGCTCGCGCCAGTGGGACGCAACGCGTTCGGCACGATGAGCGTTCACCTCGGCGGCGCTCCGCTGCGCGCTCGCGAAGGGACGCGTGTGCTGTTGGGCGAGCGCGTCAACACACAGTTCGCCTCGGCGCTCGCGTCGCACAGCGACGTCAACGGAGATGGCTTCGCGGACCTGATCGTGGGCAGCCCGTGGTTCGAGATCCGCGGGCAGACGCACCGAGGCCGGGTGCAGCTGTTCATCGGCGCGAGCGACGGACTCGCAGCGACCCCCGCGTACAGCCAGACCGGCGAGGCCGACCACGACAACCTCGGAGGAAGCGTCGCGCGAGCCGTCCATCGAGCGAGAACTGTGCTGATTTGCACGATGCGCCCTGTGGCCAACGCGACCTTGGCGCTACACGACGCCCGAACGTTCGCTGCTCTTTAGTCCCGCCTTTGGCGGAGACGTCGTCGCGCTCTTGCGCGACCGCATGCGCGGGAGTCTCTGCTCCCGCGCCGCTGCGCCCACTGCGGGAGTCTCTGCTCCCGCGCCCGCTCAGTTGCGCTCGGCGCCGAGGCGACCGGGCTCGTGCATTCCTTCGCCGCGCAGATCGCTGGTGATCAAGCGCACGAGCGCGTCGTTGAAGCGCTCGACCGCGACGCGATCGGTGTCGGCCTCCATGTGCGAGCCGCCCACGCCCGAGTCGTCCGTGAGATAGACGTACGGCGTGCTGGTGTACGCGCCCATCGCGCGAAAGAGAAACTCGACGCGACGGTCGCTGCCCGACGCCGCGACCGGGAGCAGTCGAATGCCTCGCTGCGAGGCGCGCACCATCGCCTCGCGATAGGTGAAGTTGCTGTCTCCGTAGTGCTGCGGCGGCGCGTCGGCCACCAGCACCAACACGCGCACCGCGGCGCCGTCGCTCCAGGCGAGGCGGTTCATCGCGGCGTCGATGCCAGCGTTGAGGTCCTCGGGGTAGTCGCCGCCACCGGAGGCATAGACGTTTTGCATCGCCGCCGCGAAGCCCTGCACGTTGCTCGTGAACGGGATCTGTTGAACGACCGTCTCGTCCACGCGATC
>LNFM01010941.1_pt1 | contig 12532 bp, 6 predicted proteins | sample 596031 | NCBI WGS metagenome assembly LNFM01 (sample SAMN04254537, study PRJNA301005) | activated carbon metagenome | isolation source: dual media filters at the Ann Arbor, Michigan drinking water treatment plant | place: USA: Ann Arbor
CGTGGTCGTGTTCGTCGTCGCGGGCGTCGTGGCCCTCGTGGTCCGAGTGGTCCATACCCTCGTGCCCGGAGTGATCCGTTTCCTCGGGCGCCGCGGGCTGGTGCTTCGAATGGTCCATGCCTTCGTGCATGGAGTGATCCGTTTCCCTGGCCGGCGCGGGCTGGTGCTTCGAGTGGTCCATGCCCTCATGGCCGGAGTGATCCTCCGCCTTGGCGGGCGGCGCCTGATGCTGCGAATGGTCCATCTTCGAATGATCCATCTGCGAATGATCCATGCCGCCCTTCGGCTTCAGGATGTCCTGCACGCTCGGCGTGCGCTTGCCGATGCCTTCGTCGCTGGGCAGGCGTTGACCCACTGCGCGGGCCAGCTCGACGCGGGCCAGCCAGTAGTCGCGAACCGCTTCGAGATAGGCCTGGTAGGCGTCGTACTCCGCCAGCTTCGCCTGCACCAGCTCGAACACGCCGATCAGCATGAAGTTCTGGCGCTCCTGCTGCCGCGCCACGATCGCTTCGCGCTGCGGCACCAGGGATTCACGGTGAATCCGCACGACCTCGCGAAGCGCGGACACCGACTCGCTGCCGAGGCGCACGGCCTGCGATGCCGAAAGCTCCGCCTGGTCCACCCGCGCCAGCGCCGCGGCGAGTTGCGCTTCCGCGCGCGCCACGCGTGCCTGGCCCTGGTTGAAGATCGGCAGCTCGAGCGCGATGTGCGGCCCGCGCAGTCGCGCGCCATCAGCTTCGCGCTCGCGCTCGTAGCCGATCTCGCTACCGCCCAGCCAGCGCAGCGAGCGGGTGAGCCCGAGCGCATCGGCCAGCACTTCGGCTTCCTTGCGCGCGGCCAGCAGCTCCGGATTGCCGTCGCCGGCCAGACGGGCGAGCAAGGCCGGATCGTCCTCCGACGGAACCGGCAGCGGCAGGTTGTCGCTGGCCTCCCAGTCCGCTTCGTCGCCGTGCAGGCCCAGCACCAGGTTCAGCGCCAGCCGCTTGCGGCCGGCCTCGGCGCGGGCGCGCAGCGCGTCGATGCGCGCCTCGCTGGCCACGGCCTGCTCCTGCGCCAACTGCAGGTCGCTGATGTTGCCGGCGCCGTGGAAGCGACCGGCCAGCTCGGCGGAGGCTGCGGCGCCCTCGGCGACGGCTTCGCGCATCGCGGCGACCTGGCGCGCGGCCACGTATTCGTACCAGGCCGACTCGACGTCGGCGACGACGCCGAGTACGGCGCCGGTGATCTCGTAGGTGGCGCGCTGGTATTCCAGCCTCGCCAGCCGCGTGCGCGTGGGCAGCATCAGCAGGTCCACCAGCGGCAGCGACAGACCGACGGTGCGGTTACTGCCGCCACCGTCGATGGACATGCGCGACAGCGACAGGCGCGGATTGGAAATCTCGACCGCCTCCAGCACCTCGGCTCGGGCCAGGCCCTGGTGCGCGTACTCCTCCTGCAGGCGCGGGCTGCGCAGCATGGCGACGCGCAGTGCGGCGTCGAGCGTCATCGGCTGGTCCAGCCAGCGGTCGATGGCCTGGCGCTCTTCGCGCGGCGCGCCGACGGCGGCCCAGTCGACAGCAGGGCCGCCCCGGGCTTCGAGCAAGGGCGCGAGGTCGTCGCCGCGGGGCTGGGGCGAAAGCGTGGTGCAGGCGCCGAGGGCGGTGGCGAGCGCCAAAGCCAGGCTGGCGCGGGCCAGGGAAACAGTCATGGTCGGAACTCCGATGGGTCGAGCCCGGCAGGGCCGGGGGGCCGGCAAATTGCCGGGCGCGCTGCAGGATGGCGGACACCGGGTCCGCCGCTGGCGATCACGCGATCGGAGGTCGTATTTCGGGGGCGCTCCCGGCCATCGACAGCACCGTGCCTGGGCTGCCTTGGCTCACGCCGACAACGACCAGGCGCGGCAGCAGCGGCGCGGGCAGGAACCCCACCGGCGCATGATGCCGGCAATCACAGGTGCAGCCGCCGTCCTCGCAGCAATCGGCCGGCGCGGGTGCTATCGGATCGCCCGCCTGGTCGTGGCAAGGCGCCGTCATGGCCACGTCGCTACCACCGCCGTCCGCCGCCACGCCGGGCGCCACGCCGCCGGCCAGCAGGGCCAGGACCAGGAAAAGGCGGGCGAAAAGGCGCATCGCGGACATGGGCACAGTCTACAACGCCGCCGGTGAATCCGGCGTCGGGCCGGCCAGATCATCCAGGATCGGGCAATCGGCCCGGGTATCGCCATGGCAGCTGGCCGCCAGCGTCTGCAGCGTGCGCTGCATCGCCTGCATCTCGGCGATGCGCGCGGCCAGGTCGTCGGCGTGGGCCTGCGCCAGCTGCTTTACTTCGGCGCTGCTGCGGCGTGGGTCGCCCCAGAGGCCGAGCAGGACCTGGATCTGCTTCATCGGGAAACCGAGGTTGCGGGCGCGCCGGATGAAGCGCAGCCGGTGCACGTCGGCGTCGCCGTACAGCCGGTAGTTGGCGAAGGTCCGGTTCGGCGGCGGCACCAGGCCGATGGCCTCGTAGTGGCGGATCATCTTGGCCGATACGCCGGACAATGCCGACGCTTCGCCGATGTTGTGCAGGCCATTTTGCTTGGCATCGGACAGCTCGGGACGAGGGGAGGGGCGCATCATCAGATGTCTCCTTGTCAGTGCCGGGCCCGCGGGGCCCAGCGACGCAGCAACAGGGTATTGGCCACCACGCTGACGCTCGAGAGCGCCATCGCGGCACCGGCCACCACCGGGTCGAGCAGGCCGGCGACGGCGAGCGGAATCCCGACCAGGTTGTAGATGAAGGCCCAGAACAGGTTCTGGTGGATCTTGCGCGTGGTGCGGCGCGAGATGTCGATGGCGTCCGCGACCAGGCGCGGGTCGGAGCGCATCAGGGTCACGCCGGCCGCATGCATGGCCACGTCCGTGCCGCTGCCCATCGCGAAGCCGACATCGGCCGCCGCAAGGGCAGGGGCGTCGTTGATGCCGTCGCCGACCATCGCCACGGGACCGGCGGCGCCGAGTTCGCGGATGATCTCGGCCTTGTCGCCCGGCAGCACGTCGGCCATCACGTCCTGGTCGGCGATGCCGAGCGCCGAGCCGATGGCCCGGGCCGCGCCGCGGTTGTCGCCGGAAACCATCACGGTGCGCAGTCCCATTGCCTGCAGCGCCGCGATCGCCTCGCTGGCTTCCGGCCGCTGCGGATCGCCGAAGGCCAGCAGGCCGCGCACGGCATAGCCCTGGTCCGTTTCGGCGGCGAGCCATGACACGGTGCGGCCTTGGGACGCGAGCTCCGAGGCCTTGCCATCCAGCGTCGTGACGCCGATGCCGTTTTCCTGCATCAGGCGCTGGCTGCCGAGCAGGAAACGCTGTCCCTGGATGCGGCCGCCGATGCCGCGGCCGGCGATGGCCGCGATTTCGCTCGCCGGCGTGATCGTACGCCCGGCATCCCGCGCGGCGTCGAGCACGGCGCGCGCCAGCGGATGCTCGCTGCCGGACTGCAGTGCCGCGGACACGTCCAGCACGGCGTTGCGATCGTTGCCGGCATCGCCTTCGATGGCGACCACGCGCGGCCGACCGGCGGTCAGCGTACCGGTCTTGTCGAAGGCGACCGTGCGCAGCAGGCGAGTCGTCTCCAGCGCCTCGGCGTCCTTGATCAGGATGCCGGCCTTCGCCGCGACGCCGGTGCCGGCCATGATCGCGGTCGGCGTCGCCAGGCCCAGCGCGCACGGGCAGGCGATGACCAGCACCGCCACGGCGTTGAGCACGGCCTGGGTCCAGTCGCCAGACACGAGGCCCCAGCCGAGCAGCGTGCCGAGCGCGATCAACACGACCACCGGCACGAACACCGCGCTGACACGATCGACGATGCGCTGGATCGGCGCCTTCTTCGCCTGTGCGTCCTCGACCAGGCGGATGATGCGCGCCAGCGCCGATTCCGAGCCCACCGCCGTGGTGCGCAGCACGAGCAGGCCTTCGGCGTTGACCGCGCCGCCGGTGACCCGGTCGCCGGGCTCCTTCGCGACCGGCAGGGATTCGCCGCTGATCAGCGAATCGTCGCTGTGGCTGCGTCCCTCGATGATTTCGCCATCGACGGGAAACCGCTCGCCCGGACGCACCACGACCTGGTCACCCAGCGCGACGCGCTCGACCGGCACTTCCTGCTCATGGCCAGCCGAATCGCGGACGCGCGCCGTGGCCGGGCGCAGCGCCTGCAGGGCGCGGATCGCTTCGGTGGTCTGGCGCTTGGCGCGCGCCTCGAGCCACTTGCCCATCAGGATCAAGGTGATGATCACCGCCGACGCCTCGAAATACAGCGGCGGCTCGCCGTGGTGCGGGCGGGTGAACAGGAGGTGGTAGACGCTAAGGCCGTAGCCGGCGCTCGTGCCCAGCGCGACCAGCAGGTCCATGTTGCCCGTGCGCGCCTTCAGCGCGCCCCAGGCGGCGCGGTAGAAGCGCGCGCCCAGCCAGAACTGCACCGGCGTCGCCAGCGCCAGCTGCCACCAGCCGGGCAGGGCCCAGTGTTCGCCGAACGGCATGCCCAGCATCGGCACGGCCAGGGGCAGGGAGAGCAGGGTGGCGATGATGAGGTGGCGCCGCTCCTTGTCCTGCACGGCGGTGCGGGTGGGTGACGCGCTGGTGCCAGGCTTGGCCGGGCCCACATCGACGTCTGCCGCCACCTGGTACCCGGCCGATGCGATCGCCTGCACCAGCGACTCGCGCGACGTCCCCGCGGCCACGCGCACGCTGGCGGTTTCGGTGGCCAGGTTCACGCTCGCCGACTGCACGCCGGGGACTTTGGCGAGGGCGGTTTCAACGCGGCCGACGCAGGACGCGCAGGTCATGCCCAGGATGGCCATCGAGACTTCCTCGACGGCGACGCCATAGCCGGCGCCTTCGATCGCCTTCGTGATCGCCGCGGCGGAAACGCTGCCGTCCGCCTCGACCTCGGCGGTCTCGGTGGCGAGGTTGACGCTGGCGGACCGCACGCCGGGCACCTGGGCCAGCGCCTTCTCGACGCGGGCGACACAGGACGCGCAGGTCATTCCGGTCACGCCGAAGCGGAAACGCTGGGCGCCGTCGGCTGCCGTGGGGGACAAAGAAGTGTTCATGACGAGCTCCTGCCTGGGAATGACGACAGCCTCAGGCCTCCCATCATGGGAAGGTCAAGCCTGCCTGTCACCTTGGCCCGGGGTGTCCGGTCGGGGCCGGGATGCCCGTCTCAAAGAATGAGCCTCCGGCACGGCAAACTACGCACCGCCACGACCCCGAACGGAACCCCATGGACGAACGCGAAGAATGGTTGACCCGCCTGCGCAGGATGCGCCTCTCCTGGCCCGTGCGCTGTGCGCGGACGTTCACCCCGGAGGACGTGGTTAAGCTCCAGGCCGGGCTGTGGCCGAAGGGCATGGACGACCGCTGGGTGGTCTGGCTGGACGAAGGCCTGGTGCGGGTCTGGCGCAGCTGGACCGGGGAGTGCATCTACGAGGCCGAACTGGCCATGGACGAGGCCGGCGGGGGCCAATGCCGGGTCCTGCACGTGTGCGACGAGCCTGAGATCTACACCCGGAGTCCGGCCGAACAGGGCGAGATCGATCGCTTTGAAGGCGTGCTGGCGCTGCTCCTGGGCCGACGGCGGGAAGCGGCGGCCTGAGGGGAGGATCCGGATGGTCGGGCGGCGATATCGTCGAAGGCGGAACACGCCGCGGCCGCGGGGGCTAACTGAGGTGAGTGCGGCCCAGTGTATGGAGCAACTTCCACTCGCGTGCCAGCAAGCCCGGTATGTCGGCGCCCGCGACCGGGCGGCTGAAGTAATAGCCCTGGTAGTAGTTGCAGTTCATCGATTGCAGGGTCAGGGCCTGTTCGAGTGTTTCCACACCTTCGGCCGTGACGCTCAACCCGAGGCTTTCTTGTGCCCATGACGGTAGGGCGACCGGGAGCGCGGCGCATAGCAGCAGGATGCGGGCACGCCTTTCCAGGTTCGCCCTTCCGGCAACGCCCGGCGCGCTGATGCAGTGTTTTGGCTACTCCATCTCGCGATTCCGCCCGAGCAACTGCCGGGTAAGACGCCAGTGGACACGTAACCGTTTAGCCTGCCGTGACCAGTGACACAATTCAGAAACCTGACAGGCAAAGCGGCGCTCAGAGTGGCCTGCTCTGTGGGGCGGCGGAGCCCGGACCATAGCGTCGTACAACCGGCTCGTTCCCTACTCGAAGCGCTTCCTGCCGAGTCGCAATGCGTTGGCCACGACGGACACCGAACTGAGACTCATGGCGAGCGCTGCAATCATGGGGCTTAGCAGGATCCCGAAGACGGGGAACAGCACGCCCGCGGCGATCGGCACGCCAAGCGCGTTGTAAGCGAACGCGAACACCAGGTTCTGTTTCATGTTCGCCACCGTGGCGCTCGACAGCCGGCGCGCCCGGACGATGCCACGCAAGTCGCCCTTGACCAGGGTGACCTGCGCGCTGGACATCGCGACGTCGGTACCCGTGCCCATGGCGATCCCAATGTCGGCACCCGCCAGTGCCGGGGCGTCGTTGATGCCGTCGCCAGCCATGGCGACCTTGGCTCCCGCGGCCTTGAGCCGCTGCACCAGATCGATTTTTTCCTTGGGGCGAACCTCGCCGTGAACCTCTTCGATACCCAGCTCGCGCGCGACCGCGCGGGCGGTGGTCAAGCCGTCGCCTGTAGCCATCACGATCCGCAGCCCGTCGTCCTGCAAGAGTTTGATGGCCTCGCGCGTGGAAGCCTTGATTGGATCGGACACCGCCAGGAGTCCGGCGAGTCGTCCATCCACCGCCAGGTACATGACGCTCGCACCTTCCTGTCGCAGCGCTTCGGCCTCGGCCTTTAACGAGGAAGGGTCGACCGACTGTCCCAGCATCAGTTGGGTGTTCCCGATGGCAAGCGTCCGCCCACCCACGGTCCCGCGAACGCCGATGCCGGTCGACGACTCGAACTCGAAGGCGGCTTCGAGCACCAGTTCGCGACGGCGGGCCTCGGCGACGATGGCGTCGGCCAGCGGATGTTCACTGCCCTGGTCAAGGCTGGCCGCCAGTTGCAGAACCGCGTCCTCGGTGAAGCCGGCTGAGGCAATGACGGCCCGGAACGCTGGGCGGCCTTCCGTCAGGGTGCCGGTCTTGTCGACGATGAGGGTGTCGATGCGGCGGAAATTCTCGATCGCCTCGGCATCGCGGAACAGCACGCCCCCCTGGGCGCCGCGGCCTGTCGCCACCATGATCGACATGGGCGTGGCCAGGCCGAGCGCGCAGGGGCAGGCGATGATCAGGACCGAGACGGCATTGAGTACGGCGAAGGTCCAGGACGGCTCCGGGCCCCACAGGCCCCAGACCAGCAGCGTCGCCACGGCCACGGCCAGGACGGCGAGCACGAACCAGAACGCCACCTTGTCCGCCATCCGCTGCATCGGGGCGCGGGAACGCTGGGCCTGCGCGACGAGCTGCACGATCTGCGACAGCATGGTTTCCGAACCCACCTTCTCGGCCCGGATTACCAGACTGCCGGAACCGTTCATGGTGGCGCCGACCACGGCGTCGCCGGGCGATTTCTCCACCGGGATCGGCTCGCCCGTGAGCATCGACTCGTCGATGTTGGACCGGCCTTCCAGCACGCTGCCATCCACCGGCACCTTCTCGCCGGGCCGGACGCGCAGGCGATCGCCAACGTGGACGTGGCTGAGCTCGACATCTTCTTCCCGGCCGTCGTCCAGCAAGCGGCGGGCCGTCTTGGGCGCGAGGCCGAGCAGGGACTTGATGGCGGCCGAGGTCTTCGAGCGGGCGCGCAGCTCCAGCAGCTGCCCGAGCAAGGTCAGGGACACGATGACGGCGGCGGCCTCGAAGTACACGCCGATGCGGCCATGCTCGTGGAACGACTCCGGGAACAGGCCTGGCGCCAGGGTCGCCACCACGCTGTAGCCGAAGGCCGCCGCCACGCCGATCCCGATCAGCGTCCACATGTTTGGACTGCGATTGCGGATCGACTGCACGCAGCGGACAAAGAAGGGCCAGCCGGCCCACAGCACCACGGGCGTGGTCAGGACCAGTTCGAACCAGGTGCGCGCGCCGACCGGCAGCCAGCCCTCGAAGCGGTGACCGAGCATGGCCAGCGCCAGCACGACCACCGTCAGGGGCAGGGTCCACCAGAACCTGCGGGTGAAATCGCGCAGCTCCGGATTCTCCTCATCGTCCAGGCCGGGCATCTCCGGCTCGAGCGCCATGCCGCAGATCGGGCACGTGCCCGGCCCGGGCCGGCGAATCTGTGCATGCATCGGGCAGACGTAGATCGTGCCGGGCGGCGCTGCTTCAGGCGCTGCGGCGTCTGGCTGGCCGGCGTTGCCGGAGGGGTGTCCATGTTGGTGCTCATGAGTGTTCATTGGTCGTCCTGTGGCGGGGGCCGGCGAGGAAACAATGGCTCGAAGAGGTGCGGACGCTTTCGATCGGGGGGCGTCCTGCTGCCCAGAGTGGCACCTTCAGGCCTTGGCTGCAGGATGCGCGCGACCGGCCCCGGAGAGCCGGCGCTGCTTGAGGAGGGCGTACACCACGGGAATCACGACCAGCGTAAGCACGGTCGAGGACACCATGCCGCCGACCATCGGCGCCGCGATGCGTCGCATGACTTCCGAACCAGTACCCGTGCTCCACATGATGGGGAGCAGCCCCGCCATGATCGCCACCACCGTCATCATCTTCGGGCGAACCCGCTCGACGGCGCCCTCGACAATGGCGTCGGTGATGTCACCCACGGTCAGGCGCTCGCCCCGACTGGCGCGGGCAGAAGCGCGCAGATCGAGGGCGTGGTCGAGATAGATGAGCATGATGACGCCGGTTTCGGCGGCAACGCCGGCCAGTGCGATGAAGCCGACGGCCACGGCGACGCTCAGGTTGTAGTCCAGGGCCCACAGAAGCCAAACGCCACCCACCAGTGCGAAGGGCACCGACAGCATCACGATCAGCGACTCCGTTACCCGGCGGAAGTTGAGGTAGAGCAGGAGGAAGATGATGGCCAGCGTCAGGGGCACCACGACCTTCATCTTGGCGATGGCCCGCTGCATGTACTCGTACTGGCCACTCCAGGTGGCGTAGTACCCCGGCGGGAAGCTGACGTCGCGGGCGACCGCTTCCTGCGCCGTCTGCACGTAGGCGCCGAGGTCCGCATCGCGCGTATCCACGTAGATGTAGGCGGAGAGCAGGGCGTTCTCGGTACGGATCGAAGGCGCGCCCTTGCGGATGCGGATGTCGGCCAATTCGCCCAGCGGCACCTGTGCGCCGTCCGGTGTCGCAACCAGCACCTGTTGTGCGATGGCTTCCGGGCTGTCACGCAGCTCGCGCGGGTAGCGCACGATCACCGCAAAGCGTTCTCGTCCCTCCACCGTCGTGGTGACCCGTTCGCCGCCCAGGGCAGTGGCCACGACCTCCAGCAGGTCGCCCACGGGCAGGCCGTAGCGGGCCAGTTGGTGCCGGTCAGGCTCGATATCCAGGTAGAGCCCGCCGGTGAGGCGTTCGGCGTAGGCGCTGGTAGTGCCAGGGACCGTGCGCACGGCGGCTTCGATCTGCCGGGCCAGGCGCTCCATCTCGACCAGGTCGGAGCCGAAGACCTTGATGCCGATCGGGGTGCGGATGCCGGTGGCCAGCATGTCCGTGCGGGCCTTGATCGGCATGGTCCAGGAGTTGGCCACGCCCGGGAACTGCAGGGCCTGGTCCATCTCCGCAATGAGCTTGTCCACGGTCATTCCATCGCGCCACTGGTCTTCGGGCTTGAGGTTGATCACCGTCTCGAACATTTCCAGCGGCGCGGGGTCGGTGGCGGTCAGGGCGCGGCCTGCCTTGCCAAAGACCGATTCGACTTCCGGAAATGTCTTGATGATCCGGTCTTGCTGCTGCAGCAGCTCGGCGGCCTTGGTCACCGACATCCCGGGCAGGGAACTGGGCATGTACAGGAGAGTGCCCTCGTTGAGGGTCGGCATGAACTCGCTACCCAGGCGGGTAGCGGGCCACGCCGAGGCCAGCATCACCACGAGAGCGACGACTAGCGTGGCCGTCTTGTGCCGCAGAACGACGGCGATCACCGGCCGGTAGATCGCGATCAGGAACCGGTTCACCGGGTTCTTCGCCTCGGGCAGGATCCGGCCCCGCACGAACAGCAGCATCAGCACCGGCACCAGGGTCACCGACAGCAGCGCGCCCGCGGCCATCGCGAAGGTCTTGGTGAAGGCCAGCGGTTGGAAGAGGCGGCCTTCCTGGGCCTCGAGCGCGAACACCGGCAGGAACGACACGGTGATGATCAGCAGGCTGAAGAACAGCGCCGGTCCGACCTCGCGACACGCATTGATGATCAGTTGCGCGCGCGGCGTGCTGCCATCGTCGCGCTCGATATGCTTGTGCGCGTTCTCGATCATCACGATCGCGGCGTCCACCATGGCTCCGATGGCGATGGCGATGCCGCCCAGGCTCATGATGTTCGAGTTCATGCCCAGAAGGCGCATGACCAGGAAGGCAACCAGCACCCCGACAGGCAGCATGATGATGGCCACCAGCGCGCTGCGTACATGAAGGAGGAACACGAAACAGACCAGGGCGACGATCAGGCTCTCTTCGATCAAGGTCCAGCGCAGCGTGGCAATGGCCCGATGTATCAGGTCGGAGCGGTCATACACCGCTCGGATTGACACGCCCTCGGGCAAGCCGGGTCCGATCTCGGCGATCTTCTGCTTGAGCCCATCGATCACCGTCAGGGCGTTCTCGCCGTAGCGCGCCACCGCGATGCCGGCGACCACCTCGCCTTCGCCATTGAGCTCGGCGATGCCACGGCGTTCGTCGGGGACCAGTTCGACCCGCGCCAGGTCACCCACGAGCACCGGGGTGCCGCCTTCGACCTTGACCACCAGCTGTTCGATGTCCTCGATGCCGCGCAGGTAGCCGCGGCCACGGATCATGTATTCGGTCTCGGCCATCTCGAGGACGCGGCCACCGACGTCGCGATTGCTCGCGGCGATCACCTCGGAGATGCGGGAGAGCGGCACGCCGTATTGGCGCAGCCGTCCGGGATCGACCGTCACCGAGTACTGACGCACGAAGCCGCCGACGCTGGCGACCTCGGCCACCCCCGGGGCCTTGGTCAGCTGGTAGCGGACGTACCAGTCCTGGATGGCGCGCAACTGGTCCAGCGACCACTGCTCGCCCTCGAGCACGTACTGGTAGACCCAGCCCACCCCGGTGGCGTCGGGCCCCAAGGTTGGGGTGACGCCCTCGGGCAACTGCTTCGAGGCGAAGTTCAGGTACTCGAGCACGCGCGAGCGGGCCCAGTAGATGTCGGTGCCGTCCTCGAAGATCACGTAGACGAAGGAGGCGCCGAAGAAGGAGAAGCCGCGAACGACCTTGGACTCCGGGACGGCGAGCATCGCCGTGGTCAGCGGGTAGGTGACCTGGTCCTCGACGACCTGCGGGGCCTGGCCGGGCACCTCGGTGAACACGATCACCTGCACGTCGGAAAGGTCGGGCAGGGCGTCGAGCGGGGTCCGGGCCACGGCGTAGATGCCTGCGGCGGTGACGGCGATCGCCATCACCAGCACCAGGAAGACATTGCGGACCGACCATTCGATCAGGCGGGCGAGCATGTCAGTGGCCTCCGCGGTGACCGGCGTGCGGGTCGTCGGCGGCGGGCTCATCAGGCGCTGCCGGTGCTGGCGCAGGCGTATGTGCGCCGTGGTCCTCGATCGGCGCCGTACTCTCGGGACCGGTGTCGTCTGCGCCCTCCAGCGGGTCGGCGGGCGCCATCGACTCCAGCGCAGCGCGCAGATTGCTCTCGGCGTCGATCAGGAAGTTGGCCGAAACCACGACGGACTCCCCAGCCGCCACGCCCGAAAGAACCGCGACCCGGTCGCCCGAGCGTGCGCCCAGCTCGACATCGCGGGGCGCGAACCGACCGGGCGTGGTCTGCACGAACACCCGCTGCCGGGTGCCCGAGTCGATGACGGCGGAGCGGGGGATCACGACGGTCCGTTCCCCGATGCCACCCGCCAGCTCGACGTCGCCGAACAGGCCTGGGCGGATCACGCCGTCCGGGTTGGGCAGGACGATGCGCACGCCAACGGTCCGGCTTGCCATGTTCACCAGAGGCTGGATGAAACTGACCTCACCCTCGAAGCGCTGGCCAGGCAGGCTGGGCGTTTCGAAACTCGCCTTGCCACCGACCTCCAGGTTGGCCGATGCCGACGTTGGTACGTCCGCCACCACCCATACCGTGGAGAGGTCGGCCAGTCGGAGAACTGTCTGGCCAGGCTCGAACCGGTCCCCCTGCACGACGGGCTTTTCGATGACCACGGCATCGGCGGGAGACGAGATCACCAGGCGTGGCTCGCGACCCTTGCGTGTGACGCTCGCCCCCGACACCTCCCAGTTGCGCAGTCGCGTCCGGGCCGCGTCCCGCAGCTGGCGCATGATGGCGGCGCTGGCAGGGTCGCTTTCCGCCATACGATTGGCTGCCGCGTCCGCGACCTCGTACTCGCCCTGGGCCGCGACAAGTTCCGGACTGTAGATGGCCATCAGCGGCTCGCCCCGCC
>LNFM01010942.1_pt1 | contig 12532 bp, 14 predicted proteins | sample 596031 | NCBI WGS metagenome assembly LNFM01 (sample SAMN04254537, study PRJNA301005) | activated carbon metagenome | isolation source: dual media filters at the Ann Arbor, Michigan drinking water treatment plant | place: USA: Ann Arbor
GATAAAAATCAAAGTGATAGAAGTTTAAGCTCGAAACGACATAAGGTTCAAGCAGGGTGAAGGTCGGGCTTTTCACGGGGCCGGTCACCCCCAGGGCCCGCAGCAGCGCACGCACCAGGGCGGTCTTGCCGGCGCCGAGATCGCCACTGAGCCACAAAGTGAAACCTTGCTGGGCCAGATGCGCCGAGTTGAGCGCGAGCCAGTGCGCCAGCGCGCGGCCGAACGCATCGGTGGCGGAAGCATCGGCCAGCGTCAGGGTGGCGCGGTCAATAAGGGGCGGAGGAAGGGCCGACACCTAGAATCGATCCATGACTGAGTGGGTGCCCGATGGCGAGCAGCAACGGCAGGCCGCCGCGCGCGTGGAGGATAGCCGCGCGCCGCCGCTGGCCCCGGACGCCCTGAAGGACCTGGTTGCACGCATTCACGCGTGGGGCCGCGAACTGGGGTTCGGGGCGATCGGCATCGCCGACATCGATGTCAGCGCTGCCAGCGACCGCCTGCGCGAGTGGCTTGCCGCGGGTCGCCATGGTGAGATGAGCTACATGGCGCGGCATGCGCATCTGCGCGCTGATCCATCGCGGTTGCTGCCCGGGGCGGCGCGCGTGATTGCCGTGCGACTCGATTACCTTCCCGCTTCCACCGACCCGAACTGGATCGAGCGCGAGACGGCACGGCTCGCACAGGGCGAAGCGGCGACGATCTCTGTGTATGCGCGTGGACGCGACTATCACAAGGTGTTGCGCCAGCGCCTGCAACAGTTGGCCGCACGCATCGTCGACGCGGTCGGTCCGATCGGTTATCGCGTCTGCACCGACTCGGCGCCCGTATTCGAGGTCGAACTGGCGCGCAAGAGCGGCATCGGCTGGCGCGGCAAGCACACGCTGCTGCTGTCGCCCGACGCCGGTTCGGTGTTCTTTCTCGGCGAGATCCTCACCGACCTGCCGCTGCCGGTGGATGCGCCCTCGAGCGAACACTGCGGCACCTGCGCCCGCTGCATCGATGCCTGCCCCACCGGCGCCATCACCGCGCCGTATGCGCTGGATGCTCGCCGCTGCATTTCGTACCTGACGATCGAGCACCCGGGAAGCATTCCCGAGCTGCTGCGCCCGCTCATCGGCAACCGCATCTATGGCTGCGACGACTGCCAACTCGCCTGCCCATGGAACAAATTCGCGCGCGTGTCTGCGCTGCCCGACTTCGATGTACGGCACGGCCTCGATACCGCACTGCTGATCGAGCTGTTCGCCTGGACCGAGGCGCAGTTCGAAGCGCGCCACGCCGGCTCCGCGGTCCGACGCATCGGTCATGAACGCTGGCTGCGCAACATCGCGGTGGCGCTGGGCAACGGACCGCGATCGGCTGCGGTCATCGATGCCCTGCGGGCGCGCGCCCACCATGTTTCAGCGCTGGTGCGCGAGCATGTTGACTGGGCACTTGCACGTCACGGCAATTGACTGCTATCAACCCTCAGCCGTGCGCGCCTGCGCAACGGCACTTCGAACCGGGATCTCCATGGGCAAGCCGCTCTTCGACCGCGACGGTCACCAGTGCATCCTGTACACGGACCTGTGTGAAGACGAGGGCGGTGCGGCGGTGCAGGCGAACCAGTGCCTGATCGTCGATGCGGGCCAGGCGATCCTGCTCGATCCGGGCGGCACCATGACCTACAACGAGCTTTACATGGAGCTCACCAAGGTCACATCGCCGAAGAAATTGAAGTATGTCTTCGCCTCGCATGCCGATCCCGACATCATCGCCTCGCTGCCGCGATGGCTGTCCAGCTCCGACACTCGGCTGCTGGTGTCGCGCGTCTGGGCGCGCTTCGTGCCGCACTTCTGCCCGAGCGGAAAGACCGACGGACGCATCGTGCCGATTCCCGATCGCGGTGGCGTGATCTCTCTCGGTAACTGCCGACTGACCTTGCTGCCGGCGCACTTCCTGCACGCCGAGGGCAATCTGCAGGTGTACGACCCCACCAGTCGCATCCTGTTCTCGGGTGACCTGGGCGCCTCGCTGCTGCCTGCTGCCCGCGCGGCGGACATCGTTGAAGACCTGGGGCCGCACCTGCAGTACATGACCGATTTCCATCGCCGCTACATGACGAGCAATCGGGCCTGCCGCCTGTGGGCGAACATGGTGCGCAAGATGCAGATCGAGATGCTGGTGCCGCAGCACGGTGCGCCGCTGGTGGGCAAGGCGGTCGATCAGTTCATCGAGTGGATCGCCGAACTCAATTGCGGCATCGATCTGATGACCGAGGCCGATTATCAGGTGCCGCCCGACGACAAGCTGCTGGGCGCGCCGGCCTGAAACACGCTATAGCGGTGCGAGCGACACCCAAAGCGGCAAGGTCAGCACGGCAAGCAGCGTCTGCAGCGTGATGGTGAAGGCGACCGGCGCTGCCTGGCCGCCCATGCGCGCTGCCAGCACGTAGGCGGTGGAGGCGGTCGGCAACGCTGCAAACAACACCACCAGTTGCGCCTCCAGGCCGCGCAGTCCGGCCAGCCACGCCAGGCCAAGCGCAATCGCCGGAAAGAGCACCAGCTTGACCATGGTGAAGTAGGCGATCACGCGGCCCGGCGCCTTCATGTCGGAAAATGTCAGTCCGGCGCCGATGCACAGCAGCGCCAGAGCGAGGCCGCCGCTGCCCAGTCGATCGAGCAAGGACGTCGACAGCATTGCCGGCAGTTTCCAGCCGAGCAGATTGGTGATGAGGCCACTGGACGTGGCCAAGATCAGCGGGTTGCTCGCCAGTTCGCGCAAGAGGCCGCGCTCGGCATGGCGCGCGAGCGCATAGACCGCGAAGACGTTGGCCAATGGGATGCACACACCCAGCACCAGCGCCAGCAACGCGACGCCGCGCGAACCGAGCAGCGAGTACGCCAGTGCCAGCCCGATGTAGGAGTTGTAGCGGAAGGCCGTCTGCACGCAACTGGCGAACACGTCGGGTGCCGGGCGGACGATCCAGCGGCCGGCGAAGCCCAGCACGACGGCGCTGAAGAAGGCGGCCACCGCGACGCCGAGCACGGTCGCTTCGGTGGCCAGCGAAAACTGCGCGCGATTGATGGCGTTGAACAGAAGCGCCGGAAACAGGACGTAGTAGACGAGCTTCTCAGCGCCGGTCCAGAAGCCGCGGTGATAACTCTCCGGCCACAGGCGGTGCAGCGCGAAACCAATCGCGATCAGCGCGAAGTCGGACAGGATCAGCAGCGCGTTGGACAGCATGTCTTGGCGCAGACGCCTTTTGACGGCGAAAAAACAATGCGCGCCGGTTCAAATGAACAGGCGCGCATCGAATGAACCTGGTGCTGCTGAGACGAATCGAACGTCCGACCTACTGATTACGAATCAGTTGCTCTACCGACTGAGCTACAGCAGCGAAATGTCGCTAGCGAGGCGCGGATTATAGGCGTGCCGTGCGCGCTGGCAAACGGCGTGCGACGGCAGCGTCAGCGGACGAGGTCGGCGAGTGTGGAGGCGACTGTCGGCCAGCGCAGGCTGACCCGCAGTTCACGCTTGAGGCGGTCGCCGCGCAGGCGACGCGACTCTGCCATGAACGAATACATCATCGCCGACACGGCGGCCTTCAGTTGCGCGCGTGGCAGGCGCGGCGGGCGGGGCAGGGCGAAGGCGTCGGCCACTTGATCGAAGTACTCGCCCATTGTCAGCTGCGAGTCGTCGACCGCGTTGTAGACGCGCGCGCGGCAGCCGCGATGCAGCGCCGCCACGGTGATGCGTGCCAGGTCATCAGCGTGGATGTGGTTGGTGAACACGTCGTCCGCGGGCGCCAGCGCCGGCGCGCCGGCGCGCAGGCGTTCCAGCGGCAGTCGATCGTGCGCGTAGATGCCGGGCACCCGCAGCACCGCGGCGCCGGCCGCACGCATCGCGTGCTCTGCTGCCACGCGGCGCCATGCGCGCTCGTTGGCGGGGGCAAGCGGCGTGGTCTCGTCGACCCACGCACCGCCGCGGTCGCCATACACGCCGCTGGTGCTGATGTAGACCGCGCGCTTGGGTTGGCCCAGGGCCGCCAGCAGCCGCCGTGTGCGCGGGTCTCCGCGGCCGGCGTTGGGCGGTGGGGCCAGGTGAATCAGTCGCGGTGCCAGAGCATGCAACCGCAACAGGGTGCTGCGCTGATCGAGGTTGCCGACAATCGGCACGGTGCCGGCGGCGCGCAATTCGGCCACGCGTGCGGGTGATGAGGTGAGGGCGAACACCCGAAAGCGCCGATGCACGCGTGCCACAATGCGCAGCCCGATGTCGCCACATCCCACAATCAGCAGGCGTGGGGCGCCGAGCTTGCGTCGGAACCTCATTGTCCTGTCCGCGCCGCGGGCGTTGCCGTACGCGGGCATGCTTTTGTCCATCGCTCGAATTCTATGGTGCACAAGGTCACGATTCGCCCGTCCGGGCGCGAGTTCACTGCCGAGGCGGGCGAGACCATTCTCGCAGCGGCGCTGCGCGCCGGCATCGGCCTGCCCTATGGCTGCAAGAGCGGTACCTGCGGCACCTGCAAGAGCACGGTTATTGATGGCCGGTGGGAGCAGGGTGCGCATGCCGCCAGTGCCTTGAGCGCGCAAGAGGCTGCGGGTGGCCGCCTCCTGGTGTGCTGCAGCGTGGCGCGATCGGACCTGGTGATCGAAGCGCGAGAGCTATCGGGCTTCGGCGATATCCCGGTGCGCAAAATGCCCTGCCGCGTGGGGCGCATCGAGCGACCGACCGATGACGTGGCGATCGTTTATCTGCAACTGCCCGCCAACGAACGGCTGCAGTACCGGGCAGGCCAGTACCTCGAGTTCATCCTCAAGGACGGCGTGCGCCGCAGTTACTCGATGGCGACGGCGCCGCATGCGGACGAGCAGATTGCGCTGCACATCCGCCATATGTCGGGGGGCCTGTTCACCGACGCGCTGTTCGGCGCGCGCACGCCGCAGATGAAGGAGCGTGACATCCTGCGCTTCGAGGGGCCGCTGGGAACATTCTTCCTGCGCGAGGACAGCGCCAAGCCGGTCGTGCTGCTTGCCAGCGGCACGGGCTTTGCACCGATCAAGGCGATCGCCGAACACCTGTTCCACAAGCGCGTGAACCAGGGTGAAGCGACCCGACCCGCCCGGCCCATCGTCCTCTACTGGGGCTGTCGATCGCGCAAGGATCTGTACCTGGATGCGCTGCCCCGCCAGTGGGCCAGCGAGCAGCCCAACTTCACTTATGTGCCGGTGCTGTCCGAGCCGTTGCCGGACGATGCCTGGACCGGGCGGGTCGGGCTGGTCCATCAGGCGGTGATGGCCGATCTGCCCGATCTGTCCGGCCATCAGGTCTACGCCTGCGGGGCGCCGATCATGGTCGCCTCTGCGCGCCGCGACTTCGCCGCCCACTGCGGCCTCCCCGACGACGAGTTCTTTGCTGACGCCTTCACGTCGCAGGCGGATCTGGCGCGGGCTTGACGCGCCAATCCGCTGCTCGGCTATAGTCGCAGCCATGTTCCCGATCAGCCTTCGACGTGCGCGACGTACTGCGGTTTTCCGCGGGAGTCCGTGCACGCCTTGAACGATCGGTGGCCTCACACAGGCCAGCCAGGCAAGTCAAAAAGGGCCGCGGATTCCGCGGCCCTTTTCTTTTCGTTCCACCCCGCGCAAGGAGGCCATGTGAAGATCGATCAGTACGAGACCACTGCCCTGATGAACACTGCCGCGCGGCCCGCGCAGGTGTTCGTCGCGGGCCGAGGCAGTTGGCTGATCGACCATCGCGGCAAGCGCCATCTGGACTTCGTGCAGGGCTGGGCGGTCAATGCGCTGGGCCACTGCCCGCCGCAGATCACGCGCGCACTCGCGGTCCAGTCGGCGCGCCTGATCAACCCCAGCCCGGCGTACTTCAACGATGCCGCGCTCGCGCTGGCCGACCGCCTGGTGCGTCTGTCCGGGCTGTCGTCGGTGTTCCTGGCGTCCAGCGGTGCCGAGGCGAACGAGGGCGCGATCAAGCTGGCGCGGCGCTGGGGCGGACGTCATCGCGACGGTGCTTATGAGGTCATCACCTTTGCCGACGCCTTTCACGGTCGCACGCTGGCAATGATGAGCGCATCGGGCAAGGCGGGCTGGGACACGATCTTCGAGCCGAAGGTGCCGGGCTTTCCCAAGGCAAGGCTGAACGACCTGGACTCGGTGCAGGCGCTGATCGGGCCGCGCACGGTCGCGGTGATGCTGGAGCCGGTGCAAGGCGAAGCCGGCGTGGTGCCGGCGTCCGCGGAGTTCCTGCAGCAACTGCGTGCGCTGTGCGATGCGCACGATCTGCTGCTGATCTTCGACGAAGTGCAGACAGGCATCGGCCGCACCGGCACGCTGTTCGCGTTCGAGGCAGCCGGCGTTCGACCGGACGTGCTCACGCTCGGCAAAGGCCTGGGCGGCGGGGCGCCCCTGTCGGCGGTGCTTACCAACGAGCGCGCTGATTGCTTCGAGCGCGGCGACCAGGGCGGCACCTACTGCGGCAATCCGTTGATGGCCGCGGTCGGTAGTGCGGTGCTGGATACCGTCGTGGAGCCAGCTTTCCTCGCTGCCGTGCGCGAGCGCGCCGCGCAGATGCAGGCGGTGCTCGAGCGATGCGCGCAGCGCCTCAACGGCACGGTTCGGGCGGCGGGCCTGCTGCAGGCGCTGGTGTTACCGATGCCGGTGGCCGCCGAGGTGGTCGACACCGCGCGCCTGCTCGCTCCCGACGGCCTGCTGCTCAACGCCGCCCGACCCAATGTGTTGCGCCTGATGCCGGCGTTGAACGTCACCGAGCAGGAGATCGCGCAAATGGAAGCTCTGCTGAGGCAGGCCTTGGAGGAGCACTCATGAGCCCGTTCGAGATCAGCGTCGATCACGCGCGACTGGACCACCGCCGCGTGCATGGCTGGTTGTCGCAGCAGACCAACTGGGCACGCGGCACCACGTTTGCGCGGCTGACGCGGGCGATCGATCGGTCGCTGTGCTTCGGCGCGTATGCCGCGGCTGGCGGCGCACAGGTGGGCTTCGCGCGCGTCATCAGCGACGAGGCGACGTTCGCGTATCTTTGCGACGTTTTCGTGGACCCGCAGTGACGTGGCGCCGGCGTGGGCAGGGCACTGCTGCAGGCGATCGACGGCGACGCCCGCCTGCAGTCGCTGCGGCGGTTCGCCCTGGTCACGACGGATGCGCACCCGCTTTACGCGCGCTTTGGCTTCGCGGTGGTCGCGCAGCCGCACAAATGGATGGAACGGCATCGGCCCGACGTGTATGCCGCAACGGAGCAACCTGCATGAGCACGAGCAAACCCAAGGTTTTCATCGATGGCGAGCACGGCACCACCGGCCTCGAGATACGCGAGCGACTGGCCGCGCGCGGCGACGTCGAGTTGATCAGCCTGCCGCGCGAGCGGGCGAAGGACGAGGCGGCCAAGCGTGAGATCGTCAACGCAGCGGACAGCGTGATCCTGTGCCTGCCGGATGACGCGGCCAAGGCGACGGTCGCCCTGCTGGACGCAGCCGGCAACACCCGCACGCGCGTGATCGATGCAAGCACGGCGCATCGGACCGCAGCGGGCTGGGACTATGGCTTTGCGGAGCTGACAAAGTCTCAGCGTGGCGCGATCGCGGCCAGCACGCGCGTGTCCAACCCCGGCTGTTATCCGACTGGCTTCCTCGCGCTGATCCGGCCGCTGCGAGAGCGCAACCTGCTGCCGATCGACTATGCGGTCAGTGTGCATGCGGTGTCCGGTTACTCGGGCGGCGGCAAGAAGATGATCGAGAGCTTCGAGCAGCCGGTCGCGGGTACCACGCAGCCGCAGGCGTTCGGCGCCTATGGCCTCACGCTCAACCACAAGCATCTGGCGGAGATGCAGCAGCACGGCCTGCTGGCGGCCAAGCCGGTGTTCGCGCCTTCGGTGGGGCGGTTTCATCGCGGCATGCTGGTGTCGGTGCCGCTTCATCTGCCGCGCTTGCCCGGCGCGACTGCCGAGCGACTGCACGCGGCGTATGTGGAGCACTTTGCCGGCGAGCGTTTCGTCACCGTGCGTCCGTTGAACGACACTGCCGGATTGCGCGACGGCGCCTTCCTCGAGCCCGAGGACCTGAACGGCACCAATCGGCTCGAGGTGTTCGTCTTTGCCAGCGACGCACAGGGCCAGGCGCTGCTTACGGCGCGGCTCGACAACCTCGGCAAAGGCGCGAGCGGGGCGGCCGTGCAGAACCTCAACCTGATGCTCGGCCTGCCCGAAGGCGCCGGACTGGACTGAGGCGATGCTGTACCGGCCCGCCCACTTTGCCAGCGCCGATCGCGCGCACGCGCTGGCGCTGATGCGTGCCCACCCGTTGGCAACGCTCATCAGCGTCCTGCCGGGCGCCGACGATCCGCTGATCTCGCATGCGCCGCTGATGGTGGTCGGCGCCGATGAGCCGGCCGCCGCCGACGCGCTGCCGCCACTGCACCTGCTCGGTCACCTGGCGCAGGCCAATCCGCACGCGCACGCGCTGCGCGACGGCACGAGCGTCACCGCGATCTTCCACGGGCCGCAAGGCTATGTATCGCCCGCCTGGTACCAGGCGCGCAAGGCGGTGCCGACCTGGAACTACGCGGTGGTCCATGTGCGCGGCACGGTCTCGCGCATCGACCAGAGCGAAGGCAAGGAAGACGTCCTCAAGTCGCTGATCGACCGGCACGATCCCCCATATCGCCCGCAATGGGACGAACTCGATCTTGACTACCGCGAGGGCATGAAGCGCGGCATCGTCGGCTTCGCCATCGCGGTCGTCGCCATCGCCGCCAAGTTCAAGGTCAGCCAGAACCGCTCGCCGGCCGATCGCGCGGCTGTCTTCGCCGCGATGGCGCAGGGCGATGCAAGCGCGCGCGACCTTGCGCAATGGATGCAGCGGCTCGGTGCCGCCTGAGGCAGGCATGCAGATACGACCCGTGGTCGCGGCGGACATCGACGCCGTGGTTGGACTCTGGCGCGAGATCTTTCCCGAGTACAACGATCCGACCCGACCGCAACGCGACCCGCGCACCAACATCGTCCGCAAGCTGGCGTTCGGCGATGGCCTGTTCTGGCTGGCGCGCGACGGCGATGCGCTGGTGGCCACTGCGATGGCGGGGTACGACGGCCATCGCGGCTGGTTGTACTCGCTGGGCGTGCACCCGAGCCAACGCGGCAAGGGCGTGGGCCGCCTGCTGGTCGCGCATGCTGAAGCCGAACTGGCGCGCCGCGGCTGTCCGAAGGTCAACATTCAGGTGCTCGACAGCAACATCGGCGCCCATGCGTTCTGGCGCGCCGCGGGCTATCAGCCCGATCCGGTGGTCAGCCTGGGGCGGCGGCTGTAGGTCGCCGCAGGCGTTTGGCCCCGCGGTTGCTAAGCGGCCTCGCCGAGATACGCTGCCCGCACCTTGGGGTCGTTCAGCATCTCGCTGGCCTTGCCGCTGAGCGTGACCAGGCCTGATTCCATCACGTAGGCGCGATCGGCGGCTTCGAGCGCCAGCAGCGCGTTCTGCTCCACCAGCAGGATCGGGATCTTCTGCGCCGAGACCGAGCGCACTACCTCGAAGATCTTGTCGACCATGATGGGCGACAGGCCCATCGAGGGCTCATCGAGCAGCAGCAGCTTGGGCTGGCTCATCAGTGCCCGCGCCATCGCGAGCATTTGCTGCTCGCCACCGGACAGCGTGCCCGCCAGCTGCTTGGCGCGCTCTTTCAGGCGCGGAAAGGTCTGGAACATGCGCTCGATGTCGGCCTTGACCTGGGCCGTGTCGTTGCGCAGGAACGCGCCCATCTGCAGGTTCTCGGTCACGCTCATGCGGGCGAACACGCCGCGTCCTTCAGGCACCATCGCCAGGCCCTGCGCCAGCAATTCATATGACGCCTTGCCCTTGATCGACTGGCCCATGTAGCTGATATCGCCGTGCCAGGCCTGGGTTCCGGTAATCGCTTTCAGCGTGGTGGTCTTGCCGGCGCCGTTGGCGCCGATCAGCGTGACCAGCTCGCCCGGACGGATCTCCAGGTCGATGCCCTTGACCGCCTGGATGCCGCCATAGGCGACGGTCAGGTTGGAGACGCGCAGGACGACGTTGGTGTCGACCGTGCTCATGCCGATACCTTCGTCGCCACATTCTTGTGGCTGGCGCCCAGATAGGCCTCGATGACGGCCGGATCGCGTTGCACGGCAGCGGGCGCGCCGGCGGCGATGATCTTGCCGTAGTCGAGCACGGTGACGCGGTCGCACAGGCCCATCACGAGCTTCACGTCATGCTCGATCAGCAGGATCGTCACACCATCGCGCTTGATGTTCTCAAGCAGGCCGCGCAGCGCCACCTTTTCGGTCGCATTCATGCCGGCCGCGGGCTCGTCGAGCGCGAGCAGCTTGGGCTCGGTGGCCAAGGCGCGGGCGATCTCCAGTCGGCGCTGGTCGCCGTAGGCGAGCGTGCGCGCCTGGTAGTCGGCGTAGCTGGCGATGTTGACGTACTCGAGCAGCTCCTGCGATCGCCGGCGGATCGCCGCTTCTTCCTCGCGCGTGGCGCGGGTGTTGAGCACGGCGCCCAATGCGGTCGCCTTGGTGCGCACGTGCCGGCCGACCATCACGTTCTCGATCGCGGTCATGTCCGGAAACAGGCGGATGTTCTGAAAGGTGCGTGCAATGCCGGCGGCGGCCACGCGATGCACTTCACGCGGCGAATACGCCTGCCCATCGAGTTCGAAGCTGCCCGAGTCCGGGGTGTACAGGCCGGTGATGACGTTGAAGAACGTCGTCTTGCCGGCGCCGTTGGGGCCGATCAGCCCGTAGATCTCGCCGCGCTGGATCTCGATGCCGACATCCGACAGCGCTTGCAGGCCGCCGAAGCGCTTGTTGACGCCGGCGATCTTCAGGAGAGGCGTGCTCATGTCCGCTGCCGTCAGACGATCGCCGCGCTGGGCGCGTTCTCGTCGGGCGCCACCTTGATCGGGCGCTTGCGTCCGTGCTCGGGTGCCGGCCACAGGCCCTTGGGCCGATACAGCATGATCGCCACCATCGCCAAGCCGTAAATCAGCATGCGCAACACTTCCGCGTCGACCATCACCTTGCCGAACAGATACTGCTGCACCGGCACCACCGTGTGGCGCAACACTTCGGGGAAGATGGCCAGCAGCACGGCGCCCAGGATCACGCCCGGGATGTGACCGAGGCCGCCGAGCACGACCATCGCCAGCACGATGATCGACTCCATCAGCGAGAACGACTCAGGGGAGACGAAGCCCTGGAAGGCCGCGAACATCGCGCCCGCCACGCCGCCGAAGGTGGCGCCCAGCGCGAAGGCCAACAACTTGACGTTGCGCACGTTGATGCCCATGGACTTCGCGGCGACGTCGTCTTCACGGATCGCCATCCAGGCGCGGCCGAGCCGCGAGTTCTGCAGGCGGATGCAGATGATGATGGTGAAGATCGTGAGGACGACGAACAGGTAGTAGTAGAGGTAGACCGAAGGCAGCTTGACGAACCCCAGATCGAGCGTGCGGGCAAAACTGACGCCGATGGTGATCGGATCGATCAGCGTGATGCCCTGCGGGCCGTTGGTGATGTTCACCGGTGCGTTCAGGTTGTTCATGAAGATGCGGATGATCTCGCCGAAGCCGAGCGTCACGATCGCCAGGTAGTCGCCGCGCAGCTTGAGCACCGGTGCGCCCAGGATGATGCCGAACAGTGCCGCCAGCCCTGCTGCCAGCGGCACCACCAGCCAGATCGAGCTGTGAAAGCCATCGGGGAACATCGCCGCCAGCGCCGGGAAGTTGCTGGTCAGATGCGGTGACGCCAGCAGCGCGTACATGTAGGCCCCGACCGCATAAAACGCGATATAGCCGAGGTCGAGCAGGCCGGCAAAGCCGACCACGATGTTCAACCCGAGCGCCAGCATCACGTACAGCGCGGCGAACGCCAGCGCACGCACCCACGCATTGCCCAGCTGACCGACGATGAACGGCAGCGCGATCAGCAGCGCACCCACGGCGAACGCCGCCAGGATGGCGGCGGTCGGGTTGTCCTTCAGGCGGGGGAAGAAGAGCTGCATTCCGTGCCCCTACGCGCGGTCAGCCACGCGCTCGCCGAGCAGGCCGCTCGGACGGAAGATCAGCACCGCGCACAAGACGACGAAGGCGAACACATCCTGGTAATGCGATCCGAGCACGCCGCCGGTCAGATCGCCGATGTAGCCCGCGCCCAGCGCCTCGATCAGCCCGAGCAGCAGTCCGCCCACCATCGCGCCCGGTATGTTGCCGATGCCGCCGAGCACGGCGGCGGTGAACGCCTTCAGTCCCGGCATGAAGCCCATGTAGAAATGCGCGACCGAGTAGGTCGAGGCGATCATCACGCCGGCCACCGCCGCCAGCGCTGCGCCAATGGCGAAGGTCACGGCGATGACGTAGTTCGGATTGACGCCCATCAGGCCGGCGACGCGCGGATTCTCGGACGTCGCGCGCATCGCGCGGCCCAGCTTGCTGCGATTCACCAGCAGCATGAGGCCGATCATGATCAACCCGGACAAGGCAATCACCAGCAGCTTGGTGA
>LNFM01010943.1_pt1 | contig 12532 bp, 6 predicted proteins | sample 596031 | NCBI WGS metagenome assembly LNFM01 (sample SAMN04254537, study PRJNA301005) | activated carbon metagenome | isolation source: dual media filters at the Ann Arbor, Michigan drinking water treatment plant | place: USA: Ann Arbor
TTGTACTTCTTTAGAGCTTTGTCTATGTTTTCGCAGTCTTTAGAATCAATAATCAGCATAAAATTTTATACCTCCTTCGGTATTTTTTTTAGGAGTGCAAAGATAAGGGGGAAAAGTGAAACTCTGAAACGAGTGAGGAAAAGATTTATCTTGCCTTATGTTTACTGGCATAATTGAATCTATTGCGATAGTTAAAGAGGTCATTATCAACGGCTCGAATAAAACATTTTGGCTTGAGTCACCAATATCTACTGAGTTGAAAATTGACCAAAGTGTGAGCCATAATGGCATTTGCCTTACTGTTGAAGAAATAAACGGATCCGCTCACCGGGTAACGGCTATAGAAGAAACCTTGCAAAAAACAAATGTAGGTAGTTGGGAAAAGGGCAATCTTGTAAATCTTGAACGTTGCCTTCGCTTAAATGATAGAATTGACGGACACCTGGTGCAGGGTCATGTTGATACAACAGGAGTTTGCCTAAGTAGAAAAGAAAAAGGTGGTAGCTGGTTGTTTGAATTTGAGTTTCCAAAAAAATTTGCAGATCTGATAATTGAGAAGGGGTCTATTTGTGTTGACGGCATAAGTTTTACAGCTTTTAATGTAAGAAAGAGGACTTTTAGCGTTGCCGTTATACCATACACTTTTGAACACACCAATATAAAAAGTGTAAAAAAAGGCGACAGTATAAACCTTGAGTTCGACTTAATTGGTAAGTATCTGCTTAGAAGATTATCTTTGAAATAGAAATAACTAACCCATTTCTTCTATCGCTCCATGACTGCCGACAATACCGCCAGGTCTTACTACCCTGCCCTTGATGGTTTGCGTGGAGTTGCTATTTTACTCGTTGTCTTCTTACACAACTTCGGTTTCATGAATTATTTCTTTTTCGGTTGGTTAGGCGTTGATTTATTTTTTGTTCTTTCCGGGTTTCTTATTACCGAAATTCTTTTAAACACAATTGACAAACCAAACTTTCTCAGGAACTTTTTTATGCGTCGGGTTTTGCGCATTTTTCCTCTCTTTTACCTTACATTGATTATTTGCCTTTTAATCTTACCTACTATCAAAAGCATTAACATTGAAAGTAGTTATTACACCAATAATCAATTGTGGCTCTGGACATATTTACAAAACTGGCTCTTTGTTTTTAAGGAGCCCTATGGCGATAAAATATTATTGCACACATGGTCTTTAGCTGTAGAGGAGCAATTTTACCTTGTCTGGCCTTTTATTATACTACTCATTCGTAAGCCAAAGCGACTTCTTGTAATAGCCGCATTAATATTAGTAGTAGTAATAATTGCTCGATATGCAATTTGGATGTACAAAATTGAAGACTTATCCTATGGCAGCCTCTATACATTTACAAGAATAGATGGTCTATGTATAGGAAGTATACTTGCCTTGCTTATGCGAACTAATCCCGGCTTTTTAAAAAAATATACAACATTTATTGTGCTACTGATGGCTGGAATAAATTTTGGCTTCTATTTTATTAATACGCAGCAATCAGTTACCCTTCCCTATCTTTCTTTTGTAGGATATACTACGTTTGCAGTTCTTTTTGGAATTCTTGTATACGAAGCTGTTACCGGTGAATCAAAAATCATTCAATTTCTTTTAAATATTCGCATCCTAAAATTTTTTGGGAGAATATCATACGGTCTTTATGTTTATCACTGGCCGGTTTATATTTTGTTATTCCCCTATTTTCGTGACTTAATTCTCAACAAAATAAATATCAGTTACAGAGTTGCTGAAACCGGAAGTGGCATTATTGTAACAACTGCTGCAGTTCTCTTAAGCCTCTTAAGCTACCGTCATTTTGAAAAACCATTTTTACAATTGAAAAACAAGTATGCATAAACCCTATGCAATGCTTAATTCTTACTACTTTTAACAATCACCGGCAACAGTTTTACAATCAAAAACAATAGACTTTGCCGGTGTAACTACACTATGTACTCTGCAAAAAACTATATAAATAGAGGACTCACTTTTCTTAATAATCAGTGGAGACCCGGTCATAAAAAATTATCTACATTGATGATTTATGGCACAGATCTGTGTGACTCTGCCTGTAAACATTGTCTTATCTGGACAAAAAGACCGGTTAACTATTTGCCTTTTGAAAAAATAAAAGAAATAATGAACAGCCGTTGTGTTACGAAAAAAACAACAGTTGGACTAGAAGGTGGTGAGTTTCTCTTGCACCCTGATGCAATGGATATAATGGCCTGGTTTAGTAAACATCATCCCAATTTTGATTTGCTTACAAATGCATTAAAACCAGAAAGTGTAATTGAAGCTGTTGAAAAATGTCCACCACAACGTTTGTTTATTTCTGTCGATGGCGACAAAGACTCTTACCTGCACATGAGAGGAAAAGACGGATATGAAGGCATCATTAATGTATTAGAGAAAACGCACAAGAAAGTACCTATCAGTTTAATGTTTACATTATCTCCGTATAATGATTTCGACGACATGAAGCATGTGGCAGGTGTGGCTAAAAAATATGGCATTGATATGCGGGTTGGTGTTTATAACGACATATCATTTTTTGACACAATAGAAACAGCTCACTTTAACGATATTGGTTCGCTTAAATCTGATGAGATACGTTCTTATAAAGAAGCAAAACAATTAATTGGTGAGAAGCCAGAGCACACAACTGGAATGATGCCACCACCTGTAACTAAAGAACAGTTGATCAACATAAGGGAAAATATTCCTGATATAATTAAAGAGTTTCCGGAAAATTTTGATTTTCTTGTTTTGTATGATGAGTGGAGACGGGGTGGATTAAATTTGAATTGTTATAGCATACTTGATAGCCTTGTTATATTACCCAACGGCGATGTACCTATTTGCCAGAATTTAAATGTCATGATCGGCAATGTTTTTACCAATAGCCTCGATGAGGTTTTTAACGGAACAGAGGCGCAAGAAAAACAAAAACATTACAGCAAGAATTGCAATGCCTGCTGGATAAATTTTCATCGTAAGTATGATGTAATATTATATCGAAGTTTTGAAAAGTATTTTGGTCAATTTGCTACAAGAAAAATGTTAGGTCAATACTGGTGGGAAAAAGAAAAGAAAAAAAGCTATAAGCAAATAGTTCGTTCATGAGTAAGAAAGTCATCATCATTGGTGCTAGCTCGGGCCTGGGAAGAAGGCTTGCAGAATTATACGCTGAAGAAGAATGTATTATTGGCATAATGGCCCGAAGAGGTAATCTATTGAAAGAGCTGGAAATCCAGTATCCTGGAAAAATATTCAGTCACCAAGCAGATATGGCCGACGAGAATATTTCATTACATATAAAAGAGTTAATCAAAAAAATAAATGGTGTTGATATTATTATCATTGCTGCCTCTGTAATTAATTTCAACAATACATTGGCAGAGAAACCCGAATTAGAAACAACTATAATTAATGTAACAGGTTTTACAAAAATTATTACTGCTGCCTGGGAATATTTTCTTCAAGCAGGCAAAGGACATATTGTTGGCGTAACATCTATAGCGGCAGCAAGAGGAAATAAAGCAGCCCCGGCCTATCATGCCAGTAAATCCTTTCAATCTATTTACCTGGAAAGTTTACGGGTAAAATCAAAAAGTGACAAAGCAAATATTAGCATAACAGAATTAATTCCGGGATACATTGATACTGCAATGGGAAAAGGAGATCGGTTATTTTGGGTTGCTTCCCCAAATAAAGCTGCCAAGCAATCAAAAAGAGCAATCGACAAAAGGAAAGCAAGAGCATTCATAACAAAAAGATGGTGGTTTGTGTTCCATCTCCAGCGACTTTTACCGATTTTTATTTATGATGCAGTGGTGAACGGTTCGTGGAAGTTGAAACGTAACAACTAAACTGGATACTTTGAAAGAGGAACAACCTTCTTTAAAAAAAATTTTACAGCCTTACCTGCTCATATCTATTGCTGGCTTATTTGCATTTGCTCCTGTTAGTTTTATGTTACGATCTCTAAAGAACGACATTATAGCTCTTGAGTATCCTATCAATCACTTCATCAGCCAGTCAATACACAACGGAGAAATTCCCTATTGGTTTAATACATGGGGAATGGGGTTCCCATTGCAAAGCAATCTTACATGGGGGATATTTAGCACCCCTCAAATGCTTTTTAGCTCTCTTTTTAATTATAATATCTATACACTGCATATAGAGTTTATGTTTTTTGTACTACTTGCCGGATGGGGTATGTTTTATTTGCTACAAAAACACATTCTAAAAGATCAAAACCTCTCACAGTTATTGGCTATATGCTATATGCTTTCCGGGTTTATGGTAGGTTCTACACAATGGCTTTTATATATTACCGCTGCCGCATTTATTCCGCTCATTATTTCCAGCTTGCTCAGCCTATTGAAAAATCCGTCATTAAAAAAATCAATCCAATTTGCCATTGTTTATACATTGATGTTTACAAGTGTGTATGCAGCGTTTAATATTATTACTACATATAGTCTAGCCATTTTCATTTTACTCTGGTTTTTATTTTTTGAAAAGGAAAAAAATAAGAGAGTTTCAAGATTGAAATATTTGGGGGTTGCTGCTTTTTTTACAATACTTCTTTGCATCCCTTGTTTATATTATACAATGGAAGTGCTAAAAAATATTGGCAGAGGGAGTTCAATTACAACTGACGTTGGATTCTTTAATTCGAATTACCTGCACCCTTACTCTCTAAGTAATTTACTTCTGCCATTCACTTCTGTAAAGATGAATTTTACGAATACAGAAGGAACTATGCTGCACAGTTATATGGGCTTATTTATACTACTTCTTTTACCACTTGCAGTATGGAGGACTGTAAAAGAAAAAAACAAACCAGCTTTATTTCTTCTTATTGCAGCCTTTTTGTTTTTACTAACCTCTTTTGGAGGAGTAACCCCGGTAAGAAATTTACTAAACATTTTACCCGGATTTCCATATTTCCGAAATCCGGCAATTTTCCGCCTATATTTTATTATAGCCCTTATCATTTTTATAGGAATAGCATTCCGAAATAAAAATATGAAGGAACTATTCTTTTTAAAGAACCTTGAAACAAAAACTATTGTTCGCCTGACAGGGTTATTATTGACTATTTGCCTGATTGTTGTCTTCCTTAATATTAATAATTTAGAAACATCTTCCTTAAGCAATTTTACGGCTTTTGTAAGAAAAATTAATTACAAAAGCTCATTACTGATAAGTTCTATTATACAGGCATGTTTTCTAATTATAATTCTTTTACTGATAAAATCAAACCGACAAGATTTATTACGAATAACTTTTACATTAGACCTTTTAATAAATACGCTTATTTGTACACCCTTTTTCTCGGTGAGCAGTTCCTCCATTTCAGAAGTAAATGCTATTTTACTTCCGTCCAAAGGGTTTCCATTGCAATTAAAAGGGCCAGATGATGTTACCACCACTTACATGGATAGTAAAAACAACACTTGGCATAACATAAATATTTTTAGAAAAGAAATCTCTACCAAAGATGCATACAGAGGACCATTAACTTTAAACAATTTCTATTCTGATTCCTCAGCAACAAAAAATAAAGTAACCAAGACTAAAAACCTTGTTGTTTATTTTGAAAATGATTCTACGACCAGCTCCATTCAGTTATTGATTCAACGACCAACAAATATCAAAGCATCTGTAAACGTCGAAGACTCTTCAACTTTAATCGTTTTGCAAAACTATTATGCCGGATGGAGGGCATTTTATAACAATAGAGAAGTTGAAATAATAAGCGATAACCGACCTGGAATGAGCATTAAAATTCCCAAAGGAGAAGGCATAGTGGAATTTAAATATGAAAGAAAGCTTGTTTGGCTTGCTGCTCTTGCTTTACATCTTATCGTAATATTATTCCTTGTATGGAAAGGCATTAATGGGATTAGAAGACATAGAGTTAAATCACCTTACCCTTCATAGCCTTATTCACCGCCTCATCCATTAGTCGTTCAGCATATGGTCTTGAGATTTCATTTAGTTTTTCGATAGCAGTTTGAATTGAATCTTTATTTGCCAAGGGCAACAAGTTAGTCAACTCATTCATGGCATTTTCTGTTTTACTTAATTCATCAGCAGTTAGAAAAGAACGATTCTTTTTCAAAAATTGGCTTGTAGTATCCAATAAAATGGTTGCTTCAGTTTGTGCTTCAACTAATGCTCTTATTTGTATATCTTCTTTTGCATGAGTAATAGATGCAAAAAGCATTTTTTCTACTTCATCATCTGTTAACCCATACTGGGGTTTTACTTCGATAGTTTGCTCTACGCCGCTTCTTAACTCTTTGGCTTTTACCTGAAGAATACCATCTGCATTAATCAAAAAAGATATTTCTACTTTAGGCAATCCTGCCGGCATACCGGGAATTCCTGAGAGGCTGAATTCGGCAAGTTTTCTATTATCCTTTACTAAATCTCTTTCCCCTTGGTAAACGGCAATCCGCATACTTCCCTGCCCATCTTTTTGTGTAGTGTATTGACGGGAGGCCTTAGAAGGTATTTTAGAATTACGAGCCATTAGCACATCCATTAATCCACCCATTGTTTCAATGCCAAGTGATAATGGAGTAATATCCAGCAATAAAAGATCTTTATTGTTTCCGGCAAGAATATCGGCTTGTATAGCAGCTCCAAGTGCTACTACTTCATCTGGGTCCAATGAATCATTGATTTTTCTTTGAAAAAAATCCCCCACCATTTTCTTCACCATTGGCACTCTGGTTGAACCTCCTACCATTACTATTTCATCAATACTACCAACTGTAAGACCAGCATCGCTAAGAGCATTTTTGCAACAAACAATTGTTTTGTCAACAAATTGTTTTATCAATTGCTCAAATTCAATCCTGGATAAATGCACTTTTTTATCAATAACATTTCCAGCAAATGAATCTTTTGAGCTCAGGTAAATTTTGGCTTCTTCTGCAAGTAGGCGTAATTCTTGAGAAAGGTTTTTATTCTCAGACAATTCACTTTCCGATATTCCTATCTGAAAAATCCAATGCTTTACGATAGCACTATCAAAGTCATCTCCTCCAAGATAGGTATCTCCATTGGTGGATAGCACTTCAAATATGCCTCCTGCAATTCTTAGTACGGATATATCAAAAGTTCCTCCACCCAGATCATAAACAGCAATAGTTTTAATTTCATCTTTATTCAAGCCTATTCCGTATGCAAGGCTTGCAGCTGTAGGCTCATTAACTATACGCAACACATCGAGGCCTGCTAGTTTTCCGGCATCTCTTGTTGCTTGTCGTTGCGAATCGTTAAAGTAGGCGGGAACAGTTATTACCGCTTTGTTGACCGGAGTTTTGAGAATATGTTCTGCTCTTGTTTTAAGCTCCTTTAATATCAAAGAAGACAACTCAACAGGTGAGTAGAACTTATCACCCGCCTGAACTTTTACAAGACTATCGGTATTATCATCAATTACTTTATAAGTAAAAAAGGAAGATGTGTTACGAACATCATTGTAGGATTTACCCATTAATCTTTTAACGGAAAAAATTGTGTTCTGTGGTTCCTTTATAAGGTATTTTTTGGCATCATCTCCAACGGAGATACCAGCTGCTTCGCCAAAATGAATAACAGATGGCACTAATGCATTTCCGTCAAACTCCTTCAACACCACTGGCTTTTTGCTATCTGGATGTATTACAGCCACTAAACTGTTGGTAGTTCCTAAGTCAATACCCACAATCATTTCTTGTTGCTGAATACTTCCCGTTGCTATGTTGATGCCAATTTTTGCCATTTCAAGAATTAAAGGTCTGCAAATGTATAACAAGTCAGGCGGAGGATGTTTTGAAAAAGGGAACTTTTGTGTGTCTACCACCTGAAAATAAAAAAGGAGAGTGATTTACACTCTCCTTTAAGCCTTATAGATTGCTGATTATCGCATCAGGTACATTTTACCGTAACCTTTGTTAAAGTATTTGTCAGTTTTATCGCTCTGTGATTTATACTTATCCAGCGATTTGCCATTCAAGTTTGTAACTACGCGGTAGAGATAAATACCATTTGCCAATTTTTGTCCGTACTGATCGGTACCATCCCATTTAAACTCGGTTATATTACGCCCAATTTGCAATGGCCCTAATTCATCTTTTGTGATTTCCCGAACAATTTTTCCGGTAATAGTCATTATCTCAATCTTTATGTTCTGTGGAACTTCGCTACCTGTTATGGTGAAAACGAAGGCCGTTGATGTTGTAAAAGGATTTGGATAATTGAGCATATTTGAAATCATTGGCTTATTAATCACTTCAAATATTATTCTATACTCAATTGCACCTGCTGCGTTTTCGCTTCTATCCTTACCTGTTACAATTAACTCGTATTCTCCATCCTCGGTAAAGTATGGTTTAAAATTAATCATCGCTGTGTTATCAACACTTGGCGCCTGACCAGCTGGTGTAAACTGTAATGTATCATTATTAAAGTAAAATCTTCTTATAGCTCCGTTGGGGTAACGAACATTCAATGTAAGCAATGAAGTATCATTCAGTATCATCCACCTTGCTTCGTCCTTGAGTTTAACAACAATATCAGGCTTTGAAGAAACAATATCTCTATTCAAAATATGCACTCCATCAAACGTAACATCCAACAATGGATTGAGGCTATCGGGCTTTACATACAAATTGCGGAATGCAAAATTATTAAAATGATATTGCTCTGGCTGGTCATCATCTGGGTTTACTTCCAGGTACAAAGTGTTTAATCCAGAGAAATTTTCCGTATTGATTAATGCTCCTACATGCAGGGTATCATTTACCGGATCATTACCCGGAAGGGGTCTTTTTCTTGGTAGTGGAATTATATGAGGCACATTATTTTTGTCTGTAATTACCATTTTTACTTTTACACTATCAAAGTCTACATGGGTTACATTTTTAAACGCAATTTTAAAGTCTAGAGGTTCTCCCACATCAACAGTATCTTTTACTTTTAAAAATATATTGGCAGCCATTGCCCCTTCAGGAACCGGGTCGTAAGTAATTTTCCAAAATTTCAATTGGTATGCCGTGTAATTAATAGAATCAGCATTTCGCATTCTTAATTTTAAATATGGATAAGCTTCGGCATCAATAGAACTAATATTAAAATCTTGCTGATTAATATCCAATCCAGAAAATAAAAGAGACTCATTACCTGAACCTTCAACACCAATAACATCAACCGTTGGCGCATCACCAGGTGTTACATCAGGAGCCTCTGTTCCGCGCCATTGTATTTCTTTCCAGGCCTTAGCTTTTCCAAAAGCAGGTGATGTAATATAACCAACAGTATCGGGAGTCATAAAATCTCTGGTCATTGATACTAAATCAAACTGGCCGACACTCATTGCGGAAGACGGCGCAAAACCTGTATTCCCTTTTATATACATATGAATAAATGATCTCGGCTGGTTAAATGAATCAAGAACATTAAACCCAACATTCTTTAATTTATGATATAAAGTATTGCCAGCCCCATTGATACCTTCGTCAGCAATCCAAGAATCAATATACCCACCAGCAGGTTGTCCGGCGTTCATTATATTTCTAACCACCACAATGTAACCAGGAGGAATTGAGTCCATAAAATCCATAGCCAACTTTCTGGTTGCCGGGGTCATATAACTGTACTCATAATTCCATTGTCTGCTTGGTTGGCATGGTAAAGCTGAACCATACCTGCCCGTTAGATTTTTATCCGCTTGAAATGTAAGAGGGTTAAAAATATTGAAAATAAGAGAAAAACCTACACAAGCACTCCGTATAAAAGGAACACCATCAGGAGACACAATTAAATCCCCTTCTTGTCCTGTCGCAGATCCAAACACACCATTCTTTGCAAAAATAAAATGTTCTGTAGAATCAAATTTCCAGGTTCTGATTTGACCATCCAATGTAATATTATCGTGGTCAGACTTAAGGTGTTGAAAATAATGGCCCTGACTGAATCCTAAATCGCTATTAGGCAGGTAAATAAATGAAGAAGTATTCCAAAGTGGAGAACCAGATGTTGGAACCGCCCCAACCCTCCAATAATAAACAGCACTATCCTGAAATGCGAAACCGGGAATAAATTCTAATACACCACCTGTTGAATTTATTGATCTTGTAACTTTTAATGGCGAATTAAACAGCTCAGTTGTATCAATCTCCATATTATATTGACGGAGGGAAACAAACGGATTAGCCGTTGTTGCTATTAATTTAATATCCTGTCTGTTAACAATTGAATAAGGATAAGGATAGATGGGACGAGCCTCGTCTTCGAAAATAAATACATCCTTAGTAATCGTATTATTTGTTTCGTATAGCTCATCAACTGAATTATCTGCATCTACTGTTACAGTAATCTTATTGAGGCCTTTATCCCTTGTAGCTACAATGGGTATATTAAAACTGAGAGAATCCGCAAAACGAATACCTGGAATAGTTTCTCTATGAATTACTTCAGTTGTAAGATCAGGATAAGTTCGCTTTACTTCTATAACTATCTCCTTATTAGTAGCTCTGCCTAAATTCAAAAACTTAGCGTCAACTTTAAAAAAAGGCTCTGCCACTGAAATAAACGTTGGTGAAACTTTAACCAAGGGATCTTCAATAGCATAATCAGGCTTATCAAATGCATGTAATTTCAATGCAGGATCTCCATGCAAAGTTGTCTGTTCACATTGCATTCTTGCATAAAAATCGTTTTGTGTAGTGAGATTAAAGGTCTGAGTTATAGCCTCTTTCATTATCTCCCCAATTGATTTACCATACTTAGTTTTTGAGAAAGCATCATAAGTCCGGGTATTATATATATCCAGATAATGAACAATTCCCAGAGAGCTGCTTGCTAATGATGCTACACCACCCCGTTCATTTGCCAATACATATTTTTCAGATATAGTTTCATTGGTTTGTAGTCGTGCAAGATTAAAATTGAAAAAATTACCGGCGTTACAACCAAGAAAAATAAATACTGGGTATTTCCCCTGGTTGTTATAGTTCTCTGGATCATCAAGGTTATACTCAAGTGTAGTCGCAGAAGAGTGACCAAAATATGTAACCACTCCTATTCCTTCAGTAAAGAGGCTTTTTAACCTCGCACTATTTGATTGCTCAACAGGGTCCGTAGACGTTTTACTAAATGTATGAACGTTAGCACCAAAAAGTGTATCCTGAGCTATGGCCTTGTAGTTCGTCATATTGATATCGAGTATAGACTGTAAATTCTGATCGCTGGCACCAACTATATGCACTATATTTTTCTTCCACTGCTGAATGCCTATAGAAGGAGACGAGATAGCCTGAGCTTGCTCATACTGTTTTACCTTGTTCAAATACAAACTAACCTCATCAGGCTTTATTACTGAAAGACGACCAATAGGGGTAATCGGAATTTCACTTCCCGGCTCGCAGCTTAACAATATATCGGAACCCGGGCTACCAAAAGATGGTATTAAGGCCAATTTACTAATGTCGGGGTGTGCCCTGTTACTACGATACTGATAATACAAAACAGATTTCCCAATAAGAAAAACATTCTTGATCTCACCTGTAGTAAAATTTCTTCTTGCCCACATTAAAAAGTTTCTAATACCCAGTGGAGTTTTTGTAATACCAAAGCCAAATTGATCAATCAGCTCATCAATCATATAAATTTTTGCATTAAACCCGCCGCCGAGAGCAGAGCTTCTATATGCTTTATATTCTTCAACTGGATTTATTCCTCCTGTCCCATTAAGTAATGCCGGGTGACTGATGATTAAATAATTTCCTTGATTTGCAGCATTAGTAAAATTTACAAAATTGCGTTGTTGAGCATTGGTAATTGCTGCAATATTTGATGCATCATGACTAACGAGAATAAGCTTTCTGGCACTTGCAGATGGAAGCAGCAATACTTTTAATAAAATAGGATTATCTATGTTAACGACATATCTTTTCCCATTTGTAATATCATACAGTATTGGCGCTGTACCGTTATGATTAAAGTTTGTAATCTCTAAATAATTTCCTGCAGGATTTGCTGATAATTCGAAATAAAAATTTTTATTGCCGCCAAAATCAAAAATGCGGGGATAAATCAATTGATGCTTGGCTATTACCATCCTGTTATTTGCCGTAGTAGAAGCATTTTTTATTTGAATAGCTGCGGTTCCAGAACTGATATCTGCTAACGGAACTGTTGCAGTGGCTTTGATATAATCAAAAAAGTCCATTGTTTGATTTAGAATAGGACTACCGTTTATAGTCACTTCAACTTGTCGTGGTGTTAATGAATTACCTGCTGCGTTAAGTTTAAAAATAGCATTAGGCGCACCAGTACCATTAAATACATGGAGGTTTGAAAGTGTGACAGTACGTATACCACCTGTACCAATATTTGCAGAAGTTAAACCTTCACCAATATCATAGGCCGAAGAATAAATGGTAGATCCAACCACAGCCCCAAAGCCCTGATTAAAAATTTCATTATAAAAGGTTTCTTCATTATGTA
>LNFM01011998.1_pt1 | contig 12532 bp, 6 predicted proteins | sample 596031 | NCBI WGS metagenome assembly LNFM01 (sample SAMN04254537, study PRJNA301005) | activated carbon metagenome | isolation source: dual media filters at the Ann Arbor, Michigan drinking water treatment plant | place: USA: Ann Arbor
CGACATCCCATGAGCCGCATCGACGACCTCCTGCCCTTCGCCTACGTCAAGCCGAAAGCTCTCGACCGCGCCGCGGCCTGACAACATCGCTTACCGACAAGATATCCGAGGGGTCAAAGACGTGCTCGAGCCCTTGGCAAGAGCGGTCGATCGCGACGCCGAAACGCTGGTCAGGCACGAGCGGCGGATCACGCGCCTCGAGGAACAGATCTCCTCTTGACCCAACGGCAGTCGCCCGCGCTTGGGCAGCGTCGTGTATCACCGCAACCGGCGTCGCTTCGGCTTGCTGCGCGAGGATCGCTTCGCGCACCTGTACGTCATCGGCAAGACTTGCGTCGCTCTCGGGTCATGGGTGGCTTGGTCCGTCGTTTTTCCGCTGTTAGGGATGAGCCGCGATGAGCATGTCGGCTTGTTTAATTCCGATAAGCACCGATTGCGGATCGCTCGTCACCGCATCCAGTAGGCTGGTCGCCGCCACCGCATCGATGGCACCGGCCCACACTGTGTGGTGCTCCTCCTGCTTGTGCACGAATTCGAGGCTGACCGCGACCTTGCCCATCAAGGTCGTGATGTCCGAGCCTTGCGCCCCGCTCATGATATTGACCAACACTGAGCCGACGAACTGGCCGGCCTGCAGCGTCGCCTTGATCTGGCCGGTCCAGTAGGCGAGCCCGCCGGCATCCGACGAGCGATTGAACAAGTTGTCGTAGACGCTGTCGAGGAACGTGCTGATCGCCGCGTCACTCGCCGCGAACGGGTTGGCAAGGAAGGGGTAGAGCGCCCTGGCCTCCTCGCTGATGCCAAACGAGCTCGCGATGTTGGCAAACAGCGTCGTCGGGCCCTGCACCGGCAGGCCGCGGACGAACTCGCCGACCCAGAAAGCGTGACCCCCCGCGTCGGCGGCGCGGCCGAAGAACGCGACGTAGGTCGCCGCGATCTGCTCGTCCGCCGTCAGCGCCAGCAGGTCGAGCGTCGTCGTCGCCCCGACATTGACCGGAACCACGTAGATGGTGGCCTGAGCATTACCTGTGAGCCAGGGATTATAGTGGTGCGGATTAACCAGGGTCATTGCAGAGTGGTAGGCGAAGCTGTCTACCCCCGTGAAGTTCGGGCTGGGTGTGTAGGTGAAGCTGCCGTCAGTGGAGAGCTGCAGCGACCCATGCTCTGGGGCCGTCGCCAGCGTCGCTGATACTGGGCTAAACACCGGGTCAAACGGCACGTCGTTGCTCAACACACCCATCGCGACCGTGCTGGTCAGGACTTGGCCGTGGGTCACTACATATGCGTCATCATGGGCGATATCGTCATTCACGATGGTGCTCGTTGCACTACCTGAGGCAAGGACCAAGCCCGGCGACAAGTTTGACAGCGTTACGGTGAAGTCCTCGATCGGTTCCACAAAGGTGTCTCCCACGACATTCACCGTAATCATCTTTGACGTCTCGCCCGGCGCGAACGTCAGCACACCATACGGCAACACACCACCTTCGAAGTCCGACGCAGTTGACGAACCAGACACCGCCCAGGACACGCTGTGCGACGACAAGTCGTCCCTAGGTTGGGTGACTGTGAACGTAAAGGTTGTTATCCCGCTGTCGCCTTCATACTTCCAGGAATTGGTCGCTGCAATTATGACCCCGTCATCGTTGAGAATGGTACCAGGTGCGCCACCGCCGATGATCTCCATACCGAACGACGCGTTCTCCAACGTCACAGTGAACTCTTCGTTTGGTTCTACAACTGCGTCACTAACGACGCTCACGGCAACTGCCTTCGTCGTTTCACCGGCCGCAAATGTCACCACTCCCGACGGGAGCGCGCCACCCGCGAAGTCCGCTGCATTCGCCGGATTGAAACCTGCACCATTCACGACCCAGGACACGCTCTGCGATGTCGAGACATCGCCATATCGCGTGACCGTAAAATGGAGCAATGTCGAACCGCTATTGCCCTCCGACTTCACTGCGTCTGCCGGTACAATGTCTACCGTCGAGCCAAACGTATCGTCGTTCAGAATGGCGCCAGCGACACTGGCCGTGTCGATAGCCAGGCCCGGCGACGCCCCCAACAGGCTCACCGTGAAGCTCTCGTCGGGCTCCACAACTGTGTCCGCGACGACGTAGAATCCAGTCGTGAACGATATCACGCCCGAGGCAAAATCTATTGTCCCCCCTGGAAGAACCCCGCCTGGGAAGAGAAAATCCTCAGCCGAGGCAGGATTGCTCCCCGATCCGGACACTGTCCAGGAAACACTTTGTGATACCCAGACGTCACCGGTTCGAGTGACTGTAAACTCGAACGGCGTCGGATCGCCATTACCCTCAGGCTTAACTAGGTCCGCAAACGTGATCGATACACTCGACTCGTCATCGGTCTGGATTGTGCCGATGACGCTGCCGGTGACGATGGTGAGCCCGGCTGAGGCGTTGGCCAGGGTGACGGTGAATCTCTCGTCGAACTCGCTAATGGTGTCACCTTGGACGTTCACGATGACGATCTTGGAAGCCTCGCCGCTGCCGAAGGTCACACTGCCCGAAGGAAGGACGCCGCCGGCAAAGTCCGATGCCGTCGCCGGCGCGAAGCTGGTACCCGCGACCGACCAGGACACGCTCTGCGTGGCCGAGGTATCGCCACTGCGGGTCAGGGTGAGGGTGAAGGCGGTGATGCCGCTGTTGCCTTCGACCACGCTGTCGGTGGTGGTGGCGATCGACACCTCGGCGTCGTCGTTTAGGATGGTAGTGACGGCCGTCGCGGCAGCAATTGTCGCGCCTGCGCTCGGGTTCGACAGGGTTACGCTGAAGCTTTCGTCGGCTTCAACAGCCGCGTCGCCTACCACGTCGACGGTAATGACCTTCGAAGTCTCGCCCGCTCCGAAAGTCACCGTTCCGGATGGCAGAACTCCGCCCACGAAGTCCGCCCCGTCTACGACGCTGCCGCCTACCACCCAGGTCGCGCTGTGGGCACCGCTGAGATCGCCAGTACGGGTCACGGTGAAGGTAAACGGCGTCGTCCCCGATTGACCTTCTGGTTTGGCCGCGCTGGTCGCCGCGACCGAAATGGTTGCCGCAGGTGGAGGCAAGGAAGACACCAACACAATGCCATCGGAGAAGATGAGTTGCTGAATATTGGTCAGCGTGTCCGAACCTTCAGGGCCAGAGACATGAACGGCACCGTCATCTAAGATGACCTGATAGCCCGAACGGGGTCCGGCATAGATTGCGATGTTGAACCCAATGCCGCCATCAATAACGTCGTCGCCATCGCCTCCATCCAGGATGTCGTCGCCGCCATCACCGTAGAGACTATCGTTGCCTGAACCACCCCGTAGCCAGTCCTGACCTTCACCGCCTCGAATGGTTTCGTTTCCGGGGCCTCCGGCGATCTGATCATCGGCCGCTGTTCCGTTTAGCACTCCGCTGCCGTTTGTGATGGTAAGGCCCTGCAACGTGCCCGTAATCGTAAGGCTCACAAATGCGGTGGTAGTGTGACCTTGACCATCGGCAATCGTATACGTAAACATGTCGCTCGCTGCCTGGCCGACGTTTAGGCCCGCGAACTTTCCGTTCGGATCGTAGACAAAGCGACCATCGGGGTTCACAATAAGCTCTGCTCCCGAGCTGAGTACCAGGAATTTGGCGACGCCAGTAGCAACTCCGTTCACCGCTACTACGGAAATGGTATTGCCGTCTGGGTCGCTGTCGGCGCCGTTGCCGTTGTCCGCCAGCACATCACCGGAGACGGGACTATTTTGGTCCGTCAAAACTACGTCGTTGTTCGCTATAGGCGGCCGATTGTTCAGACGATCTGTGACAAAGACATCTGACAATGTCCCGTTTATGTCGACTGGAATCAGATTGGTCGAAGTCGAGTCAAACGCGATGAACCGACCATCCCCGCTCATTGACGGATTGGACGCCGATCCGTTGCTGTCTGTTCCATTGGTCGAAGAAGCGAGTGTGAAGGTTTGCGTTTCGCGATCGTACACAAAGACGTCGGGATGACCGTTGGAGTCGCCAAGCGAGGGGTTGTCGACATCGGAGCGGAATGCTAGGTATCGCCCGTCGGCGGTAATCGCTATTTTGCTGTTATCAGGAGTGAGCTGGGACATCGGAAGGCGTTGAAGAGAATTGACCGCACGATCAAATACGAACATGTCCGTCTCGCTATTTGTGTCACCCGTCACCAGATTGGTCGCGCGGCTCCAAAAGGCAACGACTTGGCCATTCGCGCTGATCGAAGGACTGTAGCTGTTACCGTCGGGATTCCCACCATTGATGCCTTTCGAAAGAAGCGTGGTCTCTCCGGTTGACAGGTCCTTCAGGTAAACATCAAAGGTTCCGCCCCCTGCGTTCTTCCAGCTCATGAAAGCGACATAGCGACCGTCATCGCTAATCGAGGGGTTGGAATTGATGGTATTGACATGAATGGTAGTGTCCGTTCCCGTTTGCAGGTCGCGGACCACGATGTTTGTCGCCGCCAGCGAGTCCACTTCAGCAACCGCAAAACGGCCATTGCCGCTGATTGACGCGTCCCATGCTCCGAGTACGGTGGAGCTTCCGAAGTTGGAGACCGTCCTGTGCGGAAAAATGATCGTTGAAACGCCGGTCTCGAGATCCGCCAAGTAGATGTCCGACGGGCCGCTGATCACATCTCCCTTGCGGGCCTGTCCTCGGAATACGACATATCTGCCATCGTTACTGATCGATGGATCGAAGCAGTCTATACCGGCCGCGATCCGATTGACCGACCCAGACTGAAGGTCTTTGACGAATATGTTGTACTTGCCGTCCGTGTCATCGGGTACCAAATTTCGAGCGAAACTCGAAAAAGCGACATAGCGACCGTCTGCGGTGATACTTGGAGTGCGACTGGAACTGTAGCCGTTTACCCCACTGATCTCCGCAGAGGCAACCGTGATCGTGTGGACATCGCCTGCGAAAACTTGGCGCTGTAGTACCTCTGTCGCCGTCTTGGTGATGCCGTCAGCAAACTGAAAGTGCTCGATGTTATAATACCAGTCGTCGCCTTCGGCGCCGACAATGCGAAGCGTATTCGCGGAGCCGGAGATCGTATACCCTGTGCCAAAGGTATACGAAAGGATGGCAGTGTCGATTCCACCCTGATCGGAGTATTTCCAGTCTCCGTAGATGACGTCGTTGCCGGCGCCTCCTTTTAGGACATCGTCGCCAGGACCGCCCCGCAGATCGTTGGGGCCAGAATCGCCGTAGACCTGATCATTGCCAGCTCCCATCCAGATATTCTCGATGGAAGTGAGCTGCTCGGTATAAAAGCCCGGGAAAGTGGCGATGCCCTGGGCCAGATCGATAAAGCCGTGAACGCTCGCCGGTTGATAGGAGTAGTCGACGGTGTCGCTGCCCGGGCCACCGTCAAACGTGTCCTGACCTGCGTATCCAGTCAGAACGTCATTACCGCCGCCGCCGTGGATAACATCAGGTCCGCTGGTGCCGGTCAGATACTCCGAACTGTCGTTGCCAACAACAGTGGCGCCGCTACTGACAACGCTCGCGGTGCCCTCACTACCACTAGCGCCACCACCAGCCTGCGTCACACCACCATCGCTGACGTCCCCACCGGGCGCTGTGCCTCGACTTTGATCCCACAAGCTGTTGACATATATGGTGCGATCGGCAAATTGGAGCCTCTCGACGTCATAGAGAGTATCTGTCCCGTCCACGTCATGTGCGGGGCCGGCCTTGGCAGCAACAACGACGCGGTGACCCCATCGTTTCAGCTCATACATGCCGAACGAAAGCTGAAAGACCACGGTATCAACGCCATCATCTCCATACAGCGAATCATTTCCGGCAAGACCGGCGAGTGTATCGTCACCTGTATACCCTTTAATTATATCAGTGGTGCTTGTGCCGACTAGGTTGTAGTCGAAGCTCAGAAACTCGGAAGCGCCGGGATAAAAGATTGTTGGAAGAGGTAAATCAAAAATGACCAGTGAAAGGGGTAGGTTGGGTGGGAGATCGAGGCCAACGACCCGTAAGACCGACGCAATTACCGAATTGCTGTTGAGATCTGAAGGCTCGTATGGAATTGCTGCATTTTCGATATTACGAGCTTGTTGACCTAGGAGAGACCATAGACCCGCAGCGCTACGTCCGCCCAGATCCAAATCTATCGCTCCGCGCTCCGCAGAGGTTTGGTCACCACGCCGATCCGGGGAGTCCGGGTGTTCGAGTAAGAGGTCACCCGGTATCGTTCTGATAGTACCGTAAGAACTCTCATCGCCCTCGTGTCCGCCGTTGAGTAACCACTCTTGGCCGGCATCATCCTGATATACGAGGTACAGATGCCCAAATACGCCTAGGACTCCGCCTAATCGCTTGCCTTCGAGAGATATCTTGCTCATCGCCGCCCCCCGCGCAGCGCAGAGCCAAGCTGCGCGCCCCAACGAGCTACTGCCCCGAATTTGGGTTGCATAGGTGGTGGACTATGTCAACAGCTTTGGACCTTGTTGCCGTCGCCGGCGGGTTGATCCAGACGGCTTAAGGCAAGGTACTCGGCCTGGTCTGGGGCCTCAAGACGGCGGAGGTTCCCGAGGGAAGTGACGTTGGGAGGCTGGGGTTCCCCGCCTTGGAGGGGGTGCTGGCCGATCGAACAGAGAGCAGTGTCACCTTGCCGGTGTCGCCGGCGTAGCAGGCTACTGTTTCGGCTCCCAGTGGCTCGGGGAAGTTCGGCGTTTTCACCGGTAGCGACCATCCAGCAGACGACCAGCTGGGTGGAAGGGCGGAGGCAACTGCGAGTTGCTCTGACCTGCTGTAGACCGGATGGCGGGGCAGGTGTCATGGCCGCGGGAGCCCCAGTCTCCTCTCTCATAGCGATGTATTTATTCGTAGTAGGTCAGCTATAATCACGAGATAACCTATCATCGTCAGGAAGCACCGCAGTAGTGCCCTTCTCTTCCACTGAAACAGTAGGGAGTGGACTAAGAACATGGAGTTCAGAAAAAAGGCGAGCACGAGCAACCAAAGCCGCGGAAAGAACGAAACCAGCTTTGCCTGCGGTGAATAGTTTGTGAGAGCAATGTCAGCGACGCCGACTTGGACCACCATTAAAATGGAAGTTGCTATAAAAAAGCACAGCAGCAGACTAGATAAAGCAACTCGCACGGCACAATCGTAGCACAGACTACTGCCCATGGGGGAAATGTTGATTTCAGAACTTGGGGGGCCAGCTCGGTGCTATTTACCCAGCCGAAGCACAACCTCGACCTCCAGAGCCTCACCAGGCGCGAGCGATCTTCGCGCGTCTGCGTCGGGGAATACGTGCAGCCTTGCGACCTTGCTTCAGGTTGGGACTTGCTCGCCGAGCAGTCTATCAGGTCGTGTCGGTTGTCGGCGAACATTGCCAACGTCCCGGCCAATCGTCGAGCGCGTCAGTCACCGCTCCAAAGGCGGCGCTTGGCATCGAAGACCGCGGAGGGCCATCGCTGGTCGCAATCGTGAAGGGGGTGGCGCCAGAGCATTCGCCCCTCATGCGAAGCGGCCTTAGCTGGATAGGCTTGGCGAATGGCCGACGATCTCACGTACCTGGGCCGCGTCACGTATCACCGCGACCGGCGCCGATTCGGCTTGCTGCGCGAGGATCGCTTCGCGCACCTGTACGTCATCGGCAAGACCGGCGTCGGCAAGAGCACGCTCCTGTGCAACATGGCCCGGCAGGATGCGACGCGGGGCGAAGGCTTTGCGCTCATCGACCCACACGGGGACCTCGCTTCGACGCTCTATCGGGAAGTCCAAGCGACCGGACGGCGCGACGTCGTCTATCTCGACGCCACAGACCCCACCCAGCCGTACGGATACAACCCCCTCCGCCAGGTGCGGCCGGAGTTCATTCCGCTGGCGGCGTCCGGGCTCTTGGAAGTCTTCAAGAAGATGTGGAGCGACGCCTGGGGCGTGCGCATGGAGCACATCCTGCGCAACTGCCTGTACGCGCTCTTGGAGCAGCCGGACGCCACCCTCGCGGACATCGGGCGCCTGCTCAACGAGAAGTCGTATCGGCGGCAAATTGGGAGCGCACTCTTGAATGACGCCGTGCGCCGCTTCTGGCTCACCGAATTCGAGCGGTACTCTTTCGGGTACCGCGCGGACGGCGCGGCGGCAATTCACAACAAGGTCGGGGCATTTCTCGCGGACCCGGTGATGCGCCGCATCGTGACAGAGCCCCGGGAGCCGATTTCCCTCAGACGCATCATGGACGAAGGCCAGGTGCTCCTCGTCAACCTCGGGAAGGGCCGGATCGGAGAGGACAGCTCGTCCCTCCTCGGCGGGCTCCTCGTGACGACGATCGGTCTCGCCGGGTACAGCCGCGCCGATACGGCGCCTGCGGCGCGCCGCGACTTCTTCGCATATGTAGACGAATTCCAATCCTTCACGACGCTGGCCGTCGCCGACATGCTCTCGGAGCTCCGGAAGTACCGGGTCGGCCTCTGCATGGCCCACCAGTACCTGCACCAACTCGAGCCCGAAATCCGGCATGCCGTCCTGGGCAACATCGGCAACCTGGTGGCGTTCCGGCTTGGCGCCGAGGACGCGCCGTACATCGCGCGGGAGCTGCTGGAAGAGGTGCAAGAGCGCGACCTCCAGAGCCACCCGAATCATCACATGTACGTCCGGCTGCTCATTGAGGGCGAGCCGAGCAAACCCTTCAGCGCGGTCACGGAGATGCCTGCGCGGTCGGCCACCTGAGGGAGCAGGCGCTCAGCGCGGATCCCTCGTTGATCCCCTGTACCGGGCAACTCAAGCGCACTCGAAGATTGCAATAGTGGCTTACAATTCTTCCAATGATACACTTCGGGCATGGTGTATTTTCGAGGCGATCGGCTGTTCGCTGTCTCTTCCGCGATTTTTGCAGTTGTGGGCATCGCACAGCTCATTGTCGCTTTTGTCGACCCGCTGCCACTACCTATAGTGCAGCAGGTTGTGCCCACTTCCAGCCTCATTTTTGCGGCAACATTGTTCGTGGTGTGGGTTTTGGGGTTCGCAATTTTTGTGGTTGCCGTCACTCGGGCGGTGATGCGTAGGCGGATTTCATAGGCTTTGTCGACGGAGAGGAGTGATGGTACGGAGGATCATTGCGGTGGGTGGTGCGTTCTTCGCTTTTTCTGCGGCGCCCGCCGACGCCCAGGGGCCGTGCGGCTTGCGCTGCGCTCAATGGCTAAACCAAGGAACAAACACGCTCTCTCGGTGTGCGCCAACCGGGTGCGGAGTTCCGATGATGTACCAAGGCGCGCAGATGATGATGCGCCAGCCTCCCAGGGTGCCGCCGAGCGCAACCTGGCAGCCAATGTATCGAGTTCCCCAAGGGTACCGGCCGCCGCCTAGCCGATACTATTATCGCTGATTGTCGCGGCGGCGAGCCAACCAAGCCCTTCGGCGCGGCAACGGAGACGCCTGCGCCGTCGGGCAACTGAGGGAGCAGGCGCTCAACGCGCCCCGCAATCCCCCGCTATGCGGGCGTGCAGCGCAAGCCCTGCCATCGCCGCGCACTGGGAATTCTTCCCGTACCCTTGCAGCGACCACAGGTCTCGCCACCGGACTTGCCGGTGCCTTCGCATCGCGGACATTTCTCAAGCTCAACCGCGCCTTCACGTCCGCTCGGAAGCCTTTCAATTCCCATCTTTGACCTCCCTAGGTTGAGTCGACACTGCCCGATTTTGTCTCTGAGATCAACACGGGTTGTAGAGCTATGGTGGACTACACTGCTGCGCCGTCGGAAGTCTGGCCGCTGCGTCGATGCGCTCGCGAGCATTTTGGGTTCCTGCCACGCCACGAGGAGTACGAAGGCGCGTCTTAAGATTCGTCTGAATTATGTGGAAGGACTTCGAAGGTTGGAATGACGAGAAGCAGAGCATCGATCGTCGTCCGGACGCGCCGTTCTATCATGAGCGGGAGGTGTGGTGGTGTCGCCCCGCCATCCGTCTCGATCGGCGCGAACCATATCGGGATGGTGTTCGCGCGCCCACTCAAGGAGCGTGTAGACCGTGCGCTGTACCTCCACCGCCTGGTCGACCGAGGAACTTGGCAAAGGTCGCAGGCAGTATTGAACGATGTCAGCTCTTCATCGCCTCGGACGCGGGCGTTGACGAAGGCGCACACGATTGGCTCCGCCGCGCCTGTGTTGAAGGCCCAGGCCAGTCCGGCACGCCTCGCCTGGGCAGCCTCCTTGCGCGTTTCGCCAAGCTTCGGCATGGGACGGGAACCGATGCGCGTCCGGTCAATCCAGTGCTGCATTGCGTGGGCCTTCGCCCATGTAGTGAAGTGGAAGACGAAATAGCCGGCATCCTCGTCGTCCGGTCGGAAGAGATCGTCGCGCGTGATCATGGCGACCTACGACATGCGCCGTCGCCGGGCCTCCGGTGTGTCGCCACTTCGCTTTCGGACCAGGAGAGCATAACGGGAACATGACACATGGTCATCAAACTACACCAGCACTTGATACTGTCGTCCGCACACCCACGTTATTTTGTATGGCGACCTTCACCGAAGAAGCGGGACACTGGCCCTGCAAGTGCAATGACTGCGGTCACGAGTTCCACGTGGTCATCCGCCTCATTCGCGAGCGCAAGTACCGGGTGACGTGCCCCGGCTCGGCGCACGTCGCAGGAGGCTTGTCCATGGTGGTCTCCCAGAGCGTGTTCGATGACCAGCTCGAGCAGACACGGAAGGGATTGTTCGATCCCTACGCCGGTATGTTCCGTCTCAGCCCGCCCGATCACGCGGTCTATTTGATTGGTACCAGCCACGGCTATCAGGTTGAGGGTCAGGCACCCGCCGGCGCGTTCAGCGGACTGATTGGGTCCTACCTGGACTCGGTTCCCGTCGGCTTGATTGCAGAGGAAATGAGCCTGGAGGGTCTGGCCCGGCACGGCGCCGTTGCTTCGGTGTGCAAGCGCTTGGCCGAGAGCCGGGGGCTTCTCCATCGCTACTGTGACCCGGATATGGCGACGCGCAGCAGTCACGGAATTCAGGCCCTGGAGCCAATCATATTGCAGGGCCAGCGGTCCGGTCTTTCAGACGAGGAGATCGCGCGCCAAGTCCGAGAGCTGGCGTATGATCCTCGCGAGCAGTACTGGCTGGCTCAGCTGCTCGAGCCGGACCGCTGGCCCATTCTGTTCGTCTGCGGAGCCGACCACGTCGATAGCTTCGCCGAAAAGGTCCGGGCACTCGGGCGTCCCGTCATGATTCTGGAGCGCGACTGGGCGCCGCCGGTCGCTTCACCCTCCGCCCAGCCTAACAGGTTGGCCCCGTAGAACTCCGCGCACATGGGCGGAAAGGTCTGATCTGCCTCCGCCGTCGCGAGGCCATCGAAGGACGTGTTGTCAACGTAGTCCTTCCAGTGGCGACCGAAAGGTACCATCGAGAATTCGACACTGTGACCGCACCTTGCCATGACGGCCCGCACGACATCACCGATGCGCCCGCGCCCGCGACTGTCGAAATGAGGTGGAATTTCAGGGGCGACCATACGCACGTCGCGTGCCTCGGCGCTGGATGCTTGGCCAGCGGCGGCGACAATGTGGTCCTCTCTCGGCTGATGGTGGCGCAGGTTATCTCAGGCTGGAGGGGCGACCTGTAATTGATCCATTTTGGAAGCTATTGCTGGGGCGCCGGCCTTGGATCGTACTGCTGTTGATCGGTATTCCACCGTGACTGTGTGTGGAACCGCGGTTGGCGTCTGTCGCGAGAGGTGTTGTGATTGGCGGACCATTCAATGGTAGGCTTAAGCAGGTGCTGTCACCAGGCGCAGACTCTGTCCGCAGCTTACCTTGAGGAGCGGAGGAGACACTGTAAGCGAGGTAGTGCCATGCGTACGACCAGCCTGTTCGTTGCTCTTGCGGCCGTGTTCGGTGCGGCCACTGGCAAAGCTGACGAGTTCCGATCTTCAGATCTCCGCGCCAGCAATAATCCCTCGGTCCAGGCCGTAAACTACATGGGCAAGCTCGTTCGCGACCGCACCCACGGTCGTCACACCATCAAGATGCTGCCGCCAGCTACTGCCACGGACGACTTCACCATCCAGCAAGTCAAACGTGGCAATATTGCTATGGCGCGGGTCGGCGTTGCGGCCTTCCATGGTCTCGTCCCAACCACGGTCGTGCCGTCGTTGCCGTTCGTGTTCGGGTCCAAGCAGCATCAGCGGCAGGTGCTCGACGGCCCGATTGGCGAGCAGATCCTTGCCGACATGGAGGACGAAGGCTTCATCGGTCTTGCCTTCTACGACGTCGGTGCGCGTTCCTTCTATAGTGCGAAGAAACCGATCCGGACCGCCGCCGATATGAAAGGGCTCAGTGTTCGCGTCCAATCCGGCGATGTCCTTACGCCGCTGCTGCAGGTTATGGGTGCGATCCCCAAACAGATCCCATATCTCCGTCTCTACGACTCTTTCAAAGTCGGAGTCGTAGATGCGGGAGAGTTTGACCTGCCGACCTATGAAGCATCGCGTCACTACGAGGTGGCGAAGTACTATAGTCTGACCGAACACAACTGGACGCCAAGCATTC
>LNFM01010945.1_pt1 | contig 12530 bp, 7 predicted proteins | sample 596031 | NCBI WGS metagenome assembly LNFM01 (sample SAMN04254537, study PRJNA301005) | activated carbon metagenome | isolation source: dual media filters at the Ann Arbor, Michigan drinking water treatment plant | place: USA: Ann Arbor
TGGTTTGCAGATGCCGGTGATCGATGTATCGGATCTTTTCAAGATCGTTGTTGGCAAGAACCGGAGTTGGTAGTTCGAGCGTAATGCAATGCTCCGGAGATTCTTCCAATAGATTTAATGAACCACCAACATGTGATGCCAATGACATCACCAATCGCTCGCGGATAGGATCGATGGGTGGATTGGTTACCTGTGCAAAAAGTTGCTTGAAATAACTTGATAAATGTTGTGCTTGCTGCGAAAGCACTGCGAGTGGAGTATCATTGCCCATGGATCCCAACGCCTCTTTTCCGGTTTCACACATTTGAGTGAGAATCATGCGCAAATCTTCGGAAGTATAACCAAAGGAAATCTGTCGTTTAAGAAATGTGGTGGGATCGTACTTATGGAAACTTCCTCCGGGCTCAGGTAAATCCTGAAGCCGGACTTTGTTATCCTTTAACCACTTGCCATACGGCTTGCGGGTGCAGATTTCCTTTTTGAGTTCGTCATCACTGATGATGCGGCCTTGTTCAAGATCCACCACAAACATTTTACCAGGCTGAAGGCGGCCTTTGGTAATTACCTTGGCGGGATCAACATCCAACACCCCTACTTCCGAGGCCATGATCACCATGTCATCATCAGTAACAACAAACCGCGAAGGCCGCAAGCCGTTTCTATCTAAGGTTGCACCAACAATTTTCCCATCGGTAAACGTGATAGAAGCCGGGCCATCCCATGGTTCCATCAGGTTAGCGTGGTATTCATAAAAATCGCGCTTCTCCTGGCTCATGCCTTCGTTGCCATCCCACGCTTCAGGAATCAACATCATCATCACATGCGGAAGAGAACGCCCGGCATGCACGAGTAATTCAATTGTGTTATCTAAGTTGGAAGAATCTGATTGCTTTGGATTACAAATGGGAAGAATCATGTCTAACTCCTCGCGACTAAAAAACTCAGAAGTGAAGAATGCTTCTTTCGAATTCAGCCAGTTGATGTTGCCGCGCACGGTATTGATCTCCCCATTATGCGCAATGAAGCGGAAAGGTTGCGCCAACCTCCACGAAGGAAACGTATTAGTAGAAAAACGTGAGTGGATTACTGCCAAAGCAGAAACTACATCTTCATGTTCGAGATCGGCAAAGTAAGGACGCAACTGACCCGATGTCACCATGCCCTTGTAGGCAATAGTTTTATACGACAATGAAGCAAAGTAAAACTGATTATCAACGCCCTTTACGGATTCAGTTATAATGTGCGTTGAGTATTTTCTAAGGATAAAAAGCTTGCGTTCAAAATCATCCGGAGTTAAAAGGCTTTGTGTTTGTTTGATGAAGATCTGTTCCATCACAGGCTCAGCCTTAAGCGCAGTCTCTCCTAAATCAGCATTGTTGGTGGGAAGAACGCGATAACCGAGCAATGTCATTTTCATGGACTTGATCTTGCGATTCAGTACAGTGCGGCATTCTTCCCGCACTTTCTTGTCCCGCGGAAAAAACACTAGCCCTACACCATAGCTTCCATAAGCCGGAAGTTTAAAACCAAGTTTGCTGCATTCGCTGCTAAAAAACTCATGGGGCACCTGAATGAGAATTCCGGCACCGTCACCCGTATTCGGTTCGCAACCACAGGCGCCACGGTGTTCCATGCGTTCAAGCATGGTGAGCGCATCACTAATTATCTGATGCGATTTGCCACCTTTGATATTTGCTATAAACCCAACACCACATGAGTCTTTCTCAAAGGATGGATGATATAATCCGTGCTGATCTGTGTCTTTCAAGTTCGTTACCGGGTTAAACTGAAGAAAAGTAACTCACAAGTTAACGCGATTACAAATCGGATGCGAGCAAAGCGGAAGAGAATCTTCTAAATATTTTTCAAAACCAACTAACAGTTAGTAGCGAAAACGATTGTAGTTCGCAAAATCAAAAAGTAGATTTGACTGATGGAAATTTCCCTGCGCCTAAACTAATTGAAGTTCTGCATGCCTGACACAAAATCGATTATCGTTGTAGGTAGTTCAAACACGGACATGGTGATAAAAGCGCCTAAGTTTCCTGTGCCAGGAGAAACACTTCTTGGCGGAACGTTTTTTATGTTTCCCGGAGGCAAAGGCGCAAATCAGGCCGTTGCCGCAGCGCGATTGGGTGGGAAAATAACTTTTATAGCCCGGGTGGGGAACGACATTTTTGGCGATCAGGCTATGCAGCAATTCAAGCAGGAAGGCATAAATACAGAGTATATTATTTCCGATCCGAAAAACCCCTCTGGTGTTGCGCTCATCACCCTTGATGCAAAAGGACAAAACACGATTGTGGTTGCTCAAGGTGCCAATGGTGCGCTTACTCCAGAAGATGTTAACAAGGCAGAAAAAGAATTTGCAAAAGCAGCCATTATTCTAATGCAACTGGAAACACCACTCGTTACAATCAGAAGTGCAGCCGCATTAGCTAGTCGCGATGGCAAAAAAGTGATCCTAAATCCAGCCCCTGCTCAACCTTTGCCCGAGGATTTATTCAAAGAATTATTCATCATCACCCCCAATGAATCGGAGACAGAAACACTTGTAGATATCAAGATCTCCGATTTGAGTTCCCTTGAACAAGCTGCTCAAAAACTTTATCGATTGGGTGTAAAAAATGTTGTGATCACACTGGGTGTTGAAGGAGCGTTTCTCTTCAATTCGGAAGGGGGCCGGCACATACCTACCCAAAAAGTTACACCCGTTGATACAACCGCGGCCGGAGATGTTTTCAATGGTGCCCTTGCAGTAGCCATTGCTGAAGGTAACTCTATCATTCAAGCTGTTGAGTTTGCCAATCGTGCCGCTGCATTATCTGTTACGCGCATGGGCGCCCAGTCATCGGCTCCTTACCGAAGTGAAGTAACCAATTCTTCCAAAACCTAAATCAAAACTCATGTTCATTCTTGAGAGCTACTCCCTTGCTGTACTTTTTTGCATCATCACCATGTTGTGTTGGGGTTCGTGGGCAAACACACAAAAACTGGCGGAGAAATCCTGGCGGTTTGAATTGTTCTATTGGGATTATGTGATTGGAATTTTAATTCTGTCGTTAGTATTTGGATTGACATTAGGCAGCTCGGGCGAACAAGGGCGAGGTTTTCTGGCTGACTTTCAACAGGCAGACAATGATAGCATTCAATCCGCTTTAATCGGTGGGATCATTTTTAATCTCGCTAACATTTTATTGATCGCTGCCATTTCAATTGCCGGTATGTCCGTTGCTTTTCCTGTCGGGATTGGTATTGCGCTGATCTGGGGCGTGATTGACAATTATCTGAAAGTACCCTCAGGAAATCCAACCTTAATTTTTTCAGGTGTGATTCTCATCGCCATCGGCATTGTGGTGAATGCACTGGCCTATAAAAAACTCACCGGCAGCGAGCAAAAAGTTTCCTCTAAAGGGTTAATCATCTCCATCATTGCAGGAGTTCTGATGGCACAGTTTTATGGTTTTGTTGTGGATGGCATGGTCAAGAATTTTTCTTTTCCCGAGGTCGGCAAGCTAACTCCCTATTCTGCCATCGTCATTTTCTCGATTGGTATCTTAATCAGCAACTTTTTATTCAACACAATTTTAATGAGAAAGCCTGTACAGGGCACACCGGTTTCTTATGCAGATTATTTTAGTGGAAATTTCAAAAGTCACCTGACGGGAATATTGGGTGGCATCATCTGGTGTATTGGAATGTCATTTAGCATTATTGCATCCGACAAAGCCGGCCCCGCGATTTCCTATGGCCTCGGACAAGGCGCTGTGTTAGTGGCTGCCATCTGGGGCGTTTTCATCTGGAAAGAATTTAAAGCCGCGCCAAAGGGAACCAACACGCTGCTCTACATCATGTTTATATGTTTTTTTGTAGGTTTAAGCCTGCTGGTGTATTCTAAAATTCCGTAAAGATTTAACTTCGAGCAGAAGATTATGAAAAGATTTGTTTTGCTCGTTTTCCTTGTAATAAGTTTTTGTGGCGGTTATTCACAGAGCTACACCGTTGAGTCCGTTCCCAATACAAAACTTGTCAACAACAGCTATGTAAGTAATCCTGACAATCTGTTGAGCACGACTGCTGTAAATCAAATCAACTTGCTGCTCGACTCGCTGGAAAAACAAACAACCTCACAAGTTGCTGTGGTGATGCTCAACTCTATTGGTGAAGCAGACGTAACAGATTTCGCACAATCACTTTTTGTCAGCTGGAAACTCGGACAGGCTGCTAAAGACAATGGGCTGCTGATTTTATATGTTCAGGACCAAAGAACCGTGCGGTTTCATACCGGCTTTGGGTTAGAGGGTGCGTTGCCCGATGCCATTTGCAAGCGTATCCAAACACAAAAGATGGTGCCCTTTTTTAAAGAAGGAAATACCGATGCCGGTATGATGGCTGGCGTAGAAGAAGTTTTGAAAATACTTACCAACCCAACGTATACTGAAGAGCTGTATGCAGAAGAAAAAGGATTGGGTATTTCAGAACAGACAGAGCTTTCCATATTTTTTATCTTTTGCTGGTTTTTTGTTGGTCTTTTTCTATTCTTTTCCAAACGCAAGCGGGAGTTTAGTAACTCCAAACAAGCCCCCAAAAATGTTCCAACCGCAAACATGTCATCAGGGCAATGGCTGTTGTTTGTTTACTTAATGCCAATGATATTGGCTGTGCTACTGGCTAAAGCCGAACGATGGGATGTTTTGATTGGCGGATTGTATGGCTATTTCGGAATCCTCACCTTCATTAAATACAATCGGATTATAAATGTCGCCAATAAGTGGCTTAAGAAAGGGCAATATCAGGCTGTGCATACTTTTTATAAGCAAAATTTATCATGGACCGATTCTGCCGTGTTCTTTCCGATTCCGCTTGCCTTTCTTATTCCGTCATTCAAAAGGAAAGCTGAGACCGTTCGCGCTTACCCAAGAAATTGTCATAAATGTGATAAGCAAATGACCCTGCTAAGCGAGGCCGCAGAAGACGAATATTTAAGCAAGGAAAAACAGTATGAAGAATCGCTGAAGTCTGTCGATTATGATGTGTGGAAGTGTAACAATTGCTCTGCTGTAACAGTTGAACGGTATCCTAACAATAAAACCGAATACAGCGCATGCCCCAAGTGCCGGACCAATGCATACTATACGCTTAGCACATCCATTCTCAGGAGGGCCACTACCACTTCGAAAGGAGAAGAGGAGATCATTCAATCCTGCAAATTTTGCAACCACCGTCATCGGGCACTGGCGATTATTCCGATGATCGTTATCGCAACCAGTAGTTCATCGTCAGACGACTCAAGTAGCAGTTGGAGCAGTAGTAGTAGTTCTGATTCCGGTGGAAGTTGGGGCGGTGGAGATTCCGGTGGTGGTGGTGCGAGTAGTAGCTGGTGATAACTCATTTTATTGATTTGTTATGACTCAAGATCAATCTGCTTATCAAAGAATTGATGAGTTGCTGGCGTCAGGGATCGCTTTGCATTCTATTACCCAAGAACCTTTAACTAAAAAAGATAGAGCTCAATTGATGAGCGCCCGAAATGATCAGATGATTGGATATGTTTTTATGGGAATTCTTTTAGTAGGGGTTCCTTTTCTGGCGTCTGATGAAGACCTTGCCTGGGTCTCGAAAATCATCATTGCAACGGCAGTTTTTATTGGCTATGGAACGCTGGTTGTTTTGGCCTACCTTAAAATGAACCGCGCTTACAAGCAAAGTAGTAAAGAAATAATTAAAGGGTTTATCACCTCAAAGAATGCTGTGCGCGAGGAAAAATATACCCACTATTCACTCATGATCGGGAATGAAGAATTTAATGTATCATTGGGTATCTACGCTTCCTATCAGGTTGGCGATGCCGCAGAGTTTCACCGATTCAGCAAATGGGGATCTGTTTTATTAAGCCATAAAAAAATTGATGGTTCCGGACTATTGCCCCAATAATTCTTTAAAGTATCCAATAAAAGAAAATCCTACCTTGCACGACTAAAATTTTCTACTCATGATTAAAGAATATATTCAATCCAATCAACAACGCTTTTTAGATGAACTTTTTGAGTTGCTCCGGATTCCTTCGGTGAGTGCTGATAGCCGCCTGAAAGGTGATGTGCGCAAAGCAGCCGAGTATGTGGTAAAAAAACTGAAAGATGCCGGTGCTGACAAAGTAGAACTATGTGAAACCGCTGGCCACCCAATTGTCTATGGCGAAAAAATAATAAATGCTTCGCTCCCTACCGTACTAGTATATGGACATTATGATGTGCAGCCACCCGATCCACTTAACCTGTGGACTTCACCACCCTTCGAGCCGGTAGTAAAAGATGGTAAAATCTATGCGCGTGGATCGTGTGACGACAAAGGCCAGTTTTATATGCACATCAAAGCCTTTGAGGCGATGACCAAACTCAATCAGCTCTCCTGCAACATCAAGTTTATGATTGAGGGAGAAGAAGAAGTGGGGTCCGACAATCTTGGCACGTTTGTAAAAGAAAACAAATCCAAACTAAAGGCCGATGTGATTTTAATTTCTGACACATCACTGATTTCTCTTGACACGCCATCGATCACCGTGGGCTTGCGCGGATTAAGTTACATGGAAGTAGAAGTTACCGGCCCTAATCGCGATTTACATTCTGGTGTGTATGGAGGCGCAGTGGCCAATCCGGCTAACGTGCTGAGCAAAATGATTGCATCCTTACATGATGAAAACGGAAAAGTGACGATTCCGGGATTTTATGATAAGGTTGCTGAATTAACAGCGGCTGAACGCGAAGCCTTGAATAAAGCTCCTTTCAATTTAGATAACTATAAAAAGGAACTCGACATTGAAGACATTCGCGGAGAAAAAGGCTACACTACATTAGAGCGCACGGGCATTCGCCCAACCCTGGATGTAAATGGAATCTGGGGTGGTTACACAGGCGAAGGTGCTAAAACAGTGTTGCCTTCAAAAGCTTACGCAAAAATATCCATGCGGCTGGTGCCGAATCAGAACAATCATGAGATCACCGAGTTGTTCACTAAGCATTTTGAGTCACTGGCACCAAAATCCGTAAAGGTTAAGGTCACCGCTTTACATGGTGGTGAACCCGCTGTAACGCCCACGGACTCAAAGGCATTTAAATCTGCCAGTAAAGCCTTTGAAGAAGTTTGGGGCAAGTCGCCCATACCAACGCGCGATGGAGGCAGTATTCCTATTGTATCACTCTTTAAAAAAGAATTGGGATTAGATACTGTGCTTATGGGATTTGGCCTTGACAGCGATGCTATTCATTCGCCCAACGAACATTACGGGATCAAGAATTTTTTAATTGGTATTGAAACGATTGTTGCGTTTTACAAACATTATAGTGCGAAGTAGAAGTTTGTTAACGAATTCCTAATTCCATTTATCCGGTAGCGAATCGACAGCTTTAAGGAACAAACTTGGGGCAGACTTCGTTACCTTTGCTTCAATTTGAGTCATCTATGAGATTCGCCTTTATTGCTTTTATTTTGTTGTTGCCTCTTTCCACCATGGGGCAAATACTTACACCCGCCAAATGGACGTACGAAACCTCCGTTAAAGAAGCAAAAACAGGCGATGAAATCGAACTGATTTTCAGAGCCGCCATCGATAAAGAATGGTATTTATATTCTTCCGAATTCCCCTGCGAGGACCCGATAAAAACATCCTTCAACCTGATACCACATGCAAGTTTCCAACTAGTTGGAAACTTAGTGCCCATCAATCCGGTGGATAAGTATGATGATATCTTTGAATGTGACGTTAAAATTTTCAAGAAGAAAGCCGAGTTCCGTCAAAAAATAAAAATCCTTTCCTCAACACTTTTCCTTAAAGGCGAATCCGATTATCAGGTATGCACTGAAACCACCGGGCAATGTGTACCGGGCGGGGAAGAGTTTTCTTTTATTGTAAAAGTGTCGGGCGCAACCATACCCGATCAAACAAATTTGGACGTCAACTTACCCAAACCACAGACTGACAGTTCTGAGGCTATTGCAATCAATCCTTTCACTCCCTCTGAGACAAAAGGTCCAATTCTTGATTCAACGCTTGTAAAAGAAGATCCTGCCGGCAAATCATTGCTTGGGTTTTTATTGATTTCATTTCTGGCGGGTCTTGCAGCGCTCATCACTCCCTGCGTGTTCCCTATGATTCCCATGACGGTAAGTTTTTTTACGGGAAGGGGCACAAAGTTTCAGGCACTGATGTATGGATTCTTTATCATTCTCATTTATTCACTGATCGGTGCTGCGCTTGCCCCGTTGATGGGGCCGGAAACCGCCAATCATCTTTCAACGGAATGGATTCCTAACCTGATTTTCTTTTTAGTCTTTATCATCTTTGGTCTTTCCTTTTTAGGTCTTTTTGAAATTACATTACCCGGTTCCATTATTAATAAGGTCGATCAACAGGCAGAGAAGGGTGGTCTTGCCGGAGTTTTCTTCATGGCCTTTACGTTGGTTCTTGTTTCGTTCTCATGCACGGGTCCAATTGTAGGAAGCATTTTGGTTTCATCGGCCGGTGGCGAATTTATAAAACCAATTCTTGGCATGTTTGCCTTCGCGCTCGCTTTCGCAATTCCATTTACACTGTTTGCATTTTTTCCAAACTGGTTAAAATCATTACCCAAATCGGGTGGCTGGCTGAACACGGTAAAAGTTGTACTTGGGTTTGTTGAAATAGCGCTCGCTTTTAAATTTCTGAGTATTGCTGATCAGGCTTTCCATTGGGGAATTCTGGATCGTGAAATCAACATCGCGATCTGGATTGTGATTGTTGTGCTGATTGGCATCTACCTAATGAAGGGATTTCGTATGCCCGGAGATACAGGTAAAGATGCGGAAGACAAAACAATCAGAGTGCTGCGGATTTCATTAGCCATGATTGCCTTTGTGTTTGCTGTTTATTTAGTACCTGGCATGTGGGGCGCTCCACTTAAAGCATTGGCTGGTTATCTGCCGCCCATGTACACGCATGATTTTAATATCATAGCATCCCCGGAAGGGAAATCGAACAGCCTATGTAATGAACCGAAGTATGCAGACTTTCTTCACCTGCCTCATGGATTGACTGGATACTTTGACTACAAGGAAGCTTTGGCTTGCGCAAGACAGCAGAACAAACCCTTATTCATTGACTTCACAGGCCATGGTTGCACAAACTGTCGTGAAATGGAAGCCAACGTTTGGTCGGACCCACAGGTGCTTCAACGACTTCATGATGACTTTGTGGTGGTAGCTCTTTATGTTGACGACAAAACGGAATTGCCCGAGAGTGAATGGTATACCTCCAGCTATGATAATAAAGTAAAGAAGACGATTGGTAAACAAAACGCGGATCTTCAAATTACCAACCTTAACAATAATGCACAACCTTTTTACGTGTTGGTAGGTAAAGATGAGCGCGTACTTGTTTCTCCTTATGGATACAATCTCGATGCAGAAAAGTTTGCACAATTTCTGGATGCAGGAAAAGGAAAATACAAGGAACTTTATCGGTAAATGATCTATATTTGAAGGTATTACTGGCTCGGGAGCCAGGGTTTTTTAAACTTAACTTGTGGCTAATTAGGGCCACTATTTTTTAACGTAATGATGTTCAAATCTGCTGTAGCAAAAAGTATTGGCATTGCCGTGGTTTTATTGATCGTGGTAGGCATTGCTTTCTTTTGGATTGATTCCAAAACTTCCTTTTTTTCACAAGAAGGTGATTATGTTGTCGAAAGCGACTCGTCTCATCATGTGGAACGAGAAATTGTGCTACCCGTTTTTCTGCATGGCATGGTGGTAAATAATCTGCATGTGGTGGAAGACGAAGTAAAGCGCAATCAACGGTTTACAGATTTGCTTTCCGGGTATTATGTTTCGCCTTCTGTTCAGCAACAACTCAATCTTTTGCCTCGTAGCACCTACGACTTCAGAAAAATCTCTGCGCATAAGAAATACACGTTGCTGGTAGAGCATGATTCCATAAAAACACTGCGCGCTTTAGTGTACGAACCCAACCCGATCGATTATGTAGTCTTTCATTTCAGGGACTCACTTCTGGTAGAATCCTGTAAGCGAAAAGTGGATACGCTGGAAAGACAAATCTCAGGAAGGATTGAATCAACTTTATCGCAAACCATTGAAGCGATGAATGTTTCGCATGATCTTACTAACAAGTTTGTGGACATCTTTGCGTGGGTAGTTGATTTTCAACGATTGCAAAAAGGGGATCAGTTTAAACTGATCTATGAAGAAAATCTGGTCGATGAAAAACCCATCGGTATAGGTCGCGTGCTGGGTGTTTATTTTGAACATTCCGGAAACGGGTATTATGCTTTCCCTTTCGATCAGGGTGATGGTACTGATTACTTCGATGAAAAAGGAAATAGTTTGCGCAAGGCACTATTAAAGTATCCGATAGAATTTTCGCGCATCAGTTCACGCTATTCAAAAAATCGTTTTCACCCGGTGGTGAAGGTATTCAGACCTCATTTAGGCACCGACTTCGCAGCTCCAACCGGTACCCCCATTCGCTCTGTGGGCGATGGCATCATTGAAGAAGCCCAATACAAAACCAACAATGGTAATTATGTGAAGGTGCGTCATAATAACACCTATACCACGGGCTATTTACACATGTCAAAAATTGCAACCGGAATTACACGTGGCACACGGGTGCGCCAGGGGCAAACCATTGGTTATGTAGGAAGCACGGGTTTGGCAACGGGTCCACATCTCTGTTATCGGTTCTGGAAAAATGGGGCTCAGGTTGATGCATTAAAAGTTGAACTGCCGCCCTCGCAACCCGTGAAGACGGAGCATTTTCCTTCCTTCGAAAGTGTGAAGGAAGATCTTATAAAACGTTTGCAACTCATCTCATTTCCGGCTACAGGAATGGAAATGGAAGTTGCTGCCCGCTGAATTTTTTATTCCTGCAATTTTTCTGTTACTTTTTTGTTTATAAGTAACTTACAGAGGTGATTTTCCCGTTAGGGTTATTGAACTTCATGCTTAAAAAATATCTTACCATATTATTTTTTCTTTCTCTCTACTTACAAGGAGTAGCGCAAAAAGTAGGTGTGGTGTTAAGTGGCGGTGCTGCCAAAGGGATTGCACACGTGGGTGTGCTTAAAGCACTCGAAGAAAATGAAATCCCGATCGACTACATAGTTGGCACATCGATGGGTGGAGTGATTGGAGGATGCTATGCTGCAGGCATGAGCCCGGATCAGATAGAAGAAATAGTTCTCTCCAAGGAATTTTTACAATGGATTAATGGCCAACTTGAAGAAGGGCATAACTATTACTTTGCCCGCAATGACGATGACGCTTCTTTTCTTCGTCTCAATCTATCATTAGACTCAACCTTTTCAATCCTGCTTAACACGAGCCTCGCGAATGATTTATCCCTAAATTTTGCTTTGGCTGAGAAACTTGCCCAGCCATCTGCGATAGCCAAAAATAACTTTGATAGTTTATTTATTCCCCTGCGGGTAATTGCCTCTGACATCTTTACACAAACCGAAGTAACTCTTGCCAGTGGCGTGCTAAGCGATGCTTTACGCGCAACACAAACAGTTCCTTTTTTTTATAATCCTATTCGCATTGATGGAAAATATCTCTTTGATGGTGGCGTATATAATAATTTCCCGGTGGATGTATTAGAGCGAGAATTTAAACCTGACTTAATTATAGGTTCGAATGTATCCTCTAAAATCTATCAGGAATATCCATACGGAGAAGATGATAAATTAATCTCCAAATCTCTCCTCTATATGATTTTGGATAAATCTGATCCCTCTGAGATAACGGAAAGTGGTGTTTACATACAACCCAATTTAACCCGATATACTGCTTTTGACTTTGGTAAGGCGAGAGCTTTAATTGACAGCGGCTATGCTCAAACCATGCGCCAAATGGCAGAGATTAAAAGTAAGGTTGGCCGGCAAGTTACCTGCGAGTCAGTGGCCGAGGCCCGCAATAAATTCAATAACAAAAGTTCACCCCTTATCATTGAACAAATTCAGTTTGATGGATTCAGTAAAAATCAAAAAAAATACATCAACCGGTTTTTTAAAAGTGGAAAACGACCGCTTACTTTCAACGAGGTGAAATCAGGATTTTATCGCCTGGTGTCTGAAGATTATTTTAACAATCTGTATCCGGGTTTCATTTTTAATCCAGACAAACAAAATTTTGACTTTAGCTTAACCAAAAGACCACAAAATAATTTTCAGGTTGACTTTGGTGGAGTAATTGCCACCCGAAACATCAGTAACATTTACCTGGGGATGAACTACTACTATTTTAACCGGGCTCTTACGCATGCGAATGCAAACTTTTATGCTGGTAATTTTTACAAAGCCGCTCAGGTAAAAGCACGAATTGATATTCCCAATCGGGGTCAGTTTTATCTTGAACCCAGTGCTACTTTTAATGTTTGGGATTTTCTGGAAGGAAACGACCTCGTGGTGAAGAATACATCCCCCACTGTATTGAATCGCATTGATCGGAAAATAGGGGGTACGTTGGGTATCCCTGTTGGA
>LNFM01010946.1_pt1 | contig 12530 bp, 9 predicted proteins | sample 596031 | NCBI WGS metagenome assembly LNFM01 (sample SAMN04254537, study PRJNA301005) | activated carbon metagenome | isolation source: dual media filters at the Ann Arbor, Michigan drinking water treatment plant | place: USA: Ann Arbor
AGAGCGGGCCCTCTTGCGAACCTGGCAGGCAGCTCAACGGCCCTTCGTCATACGTAACCTCGTCGAGATGCACGCCGAGGGTCACCAATGAATAGTTCGTGTGCGGCCACGCGGTGATGTCCTGGTGCCACTGTACGACCTCGCCGGAGCCCGGCCACTTGTAGTTCAGCTTGCTCGAGTGGAACTTGACGTTCGGGCCAAGAAGATCTGCGGCGATATCCGTCAAGGAAGAGCGGCTGGCGAACGCCCAGAACTCGGGATGACGATCGACGAGCGCCTTCAGCCGGCGCACATGGGGCGTCGATGTGGTGTGGTTGGGTCCGAGATCGAAGACGTCGTCGCTGGCATCGAAGCGGCGGCTGGCGTCGAGAAATTCGTCGGAAAGTTCTCTCAGTCGCTTCACCCATTCCATCGGAATGGCGTTCGGAATCGTCAGGAACCCACGCTCGAAGTACTTGCGCCGTTGCGCCTCGTCGAGGGCATTTGCCGGGTAGCTCAGGATCTCGGTCGGCGTCATTGGCGGCTCTCGCTCAGAGTTTCGCCACCGATGATCGGCGCGAGACTGGCAAGTTGCAAGTCTTGGCGAGACCGAACCTCGTCAAGGTCGGTGCATCGGCGTCTGGTCAGCGCTGCACACCGCGCGCGCTGCTGGCGCCACACCAGCCGCGTGACTTCTTGCTTTCCCAAGCTGGGCCCAACGGTACACTAACGCCTCCATCACACCTTCAGCGGTGCTGGTCCACCCGATCCCAAGAGGAATTCCGCCATGCCGATCTACAAGAGAGGGTCCGTTGAGATCCATTACGAGGAGGCCGGCTCCGGCTTCCCGCTGCTGGTCATCCCTGGTGGTGGACTCAATGCGACGATCCCCTACCTCTCCACGCGCACGCCATTCAACCCGATGACCGAACTCAGCGACGAGTGGCGCTGCATTACGATGGATCTCAGGAACGCCATCGGCGGCGGCTCCTCCGGTCCCGTGGAGGTCGACCGGCCCTGGGATTCGTATGCCGACGACCAACTCGGATTGATGGATCACTTGGGTATCGACAAGTTTCTCGTCATCGGCTTCTGCATCGGCGGCCCGTTCATTTGGAAGATGCTGCAGCGGGCGCCTGAGCGTGTCGTCGCGGCCGTGCCGGCAACGCCGAGCGGCTTTAGGCCCGAGGTGCCAGACCTTTTCTATCGCAACAACATGAAGAACTGGGCGTCGGCGATATGCGAGAAACGTCCCGACGTCACGATGGAGATGTGCTCCGCGTTTCTGAAGAAAATGTACCACGAAAACAACGATTTCGTTTTCAGCGTGACGCGTGATTTCGTGCGCGGGGTCAAAACACCGATCCTCGTCATGCCAGACGATACCGAGCCACATCCCTACGCCGCAGCCGAGGAATCGGCGCTGCTGGCGCCAAACGCGCAGATGACCTTCTTCCCGTGGAAGGAGCCGAAAGACCGCGTCGCGTTGGCGGTGCGCCATCTCAGAACGTTCTTGAAGGCCAATACGCCGAGGTAGGCATTGAGTCGGGTGCGCCCGCGGGGGTGCACCCTATCCGAACCTCGCCTGGAGTTCTGCCACCTGCTCCTGCGTCAGCGCTCGGACCCGCTCGCCGCGGAGCATCAGGAACAGCTTTGCGGTCTCCTCCAGCTCCTCGATTGCATCCTGCGCGGCTGACAACGACGTACCCGCCACCACCGGTCCGTGGTTCGCCAGCAGCACGGCGTGGTGCTTGCCCGCGAGTTTGGCGACTGCCTCGGCCAACGCTTCGTCGCCGGGTGGGAAGTAGGGTACCAACGGCAGCTTCCCGATGCGCATCACGTAGTAGGCGGTGATCGGCGGGAGGCAGTTCGCGTGATCGACGCCGTCAAGGCACGATACCGCCACGGAATGCGTCGAATGCAGGTGGACCACCGCGCCCGACTTCGGCCGCTCGCGATACATGCAGGTGTGCAGGAACGCTTCCTTGGTCGGCTTGTCGCCGCCGATGTGCCTGCCCGTTGCATCGAGCCGCGACAGGCGCCCCGGATCGAGCGTGCCCAGCGACGATCCTGTCGGCGTCATCAGCCAGCCGCCATCCGGCAGCGCCGCCGAGATGTTGCCCGTCGAGCCGTGCGTCAGTCCGCGCTCGAAAAGCGAGGCTCCGGTCCGGCAGATGTCGTCGGCAAGCTTCGTCTCGGCTGTCATTGGGCTCCTCCCGGGGCTCAGGTTGTCCTCGGAAGCCCTCTTAGGGCATCAGGGGCTTCCGCCCAAGCGTTCCCGCGAGTCCCAAAGTCAGGCGGCCGCCGTCGTTGGGTCGATCATCTTCCGCACCTCGGTAATGGTGGTGGCCGGAAAGCCGCTGATCTCAGCATGTTTTCTTATGATATCTTCGTCCTTTGCCAAGTAGACGCAGAACGTCTTATCGGCGGCGACATAACTTTCTACCCATTGAATGTCTGACCCGAGCTGACGAAGGACGCTGTTGGAAGCGCCCGCGGCTTCTCGCAATTGCTCGCGCTCGAAGCTGCCGACCTTGGGAATATCCCGTTCGATGATGAATTTGCGAAGCGTCATATGTGCCTCCATTGTGAGAGAAAAGCGCCGTTCAACATAAAAAGTTAACACACGCGTGCCTTGTGCGCCAGTAACCAATGGCCGGTTGGTGCCTGGTCCCGGCCAGTTCGTCGGGAGCGTCCGTGCCCCTTCCCTTCCTCGGCCCGACCCACTACACCACGCCCATGGCAGCCGAGCTTCTCGCCCTCAAAGACATCCATCTCACGTTCGGGTCGACCCCGCTCCTCGAAGGCGCGGACCTGTCGGTTGGCCCGGGTGATCGCATTTGCCTCGTTGGCCGCAATGGGTCTGGCAAGTCCACGCTGCTCAAGATCGCGGCCGGCCTGATCGAGCCCGACAGCGGCACGCGCTTTGCCCACCCGGGCGCCCGCATCGCCACACTGGCTCAGGAGGCGGATGTCTCCGGGCATGCCACCACGCTCGATGCGGTGCTGGCTTTCCTCAGCGAGACCGACGACGAGGCCCGCGCGCGCGCGCTTCTCGGCGCCTTGGGCTTCACCGGAGCCGAGCCAACCGACAACCTCTCCGGTGGCGAAACACGCCGCATCGCCATTGCCCAAGTGCTTGCCGCCTCGCCGGACGTGCTCCTGCTGGACGAGCCGACCAACCATCTCGATCTGCCGACCATCGAATGGCTCGAGGCCGAGATCGTCGCCTCGACGGCCGCCATCGTGCTCATCAGCCACGACCGCCGCTTCCTCGAGCGCCTGACGCGAGCCTGCGTGTGGCTCGATCGCGGCCGCGCCGCCCGTCTCGACCAGGGCTTTTCCGCCTTCGAGACCTGGCGCGACGACCGCCTCGCCCAGGAAGAGCTCGAGCGGCACAAGCTCGACCGCAGAATCGCCCGCGAGAATGACTGGATGCATGGCGGCGTCACCGGGCGTCGCAAGCGCAACGTGCGCCGCGTGGCCGAGCTGCGCGAGATGCGCCAGCAACGGAGCGATGCGCGCGCCGTTACCGGCAACGTGCGCATGGAGAGCCAGGACGCGGCCGCCTCCGGCAAGCTCGTGATCGAGGCCAAGGGCATTGCCAAGGCCTACGACGACCGCCCCATCGTGCGCGAGCTATCGATCCGAATTGCCCGCGGTGATCGTGTCGGCCTCGTCGGTCCGAACGGCGCCGGAAAGACTACGCTCATCGGCTTATTGACCGGCGCGATCGAGCCTGACGCTGGCACCGTCAAGCTCGGCACCAGCCTCGAGATGGTCACCCTCGACCAGCGCCGGGAGGAACTGCGTCCCGACTGGACCATCGCAGATGCGCTGACCGGCGGTCGCGGCGATCAGGTCATCGTCGGCGGCAAGGCCCGCCACGTCGCCAGCTACATGAAGGATTTTCTCTTCACACCCGAGCAGATGCGCACTCCCCTCAAGGCCTTGTCTGGCGGAGAGCGTGGCCGCCTGATGTTGGCGCGCGCCCTTGCCAAGCCGTCGAACCTGCTAGTTCTCGACGAGCCGACGAACGACCTCGACCTCGAGACGCTCGATCTGTTGCAGGAGTTGCTCGCCGACTACCAGGGGACGGTCCTGCTCGTCAGCCACGACCGCGATTTCCTCGACCGCATCGTATCCTCCGTCGTCGCGACTGACGGAGACGGCCACTGGACCGAGTATGCGGGCGGTTATTCCGATATGCTCGCGCAGCGCCGCGGACGCGATGTGCAAAAGGCGGCGGCAGCGCGCAAGGCGGGGGCACAATCCAACGGGAACGCGACCGGAGCCTCGTATTCGGACCGGGCATCGCCCGCCGCGCCGCGCCGCAAGCTCTCGTTCAAGGATAAGCACGCGCTCGATACGTTGCCAGTCACCATGGCGGCGCTCGAGGGTGAGATCGCAAGCCTTTCGACGCGCCTCGCGGACCCGAAGCTGTTCACGGCCGATCCCAAGACGTTCAAGACGGCGACTGAGCGCCTGGCCGCAGCCCAGAACGAACTCGCAGCCTCCGAGGAGCAGTGGCTCGAATTGGAGCTTCTGAAGGAAGAACTCTCCGCGCGCGAGTGAGCAACCTCACCACAATACGAATTTGGCCAGCGCTCCGCCGGGGAGTAGCTGCGTGCCACGAGCATCCCATCCGCGCGATCCGGCTGGCTACCCGGGGGATGGCGGATCGTGAAAGGAGAGAGGCTGGCATCAGCCCGCGGTACACGCTACGCGAAACCTGACTGCTTGCGCGGATCTGATCCCAGCCTCTGAGAGGGGATGGTGCACGAGAAGGTTCGCCAATGCCTATCACAGTTTGTTACATCGACCTTGATGCAACTATAAGTAGTAATTCGTATTCATACTTTCGGCTGGCCTGTGTCCGGGTTGCCGATAGAATAACTATAATCTTCTGATTCAATTATATTATTTCCCAATTGGCGCCATGCCTGAGCGCTCACATAGTTGACATCGTTCAGCCTCGCTCCGCCCTTCCGAATCGGCCAGATTCAACCTGGAGGTGCGTCAGCTATGCTTGATACAACCATTAAAGTCTATGCAACTCGGGCAGCAGTCAGTTTTGCGCTGGCTCTGTCAGTCGCAGCCTTTCTGACGCGGATCGATGCGTCGGCGGCTCGTCCGTCCCCAGCTGCGCCGCGTGGGCACGCGATGTTGACTGGAATGGCCGAGGCGATCGACGGCGATACGCTGCTCGTTGGTGGCATCCGTGTCCGACTCGAGGGAATCGATGCGCCCGAGTCGAAACAGCTCTGCAAGGAAGAGCGCGGGCGTGAGTGGGGGTGTGGCGCCGAGGCGCATCGCGCCCTTGGGCGGCTTGTTGCCGGCGTCATTGTCCGATGCGAGGAGCGAGGTCTCGACGCGTACAAACGCCTTCTCGGCGTCTGCCGCGTCGGCGACGTCGACATCAACGCCGCGCTGGTTCGCCGTGGCTTGGCCTGGGCTTTCGTCCGCTATTCGCGGAGCTACGTTGCAGCCGAGGCCGAAGCTCGCGTCGCGCGTGTCGGTATCTGGTCCGGAACGGCCCAGCCGCCGTGGGACTACCGGGCCGAGCGTTGGAACACGGCCGAGGCCGGGACCGACGCCCCCAAGGGCTGCCCCATCAAGGGCAACGTCACGGCCAATGGCCGCATCTACCATCTGCCCTGGAGCCCCTGGTACGGGCGTATTCAAATGGACGGAGCGAAAGGTAAGCGCTGGTTCTGCTCCGAGCACGAAGCGATCGCCGCCGGCTGGCGCGCAGCGCGCGGGTATTGACGCCATCGGACTTGGGTGGAGCTATCGTTCATCCCTGTCGGCCGCGGAGTGCTGGCCGACAGGGGCAATTGCGACGCGCGGCCGTCACAAGCGAGCGACGTTCGGATGTTGCGAACCGCCGGGTTATTCGTGGCCCTAAGCGAGAGCGAGATCCTTGTAGCCCTCGGCGGCAACCTTGTTGCACCAAGCGCGATATTCAGGCGCGCTGCCGCTGTAGCGCGCAAGAATTCGCTTGCTCTTGCCGTCGACGTTGAGGTTCACCCCTGTCATCCACGAGTCGATCTCGTTCGAGAGCAGGCCCTCGGCTTTCTCTCTGACGAAGTCGGTCCATGCATCGATCGCCTCGGGCTTGGCCTCGGCAAGCGTCAGGTTGCGCTCCTTCATGTAACCAAGCAGGCCGGCCACCCAGTCGACGTTGTATTCGATCGAGCGCGGAATATTGCCGAGCGCCGTGTGCGGCCCGACCAGCATCATCATGTTCGGGAAGCCCGCGACCTGGACGCCGACGAACGTTTCGATCCCACCGCGCCACTTCTCCTTGAGCCCGACGCCGCCCGCGCCGCGGATATCGATCCGGTCGAAGCTACCGGTCACGGCATCGAAACCGGTCGCGTAGATGATCATGTCGAACTCGAACGTGCGGTCCGAGGTCTTGAGGCCGTTCGACGTGATCTGCTCGATCGGCGTCTCCTTGATGTCGACGAGCTCCACATTCGGCTGGTTGTAGACCTCGTAGTATTTTGTCTCCATTGGCACCCGCCGCGTCCCGAAGCCGTGGTTTCTCGGGATGAGCTGCTCGGCCACCTTCGGGTCCTTCACCCGCTGGCGGATCTTGTTCGCGACGAACTCGGAAATCACCTTGTTCGCCTCGCGGTCCGTCAGCATGTCGCGGAAGTTGCCCTGCCACATACCGAAGCCGGGGGTGTCGTAGAGCTTTTCCAGGAACGCCTCGCGCTCCTCCGAGGATACCTCGAACGTGCGACGCGGGTCCGGTGTGTGCAGGAAGCACGAGTACGTCTCGTCACAGCGCTTGAAGATCTCGTCGTAGCTGGCCTTGATCCGCTTCTGCTCCTCGTCGCTGATCTTGCCGTTTTTCAGAGGCTTGCACCAATTGGGCGTGCGCTGGAAGACGGTCAGGTGGCCGACTGTCTTCGCTACCTCCTGGATGGTCTGCACGCCGGTCGCGCCTGTGCCGATGACGGCGACCCGCTTGCCCGCAAAGCTGACCGGATGATGCGGCCACAGGCCCGTGTGGTACGACTCGCCCTTGAACGTCTCGACACCCGCGATGCGCGGCATGGTCGGCGCGGATAGCGGCCCAACCGCCGTGATCAGGAAGCGCGCTGAATATGCGCTTCCATCCTCGACCGACACCTTCCAGCTCCGCGAGGCCTCCTGATAGTGGGCCGACTTCACGCGGCTGCGGAATTGGATGTCCTTCCTCAGGTCGAACTTGTCCGCGACGTGATTGAGATACCGCAGCGTCTCCGGCTGGCCGGCGAAATGCTCCGACCAGCTCCACTCGTCGAGCAGCTCCTTCGAAAAGGAATACTGGTAGGAGTAGCTTTCGGAATCGAAGCGCGCGCCGGGATAGCGGTTCCAGTACCAAGTCCCGCCCACGCCGGTGCCGGCCTCGAGGACCCGCACCCGCATACCGAGCTCCCTGAGGCGCAAGAGCTGGTACATTCCCGAGATGCCCGCGCCGATGATAATGACATCGTAGTCAAGGGCGTGTGCCGGCTTTGCTGCGCCATTTGTGGCCTGAGTTGCGGACATCTTCGTCGTGTCTCCCTTCCGTCTCGTCGTGTTGCGCGCGGCCGGCGCTACATCCGGCAACGCAGCTGTGCTTGTCTTCTAATTGTGCGCCGCATCCCTGCGAATCGTCATCCGATACGAGAAGCGGTCGGCCGGGTGTACGCTCACAGACAGCTCCACAAGCCGCCGTCCCGTCACGTAGTACCGGCGGGTGAACTTCAAAGCCGGCGCGCCAGCCTTGGCCTCCAGCAACCGAGCCATCTCGGCATCAAGTACTGTCGCCTCGATCTCCTGGTCGACCTCAATCACCGTCTCGCCGTAGCGCGTCTCGATCAGCGACCAGATCGCTGTGCGCAGCGTTCCCGCCTCCTCCGTGATGCCGCGGTACGCTTCGTCGACGAACACCTCGTTGAAGCAGTGCGGCGGCTCGCCGTGGGCACCGTGACGTACCCCCGCGACCCGGATCCACGGCTTCTTTGGCCGGCACCCCAGCGCCTCCGCGAGTGCGCCGCGCGCTGCGACCTCCTCCACCGCGATCACGTCGAGGCGTGTCTCAGTCGCGTACTGCAGGAGCTCGCCGAGCGAGCGCATCGACTGCGTGTAGCTCGGCTCCGCACTCACCGCCTGCACCCGCGTACCTACACCCTTGCGTGCCGAGACCAGGCCCCGGTTGCGCAGGTGCTGGATGGCTTGGCGAACGGTGTAGCGGGAGACACCGAAGCTCATCCCCAGTTCGGCCTCGGTCGGCAGCAAACCGCCGACAGGGTAGACACCACTGCCGATGCGATCTCCGATCGTCTGCGCGAGCTGCACGTAGAGCGGTAAACTGCCGTCGCCATCGGGGCGCTTCAGGAAGTCGCCCTCTGCCGCCTCCTCGATGTGGTCCGAATCGTCTGTATTTGGCTGGTTTGTCATGGGTTTACCGCGCCCCCGCCGGAGAGAAGGCCGCCAGTGCCGCTGCAGCATCCGCGGCGGACTCGAGGCCGAGCATGGCGCGCTCCATGCGCTCCACCGTTGCGGTGTCGTAGGCGGTGGCGGCGTTCGCCCGGAATTTCTCGACGATCTCGCCGTTGGAGAGTGGTCGCTCCGCCGCGCCGCGATTGATGTGCTCGCGATGCGAGCGCGTCGAGCCGTCGTGAAGGGTCACGATCACCTCGCCCGAGTAGGCCTTCGGGAATGGGCTGTCGGGATAATCGGCGAAGCGCACCTTCTGCGTCAGGGCCATGATCTCCGGATCGCCGATGCGATCGGGCTCCAGTTCGGCGAGGCCGAGACGCCCGGTGATCAGCGCTGCCGCTGTCAACCATTGCACCGAGAACTGTGCATCATAACTGTTCGCTGGCTTCAGCTTGTTCGATTCCGGCTCGCAGATCACCTTGTGCGTGCCGGCCGGCACCCGCACCTCGATCTGGCGCACCTTGTCGGCGCTGACGCCCTGCTGCCGGAGCGCCAGGGCGGCATCGATGCACGCGTGCGTGAAATGGCAGGCTGGATAGGGCTTGATCGCCGTCTGCAGCAGCTCCCAGGTCGTCCCGAGCCCAGCCGTCGCGAGGCTGTGGTCGGCTTGCGCGGCATAGCTGCCCATATACGACGTGAAAAGGCCGAAGCGCCCGTCGTAAGGCCGTGTCGCGCCGACGAAGCCTTCGCGCGCCAGCGCCGCCGCGGTTATGCCGGCCTGGGCCGCCCAGCCAGGGTGCAGCCGCTTGTTCCAGGCACCGTCCTCGACGAACTCGAGGCTCCCCGAGGCCATCGATACCGCGATACCCTGAGCCATCGCCAGTGCGCGCGTGTTGAGACCCATCAAGCGTCCTGCGGCGAGCGTGGCGCCGAAAACTCCGACGATGCCGGTCGGGTGAAAGCCGACCTGATGGAAGCCGCTCTTGGCGACCGACGCGATGCGCGCCGCAGCCTCGACGCCGACGATATAGGCCGTCACGAGATCGCGACCCGATGCGCCCGCGTGCGCCGCCGCCGAGAGCACGGCCGGGAACACGCTCGCCGTCGGATGGATGATGCCGGCTACGTGGGTGTCGTCGAAATCCAGCCCATGGCACAGGTAACCGTTGAGAATTGCGGCGTCGCGGGGAGATAGCCGCGCCGGGAGGCCAATCACGGGAACAGTGCCCTCGCCGCCGAGCCCACGCATGGCGTTCAGCACACGCTGCGCATGGTCGTAGCGCGAGGCCGCCACGGCAATGCCGGCGGCGTCCAGCATGTGATGCAATGCGCGGAAACGCACGCTTGCTGGAATTTCATCGTGGCGCGTCCCCGATGTAAACTGGGCGAGCGCCTGCGTGATCGGCAATTGGCTCAAGGCGCGTTCCACTTTTGCCGCATCGGCAAGATCGGCTGATCCCTTTAGGTCGGAATTGGCTTGTGCGTTCACTGGACCCTCCATCGCACCTAGTGTTAGGGACCGTGACGGCGGTCCTCAATCGATCATTCCTGCGAGGCTGGCCATGCCGGCCGCTGCGCGATAGACGAATGTCCGGACAACTATACACAATCGGCAGCGAGGCCGGAAACAAGTGAATCATGAGGTATCCGGCGGTGCGCCGGCCGGCACTGGCACGCCGGTCATCAGGACTTCCGGTCTGGTCGGCCTGCTCGGCCTGGTGACTGGTGTTCAGGCTCTCGCCACGTTCGCGGTCCTGGCACTGCCGACCCTTGCCACGCTGGCGGCACCGCACTTCGGCTTTGGTCCCGAAAGCATCGGATATCAGATCAGTGTGGTCTATGCTGTTGCGGCCTTTCTCTCGAGCTTTGCCGGCTATTATGTCCGCCGGCATGGTGCGGCCGCCATGAGCGTTTGCGCACTGGCTCTTTCGGCTGCGGGCCTTGTCGGGATTGCGTCCGGCAGCGTCGTCGTGGCGGTTCTCGCGTCCGGCTCGATCGGTGCCGCCTACGGGTTGACCAATCCGGCCGCGTCCCATCTCCTGTTTCGGTTCGCCCCGAAAAGCCGCCAGAACATCGTTTTTGCGCTGAAGCAGACGGGCGTCCCCCTGGGCGGCATTCTCGCAGCCCTGCTCTTGCCTCGCCTTGCCGAGATCTACGGCTGGCAGATCGCCATTGGAGCGAGTGCCGCCCTGATGGCGCTTGTGGCTGTTCCCTTTCTGATGATGCGGAGCGCGCTCGACGATGATCGCACCCCCTCGGCGACCCTGGGCGTCGGTGGTGTCCTGTCCGGCATCCGCGTCGTGCTCCGCTCGCCTCGCCTGCGCGCGCTGGCCATCATGGGCTGGGCCTACGCCTCGTCGCAGTTCTGCCTCTTTACGTTTCTCATCACCATGCTCGTTACCGACCTCGGCTGGAGCCTTGTCGCCGCTGGCGGCGCGGCCACGGTCATGCAGGTCGGCGGGGTGACCGGCCGCATCGCCTGGAGCGTCCTCGCCGACATGATCGGTCGCGGCCGCGCCATCCTGACGACGATCGGCATCGGCTCGGCCGCGTTCGGCCTGGCTCTAGCGTTTGCCTCGCCGGACTGGCCCGCCTGGTGGATGGCGGTGATCGTGTTCGGCTTCGGCTTCTGCCTCGTCGGCTGGAATGGCCTGTGGCTCGCGGAGGTCGCCCGCGCTGCCGGTCCGGGCGAGGTCAGCCTCGCCACCGGAGGCGTGCTGGCCCTCACGTTCTTCGGCATCGTGCTGGGCCCGGCCACCTTCGCAACGCTCTACCGAGTTGTTGGCAGCTACGCTGTCACCTACGGCATTTTCAGCGTCTACTCCCTGTTCGGCGCCGCCGTCCTGATCTGGAGCATGCGCGCCAATTCGAAGTCCTGGCCGCGCGTGGCGGCCGGCTCACCGCAGGGGTGTCGCCGGCGCCACGAATGAGCTCCACCTGACCTTCGGGTTGCGCACGATCGATGCTTCCCCGAGTCCCCGGCCGGAGCGCGCGTCCGGCGCGCATAGAGCCGGGGCCCTTCCTCGTCTCGTTAGATTTGTCGGCCGTGCGTCAACCGCACTGGGCAAGGGTCCCGGATAACCGCGCCCGCGAGCGCGTGCTCCAGTCGTCACCGTCGCGCCAGCGCGGTTTCCGGGAACTCGAAATCCCTCCGATGCGCCACAACACCCTTCCCGTGCGTGGCGGCCGGCTCCCCGCAGGGAGTCGCTACGCGCCACTAAAGGCTCACGCGCCACTAAAGGAGCACGATGTTCGCGGCCGAGAGCTGCGATGGTGCGATACTCGCGATATAAACGGCGTCGTTGCCGTTTGGGATATAAGTCGCACCGCCGATGTTGCTCGCAGCGGCCAGCGCTGCCGCAGCGTCCGCGTAGCCCGAGCCGACCAGCCACACCTGGTCGCCGTCCGCCAGCGAGAAGTCGACCACGAACTGCGTGCCTGCGTCGCCGTTCGTGCTCAGCACGATGTCGAGGCCGCCCGCCAGCGAGATCTGGTTGTAGCCCGCGCCGCCGACGACGAAGTCGTTGCCGTCCTCCGCGAAAATGAAGTCGTCGCCGGCCTCGCCGAACAGCGCATCCGCGCCCGTGCCGCCGATTACGGTATCTGCGCCCGCGCCACCCGCGACCACGTCATCGCCGTCGCCGCCGAACAGGAGGTCGAGGCCTGCCTCGCCATAAACCCAGTCACGGTCACCGTCGCCGGAAAGAACGTCGTCGCCGTCGCCACCGAACAGGACGTCGAAACCGCTGCCGCTGTAGAGCCCGTCACGATCCGCGCCACCCGCCAGGAAGTCGTCACCCCCATCCCCGAACAGAACGTCCAGCCCGGCCTCGCCGTAGAGGAGGTCGCGCTCCGAGCCGCCCGACGCCACGTCGTTGCCGTCTCCGGCCAAGATGAAGTCGAGGCCTGCGTCGCCGAAAAGTAAATCGTCTCCACCGCCTCCGAACAGACCATTCCCGACAGCGTTGCCGACGATCGTATCGTTGCCGGTTCCTCCGATAGCGTTCTCGATCAACGATCGCGTGTCGCCGTTGAACATCAGTGCGTTGAAGACGTTGCCCGTCGCCAGGCCGCCGGTGGTGCTGTTCACGATGGCGAGTTGGGCCGTATCGAGTGTCGATCGCCCTCCC
>LNFM01018647.1_pt1 | contig 12530 bp, 9 predicted proteins | sample 596031 | NCBI WGS metagenome assembly LNFM01 (sample SAMN04254537, study PRJNA301005) | activated carbon metagenome | isolation source: dual media filters at the Ann Arbor, Michigan drinking water treatment plant | place: USA: Ann Arbor
GTTCGATGGCAATCCCATTTGGAAAGGTCCCGAGCGCGCCCTGGCGGGCGACGATGCCGATATAGCCGTGGCTCCGATCCCAGAACGGGTAGGCGCCGTAGGCTCCGGGGCTGGAGACGCGGGTGCCGGCCGTGCAATTGAATGTGGCGCTCTGGCATTCGTGCCACAGGCCGAGCCCGTAGTGCCAGTCTTCGCCTGCGCCGACCAGGGCCGGTGAATAGGCGATCGTCACACCGGCGGTGTGATCCGCCAGCAGCTGGCCCATCGAAGTCGGATTCAGCAACGAGCCGCTCTTCAGCGCCTTCAGAAAGGCCATGTACTCCTCGCCCGTCCAATGCATGCCGCCGGCCAGGCGGGGATTCGTGGCAGACGGAAGATCATAGGCCGCAGTCGGGAACAGGCTGGTCTGCGTTTTGAATTCCGTGAAGACATCCTGCCAGGTGGCCACGCCCCGCGCCTTGATCGCCATGAGCCCCGCCACTTGCAGATGGGTGCTGGCGTAGTAGAACTGCTGCCCTGGGATAATCCCGTTCCCGGCGTTGGTCGTCGCGATGCTGATCACACAGTCGTCGAAAATCGATCCTCCGAAATTCTGACAAGGCGGTTCATCGGTCAGACCCGAAGTGAAGCTCAGCAACTGCGCGAGGGTCATATTGAAGAGCGGATCAGTGCTCGTGATCGGCCAGGTTGTGATGTACCGCTGTGGTTTGTCTGCCAGGCTCAGATACCCCTGCTCCACCAATCGCAGAATGACGACCGCCGAAACCAGTTTCGAGGTCGAGGCCGATTCATAAGAGGTTTGCAGTGTGGAGCCGCCCCGGTTGTAAGTGTAGCGACGGCCATCCTGCCGTTCCACAGAGAAGGAGAAGTCCACGTCTGACGCGGTCTGCGCCAGCGTACTCTCCATCGCTCCTTCGAGCTGCGCCACCGAACAGGACGGGCCGGTGACGGGGGGCGTAGCAAGAGGAGTGTCCGATCCGCGACTGATCGCAATGGAGAGACCGGTGGTTAGGAACGTATGGTGTCGCATGAAGTCATTAACGCGGAACCCGAAGAGCCGTTGACTGTCTGTAAACCCAAGCCTGGCAAGCCTTAGGCGGGAAGTAAGGGGGCCGCAAGTGCCGAAGTATAGCAGGCAAGACGAAGAAAATGACACTGGCTTTTGTCGTGCCCCCGTCCTCTTGTTTGGGGTCGGGGACTGAATTAAGCTGAGCCCATGGAAGAGTCAGTCTGGGCGTTGATCGCCGCTGCTGTCGCGATGGTCGTGATCGGATTGGTCCGCCAGTGGTACCGTCGGCGGGTGGCCGCCAAACTGGCGGACCAGATGCTTGCCGACGTGATCAAGGGAAAAGACGCCTTTCGCCGATAACCTGCCGACGAAGAAATCCGCGCAACGCGAACGGTAAGAAAAGCCCCCCCAGTTCGTTCGATCGAGCTTCCGAACCCTTGCGTACCTTCTGGGTGTTTTCAATGTGGTGAGCCGCGGCGGCTACTGTGACGGCGGGCCATCCGGTCCCGGACCATGGAGCCGACGAGCAGAACCGGGATTGCCAGAAGAAAGAGATACCATGCTGCCCATACTGTCACGTCATGCATGATGGACCTCCATTCGTTCTATCAGGAGCTATACGCAATCTACGTACATGAATCGACAAGATAGTCGGGTTTGCGGCGCACCAGCCGCAAGATCTAGTGGCTGGGTAAATTGATATAGAGCGGAGTCGATGCCACGAAGGTGGCAAAAATCACACGGGCTCTGTGAGATAGATGACAGCCTGCGGTGGGAATGGATAACGGCCTCGCTGATCCGACTCAGCACTCAAAACTCAGGCCTTCACTTCGCAATCGTGATGCTGGGGACTCCGACTCGAGGCACATCGGTGACGGTCATCTGGAACAAGAGATACAACAATTGGAAGGCCTCGCGGTTCCAGCGTGCCGATGGCCCTGCGGTGTTCACGGCGTAATATTTTCCGTGGGACTTGATCGACAGATCGGCTTCCGAGGACGCGCGATCCGTCAGCAGGAGTTCCATGGTGTGGTCGGGATTTTCGTAGAATGACGGCGTCCGCGGATCACTCTCGACGTGGTATTCAGGGTCTTCTCCAAGCGATCGACCAAGAAAATTGAGAATGCTATTGAAGCTCCGCAGCCGGAAATCTCCCTTGAGGGGGTATTCCCCTCCGACATGCCCCGGGCGGATGTCGAAGGAGACATCGTTGAGGTGCCCTTCTTCCGTTTCGTCAATCAACCGGGCCCGCTCATCGGTTGAGAGCGTGTCGGGGTCATAGTTGGTGATATGAATTCGTCCCGTGATTTGTTTCCGTAGGGTGTAGGTGTTGTCTTTCTGGTTGTAGGTCACGAGATACTCATTCTGTAAAGACTGGAAGCCCTCTGCCGTGACCGAGTTGGCCGGAATCGTCCAGGTCCGAATGTAGACGAGCGGTTCGGCATAAAGCTGGTTCTGGTCCTGAATAGCCGAGAGGTGCGTCACCACGCGACGGAACATCTCGTAGTCTGTCCGATCTGCAGGCTTATTGCGGTAGGCGATCTTCTGGCCATTCTCCGTGATCCTCAATTCCTGCGCCATCAGCCTGAGCAACAGATCGATGTCGTACCGCTGCCGGAGCAAGAGCGTGAACTTGGTTTCCTGGAAGGGGGTCAGGAGCCGCTTCGTGAATTCTTCCCCTTCGATCGGCACGATGCTGATCGTCGGATTCTCCGCGACGCTGCCGCCAAAGACCGGCATCAGCGCCCTGCTGGCATCGCCCGTGAGGGCCGGCGTGGCGCCGGCGCTGACACGGAAATCGAACGTGGCGGCGATATTCGAGACACCGGTGAAGTGAATCGGCTGATGCTGATGGGCGCGGGCAATGTTGATGAGCAGTTGTTTGGAGACCGCCTCCGTCACGGCCTCATCGTACGAGGTCACCGCGCGATTCAGCGTGATCGGCGACAGACAGCCCGACAGCGTCAGGCTGTAGAAAGCTCCCGCCAGTGTGAGTCGCGCAAAAGATGTGAAGCGGAGAGGCATTGTCATAAGCGCACCTGCCGAAAAGCACACCATTATAGAGCGGGTTTGTAGCACACCTGGGAGGGGATGTCAGCGGAGAAGGAGTGGTGCGAATGGAGGAAAGGCCGTAGGAGTATGTATTGCGGGTTCGGCTGCCGGAATGATTTGGTATGCGTTATTGTGCCACCAGTACTCGCCATTTTTCATGCAACCGTCTACAATTGGGCGCATGTTGAGACGAGGGCAATCCAAGCTGCAAGCAGTTGATTTCTTTTGCGGTGCTGGAGGAATGAGCTTTGGTCTAAGCAAGGCCGGAGTGAAAGTTCTGGCAGGTATTGATAATGCCACCGAATGCAAAAAAACCTATGAAGCTAATATCCCTGGGGCTAAGTTTGTCAAACGCGACATTAGCACTCTAACTGCTCCAGAACTTGCACGGCGCTTGAAGATCCAGATCGATGATCCGGCATTGGTGTTTGCTGGATGCAGTCCGTGCCAGTTCTGGAGCAAAATCAGGACTGACAAGACGAAGGCTGCTCAAACGGCTTTCCTGCTGAGGCAGTTCGAGAAATTTATCCGATACTTCAGACCGGGATTCGTAGTGGTTGAGAACGTTCCTGGACTTCACACCCGGAAGAAACAGACTATCCTGCCTGATTTCATTGGTTTCATTGAGCGCCTGGGATATGCCTGGGACGACGGCATCATTAACGCCAATAATTACGGTGTTCCTCAAAATCGTATGAGGTATCTGCTGATTGCGACTCGGCTGGCTTCGACGATTACGTTGCCTGCACCAGTAGTTGATAAGCGGCTCACTGTTAGTGCCTTTATCGGGGTTGCGAATGGATTTGGGGAGATTACGGCCGGGCATCGCGATACGTCGGAGTTTCAGCATACAGCGTGCAAGCTTTCACCAGACAATCTCCGTCGGATCAGAATGACGCGAAAGTCGGGCGGTGATCGGTCTGCATGGAAGGATGACGAAACTCTCCAAATCGATGCATACCGTGGGCGAGATGAAATATTTCGGGATGTCTATGCGCGGATGTATTGGGACCGTCCGGCACCAACTATTACAACGCGTTTTAATAGTCTTTCGAATGGGCGATTTGGTCATCCTGAGGAAGACCGAGCTATTTCAATTCGAGAGGGAGCGACTCTTCAAACATTTCCCGAAGATTTTGTTTTTCACGGAACAAACTTGAATAACATCGCAAGGCAAATCGGGAATGCAGTCCCTCCCGAGCTCGCCCGCCGCATTGGCCAACATATAATTTCTATTGCATCAAATGGCTAAGATACGAACAAGAGCTCGAGCTGTGGACATGCTCGGTCGGCAACAGATAGCTGGCATTCAGAATGCCGTCAGCGAGTTGTACAAGAACGCTCACGATGCTTACGCAACGCTTGCCAGGGTTGATTATTTCGAGGGGCAAAAGCTTTTAGTCGTACGAGACAACGGCGTTGGAATGACTCGGAAAGATTTTGAAGATAAATGGCTTGTGTTAGGTACGGAAAGTAAGTTTGGGGAAGGGGTGGGGAGACAGTATAAACCGGAAGGGATGGAAGTCCGGCCTATTACTGGAGAAAAAGGAATTGGACGACTCGCGATCGCATTGTTAGGCCGTATGGTGCTGGTATTGTCTCGTGCGCGCCGCGAAGACGGACTGCAAGATTTGGTAATGGGGTTAGTTCATTGGGGAATTTTTGAATTGCCAGGTCTGAATCTTGACGAGATTGAAATCCCAGTAAAGACCATCCGTGGAGGCATCCTACCGTCAGAAGATGAGTGTGCGACTCTTGCAACTGCGCTACTTGATTGTGTTGAGCGTCTCACGAAAAATCATCCCGAACTCGACTTTTCCAAAATTCACAGTGACGTTAAGGCATTTCGCCCCGACCCAACAGATCTCGATGCTGTTCTAATGCCGCATGATGACGGAAGGCTCTCGTTGATTGGTGAAGGCACAGGGACGCATTTCATCATTGCTCCTTCGGCCACGGTTCTAGATATGGAGATTGCCAGTGAGGAGCGTTTGCAGGACTATGGATTTCGTAAGTCTCTCCTCGGTTTCTACAACCAAGTGTTTCTTGCAAGACCCCCAGCGACCATTACAGCGTCTTTTAGGGTTTGGAAGCCTGGTGCCGCTCTCGGCGAAGAACTTCTTGATCCTCAACTGTTTTTCACCTCTGAGGAGGTTCCGAAGGTTGACCATTATTTCTCAGGGGATGTCGACGAGTTTGGCCAGTTTTCTGGGACCTTGCGCGTCTATGAGAAAACGTATGAGAAATTGAATATTGCATGGAAGGAAAGTGTTGGGCGTAGGACCGATTGTGGTCCGTTCCAGGTTGAGTTTGGCTATCTCATGGGGACTAAGAGTGAGTCTTCGGTAGCGCCGGATGAATTCGATCAGATCAGCGCCAAGGCTACAAAGCTTGGAGGTATGTATATCTACCGCGATGGGGTGCGTGTTTTACCTTATGGCGATCATTCGTTCGACTGGCTCGAGGTTGAAAAGCGCCGTAGCTTGGGCGCGGGCTACTATTTCTTCTCGTTTAGAAGAATGTTTGGGGCGGTGCTTCTTAGTCGCCAGAGGAATGGAAATCTTGTTGAAAAAGCAGGTCGGGAAGGGTGGCAACAAAACAGTGCATACCGGCAGCTACGGGAGATATTGATCAATCTTCTTACACATTTGGCAGCAGAGTTTTTCCGAAAGGGTGGAACTTACACTGAAATTTTCGAACAACACCAGTCCGAGCTAAAGCGTAAGTCTGCTTTACTGGAAAAGCGCGAGAAGCAGGTCACGGCGAAGAAAAAGAAATTTGTGGAAGCTCTCGACAGGTTCTTCAAAGCAGTCAACTCAGGCCTTGTCGCGCAAGAAATAGCAAAACTTCGGCAACAAACTAATGCGGCCATGCAGGGAGCTGCGGCAATTCCAGACCAGGATCAAGCTGCAGCGGCATTGATTCGTGCTGAAAAGCTAGCTCTTGAGAGTGTGCGCAAGCTTCGTGATGACTGTGGGATTAGGCGGCCAACAGGTGTGGGGCTCTCAAAAGGTTTGCATGAACGATGGGATGCATATCAGTCAGAAAAGAGGCGCCTCGAGCAGGAAGTCTTTAGTTCATTTGAGCAGGAGATCGCGGAAACATTAGGCAAAGTTGCAAAGCAAGCAAGAATATATGTGAATCAGCGGCGAAGGCTTGAGGATAGACTGAAGGCTATACAAGAAGAGCGTCAGCTAATGCTGAAGCAAACGGTACAGCAGACCAGGGCAACTGCAGACGACACACGAAATGCGGTGTTCGATGTAACACAGCGTGCAGTCCAAGATTTTGACAGCGCATATCGGCGGATCGAGACGGATTTAGGCAGGATCAACCTGGATCAGCTTGATGAGGCTGCTATTGAAAGACAACGGCATCAATGGGAAGAGCAGTTGTTGGAAATTGAGCAACGACACCGCGGTTCACTCGAAGCTGCACGAGACATGCTCGCCTTGTTAGCTGAAAACTTGAAAGCTTCCGGTGGAGCTGAATCGGCTGAGACCATGGCAGCGATGGATGAACGGATGATGGCACTCGAAGAGCAAGCTGATGAAGATTTTGAGATGGTGCAGTTGGGTTTGGCTGTGGCAATCATCAATCATGAGTTTGGTGCAGCGATCCGGAATGTCAGAAGCAATATCCAAGAGCTTGGATTTATATCTCGTGGGAGCAAGGCGATTCGCCCGCTCTACGACTCAATCCGTTCTAACTTTGAACATCTTGATGGGCACTTGGGATTGTTCACTCCACTCCAACGTCGGTTGCACAGAAAAGCTTCGCGAATTACTGGCAAGGCCATTCACGGTTATGTGCTTGACTTGTTTTCCAATCGCTTGGAGCGACACGCCGTGGAAGTAGCGTGCACTGAATCTTTTATGGCCGCAACAGTGGAGTGTTACCCTTCCACTATTTATCCCGTATTCATTAACTTGGTCGACAACGCGATCTATTGGCTCAAGACGATTTCTGGCCCAAGAAAAATTGTGTTCGAGGCGGAGGAGGGTGCTTTCATAGTGGCCAATAATGGCCCACAGATTCACGATCGCGATCTTGCCGGACTGTTTGAGCGAGGGTTTACTCGCAAGCCTGGTGGAAGAGGGCTTGGTCTTTTCATTGCTAGGAAAGCCCTCAAAAAGGAAGAGATGGATATCGTACTCGATACTCCACCTCCCGGGTTTAATGTTGCGTTCAGAATCATGGCCTCAACCCTGAGACTGGTACCATGACGCCCAATTCGATCGCGGACTTCTCTTTGCAGGCGGCCACGAAGTATCTGCAGAGCGCTGTGTTCATTGATGACAATATCTATAATCAAGTCACTGCCAACCCTGACGTTGGAGATGTTAAGGTTCGCCTGCCCAAGAAAGTGATGCGGACTGAGCAGGCAGCGGATCAACTATTAGAGAAGCAATCCCCTGAGGTCGAAGAGTCAGAGTCTGCCGAACAGCCAGTGCCGCCCTTTCGCACAAAAGATCTGGTTGGTAGTTTTGCAGAGCATGGAATCGTGTGCGCCCTCTATGAACCTGAGGAGGGATTTGAAACTGGCGAGAACTCAACCATCTTTAAGCTCTGCCAGACTGCTGATCTAGTGATTCTTGACTGGGATTTTCATAAAGACGGTGTGAGTGGGACCAAGCCAAAGGCGCTGATTGAGAGGCTTATAAAAAGCGGTAATCTTGTAGCGCCCCATCATGTCAGGCTCATCGCTATTTACACAAACACTCAAAGTCTTCATTCAATAGCAAACTCGCTTTTCCAGCATTTGGAAAAGAATGAAATAAAGCCCAGGCCGATCGAATGTGAATTCCGTTTGGAAGCAGGGTCTTCGAGAGTAGTTATTCTGGGAAAAGCTGGGGTGGTCGATCGAGTTGAACAGGAAAAGCTTTTCACAGTTACTGAAAAAGATTTGGCGAACTGCCTGTTGTCAGAGTTTTCAAAAATGAATCAGGGCATTTTGCCCTCTTGTGCTCTTCTTGGAATGGCTGCAGTCCGCCAAAGCTCTGCTCGCATACTCGACAAGTTTCATGGCGACCTCGATGCGCAATTCCTTCTCCACAGGGCATTGATCCGTGGTAGCGAGGAGGCATTCGATCAGTTGCCAGAGTTGCTAGGAGATGAGTTCAGAGCAGTGATGGAGGATGCGTATTACTCACCGAAGGATTTGGAACAATTTGTGAGTGAATCTTGTTCGGTTGTTCCGGTGAAGTCCCATGTTTCTCCCTGGAAGGTAGATGGTCGCCCTGGCGAAGAGGTTTTGAAAGAGTTCTGGAGTAAAGACAGCGAATCGACGGAGCGCCTAGTTGGAAGGAAAACCGTAAATCAATCGGATGGTGCGCAGCCACGCAAGCCGGTAGAAGCTCTGGCGGCTATGTGCTCAGTGAATGATACTGATGCACAGCATAAGTTTGCAGCTCTATTAGCAGTTCGAACTCAATATCAAACAAAATACCGTGGCCTCGGCTTTGGCTCTATCATATTAGATCGCAATTCTGGGGAGTACTGGGTTTGTGTTATGCCTGCGTGTGACTCCATTCGCCTGAAAGGCAAAACCAATTTTCCATTTTGGAATTTAGTCAAATCTGGAAACGGACATCCCGTAATCGTCCAGTGTGGAGAGGATAAGTGGGTGCGGCTTGTGTTTGATGTTGGGAAGCCGTCGAAATACATGCGATTAGCTGAGTTTACCCCCGATGACGGAAGAAAGATTGTATTGGCTGCGCGTGAGAATGGTAAGGAAGTATTTAAATCTGGCAATGCCGAATATGAATGGGTGGCTCAACTGAAACCTAGTCATGCACAACGGATGGCTAACATCATCGGTCAGCAACTTTCGCGTGTCGGCCTTACTGAGGCTGAGTGGGCGAGAGTGGTATTCGCGAAGGAGTAATCAGTCTTTCATCGGGATGGCTGCTGAATTGAGTGTCGTCCTTTCTTGCGATGGGCCGCTAGTCTAGAGTGTACCTGTCTTCAGATGTAAGTTATCCTCTGCTCCTAAAATGGCTGACATATACCCCAAGGCGAAGCGCTCGCAAATAATGTCTCGTGTCCGAGCGAAGGGGAATCTCAAGACCGAGCTAGCGTTGGTAAATCTCCTTCGGGAGTATCGCATCAGTGGTTGGCGCCGCCACCCCAAGCTATTCGGCAACCCAGACTTTGTATTTCGTGAACATCGCCTCGCAATATTTGTGGACGGTTGTTTCTGTCCCAACCTGTGACTAACCGCGCATTCTGGGAAAAGAAGCTGCTCCAGAACAAGTATCGTGACCGGTTGGTGACACGTACTTTGAAGAGGGGGAGGTGGCGTGTGCTTCGGATATGGCAGCACGAACTTACCGCCAAGGGGGGAGCTCGATGCATTTTGAGGGTCAGGATGGCACTGGGTCGCAGCTCGACAGATTCTATCGCTCCCGCTTCAGCTATGGCGGTGAAATAGGAGATCCTAGATGACACCGAAACCAACTCAGCCTTGCACTTTCTCTCCAGTGGCTATCGAGATGCTGTGGAGGGTGATGTGATCAAGACCATCTCTTCCCGCCCCTGATTGACAGTGCGTTATCTGCTCGCCACAATCCTGCCTTCCTCAGATTGCGCTGAAACGGCTAATTGAAACACTCGTGAGGGTTTGCCGTGATTCCACCTGATTCACATGGGTATGCGCTCAAGCGCGGTGAGGGTCGGTCGATCGACTTTCGCGGGACGAATCAACGGTAAGGGGAAAACGATGGCGCAACGCTATCCTGAACTGTCTGACACGCACATCCAATTCATTGCCAAGCAGAAGATCTTCTTTGTCGGCACGGCGACGGCGGAGAGCCGGGTGAATGTGTCGCCCAAGGGAATGGATTCCTTGCGTGTGCTCAGCCCCCGGCGGGTGGCCTGGCTCAATGTCACCGGTAGCGGGAATGAAACGTCGGCCCATGTCCAGCAGGACCCCCGCATGACGCTGATGTTCTGCGCCTTCGAGGGGCCGCCGGTGATTCTGCGGCTCTACGGCACGGCGACGGTCGTCCACCTGGGCGATGCGGCCTGGCGCGAGTTGGTCGCGTTGTTCCCTCCGCTGCCCGGCGCGCGGCAGATTTTCGACGTGACGCTCGATCTCGTGCAAACCTCCTGTGGCATGGCCGTGCCTTATCTCTCCTACACCGGCGACCGCGAGTTGCTGAACGAGTGGGCCGAAAAGAAAGGCGAGGAGGGGCTACGGCAGTACCGCGAAGAGAAGAACCAATTCAGCCTCGATGGTCTTCCGACGAATATCGTCAGCAAAGACGGCGATGATTTCGGAGTGAAGTGAAAAGGAATGGCGATGCCTATCTAATCGGAAGGTCTCACCCTGCCACTGGTGCTCTCTTGTTTCGGACTATCTGCTAGCTACTTCCTGAGAGCCAAATCGAACCATTCCCCTGCCTGCTTGTTTGACACATTGCTGTTTGAGGTTTAGCCTGTCGCCGAATTTACTTCGCATACCGGTTAATTGATGAATCTCAACGGAGGAGGATCGGATGCTTGCTCGGCTTATACTCGTCGTGCTTCTGCTCGGAACGTATGGCTGTTCCACGGCCTCGTACATTCGTGGCACGGTCACGGACAATCCTCTTGATCGAGTGGCACAGCAGGCCCAAGAGAACTGGTCTGTTGAGCGGGTTGATGCCAATACTTTGTGTCTCACCGACGCCTGGCCGATTCACAGCATCCTGGCTCTTGGATACAGCTCGTCTCACGCAAATCTCTCGTATGATGCGCCGGCTTCTGTGCTGAACATTCAGTACTATTTTCAGTCGAATCAGCTTTTGATGCTCTTCATTCCCTTCACTCTGGATGCCGAGCCAGGGTTTATTGGGGCCGCGCTCAAACCGATCATGAATGACCAACTCAACGATATTATGCGATGGAGCGGCGCTTCGGTGGTATCTAGGCGTGTCGGCGATAGCTCAGACCCCTTCCCTCCAAAGACCACGACCGCTTCGCCTCCACTCAACTAGAAGGAACGATTGAGGCAAGAAACGGGGATTGTCTACTTCTTCGGAAGGCCTCGTCCCGGGGATTGTGCGACTATTCAACTCGCCTCATTACATTGAAGTGCCGAATTAACTTTTGCGGGTGAGCGGTCAAATGTCCAGACCCGTTTCTGGCCAGAAAATAGGACAGCCTGCTTAAATCGTAAGGCCTGTGTGGTTCCGTAACGAAGATTCGTTGATGGCAATGGTGATTGTGAATGGAGGGATGAGTATGGACCCGCTGGTAGTGAGAGGGCCGCTGTTCCGTGGTGTCAGTTTACTGGCGATGCTTATGGCTTCCCTGCTTTTTCAGGGTTGTGCAGAAGGGCTGATCCCGGTCAACTACTCGCCTGGTTCTGTGAAATCGGCGAGCGGAGCCTTGAGTGTCGCCGAGTTTAAGTATCTTCCTTCGATGCCTACGGCTCAAGACCCGATCCCTTCGAACCTCATCATGAATACGGCAATGGGCGAAGTGACAATCGATCGGGACGTCAAGACGTTTGTCCGTGACGCCATCTTTGCGGAGCTCCGATTTGTGGGGATACGCATGAATGATAAATCGAAAGTGCTCACCGGGGACATTGAAGAATTTATGATGGACGATCTGGGCTTCAGCACTGATTGGACCCTCCGCATTCACTATCACGTACATGCGACCGCTACGAATCGTGAGATTTATCAGTCGGTCAAGACGGTCCGGCGCAATACGGCAAAGTTTATCAATGTCTTCGGCGCAATGAATGAAACCATCAGGCTGAATGCCGAGCAGTTGATCGACGACCCGGAGTTTATTAAGGCTATCAACCAGTGAAGAGACGCGACAAACGAAGGGAGTGTTCGGGAGTCCTGTTTGAGCCACTTGCCCGGTGAAGCGAGACCTCGATGCCAGAAAACGGGGCATTCTGCATTTCTAATTGCTTCGCCAGCGTGTTCGGGAGTGTTTGTTTGGGCGACTTGTTCGATGAAGCGCGATGTGGCTCGCATCTGTGTTTTCAACTCACCTGAGTCTTGCCCCATCATCTGGTCAATCTGGACTGATCCCTCCCATAGTGCCTCTCACGCGGTGATAGGTTTCAAGGCGTCGTCTCTTCTGAGCCATCGTCTGTGCGGGCTTTGCCCGAGCGTGGCGTTGCGCTATACTCCTCATTAAAGGAGCTTCCACCATGGCCAAGATGGTTCCCACCCCTCCTCCTGGGTTTGACGATCTTCCGGTCGATGAGCAAATTGATTTCGTGCAATCGTTGTGGGATCGGATCGCCGCGACTTCCGAGCAGGTCCCTGTGCCTGAATGGCACCACGATATCATCCGGGAGCGCTTGGCGGCGTATACGGCGAACCCCGGCGTCGGCCGATCGTGGGCCGATGTCCGTGCAGACATTGAGCGCAAATTGCGCGAACGTTGATCTGACGGATGGCCCGGCAGTTTCTTATCCAGCCTCAGTCTGAACTCGATATCCAAGCGGCTGCGGTGTGGT
>LNFM01010947.1_pt1 | contig 12529 bp, 14 predicted proteins | sample 596031 | NCBI WGS metagenome assembly LNFM01 (sample SAMN04254537, study PRJNA301005) | activated carbon metagenome | isolation source: dual media filters at the Ann Arbor, Michigan drinking water treatment plant | place: USA: Ann Arbor
AGGCCAGGCTGCTGGAGCTCCATGCGCATCAGCACGGAGAGCCCGATGCCGATGATCGCCGCGAAGAGCGAGAAGATGATGTAGAGGGTGCCGATATCCTTGTGATTGGTGCTGAACAGCCACCGATTCACGAAGTTCGGCTTGTGGTCGTCATGTCCATGCGCGTCTGCGTATGCCATGTCCCTTGTGCCTTTCCTTGACCTTGCGCGGGCTGCGTTACTGACGCGCCGCTGCGATTCGAATGGTGTCGTTTTCGGCGGCCGCAAGGGCCGGGGCCGGGGCGTCCTGGCGGGCGAAGCGCGTGCGCGCGCTGGCCACCCAGGCGTCGAATTCTGCCTGCGGCACGGCCTTCACCACGATCGGCATGAACCAGTGGTTCACCCCGCAGATCTGGTTGCACTGGCCGTAGAAGGTGCCCACCCGGTCGGCGCGCATCCAGGTCTCCAGCGTGCGGCCGGGGATGGTGTAGCGCTGCACGCCCAGGCTGGGGACGAAGAAGCTGTGGATCACGTCCGCGCCATTGGTCATCACGCGGATGGTGCGACCCACGGGGATCAGCAGGGGCTCGTCCACCTCCAGGCTACGGAACTGGCCAGGGCGGATATCCTCGTCCTGGATGGGGCGGCTGTCGAAGGCGAAGTTGCCATGGTCGGGGAACTGATAGCTCCAGTACCATTGATGGCCCGTCACGTTGATCGTCAGGTCGGCGTCACGCGCGCGGTCCTGGTAGTAGATCAGCCGGAAAGAGGGGACGGCGATGACCAGCAGGATCAGCACCGGGATCACCGTCCAGGCGATCTCGAGCCCCGTGTGGTGGCTGGTCTGCGAGGGGACGGGGTTCGCCTTCTCGTTGTAGCGCCACATCACCCAGGCCAGCAGGATGGCCACGAAAACCGTGACCGCCACCATCAGCCAGAAGACCAGCGTGTTGAAGCTCGAAATGGCGTCCTTGATGGGACCGCCCGATTCCTGCAGCCCCATGGCCCAGGGCGCGGGCGCCCCCACCATGGGTGCCTGCGCCTGAGCGTAAGCCACGCCAATCATGGCCAGCACGCCCAGCATGGATATTCCGAAAATTCGTCCGATACGCCCGATCACGCGCCGCACCTTGCCCCAAAACCTGAAGCGATGGCCCGGGGCCATCGCCCGGTGACCCCATCGGCCACCTGCGGGCGCAGCATGGCCTGCCCTCTGGAAGGGGCCGGCCCGGCGCCGCGGCCGGACCATAGGCTTGAGGCGAAAACCCCACAAGCCTTGCGGCGGTGCAGCATCGGGTTTTTTGGGCTCAGCCGCCCTCGATGATCTCGGTTTCCGCCCCCTCGGCGCCGCCCTCGGCCACATGGTCCACCATGTCCGTCAGCATGGAGCGGATATGCGGGTCCCCGACCATGTAGAAGACCTGCCGCCCCCGGCGATCCGCCGTCAGCAGCCGCGCTGCCCGCAGCAGGCGCAAATGGTGCGAGACCAGGCTGGGCGAGATGGAAAGCATCTCCGCCGTCGCCCCGACCGAAACCGGCTGGTCCAGGCAGGCCAGAATGATCTTGAGGCGCGTGGGGTCGCTCATCAGGCGGAACATCTCCGCCAGTTCCATGACCTCATCTTCGTTGATGCGGACGCCTGTTGCCATTCTGGCAGCTTCGGCCTTGTCGCCGCGGGACACAAGCCTTGTTGCGCGCCTGCATTGGGCGAACGCGCGCCAGGCCAAGCCTTGACGCGCGCCGCGCGAGGGGCAAGTAAATGGAAACAAGTCACTGAAATTATTAGAGGATTGAATAGATGAATAGCTATTCAGCCATCGCTCGCCGGAGCCTCCTGGCGCTGCCAGCCCTGGCCGGCACAGCCAAGGCCCAGCCCGCCGGGCGCCCCACGGCGCTGGCCACCACCGGCATGATCGGCGACCTCGTGCGCGGCGTTGGCGGGCCCGCCATCAACACCGAGACCCTAATCGGCGAGGGCGTGGATCCCCACCTCTTCCGCCCGACGCGCAACGACATCGCGAGGATCCTCCGCGCCGATGCCCTCTTCTTCAACGGCCACCGCCTGGAGGGCCGCATGCATGAGGTGCTTGACCGCGCCGCCGCCCAGGGCAGGCCGGCCCTGGCCGTGGCTGAGGCCATTCCGCGCGCCCGGTTGCGCCAGCATGACGACTACCCCGAGGCGGCCGACCCGCATGTCTGGATGGACCCTGCCCTCTGGTCCGAGACGCTGCCCGCCATCGCTGCCACCCTGGCGCGCCTGCCCCGGCTGGACCGGAACCTGGAGGCAGGGGTGGCCCAGACCCGGCACGTGCTCACGCGGCTCGACGCCTATGCGCGGGACGTCCTGGCCCCTATCCCGGCCGAGCGCCGCGTGCTGGTCACGGCGCATGATGCCTTCGCCTATTTTGGGCTGCGCTATCAGTTCCAGGTGGAATCCATCCAGGGCCTCTCCACCGAGGCCGAGGCCAGCCTGGCCCGAATCGAGGCCATGGTCCGGCTGATCGTGGAACGCCGCCTGCCCGCCATCTTCACCGAGAGTTCCGTGCCCGACCGCGCGGTGCGCGCCCTGATCGAGGGGGTGGCAGCGCGCGGCCACCAAATCCGGCTGGGCGGCACGCTCTTCTCCGATTCCATGGGCCGCCCCGGCACCTATCGCGGCACCTATGAAGGCATGATGGACCACAACATCACCACCATCTCGCGTGCCCTCGGCGGCTCGGCGCCCGAGCGCGGGTTGAACGGCCGGCTGTGAGCGCACCGTTTTCCGTCTCCGGGCTGAGTGTCAGCTATGCCGGCCGCCCGGCCCTCACCAACATCACCTGGCAGGCCGCACCGGGCCTGACGGCCATCCTCGGCCCCAATGGCGCCGGAAAATCCACCCTGCTGAAGGCGGCGCTCGGCCTGATTCCGGCCGATTCCGGCGAGGCGCGCTTCCTTGGCCTGCCGTTGGAGCAGGCCCGCGCCCGCATCGCCTATCTGCCGCAGCGCGCCAGCGTGGACTGGGATTTCCCGGCCTCGGCGCTCGACATTGTCGCCATGGCCCGCCTGCCGCGCATGCGCTGGTGGGGCCCGGTGCCCCGCGCCGAGCGCGAGATCGCCCGCGCGGCCCTGGCCTCGGTCGGCCTCGCCGATTTCGCCGAGCGCCAGATCGGCCGCCTTTCCGGCGGGCAGCAGCAGCGCGTCTTCCTCGCCCGCGCCTTGGCCCAGGGGGCCGACCTCTTCCTGATGGATGAACCCATGGCCGCCGTGGATGCGGTCACGGAGCAGACCATCCTGGCCGTGCTGCATGGCCTCGCGGGCGAGGGGAAATCGGTCCTGATGGTGCATCACGACCTCTCCCTCATCACCGCGCATTTCGACCAGGTGCTGATCCTGGCGGGGCATGTCGTGGCGGCCGGCCCCGTGGCAGAGGCCTTCACGGATGCCGCCATCGCCCAGGCCTTCGGCGGGCTTCCAGGGCGAGCATGATCGGCCACAACACCCTCATCGTGCTGCTGGGCTGTGCCGCGCTGGGGGCGGCCTCGGGCGTGGTCGGCGCCTTCGCGCTGCTGCGGGGGCGCGCCCTGCTGGCCGATGCCATCGGCCATGCGGCCTTGCCGGGCGTGGTCGCGGCCTCACTCATCGTCGCCGCCTTCGGTGGGCCGGCGCGCAGCCTGGCGCCGCTGCTGCTGGGCGCCGCGCTCTCGGCCTGGCTCGGGCTGCTGGCGCTGCGGGCGCTGACGGCGGGCGGGCGAATCCGGCAGGATGCCGCCATCGGCGTGGTGCTCTCCGCCTTCTACGCGCTGGGCACGGTCGGGCTTTCCATCGCCCAGGCCATGCCGGATGCCGCCCAGGCGGGGCTGTCCAGCTTCATCCTGGGCCAGGCGGCAACGCTGAACGAGGGCGATGCCCTGCTGGCCGGCGGCCTGGCGCTGGGCTGCATCGCCCTCATCGCCCTGCTGTTCCAGCCCTTGCGCGCCCTCTGCTTCGACGAGGGTTTCGCCCGCAGCCAGGGCCTGCCGGTGCGCGCGCTGGACCTCACTTTGCTGGCGCTGCTGCTGGCGGTCTGCGTCGCCGGGTTGCCGGCCGTGGGCCTGCTGCTGGTGGTGGCGCTGCTGATCGTTCCCGCCGCCGCCGCGCGCCTCGTCACGCGCGGCCTGCCGGCCATGGTGACCCTGGCGGGACTGCTGGGGGCGGCCGCGGGCGCCAGCGGCGCGCTGATCTCCACCCGATTCGAGAATATCCCGACCGGCGCCGCCGTCGTCCTGGCCGGCCTGCTCGGCTTCGGCGCCGCCCTGGCCTTCCAGCGCCGATGACCGAGTTCCTGCAACTCGACCTGCCCGCCCTGCTCGCCGCCCTCCTGGCCGGCGGCACCTGTGGCCTTCTGGGCTCCTTCCTGGTGCTGCGGCGCGAGAGCCTGCTGGGGGACGCGCTCTCCCACGCGGTCCTCCCCGGCATCGTGCTGGGCTTCGCGCTGACGGGGCTGCGGAGCGCGGGGCCGATGCTGCTGGGGGCGCTGGGCGCCGCGCTGCTGGCCACGCTGGCCATCGGCTGGGTGCGGCGCGCGGCGCGGCTGGAGACGGGTGCGGCCACCGGCCTGGTCTTCACCGGCTTCTTCGCCGCGGGGCTGGTCCTGCTGGAGGTGACCGGCGCCCGCAGCGCCGATCTGGACGTGGATTGCGTGCTTTTCGGCCAGCTGGAGACCCTGGTCTGGCTGGAGGCGCAGGGCCTCGCTTCCCTGCTGGACCCCGCCGCGCTGGCCAGCCTGCCGCGCCAATTGGGGCTGCTGGCGGCGGTGGCCCTGGTCTCGGCGCTGGTCGTCGCCACCTGCTGGCGGCCCTTGCAGCTCATCGCCTTCGACCCGGCCTTCGCCGCCTCGCTCGGCCTGCGCGTCGGGCGGTGGGAAATGGGGCTGAACCTGCTCATCGCGGCGGCCGCCGTCGCCGCCTTCGAATCCGTGGGCAGCATCCTGGTGGTGGCCATGCTGGTCTGCCCGGCCGTGGCGCTCCGCTTGCTGACCGACCGCTACCGCGTGCAGGTGATGGGCGGCGCCGCGCTGGGCGCGGCCCTGGGCGCGGCGGGCGTGCTGCTGGCAGGGCCGGTGCCGGCGGCGCTGGGGCTGGGCGTCTCGCTCAACGCCGCCGGGTTGATCGGGACGCTGGCGGGAATGGTGGTGGCGGGCAGCCTGATGCTGCGGGCAGCCCGCGCTACGCCCCGCGCTGCCGCGCCGCCAGCGCGCTGACCTCCTCGCGCAGGAAGCGACTGGAGGAATCCAGCTCTCCCGCCAGCCCACGCAACTCCCGCGCGGAGGCATCGGTCTGCGTCACCTCGCCGTTCAGCGCATGCGCCCCGCCCGAGACGCTGGTGGTGGCCGCCGCCGCCTGGGCCACGCCGCGGGCGATTTCGCGCGTGGCCTCGCCCTGCTGCGCCATGCCGTCGGCGATGGCCGCCGAGATGGCGTGCAGCTCCTGGATGGTCTGGCCAATGCCGCCGATGGCCTGGGCCGCGCCCTCCGTCGTCGCCTGGATGGCGCCGATCTGGCTTGCGATCTCCTCCGTCGCCTTGGCGGTCTGCAGGGCCAGGCTCTTCACCTCCCCCGCGACCACGGCGAAGCCCTTGCCCGCATCGCCCGCCCGCGCCGCCTCGATCGTCGCATTGAGCGCAAGGAGGTTGGTCTGCGCGGCGATGCTCTCGATCAGCCGCACCACCTCGCCGATGCGCTGCGCCCCGGTGGAGAGGCCGCGCACCGTCGCATCCGTCTGCATGGCCTGCTGCAAGGCACGGTCGGCGACGGCGGAAGCATCCGTCACCTGGCGGGTGATCTCGGCGATGCTGCTGGCCAATTCCTCGGCGGCCGCGGCCACGGCCTGCACATGGGCCGTCGCTTCCTCCGAGCCGCTGCCGAGGGAGCGGGCCTGGACCGTCGCGCGCTCCGCCAGGTCGGAAAGGCGCGAGGCGGCGGCGAGGGTCAGCGCCGCGCGCTCGCCCAGCTGGCCCGAGGCCTCGGCCAGCGCGGCTTCCAGGGCGGCGGCATTGGCCAGCGCCACCTCGCGCCGCGCCAGTTCCATCCGGCCGCGCTCGGCCTCGGCCTCGGCGCGGGCCTGGCGGGTTTCCAGGCGGGATTGGCGCAGCGTCTCGATCGCCGCGGCCATGGCGCCCAGTTCGTCGCGGCGGCCCAGATGCGGCACGCCGCCTTCCAGATCGCCCGTGGTGATGCAGGCGACGCGGGTGCAGAGCTGGTCCATCGGCCGCAGCATCCGGCGGATGACCCACCAGCCCAGCAGCCCCATCACCAGCAGCACGATCCCGCCCGCGATCAGCCCGTCACGGATCAGCTGCGCCTCCATGGCGGCCAGCAGCGCCAGGGACTGCCCGGCGAAGAGCAGCCCGACCTGCCGGCCCGAGGCGTCGCGGATCGGCTGGTAGATGGTCATGTGGTTCTGGCCGAGGATGACATTCTCGCCCCGATAGGTCTGCCCGCCCGTGATCGCGGCGGCATAGGCGGGGCCCGCTGCCAGGCGGGTGCCGGTGGCGCGGGTGCCATCCGGGCGCACCACGCTGGTGGCGACGCGCTCATCCCCCTTGAAGATGGTGGCCACCCCGCCGCCCGCGCGGGAGACCATGTCCACCACCTCATTCGCGCCTTCCATCACGCGATCCCCGCGCGCCAGGCGCCCTTCGGGCGTCAGGCGCCAGGCCGCGCCACCGGAGAGCTGGGCCGTGGTGGTTTCCAGCAGTTGCAGGTCCCGCTCCAGCCGCTGTTGCAGCCGGGCGGTCTCGCCCGTGTGGAAGCTGTAGATGGACCAGGCCTGCAGGCCGAGCACGGACAGGGCGATGGCAAGGGTCCCCGCGGCGGCGATGCGCGTCGCGAGGCTGAGGGCGGGCAGGCGCCGGAGGAGGTTTTCCATCCCCCCATCCTGACGCGCCCTGCTTACCGGCCGGTAAAGCCGCAGTGCAAAATCACGCCGGGACGGCAGCTTCCTCGCGCATCGCCATCCAGGCGGCGTCCAGGCCCTGGCCGAAGCGGCGGCACATCTCCGCGATCTCGGCCTCGGTCATGATCAGCGGCGGCGTGAAGGCGATGCGGTCGCCGATGGCGCGCACCACCAGGCCCGCCTCATGGCATTTCTGCTGCACCAGGATGCCGATCTTCTGGCTGGGGGCGAAGGGCGTGCGCGTCTTCTTGTCCGCCATCAGCTCGACGCCGGCGATGAGGCCGACGCCGCGCACATCCCCCACCAGCGGATGGTCGCGGAAGGCGGCAAGCCCGTTGAGGAAGGCCGGCGAGACGCGCCGCACATGGCCCACCATGTCGCGCTCGGCATAGATAGCCAGCGTCTCCAGCCCCACGGCGCAGGCCACGGGGTGCCCGCCATAGGTGAAGCCATGGCCGAAGCTGCCATGCTTCTTCGAGCCCGCGATCAGCGCCTCATGGATCGGCGCCGAGATCAGCGTGGCCGAGAGCGGCTGGTAGGCGGCCGTCAGCTGCTTCGCGCAGGTGATGATGTCGGGCGTGATGCCATAGGTGTCGCAGCCCCACATGTGGCCGGTGCGGCCAAAGCCGCAGATCACCTCATCCGCCACAAACAGGATGTCGTGCTTTTTCAGGATGGGCAGGATGGCCTGGAAATACCCCTCCGGCGGGGTGATGGCGCCGCCGCCGCCCTGCACCGGCTCGGCGAAGAAGGCGGCGATGTTGTCCGCGCCCTCGCGCTCGATGAGGGCTTCGAGCTCGGCCGCCATGCGGGCGGAAAATGCCAGCTCCGTCTCGCCCTCCTCATGAGCCCGGTAGTAGTTGGGGTTGCTGACATGCAGGAAGCGATCACCGAGCGGCAGGTCGAAATCCGCCTGCATATGCGGCTGGCCGGAGAGCGAGGCGGTGGCCACCGTGTTGCCGTGATAGCCGCGGATGCGGCCGATCAGCTTCTTCTTGGCCGGCTTGCCGCGCTGGTTGTTGTAGTACCAGATCAGCTTGATCGCCGCGTCATTCGCCTCGCTGCCCGAGCACTGGAACAGCACATGCGTCAGGCCGGGCGGAGCGAGTTCGATCAGCTTCTCGGCCAGGCGAACGGCCGGCTCATGCCCCTTCTGGAAGAAGGTGTGGTAATAGGGCAGCGAAAGCAGCTGCTTGTAGGCCGCGTCGGCCAGCCGCTTCTCGGAGAAACCGAGCGAGGCGCACCAGAGCCCGGCCATCGCCTCGATGTATTCGCGCCCCTCCGTGTCGAAGACATGCACGCCCTCGCCGCGCGCCATGAGCACGGCGCCGTGCTCGTTGTGGTCGGCCAGGTCGGTCTGCTGGTGGACGAAATGGGCGATATCGGCGGCGTGCAGGGAATTGGGGCGCATGGCGGAATCTCCTGGGGCAGGCGGCCAGCTTAACCTTTTCGGCGGGGCGCGAAACGCCGCCACGCGGCGAGAGTGAAAAACACCACAGCCTTCGCCCGGCTTGACAGACTATCAAGCCCGCTCACATGCCGTTTCAGCTATTTCTTGTCGCTCTGACGCCACATCGAGACGGGACTTCAGCCATGGCCCCACGCCCCCCAGCGCCACGCGGCAAAGGCTCCAGCCTCAACTGGGGCAGCATCCTGGCCTATGCCATCATGGTGGCACTTGGCCTGCTGGCCCTGGCGCCACTGCTCGCCGCCTTCAGGTGATCAGGGCTCAGCGGGCCACCAGCCCGAGGCGTCCCGACGCAACCGCGGCGTTTCACAGACGCTGACCACCGGGATGTCGGAAGGCCAGGCCGCGGCCCAGGCGCGGGTCTGGATCATCGCCACGCAGAGCGCCACGGGCCGGATTCCCGCCGCCTCCAGCAGCGCCAGCCCCGCCAGCGCCGAGGAGCCGGTCGAGATCACGTCATCCACCAGCAGCACCCGCCGCCCCTGGAGGCGCGGCAGCATGCGCGGATCCAGCCAGAGGCGCCGCTCCGCCGTGGTGGTGATGGAGCGCATCGGAACGCTCAGCCGCTCCTCATACCAGAGCTTGCGCGAATAGCCGGCGGCGACCCAGTTCGGGTGTCCCAGCCGCTCGGCCAGCAGCGGCGCGAAGACATGGCCGAGGGTGGGCAGGCCCAGCACCATCTCGGCGCCGAGCGGGCGGGCTGCCGCCTCCATCCAGCCGGTGAGCGCATGAATCACGGGAAAGCTCGCCTGGGTCGCGATCAGCCCGGCCACGCCGATGGGGCGGATGGGCAGGTGCAGGAAGCGCCCATCGGGCATGCGCGCGGGGTAGCGCGCGCCGAAGGGCGGGCCGGGATCGGGTTGCGCGTCGAAGCTCTGCCAGGGGTCGGTCACGCTCAAATCCCTCCCATGCGCCGCGCCCCACGTCAAAGCGACGGGGCGCTGGCGCTTGACGCCCCGCGCCATGCAGCCGATGTGACGGCGAAAGCCCCGGGAGACCGCCATGACCCTGCCCCGCCGCCTTGCCCTCAGCCTTCCCGCCCTGGCCCTGCCCGTGCTTGCCCGTGCGCAGCAGGCGCGCCCGATCCGCATTGTCGTCCCCTTCGCGGCCGGCGGCGCGGCGGACAGCGCCACGCGCAGCATCACCCCCCGCCTGGGCGAGCGCCTCGGCATCTCCATCGTGGTCGAGAACCGCACCGGCGCCGGCGGCTCGGTCGGCGGGGGCGAGGTGGCGCGCAGCGCGGCCGATGGCACCACGCTGCTGATGGATGCCTCCAGCCACATCGTGAACCCGAGCTTGCTGCGCGGCCTGCCCTTCGACTACGCCACGGCCTTCACGCCGATCTCGCTGGTCTGCACCTTCCCACAGGTGCTGGCCGTCAAGGCCGACCTGCCCGCCCGCAACCTGGCCGAGTTCATCGCCCTGGCCCGCCGCCAGCCGCTCAATATCGGCACCCAGGGCAATGCGACGGCCGGGCATCTGGGCCTGGCACAGCTCAACCGCGCGGCGGGCATCGAGACGACGCATATCCCCTATCGCGGCGGCGCGGATGCGGCGCGGGACCTGGCGGCGGGGACGCTGGATGGCTGCTTCATCACCATGCTGTCCGCCGGGCCCATCGTGGACAGTGGCCGGGCGCGCTTCATCGCCGTCTCGGCCGGCCAGCGCGTGCCGCTGCGCCCGGATATCCCGACCTTCGCCGAGCTGGGGACGCCGGGCATCGAGCTCAGCGAATGGGCGGCGCTTTTCGCCCCGGCCGGCACGCCGGCCGCGCCCATTGCCGCGGTCCATGCCGCGCTCGTCGCGACGCTCGCCGAGGCGCCGGTCCAGGCGCGCCTGGCCCAGTTGGCCGCCGTGCCCGTGGGCAATACCCCCGAGGAATTCGCCCGCTTCGTCACCCAGGGCCGCGCTTCCATGGCCGAGTTGGTGCGCGTGGCGAATATCCGCATTGAATAGGCGCGCCCTGCTGGCGCTGGGCCTCCTCGCTCCCGTCACAGCCTGGGCCCAGGCGCCTGAGGTGCTGGAGCTCGCCGGGCAGCCCGTGCTCGAACTTGCCCGCCACCCCACGGTCGGGCCGCGGCTGCGCTCCATGTCGGCCGGGCGGCAGCGCATCGTCAGCGATGCGCTGCGAGGCGCCGGCCCCCCGCTGGCCATCACCGATGGCCATTGGGTGCATGGCTATGGCGTGACGGAGCAGGCACGGGTCTTCCTCGCCTTCGACACGAACACCGAATCCGTGGTGATCCTGCTGCTGGAGGAGGGGCGCCCTTCCCTCTTCATTCCGCCGCGCGTGGCCCCCTGGCCGGCCGCGCTGCGACCCGCCGTGCGGGAATTCGCGCCCGAGATGGCGGCGGTGATGCGCTTCACCGGCTGAGGAGCCAGGCCCGCACTGCCGGATCCTCGGTCAGCCCCGCCGCCCGGCGCGCCGCCTCCCGCGCGGCATCCGCCGCGCCCAGCAGGGCCAGCACATGCGCCCGCGTGGCCCACCAGGGCTGGTAGCCAGGGAGCGGCCCGGCCATGGCGTCCAGCTCCCGCAGCGCCGCATGCGGCTGCCCGGCATCGGCCATCGCCGCCGCACGGGCCACCAGCACGCCGGCGGTGGGCGAAAGCCGCGCCAGCAGGTCATACAGCGCCAGCAGGGCGGGCGCGCGATCCGCGCCGGTGAGCCGCGACTCGACATGCACCGACTGGATCGCCGCCTCGATCTGGAAGCGCCCCAGCGTCGCGGTCTGCGCCGCCTCGCGCAGCAGGGCCTCCGCCTCGGCGACCATGGGACGGGACCAGAGAAGGGGGTCCTGCGCCGAAAGCGGCACGAAGCGCCCCGCCGCATCACGCCGGGCGGGGCGCCGTGCCTCGGCATGAAGCATGAGGGCGAGCAACCCCTTGGGCTCGGGCGCCTCGGGCAGCAGGGCCACCAGCAGGCGCGCCAGCCAGATCGCCTCCGCCGCCAGGCCGTGGCCGGCTTCCCCATCGGCCAGCAAATCAGCCCAGCCGGTGCCATGGGCGGCGTAGATCGCATTCATCACCGCTTCCAGCCGGGGCGGCAATTCCGCGGCGCCAGGCAGTTCAAAGCCGATCCCGGCATCGCGAATCCGCGTCTTGGCGCGGACCAGCCGTTGCGACATGGCAGCGGGTGAGGTCAGGAAGCAGGGGGCGATGCGCACCGCATCGAGCCCCAAAACAGTTTGCAGCATCAGCGGCGCCTGCGCCCCGGGCGCGATCGCCGGATGGGCACAGACCATGAGCAATTGCAGGCGCCGATCTGGGATCTCCGCCCTCTCTGCCCCCTCCTCCAGCATGAGGCGCAGCGTAGGCTCGGCCGCCGCGCGCACCTGGGCATGCCGATACGCGTGGCCATGCTGCCGGCGGGCGGCGGTGAGCAGCCACGCGACCGGATTCTCCGGCACGCCCGTCTCCGGCCAGCGGCGCAGCGCCGCCTGGAAGGCCTCTGCGAGAGCGTCTTCGGCGGCCGGCACATCGCGGGTCCGGGCAGCGAGGATAGCGACCAGCCTTCCATAGGCCTGTCGGGCCGCCATTTCCGCCGCTGCCGCCGGAGAGAGAAAATGGCCTCCGGCGGCCGGGGCCAATGGGCCCCGGCCCCCATTCGTGGGCTTCGGCCTCACGCCTCGGCGGGGGGCGGGAGGACGGGGCGGATTTCGACGGCGCCCGCCGTCGCTGCGGGGCTGCGCGCGGCCCATTCCAGGGCGGTGTCCAGGTCCGGCACCTCGATGGCGATAAAGCCACCGAGTTGCTCCTTGCTGTCCACATAGGGGCCGTCCTGGACGTGGCGCTGGCCATCACGCAGGCGGAGCGTGGTGGCGAGGCTGACCGGCTCAAGCCCATGGCCGCCTGTCATGACCCCCGCCTCGCGCAGAGCGCTGACATAGCCACTCCAGGCGCCCCAATAGGCCGAAGCCTGGGCGGGATTGTTGCGCCTTTCGATCTCGCTGGCCGGTTCGGCGAAAAGCATCACGTATTGCATGGCAGTCTCCACGGTGATCAAGGGATCATCCCCTCACCGCCATGAGCCGCGCCATGGTTTGTTTTCGACAGCGCCTCAAAAGAAAAGGGGCGAGAGGTCCCCCTCTCGCCCCTGTTCGGGAGAAGCTGGGAAGGCTGGCTTACGCCGCCTCCTGCTCCTCGGCCACTTCCGGCTTCGGGCCGCTGTC
>LNFM01010948.1_pt1 | contig 12529 bp, 13 predicted proteins | sample 596031 | NCBI WGS metagenome assembly LNFM01 (sample SAMN04254537, study PRJNA301005) | activated carbon metagenome | isolation source: dual media filters at the Ann Arbor, Michigan drinking water treatment plant | place: USA: Ann Arbor
CGCCCGTTGCCATAACTTGATTCCTTGAGAGCTATTTAAAAAGCGGGTAACCCGCAACCGCTGTTCACATCCCAAGGCACAACAGCCACCAACCTGCTGCAGGAGGCGGGTCCGGGTACCGGGCCACACCTGCTGAAGACGCAGAGATCGGATTGCAGACTTCGGACTTAGAGAGGAACAACAGTGTGCGATATACCGGGTAATCGTGCCATCGTCAACCGGTTTTTTCGCGTGCAGCGTCGCCGCCCTCGCCCGCTGCCCCGTCGTTGACGTGCCCGTGCCTCAGAAACCGTCGTCGCGCCGACGGGCAGACCGCCAGCCGACGACCAACGAGAGCAGGACGAGCCCGAGGAACCAGAGCAGCGTCCAGCCCGGGATGGTCAGGCCCAGGAAGCGCCAGCCAGCCTCCGCGCACTCGCCCGACCCGCGCAGCACCAGCGAGAACACCTGCGAAAGCGGGAACTGCTCGAGCATGAACTCCAGGCCCGGGCCGCATTCGGGCACCCGGTCCTTGGGCAGGCTCTGCAACCACACGTGGCGCCCGGCCACCGAGGCACCCAGCGCACCGATCAGCGCCGCGAGCGTGCCGTACACGCGCAGGAACAGTCCCCTGGGGGCATGCAGCGCGGCCACCAGGAACACCGCGCCCATCGCGATCAGTGCGACCCGCTGCAGGATGCACAGCGGGCAGGGCTCTTCGTTCTGCGCGTACTGCAGGTAGAGCGCGAACGCGATCAGGCAGAAGCAGGCGAATGCCGCGATGCCGAAGGCGCGCCTCGGCGCCAGCCAGCGGTCTGCCCACCCCGCGCCCGGCGTGGTGAAGATCGCCCGGCCCCTGCGGTCATCCCAGTCGTTGCGCCCGTGCCTGCCGTTCATCGTTCTCGCTCAGACATATGCGATCAGCCGGCCGCAGCCGACGATCGAGATCCACAGAAACAGCGAAGCCGCCGCATGCAGCTTCGCACCTGCCGGCACCGCCCGACCGGACGGTTCCACCGATTCCCAGCATGCCCACCCGCGCCCGACGCCCAGGTGGAAGGCCGCCGCGTTGCCGGCAGCCAGCGCGAGCAGACCCACCTTGGCCACGAAGGCCGGGTTGCCGACCAGCGCCTGCGCATCGACCAGGAACATCAGGACCCCGCTCGGCACCACCACCAGCGCGGCCACCACCGACCACGGCAGGAGGTGGAGCCCCAGCGCCCGCACGCTTACCGGCGCCTCCCCGCGCGTGGACGTGAGCCCGAGCACGCGCAGGTCGAACAGGACGGCAGCGCCGGCCAGCACGATGAAACCGAGGATGTGCATGCCCTGCACCATCGGGTAGAGCCAGGTCGACTCGCGCAACAGTTCCATCAGGCTGCATGCCGGTGCCCTGCCCCGCTCACCGCAACTCGACCGGCTGGCCGCCCTGGAGCGTGATCCGCTCGGCCCGCATCTCCTGCGTGTCCTTGCGATGCGGATACCCGACCACCGTGGCGGTGACGCCGGCCTTCAGCGATGCGCGCGCGAGGCCGCGCGATTCCATCCGCGACGGTGGCGCGAGGATCACCCGCCATACGCGGTCGCCCGACTTCAGGCGCACGAACCCGTGCGGATTGTCGTAGCCGGCGTCGAGGATCGACCCGGTGACGGTGAGCACGTTGCCGGCATCGTATTCGCTCCAGCCGTGGTGCGCGGATGCACTGGCCGCCAGCATCAGCAGCGCGGCACCGACCGCCAGCAGGGCCCCCCTTCGCGCCGGCGGCGCACCCGGGGGGAGTTGCATCGGAACGATCGGGTTCATGGCGTTGCACTCCTTCATGGAATCAGCAGGGTCGAACCGGTGGTGCGCCGCGCCTCCAGGTCGCGGTGGGCCCGCGCAGCGTCTGCCAGCGGATAGCGCTGCTGGATCTCGATCTTCACCTTGCCGGTGAGGACCGCATCGAACAGGTCCGCGGCACTGGCCAGCAGGTCTTCGCGGGTGGCGGTGTAGCTCATCAGCGTGGGCCGGGTGAAGAACAGCGAGCCGCGCGAAGCGAGGTCGCCGGTGTTCACCGGCGGGATCGGCCCCGATGCGTTGCCGAAGCTGACCATCATGCCCAGCGGCTGGAGGCAGTCGAGGGATGCGGGCCAGGTATCCTTGCCCACCGAATCGTAGACCACCGGCACGCCGCGCCCGCCGGTGATCTCCTTCACCCGCTCGACGAAGTTCTCGCGCGAGTACACGATGACATGGTCGCAGCCGTGCGCCTTCGCGAGCTTCGCCTTCTCGTCGGACCCGACCGTGCCGATCACCGTCGCGCCCAGCGCCTTCGCCCACTGGCAGGCGATGAGGCCGACACCGCCGGCCGCTGCGTGCCACAGGATGGTCTGGCCAGGCTTGACCGCATACGTGCGCTTGAGCAGGTATTGCGCGGTCATGCCCTGCAGCATCATCGCCGCGGCCTGGTCGAAGGCGATGCCGTCGGGCAGCTTCACGAGCTTCGCGGCCGGCATCACCCGGGCCTGCGCGTAGGCACCGTTGGGCGTGCCCGCATAGGCGACACGGTCGCCCGGCGCAAGGTCGGTCACGTTCGCACCGACCGCCTCGACGACGCCGGCACCTTCCATGCCGAGGCCTCCAGGCAGCGGCTGCGGATACAGCCCGGTCCGGAAATAGACATCGATGTAATTGAGGCCGACCGCGTGGTGGCGCACGGTCGCCTCGCCCGGCCCGGGTGCCGGCAGCGGCACGTCTTCCCAGCACATCACTTCCGGTCCGCCATTGGCGTGGATGCGTATGGCCTTCGTCGTTCCAGTGCTCATCTGTGCCCCCCGATCGTTTTCCGCGCGGGCCGCCGCCGGCGGCTTCCCGGATGATAAGCGATGCATGGCGGCTTTCCGCCGGGAGGCAGTCCAGCGACGGCGGTGTATAGTCCGGCCGCGGTGGTCGTGCCGGCGAAGCCGGCGTGCCTGTCTCGGCGCCACCCTCCCGGCCTTACCGACATCCATGAGCGAACCCTACCGGGCGCGGCTGCTGGCGCGCATCGAAGAACTGGCCATCGAGCACGCAGACCTCGAACGCGCGCTCGAACGCCTGCTCGCCGAGGCGCTGGTCGACGAGATCCGCGTGCGCCGGATGAAGAAGCGCAAGCTGCTGCTGAAGGACCAGATTGCGCTGCTGCGGCGCGAACTCGATCCCGACGTCAGCGCCTGAACGGGCGAGCGATGGCTGCCCTGATCCCGGTCGCGCCTGGCGTCGGCCTCGACCCGGCCTGCATCGAGGTACGTTTCGTGCGCGCGTCCGGGCCGGGTGGCCAGAACGTCAACAAGGTATCGACGGCGGTCGAACTCAGCTGTGACCTGGCCAGGTCCGGGCTGTCCGCCGAAGTCATCACGCGCGCAGTCGCCCTCGCCGGCAGCCGCGCCACGCTCGACCTGCGCATCCTGATCAGCGCGCAGCGCTTCCGCACCCAGCAGATGAACCGCGACGACGCGATGGCGCGCCTGCTCGAACTGCTGGCCCGCGCCTGCGTTCGCCCGAAGCGGCGCATCGCCACCCGCCCGACCGCCGGCTCGCGCGAACGCCGCCTGAGCGACAAGAAGGCGCAAGGATCGATCAAGCGCAATCGCTCCGGCGGCCGCAGCAGCAACGACGACTGACCGACAGGCGCGGGACGCAGATCAGGGTTCGGGGTCGGACGGGGGCGGGATGCCGAGCGCGGGGCGCGGTGACGCGGGCTGCGCCAGCGCCGGCGGCGCGAGGCTGATCTCGCGCAGGCCGGTCTTCGGGGCTTCGAGCGCACCCGCGGTCGGCGTGGCATGCACCGTGTACAGCTGCGGCACTTCCCGGTTCACGTGCAGCTGGAAGATGTCGGGACGGTTGTAGTGACCGGCGAAGTCGTGGCGCAGCTTCATGTTGATGCCGGCCTCGAGGTTGCAGTCGGCGTAGAGGATGCCCTCCTCCGCACCCATCGGACCGGCGACGATCCGGCTGTAGGGCGACACGATGAGGCTGCCGCCGCAGCAGTCGGCGCTGCGCAGGAACTTCTCGCCCTCGGGCCCGACCTCGAGCTTGCGGATGGTGTCTTCGTCGACGGTACCGCAGGCCGAGATCACCCAGGCCTTGCTCATCTGCGCGAACGCCTGCGAATCGATCGCCACCCGGTTGCGCAGCGGATCGCCGCTGGTCGGGAAGTGGTTCGGCCAGCTCATCACGTGGATGCGCGTGTGCTCGGCCGTCAGCGCGAAGATGGCCAGCGGATTGGAGTTCTCGCCGCAGATCAGCCCGCTCACCGGCCCGAACTGCGTCTGCACCGCGCCGAAGGTATCGCCGAAGCCGCCGGTATGCACCAGCCGCTCGCCCACGGTCGGCATGATCTTCTGGTGCTTGCCCAGCAGCGTGCCATCGGGCCCGAACCAGACCTGGGTGTTGAACAGCGTCCCGAGCGTCTTCGGCAGCTTCTCGCAGACACCGATCACCACGTAGGCGCGCGCATCGGCTGCGGCCGCGGCCAATGCCGCGATCTCGGGGCCCGGGATCTCGACGGCGTTCTTGAACAGCTCGACCGCGAACCGGTTGGCCAGCGTGCCGGTCGCCGGGTGGTGGTGGTACCAGATCGGATGCGCCGGGATGAAGCTCTCGGGGAATGCGATCAGCTGCGCGCCATTGGCGCCGGCCTCGCGGATCAGGCGGCACGCCTTCTCGGTCGAGCCTTCGCGGTCGAGGAACACCGATGCGGCCTGGACTGCGGCCACCTTGACGACGGGATACTGGTCACCCATGAAACGACTCCTGGGGAGGAACGGGAAGAAGGGTCACGCGGACGGGGTGGCTGCCACTGGCGCCTGTTCGGCCTGCGCCATCGCTTGCCGCCAGAGCGACACGCCACGCGCGGCCTTGTCGATCGCGTCCAGCCGGGCCTCGTGCGCCGCGGCTTCTCCGGCATCGGCCGGGATCACCGGCAGCACCAGCGTCGACAGCACGGCATCGCTGCCGGCGGCGAGCCGGTCTGCCGGCACCGTATCGATCACCAGCCGGTCCTGGCCGCGGGTCATCGCGAGGTAGACCTGCGCCAGCAGCCGGGTGTCGATCAGCGCACCGTGGCGCACCCGCCCGCTGCGGTCGATCGAATAGGCCTCGCACAGCGCATCGAGGTTGTTGCGCTTGCCCGGCCGCAGCTCGCGGGCGAGCAGCAGGCTGTCGATGACCGGCCCGCAATGGCGGGTCAGCGGCTCCATGCCGGCCAGTGCCAGCTCGGCGTTCAGGAACTCGAGGTCGAACGCGGCGTTGTGGATGATCAGCTCGGCACCGTCGATGAACTCGAGCAGGTCGCGCGCGATCTCCGGGAAGCGCGGCTTGTCGGCCAGGAACTCGGTGGTCAGGCCGTGCACCTCGAGCGCACCCGGCTCGCTGTCGCGGCCGGCATTCACGTAGCGATGGAAGTAAACGCCGCTGAGCTGGCGGTTCACGATCTCGACCGCGGCGACCTCGATCACGCGGTTGCCGAGCTTGACGTCGAGGCCCGTGGTCTCGGTATCCAGGGCCACCTGCCGGATGGTACGCATGGCGGCCGGGGGTCAGCGGCCGGAGGACGCGGTCACGCCGCGATTGGCCAGCGCATCGGCGCGTTCGTTCCCGGGGTGGCCGGCATGCCCGCGCACCCAGAGCCATTCGACCTCGTGCCGCGCCGCCGCTTCGTCCAGCGCCTTCCACAGGTCGACGTTCTTCACCGGCGCGCCAGCCGCCGTGCGCCAGTTCTTGCGCTTCCAGCCGTGGATCCAGGTGCTGATGCCCTGCTGCACATACTGCGAGTCGGTATGCACGCGCACGCGCGAGCGCCGGGTCAGCGCCTCCAGGGCGCGGATCACCGCCAGCAGTTCCATCCGGTTGTTGGTCGTGTTCGGTTCCCCGCCGAACAGCTCCTTCTCGTGGGTGCCCCGGCGCAGCAGCGCGCCCCAGCCGCCGGCGCCCGGATTGCCCTTGCAGGCACCGTCGGTGTAGATGTCGATCGGCTGGTCGTTGTCGACCGGTCCGTCTTCGCGGGTTTCCGGCACGGCCGGCGCTGTCGTCTGCATGGTTATCAGGCTTTCGATGTCTGTTCGGGATCGCAGGCCGCCGCACGCGCGGCGACCGCATCGGACTGCCGGACGCGGCGCGGCACCACCGCCAGCGCAGGCTTCACGCGCCGCCGCTCCGACCAGCGCGGCTGGATCACCCGCATGCCGACCACGCGCTTGACCGCCTGGAGGAAGTACACGCCGCCGGCGAACGGCCACCAGCGGTTTCCGGCCGCCTCCATGAAGCCGCACCGGCGCAGCCACTTCTGCTGTGCACAGGGCGGCGCATAGCAGGCCATCCGGCCCGCGGTCACTTCGAAACCGAGCAGCGTCAGCCAGTCCTTGAGCTGCAGCAGGCTGATGTACTCGCCCTGCCAGGGAAACTCGCCGCCGGCACCGGCCAGCGTGCGCCGGATGCCCCACAGGCTCCACGGATTCAGGCCGGAGATCAGCAGGTGGCCGTCGGGCATCAGCACGCGCTCGACCTCGCGCAGGATCTGGTGCGGATGCAGGCTGAACTCGAGCACATGGGGGAGGACGACCAGGTCGACCACGTTCGCGCCGATCGGCAGTGCGGTGTAGTCGGTGCGCAGTTCGGCCGGCGCGATCGGTGCCGCGCGCGCGCGCAGGGTCATGCGGCTGGCGCGCAGCAGGTCCACGTGCGGCAGGCCGACCTGCACGGCGTTGTAGCCGAACAGATCGACGACGGCCGCATCGAAGAAGCGCTGCTCCCGCTCGACCAGGTAGCTGCCCAGTGGCGTGGCGAGCCAGTCGGCATTCGGTGCGCCCGGTGCAGCCGGCTCTGCGTTTAACATCTCCACCTGCGTCTCCATCCGTTCGCCACGTACCGCCATCCATGCCCCGGAGCACTGCCATGACCGACTCGCCCGCCACGCGCCCCCCCGTCCCGACGACCCTGCCGGACGGCGTCACGATCGAGCCGATCGATGCGTTCAAGGATAACTACATTTGGTGCATCCGCGCCGGCGGCCGCGCGGTCGTGGTCGATCCCGGCGAAGCGGCACCCGTGCTGGCTGCGCTGGAGGCGGGCGGGCTCTCCCTGGCCGGCATCCTGCTGACCCACCACCATGCCGACCATATCGGCGGCGTGGCCGCGCTGGTGCACACGCTCGGGCAGGTCCCGGTCTGGGGCCCCGCCGATCCGCGCATCACCGAGGCGACCGTGCGCGTCGGCGACGGCGACCGGGTGATGCTGGACGGCATCGGCGCCGCCGGCCTGGCGTTCGACGTGATCGAAGTCCCGGGACACACGTCCAGCCATGTCGCCTTCCATGGACACGGCCTGCTGTTCTCCGGCGATACCCTGTTCTCGGTCGGCTGTGGCCGCATGTTCGAGGGCACGCCGTCGCAGATGTCTGCATCGCTCGACCGGCTCGCGGCCCTGCCGGGCGACACGCGGGTGTACTGCGGTCACGAGTACACCCTGGCGAACATCGCGTTCGCGCGCGCGGTCGAGCCCGGCAACGCGGCGATCGACGCGTGGGCGTCTGAAGTCGACCGATTGCGCGCCGCCGGCAGGCCCTCGTTGCCGTCGCGCATCGACACCGAACGGGCAACCAATCCGTTCCTGCGCTGCGCCCAGCCTGCGGTTGCCGGGAGCGCCTCGGCGCACGCCGGGCGCCCGCTCGCCGACGCGGTCGAGGTGTTCGCCGAACTGCGCGCGTGGAAGAACACGTTCTGACCCTTCGGCCGCGTTCCGGTCGGCGGCCGCTCCCGGAATCCGCTTCACGGATAGGCCAGGCTTGTCAACATACCTGATGAAAATCAGGCAGATAGGAAACCTCGATACGGTCTTTCCGCTTGACGCGACCGCCCGCCGCGTCTAAGCTGGATCCTTCCTTTTTGATATCCGGCCGTGTGCGATATTGCACCCTGAAGCGCAAAGACCCGAATCCGCGATGAACTGACATCGCAGCCGGTGGTCGTGCGCCGTCGCGCCGCCGGAGGGTACCGATAGATGGCTGTTCCGGAATCCCCCACCACTCCGCCCGTGCGACTGCCCGCCCCCCGCAGTACCGGCCGCAGCACTCCCCTCTCCGGCGTCATGGCCGTGCTCGCCTTCGCCTTTGCCACCGCATGCAGCGCCGAAACGCCTGCCGAACCGTCTACCGGGCGGGTGGAACTGATCCAGCCGGCGCTCGGCGCCGAAGCGCCTGACCTGTCCGCCCTCGGAGCCGGCAACGATGCCGGCGGCGCGGGACTGTCCCCGGCGCAGGTGCGCGAGATGAACCTGGTGCCCGGGGGCGACCTGACGAAGCCTCCGGCCAGCCTCTGGACGCGGGTACGCAACGGCTTCGGCATGCCCGACCTGGTCCATCCTGCGGTGCGCCAGGAAGAAGACTTCTACGCCAATCGTCCCGAGCATCTGCGCCGGGTGGTCGAGCGCAGCCGCCGATACCTGTTCCATATCGTCGAGGTGGTCGAGCGCCGGGGCATGCCGGCCGAACTCGCCCTGCTGCCGATCATCGAGAGCGCGTTCAATCCGGTGGCGGTGTCCTCGGCCCGGGCGGCAGGCATGTGGCAGTTCATCCCGTCGACCGGCCTGAACTTCGGGCTGCGCCAGAACGCATGGCTCGACGGCCGGCGCGACATCCTGCTGTCGACGGAAGCCGCGCTCGATTACCTGCAGAAACTGTACGACATGTTCGGCAGCTGGGAGCTCGCGCTGGCCGCCTACAACTGCGGCGAGGGGTGCGTCCAGCGCGCGATCGCGCGCAACGCACTGCGCGGCGAACGGGTCAATTTCTCGAGCCTCCAGTTGCCCGCCGAGACGCGCGCCTACGTCCCGAAGCTGCAGGCCGTGAAGAACATCATCGCCAATCCGCAGCAGTTCAACATGACCCTGGCCGAGGTTCCGAACGAGCCGTTCTTCGGCACCGTGCAGGTGGGCCAGCACATGGACGTCAAGGTGGCGGCGAAGCTCGCCGGCATGACGGTCGATGAGTTCGTCGCGCTGAACCCGGCGCACAACCGGTCGGTGATCAACGTCAACAAGCTTCCGACCCTGCTGCTGCCGCTCGACCGGATGAACCAGTTCGCGGCCGGACTCCGCGACCTCGGCGATCGTGCGCTGGCCTCTATCCGCATCTACAGCCCGCGCGCCGGCGAACCGCTCGACCAGATCGCCAAGCGGCACGGGGTGACGGTGGCCGCGCTGCGGCGGGCCAACGACATTCCGCCGAAGGCGCGGGCCACCCCGGGCGATGTCGACCTGCTGATTCCAACCGGCGCCGCAGCACAGTTCGAGGAACCGGTCGCACGGCCGGTCGCGCGTGCCGGTGCCCAGGGCCGGCGCGGCCCGGTGGCTGCGGCACCTGCGGCGGGCAACGCCCAGCGGGCGCGACCGGTCTCCGCCTCGACGCGCCAGCCCGGGCCTGCTGCGCGCAAGGTGACGGAACCCCGTCGTACGGCGACTGCCGCGCCGCGCAAGGCGACGCCGCCGACCCGGCCTGCCCGGCCCACGGTGGTCGCGGCCGGCAAGGGCCAGCAGCGCTGAGCCGGTCGCGCCGTCCGCCACGCTGAACGCCGCGGCACGCCCCGCAGCGTTCAGCGCCCGGCAGCGGCGGGATCGTGCAGGTGGCAGGCGACCGTCTGGCCGCCGGGCAATTCAACCGGATCCGGATACCGCTGCGCGCAGACCGGCATCGCCAGCGCGCACCGCTGGCGGAAATGGCAACCCGCCGGCGGATCGACCGGCGATGGCGGATCGCCGGCCAGCGTCGCCCCGGCGGGCCGGCTGCCGGGATCGAGCCGCGGCACCGCGGCGAGCAGCGCACGCGTGTACGGATGCGCCGGCGCGCCGATCACGGTGCGTACCGGACCGCGCTCGACGATGCGCCCGAGGTACATCACGGCGATGTCGTCCGCGACCACCTCGACCACGCCGAGGTTGTGCGTGATGAACAGGTAGGAGAGCTTCATCTCCTGCTGCAGCCTGCGCAGCAGGTTCAGTATCTGTGCCTGCACCGACACGTCGAGCGCGCTGGTCGGTTCATCGCACACCACCAGTTGCGGCTCGACCGAAAGCGCCCGCGCGATCGCCACGCGCTGCCGCTGCCCGCCCGAGAACTGGTGCGGAAAGCGGTGGCGCGACTCCGCCGGCAGGCCGACCTGGTCGAGCAGCCGCAGGATGCGCTGCGCACGCTCGCCCGCGCTCCACTCGGGCCGCAGCGACCGCATCCCCTCGTCGAGCGCGTCACCGATGCGGATGCGCGGGTTGAGCGACGCGTACGGATCCTGGAACACGATCTGCATCCGCGCGCGCAGCGGGCGCAGCCGCGCCCGGCCAAGGCTGCGCAGGTCCTGCCCGTCGAACGACAACGTGCCGCCGGTCGGTTCCACCAGGCGCAGCAGGGCCTTGCCCACGGTGGTCTTGCCGCAACCCGACTCCCCCACCAGCGCCAGCGTCCGACCCGGGGCGAGTTCCAGGGACACGCCATCGACCGCACGCACCGCGCCGCGTGCCCGGCGCAGCAGCCCGCCGCGCAGCGGGAAGTGGACTTCGAGGTCGCGTGCGACCAGCAGCGGCGGCCCTGCCGATTGCGGCGGCTGCATGTCCTGCACCGCCTGCCGACCGACCCGCACCGGCGGCGCGACGATCGGCACCGTCGGCGGCGAAGCCGGGCCATCCGCGTCCGGCGCATGCAGGTGGCAGCGCACCTGCCGTCCTTCGTCCAGCTGCACCATCGGCGGCGCCACCGAGCGGCAGGGCTCGAACGCATGGTCGCACCGATCGGCGAAACGACAACCGGAGAATCCGCCATCCAGCGCAGGCACGCTGCCGGGGATCACCGCGAGCGGCGCATCGCGGCTGCCGCGCTCGGGCAGCGAGTCGAACAGCTTGCGCGCGTACGGATGCGCCGGGCCGCGCAGGAACGCCGCCACCGGTGCCACCTCCACGATCTCTCCGGCATACATCACCGCGACCCGCTGGGCGGTCTCGGCGACCACGCCGAGGTCGTGGGTGATCAGCAGCATCGCCATGCCGCGGCTGCGCTGCAGCCCGCGCAGCACGTCGAGCACCTGCGCCTGGATCGTGACGTCGAGCGCAGTGGTCGGCTCGTCGCCGATCAGCAGGTCCGGATCGCAGGCCAGCGCGAGCGCGATCATCACGCGCTGGCGCATGCCACCGGACAGCTGGAACGGGTACTCGTCCATCCGTCGCGGGGCATCGGGGATGCCCACCGCCTGCAGCAGTTCCAGCGCCCGCGCGCGCGCCGCACCGGCCGCCATGCGCCGATGCCGGTGCAGCGCCTCCTCGACCTGTGCGCCGATGCGCATCACCGGGTTGAGCGACAGCATCGGCTCCTGGAAGATCATGCCGATGCGCGCGCCACGCACCTCGCGCATCGCCTTCTCGGGCAGGTCCAGCAGGTCGCTGCCGTCCAGGCGCACGGTGCCCGCCACCACCTCCGCGGCATCGGGCAGCAGCCGGGTCACCGACAACGCGGTCATCGACTTTCCGCAGCCGGACTCGCCGAGCAGCGCGAGGGTCTCGCCGCGCTCCAGCACGAGGCCGACCGAATCGACCGCACGCACGACCGAGTCGCCGCCATCCACCCAGGTGCGCAGCCCGTCGATCGCCAGCAGGGGAGCCCTCGGCAGGTCGGTCATGCGGCCTCCCCCCGCCGGCCGGCGAGCCGCGCCGGACCGATCCGGAAGCCGACGCGGCGCACGCTGGAACGCGGATCGAATGCATCGCGCACCGCATCGGCGAACAGGTTAGCCGCGAGCACCAGCGCCAGCATGAACCCGAACGCCGCGGCCAGCGACCACCAGACCATCGGCTCGCGCGCCATCTCGAGGCGCGCGTCGTTGATCATCGTGCCGAAGCTGATCATGCTCGGGTCGACGCCCACCCCGACATAGGACAGCACCGCCTCGGCGAGCACCAGCCCCGAGAAACCCATCACCGCGGAAATGAGCACGATGTGCAGCATGTTGGGCGCGAGGTGCCGAACGATGATCCGCCAGTGCGACACCCCGAACGCATGCGCCGCCTGGACATACTCCAGTTCGCGCAGCTTCAGTGCCTCGCCGCGCAGCAGCCGGCACAGTCCGGTCCAGTTGGCGAGGCCGAGGATCACGCACAGCATCAGCAGCCGGAAATCGGCGCGCTGGGCAGAGGTCTCGAACAGGCCGGGCCGGGTTTCCATGTAGACCTGGATCAGCAGCACGCCTGCGGCGATCAGGAGCACCGAGGGGATCGACTCGATCGTCGTGTACACATACTGGATCAGGTCGTCGACCCAGCCCTTGAAGTAGCCGGCCGCGATGCCCAGCAGCACCGCGAAAGGCATCAGGACGAGCGTGGTCAGCGTGCCGATCACCAGGCTGGTCCGGATGCTCTTCAGCGACAGGTACAGCACGCTCTGGCCGATCTTGGAGGTGCCGAGCACGTGGTAGTGCGCCGACAGCAGCACCACCGGCACGACGACGATGGACAGCACCGACACCGTCAGCAGGAAGGCGCGCCAGTGGATCCCGGCGC